>Ga0153917_1000225_pt1 | contig 47002 bp, 34 predicted proteins | sample TSFL001MetaG_FD_104695 | JGI IMG/M metagenome (GOLD analysis project Ga0153917, IMG submission 104695) | Attine ant fungus gardens microbial communities from Florida, USA - TSFL001 MetaG | ecosystem: Host-associated > Fungi > Mycelium > Unclassified | place: USA: Florida, Paynes Creek Historic...
ACGATCAGGGGCGTCTGGCAGGCGGACATGGTCGGGGGTCTCTTGGCAAGTCGTAAACGGCGCGCATTGTAAACGAAGTGGCACAGGCTTTGGGGGCCGCGGGTCAACGGAATTGGCCGGGCAAGGCACGGTGCCTATAATTGAACCAACGGAACCGGCTATTGCTCAATATTTGTACAAGCACCGCCCCATCATGCTGACAGGAGAACACACGATGCCTTGGTATGCCTGGCTGATACTCATCATAGCCCTCGGCTCGATCGTCGGCGGCCTGATGATGCTACGCGACACGGCCAAAAAGCTGCCCCTGACCGAGGAGCAACTGCGCAAGGTGCATGAACGCAATGCAGAGGCCGATGCCAAGGATGCCCAGAACCGGTAGACAGGGTAACTGTTGCCCATGCATACAGTAAGAGCGGCCTTGTATCGCACAAGGGCCGCTCTGCAATCGTGTGTTATTCCACGCTTAGTTTGTCTCGGTTACGCTCAAGCAGCGCGTTACCGATACCTTTGATCTCCAGCAGCTCATCCACTGACGCAAATGCCCCGTTGGCCTCGCGATAGGCCACAATCGCTTCGGCTTTCGCCTTGCCTATGCCGTTGAGCTCTCTTTGCAAGGTTGCAGCGTCGGCCTGGTTGAGATTCAGCAGTGCTGACCCGGTGATCTTCTGGCTCACCATCGGCACCGGCTGGGTAACGGGTGTATCCGTCGGCGCGGCGGTGACCGAAAATGCGAGGCCGGCGAACAGAGGCAGCAACAGGTAGGAAAGAACGGTATTACGCATACAGACACTCCTTCGGATGGTTTGACGAGGCAGCGGTTCCTTGGCTGCCTGCTCAAAGTAACGATCCGAAAGGGGCCTGCGAAGCGGTTGAATCCCGGTTTGCTGTAGGAATCAGGGTTACCTGTCCTTGTTCTGCTGCTGATACAGCCAGTCAACGATCTCGCCTTCTGGCGAGTAACCACTGACCAGCTCGCGCAACAGATGCCGGATCCGGCTGAAGTCATCGTCTGCCACCGCCTTGAGCAACACCGCCAGGCGCTCACGCAGCACCTCCCAGGGCAGGAAGTCTTCGTTGGCGGTCATGATCATGGGGTGCGCCGTCGGCGAAACATCATCCCCGATCAGCAGCTCCTCATACAGCTTCTCGCCGGGCCGCAAGCCGGAAAACTCGATGGCAATATCGCCATTGGGGTTGCCAGGGCTGCGCACGCTCAGGCCCGAGAGGTGGATCATCTTCTCGGCCAGCTCGACAATTTTCACCGGCTCGCCCATGTCCAGTACGAACACATCCCCCCCCTGGCCCATGGCCCCGGCCTGCACCACCAACTGCGCGGCTTCGGGAATGGTCATGAAGTAACGGGTGATCTTGGGGTGCGTGACAGTGAGCGGTCCTCCGGCCTTGATCTGCTGATGGAACAGCGGAATCACCGAACCCGAGGAACCCAGCACGTTACCGAAACGTACCATCGTGAAGCGGGTCTTGTTCACCCGTGAAATCTTGCTGCTGTCACCATACATCACCGGCGCAGCTTCGCGGCTGAGCGCCTGCAGGATGAGTTCGGAAAGGCGCTTGGTGCTGCCCATGACGTTGGTCGGGCGCACAGCCTTGTCGGTGGAAATCAGCACGAAGTTGGCAACGCCTGACTGCAACGCCGCCTGGGCGGTGCACAAGGTGCCGTACACGTTGTTGAGGACGCCCTCGGCCATGTTGTGCTCGACCATCGGCACATGCTTGTAGGCAGCCGCGTGGTAGACCGTGTCGACCTTCCAGGTACTCATGATGTCGACCAGGTGCTGCTGGTTGCGCGCCGAGCCGAGGATCGGCAACAGGCGCACCGACAGCGATTCACGGGAGATGCGCTGCTCCAGCTCACTGAGAATGCTGTAGAGGTTGAACTCGCTGTGATCGAACAGCAGCAACGTCTTGGGCTTGAGACCGATGATCTGCCGGCACAGCTCCGAGCCGATCGAGCCACCGGCCCCGGTCACCAGCACCGTCTGACCCTTGATGCAGCGGTCAAGCAGTTCGTCCTGCGCCGGCACCGGGTCGCGCCCCAGCAAGTCGGCAATGTCGACGTCCTGAATGTCATCGACCTTGACCCGGCCGCTGGCCAGGTCGGCAAAAGCCGGCACGCTGCGAACGTGAAGCGGGAAAGGCTCGAGGAAGGCCAGGATTTCCTTGCGCCGGGCGCGGGAGGCACGGGGCAAGGCCAGGAGGATCTCCTGGGCGCCGCTCTCCTTGATCATCTGCTGCAGGTGCTTGGGCTTGTACACCTGCAGGCCGGAGATGACCCGGTTGGCAAGATCACTGTCATCGTCGATGAACGCCACAGGGCGCATCGCTCGGCCCATGCGCAATGCCGCCAGCAATTGGTTACCGGCGGTACCTGCACCGTAGATGGCGACCTTGACCAGGCCATCGTCGCGGTTGGCAAAGGGGATCTGGTGATTCCCGGTGAACCAGTCACCGAGAAAGAACTGGCGCATGATCAGGCGCAAGCCACCGATGATGACCAGGCTCAGCCACCAGTAGTTGAATATGATCGAACGCGGCACCACCTCCTTGTGGTTGCTGTACCAGTACACCACCACGGCCAGAATCAACGACGACAGGGTGACAGCCTTGATGATGGTGACCAGCGCGTCGTTGCCGAAGTAGCGCATTACCGCGCGGTACATGCCGAAACGGATGAACAACGGCACAGCCACTACCGGTGCGGCAAGGAACAGCCAGGTATGCTCCAGGATCGGGTTGTACATTTCATCGATGCCAAGGCGCACGATGAACGACAGCCACAACGCCAGCCAGATCAGCAGTATGTCGGTGCAGACTTGTATCAGGCGCTTCTGCCGCCGTGACAGATTCACCAGGAACTGGCGCAGCCTGTCTTTGTTTGCATCGCTCATCCAGCTCTCCTCAACGTGCCATGCCGGCTTGCTCGAACAGGTTATTCCGGCTTCCCGGCATGGTATTTGATCGCCAGCAGTATAAGAGGGAAATAGGCCACTATGGTTCCCGTCGCACCGTCCAGCCCAAGCGCCACCACCGCCAGCGCCACAGGCATCAACCACCCGAGGTTGATGGCCGCTACCGACAGGCTTACCCGCCGGTGGCTGCCGTGCAGGCGTGAAGCATACTGATAGGCGTGGCTACGATGCGCCTCATAGACGCGCTCGCCGCGCAACAGTCGGCGCACCAGGGTGAAGGTGGCGTCGACCACGAACACACCCAAAAGTATTAACCACCCCCAGAATAGTAGCGGGTTTATCCAGGCTGCCTGCAAAGCCAGCAGACCCAGCACGATTCCCAGGAAGCCACTGCCGGCGTCGCCCATGAAAATACGCGCTGGCGGGAAGTTCCAGAACAGGAAGCCGGACACCGTGGCAGCCAGCAACAGTGGCAGCCACAGCGCCTGCGGATAGCCGCTGGCCAGATACAGCAGGCAAGCGCCGATGCAGACACAGATGGCTTCGATGCTGGCGATGCCGTCGATGCCGTCCATGAAGTTGTACAGGTTGAGCAGCCATACCAGGTACAGCATCCCGAGCATTACACCTAACCAGGCGCTGTCCAGTGACCATCCGAACACCATCAGCGGCGGCATGCCCCCCAGCCAGAACAGCCCCCAACCTGCAGCCACGAAGTGGCCAAGCAGGCGCCATCGGGCAGCGATATGGCCGTGGTCGTCCATGAAGCCAATCACCGCCACCAAGCCCCCAGCGCCAAGCAGGCCGACCAGTAGCGCGGGGGCCACCACGCCAGCCCAGCCCAGGGCAAGCGCGCCCAGCAGGAATGAGACGACGAACGCCAGGCCGCCACCACGCGGCGTTGGAAGAGAATGCGAGCTGCGCGCATTGGGAATATCCAGAAGGCTGCGCGCCAAAGCATAGCGGCGCAGGCCTGCCGTCATCGCCAACGCGGCCGCGCCTGCCAGTAAAATCAGCCAGATCATCAATTTTGAGCGTCCAGGAAAGCGCGAGCGGTCAGGTTGAGCCCTTGCTCCAGGGTGAAGGGCGGGGTCCAGCCAAGCAGTTGATGATTTTTACCAATGTCGACCTGCAACGAGCCTAACAGGCGTTGGGCCAGATCACTTCGCCCCAGCACCCGCGCCGCCATGTGCAGCAATACAGGCGGCACTGGCAGCAACCGCGCCGGGCGGCCCAGCGCCTGGCCGATGGCCCGCAACAACTGGCTCAGGGTGACGTCCTGGCCATCGCTGGCGAGGAACACCTGGTTGGCCGCCTGCGGGTGATCCAGGCAGGTCACCACCAGATCGACAAGGTTCCCGACGAATACCAGGCTGCGGCGGTTTGGCAACGCACCGAGCGGCAGCGGCACACCCCGCTGCACCCAGCGCAGCATGCTGAGGAAGTTGGCCTTCACGCCCGGTCCGTAGACCAGGACCGGCCGTATCACCACCACTTCCATGCCTGTGGCCGCCGCCAGCAGTTGCAAGCCCTGTTCGGCTTCATGCTTGGACACCCCATAGGCGTCTTGTGGCGCCGGCGTATCGTCAGCGCGCAGAGGCTGGCCGGGCTGGCTGAGTTCGCCGTTGACCTTGATCGAACTGATGAAAATGAAACGGCGCACCCCTGCAGCGGCGGCTTGCCGGGCGAGAACGAGGGTGCCATCGACGTTGACCCGGCGGAATTCGGCTTGGCTGTCGTTCGCGTTCTCCTGCATGACATGCACGCGGGCTGCGGCGTGTACGACCGTGTCGACACCCGCAAGCACAGGTGCCCAGTCGGTGGTGGCAGCCAGCTCGGCATCACGACGCGACGGGGCGCGGACATTGAAAGTGCCCAGGGTGCCGAGCTGGCGGCACAGGGCGCCGCCAACGAAACCGCTGGCGCCAGTGACAAGAATCGTTCGTCTACCCATGATAATTGTTCTTATCTAGAGGCTGAAGCAGGCAAGCCTGAGGACTACAGCAAGCTACGGTACAGGTCGGCATAGGCTGCCGCCATGGCCGGCGCGGTGAAGATCGCTTCGTAACGTTCCAGGGCCTTTGACCCCATGGCCTGGGCCATGCCAGGGTCGTCCCAGAGGCGTTGCATGGCATGGGCGAGCGCCGGGGCGTCACGCGGTGGCACCACCAGCCCGGTCTGGTCGGCCAGGTTGATGAACGTGGTTCCCGAGCCCATCTCGCAGGAAATCAGAGGCTTGCCGTACATCGCGGCTTCCAGCAGCGAGATGCCGAACGACTCGGAACGCAGGTGCGAGGGAAACGCGAAGGCGTAACAAAGCTCGAGCAGGGCAGCTTTGTCATCGTCCGGCAGGCCACCGAGAAAATGCACATTGCCCAGACCAAGCTCTGCAGCCTGCTGCTTCAACTCGGCTTCAAGAAACCCGCCGCCCATGATGACCACCGGCAAGCCGTTGATTTTTGCCGCTTGCAGCAAGTAGTCCAGGCCCTTGTAGTAACGCAGTGCGCCAACGAACAGGAAGAAGCGCTTACCCAACCGCTCACGCCAATAGGCAAGCTTGCTGGCCGAAGCCTGCGGGTACGTGGCACGGTCCAGCCCGTAGGGGATGATCGAGACCTTGTTCTGGAAACGCGTCAGCACCGGGCTGTGCGCCGCGTAGTTGGGCGACGACGCCACCACTCGGTCGACACTGGAGAAAAACCGGTGCATCAACGGCTGATACAGCTTGAGCAGCCACTTCTGCTTGACGATGTCCGAGTGGTAACTGACCACCGTCGGCTTGTTCAGGCGCGCCAGGAAATGCACCAGGTCCATGTACGGCCAGGGGAAGTGGTAATGCACGATATCTGCCTGACGCGCCAGTTCGGTAAAGTCTTTCAACGCTGACAGCGAAAACCCGGTGGAGGCAAGGTGCAGGTCGAGTTTTGATCGGTGAGTCAGGTGGCTGGCCACCGGCTCGTTGCGCGCAGCCCCGCGGTTGCTGAGGTAGAGCACTTCGGAATCGATACCGTGGGCGCGCGTGCCTTCGGCGATCTGGAAGATGACCTGTTCGATACCGCCCATGGAGTCGGGATAATAGGTTTTGAAAAAGTGCAGTACCTTGATCATCGTCCGTTGCTGACCTTCTGATAGACCTCGATGGTAGCCTGGGCACAACGCTCCCAAGAGAAGCCGGCCGCATGGCGTAGGCCCTGTTCCACCGCTGCCAGGCGCCAGCTATCGTCTTCCAGCCCTTGGCGCAGCAGCGCGCTCAGGCCATCCACGTCGTCCGGTGCGCACATCAGCGCGGCCTGCCCTGCCACTTCGGGTAACGATGAGCTGTTGGAGCACACCACCGGTACACCCGAACTCATGGCTTCGAGCACCGGCAGGCCGAAGCCCTCGTAGTGCGAGGGGAAGGTGAACAGCCGCGCGCCGGCATACAGCAGGGGCAGGTCTTCGCTGGCCGCGAAACCCAAGTAGCGCGCCCAGCCCTGTTGCTGTGCCTGGGCGATACGCTGATGAATGGCTTCGCTACGCCAGCCATGGTAACCGGTGAGAATCAAAGGCCAGCGCTTGCGCAGCGCCAGCGGCAGCTTGCCGTAAGCGTCCAGCAGGGTGTCGAGGTTCTTGCGCGGCTCGATGGTACCGACAAACAGGCTGTAGCCACCCGCCTCCAGGCCATGGCGAGCCAGCGTTTCGCGCAGGGCCTCGGCGCTACGCGGAAAGAACTCTGGCGAACTGGCCAGGGGCACCGCATGGATGCGCTCGATGGGCCAGGCGAAATAATCGGCCAGCTCCTGCCGCGTGTAGTCGGAATCGGTGATCAGCGCATCGGCACGTTCGAGCGTGAGTTTCAGCTCTTTCTGCAGGTAGCGCGCGATCTGCGGTGCATGGCAATGCGCCCAGGTAAACGGCGACAGGTCGTGGAAGGTCGCCACGCTGCGCCCGGCGAACGGCGGCAGATAATAATTGGGGCTGTGGTAGAGATGATCCTCATGCCCCTTCAGCGCTCGCTTGCGCAGGTACGGCATCAGCCGCCGGTAGGCCTCGACGGCCACGGCGTTCTTCTGAACGAAGCGCTTCAGACCATGCACCGCATCGGACTGCTCGGCCGCGGTGGGCAAGGCCGGCAGAAAGCGCCGACCGGCAAAGAAGCGCAGGTCGGTGATTTCGCTACTGCGCTGCAGCCGCGTGGCCAGCTCGAAGGTATACCGCCCAATGCCGGTCAGCGGGAAGCGGACCGGCTCGACGGAGAGAATGAGCTTCATTTACCCGCAAGCATCCAACCCAGGGTTTCGTCCAGCGACGGGGTTTCCCAGCCTGGAACCAGAGCGCGCAGCCGGCTGTTGTCGCCGCAGAGGGTCTTGACCTCGTTGGCCCGCACGAACGCCGGGTTTACCTGCACGTCGATGGAGTGCCCGGTGATGGCCGAGCACTTGGCGATGACTTCGCGCAGCGAATGGGTTTGCCCGGAACTGACGTTGACCGTCTGCCCGAGCGGGCGCGCCTCGATCAGGCCGCGATAGGCCTGCACCACGGCACGCACATCACTGAAGTCGCGCCACACATCGAGGTTGCCAAGTTCAATGGTGCCTGCCTTGCGCTGGAAGTGCGAGACGATCTTGGGCAGCAGAAAGTTCTCCGCCTGCCCGACACCGGTGTAGTTGAAGGGACGCGTAATGACGATCGGCAGGCGATCGAACCAGAGGCGGGCCATGTATTCCATGGCCAGCTTGCTGACCGCGTAATCGTTGGCTGGCGCTGGCAAGGTCTGTTCGTCGAGCATCCCTTCGGAAACATTGCCATAAACGTTGGCGCTACTGGCAATCAACACACAGTCTGGTGTTTTGCCACAGGCCGCGATGGCTTCGAGCAGGTTGCGTGTACCCACCAGGTTGACCTGGTAGAACGCGTCGGCTGCACCGTGCCCGACAAAAGCGATGGCAGCCAGATGCACGATGACATCCGGCTGCAGTTCGGCCAGCAATGCACGCAGGCCAGGGCCGTCGGTCAGGTCGACCTGATGGTAATCAGGCGCCTGCAACGGCTGGCTGCCGGTCCCTATGACTTCATAACCACGGGCTCGCAACTCGGCTGCCATATAACGGCCGGTGAAGCCCTGAATCCCTGTGATGAGCGCGCGCTTGCTGGCCATTTGCATCAGAACGAGAACCCTTTTTCGTTACGACGCAGGTCGGCTTCGACCATCATGCGGCACAGCTCTTCGAGGCTGGTCTTCGGCTCCCAACCCAGGACTTCCTTGGCCTTGGCCGGGTTGCCGATCAGCAGCTCGACTTCTGCAGGGCGGTAGAATTTCGGGTTGATCACGACCAGTACCTTGCCACTGGCGGCGCAGGTGCCCTGCTCGGCTTCGTCCTTGCCGCTCCAGGTAATCTCGATGCCGGCGGCCTTGAAGGCCATCGAAACGAAGTCACGCACGGTTTCGGTACGGTTGGTGGCGAGCACGAAGGTGTCTGGCACGTCAGCCTGCAGCATGCGCCACATGCCTTCGACGTATTCCTTGGCGAAGCCCCAGTCACGCTTGGCGTCGAGGTTGCCCAGCTCGAGCTTGTCGAGCAGGCCCAGCTTGATCTTGGCCACCGAGTCGGTGATCTTGCGGGTCACGAACTCACGGCCACGCAGCGGCGACTCGTGGTTGAACAGGATGCCGCTGGTAGCGAAGATGCCGTACGACTCGCGGTAGTTGATGGTCATCCAGTGGGCGTACAGCTTGGCCACACCGTAGGGGCTGCGTGGGTAGAACGGGGTTTCCTCGACCTGTGGAATGGCCTGGACCTTGCCGAACATTTCAGAAGTGGACGCCTGGTAGAAGCGTACCTTCGGGTTGACGATGCGAATGGCTTCGAGCAGGTTCACCGCGCCCAGGCCGGTGATCTCGGCAGTGGTTACCGGCTGTTCGAAGGAAACGCCCACGAAGCTCTGCGCGGCGAGGTTATAAACCTCGGTGGCTTCGGTGGTCTGCAGCAAACGGATGCTGGCCGACAGGTCGGTCAGGTCGTATTCGACCAGATGCAGGTTAGGGTTGGTGTGGATGCCCAACTCTTCTATACGCCAGAAATTGACCGAGCTGGTGCGGCGGTAAGTGCCATAAACGGTGTAGCCCTTCTCCAGCAGCAGTTCCGCCAGGTAGGCGCCGTCTTGACCAGTGATCCCAGTGACGATTGCTTTCATGCGACTTAACCAACTCCGATAGTGCCGTGCGGGCATGTGTGATTGTCAGACCGGCGCGGGCTGTTCCTGCCACGCGCGCTTGAGGTTCGATGACGGAGTATACATCTGTTGGGCGGTGTACTCGATACGAAATAAGCGGGTGTGGGGCGAGGGGCGCCAGGGCAGGAACAGGATAAACCCCTGCGCTAGAGGATGGCAGGAATGGATAGGTAGGAAAATTCCGAAATATAAAGCACAAGGATTTGCTGTCGGCGAGGTTGAGCGCCGCTAGGCGGCGCATCGCTCAGCGACTGGCGTCCAGCTGCGCTACATCCCCCCCTGGCAAGCTGGTTTCAGGCACCGGGCTCAGCCACACGTTCACGTGATCGACACTGTCCTGGTTCAGCTCACCCGCCCAACGATTGAGCAGGAACAGGTTGGTGATGAAGTCATACTGCGACTTCAGCAGGTCACGCCTGGCCTTGAACTCGTTTTGCACCGCGGTCAGTACATCCACCGCATTCACCACACCAAAACTGAAGGCCTTTTGCGCCGCCACGCTGGACTTTTGCGCCGAAGACAACGCGTTGCGGTTAGCGCGGATCTTCTCGACGCTCGATTGCGCAGTCAGATAGGCCGTGGTGGTTTCCTTCACCACCTGCCGGCGAATGCCCTCGGCCTGCTCTTCTGCCGCCAGTTGGTCGTCATACAGGCCGCGCACCCGCGCCGAGGTGGAGCCGCCACTGTAGATCGGGATCTTCAGCCCGAGGGAGGCCACATAGCTGTCGCTGCGCGGGGCCTGCGTGTTGTCGTAGCCCTGGTCGCTCTGCTGGGCACTCAGGCTCAGGCCCAGTTGCGGGTAATGCTCGCCCTTGCCCTCGCGTACCGCCGCGTTCGCCGCCTCGGCGCCACTTTGGGATGCCTTGAGCATCGGGTTGGTTTCCATCGCCTGGGTGATCCAGCTCTGCAGCGGCCGGGTCGGTGCCTGCAGATCCACATCGTTACGCACCCGGCTCAGCGGCTCGGTCACCTGGCGCCCGACGATTTCAGCCAGGGCCTCACGGCTGACCTGCACCTGGTTACGTGCTTCCACTTCCTGCGCCGTCAGAACGTCGACCCGTGCCTGCATGTCGAGTTTGTCGGTGATCTTGGCCATCTGCCGTTCGAACATCATGCTGACGCGGTCGAGGTTCTTCTGGGTGGCACGGCGCTCGGCCTGCACCAGCGCTAGCTCGTCATCCGCCGCCAGGGCCACGAAGTATCGCTTGGCGAGGTCCACGGTGGCCTCGGCCAGGGTGTCCTCGGCCTGTTGACTCTGCTGCGCCTTGACACTCTTGGACTTTTGGTAACGTTCCCAGGCCGGCTTGTTGTACAGGTACTGGGTGAGGCTGAGTGAATAACTTTCGTTGTTATAGATGTCCCGCGTCAGCTCGTTCTTACGCAACACGCGGCTGGAGTTTGCGTTGGCCGATACCTGCGGCAGCAATTGGCCAAAGGCCTCTCGCTGCTTCTCGGCAGCAGAACGGGCACGGGCATAGCCGATCAACACACGCGGGTCTTCAAGCCGGGCTTCGCGATACAACCCTGCCAGGTCCAACGCATAGGTCGACGCCGAAACGCCTTTCGGGGCCTGGTTTTCTACAGCCGCCGCCTGCCAGGCAGCCAAGCACATCATTACACCGGGTAGCAAACGCAGCACAATCATTCCTCGATCAGCGATTCGGCGAACATGTTACGCGCTGGTTTCAGCAGGTACTGCAACATGGTGCGGTCGCCTGCGTTGATGAGGACGTCAGCCGGCATGCCGGGCTGCAGCTTGCGGTTGCCGAGTTTTTTCATGCCGTCTTCGGTGACCTTGACGCGCACCAGGTAGTACTGGTCGCCTGTACGTTCCTCAGTCAGGCTATCTGCCGAAATGCGGGTCAAGGTGCCTTCGATGACCGGCGTGGTGGCCTGATTGAAAGCACTGAAGCGGATGTCAGCCGTTTTGCCCAGCTCCAGACGATCGATGTCCTTGGTAGCGACCTTGGCTTCGATTACCAGCTCCGAGGAAGCCGGGACGATATCCAGCAGAGGCGTCGCCGCGCTCACCACGCCACCGATAGTGTGGACTTTCATGTCCAGTACCATGCCGCTTTCCGGAGCCCGTATCACCACCCGCGACAGGCGGTCACGCAGCGCGGCCTCCTTTTCCTGCAGGTCGAACACCTTGGCCTGCGTATCAGACAGCTCGTTGGCCACGTCGGAGTCGAATTTCTTTTTCAACTGCACGATCTGCAGGTCGGTTTCGCCGATCTGCAACTTGGTCTTGGTAATGGTCGACTCGTGGTCGGCCACTTCGGTCTTGAGCATGTCCAGCTTGCGTTCCTGCTCCAGCAGGCGCTGGTTGTCGACGAAGCCTTCAGCCAGCAATTCCTTGAGCTGCCTGATCTCGCCGCCATAGGACTTCTCCAGGCCGCGCTTGGTGCGAATCATGTCGTTGAGGCCGACGATCTGCTGTTTCATCTGCTCGATACGTTCGCGGTTGACGGAGATTTCGCCCTGCAACGAATCGCGGCGCGCGTTGAACACTTGCTGCTCACCCGCCAGGGCCTCGGTGGCGCGCGCCGAATCGGTGCCATCCATGGTCACCGTCGGAATCGTCGCCAGGCCATCGCGCTCAGCGCGCAGGCGAGCTTCCTTGTAGCGCGCGACGATCAACTGGTTGCGGGTGGACTCGTACTCGGCACTGAGCTGGCTTTCGTCCAGCACGATCAGGGGGTCGCCCTTGTTCACCATATCGCCGTCGCGGGCGTAAAGCGCCTTGACGATGCCGCCCTCAAGGTGCTGAACGGTCTTGCGGTAGTTCTGCACAGTCACCGTACCGGAGCCATGGACCGCATTGCTCAGCGGCGCAACCGCCGCCCAGGTGCCGAAGATGCCGAAGGTGACGAACACGATGGTCAGGCCGATACGGCGGATGCCACGGTCGGAGGTGGGCATGTCATCGAAGTTGTGGTCGAACGTGGTGATCGCTTTACTGCTCATCTACGAAATCCTTTCACGCGCCAGCGTTGGTCGAGCCCACGGGCGCAGCGGCATGCGCCGCCGGGGAAGCAGGGTGAGGTGCGGCAGGGGCTGCCGCCGGAGGTTGCGGAGCCGCCGGCTGGGCGACACGCTGCTGGGCCTTGGCCTGCTGCGCGGCCAGTTCGGCAATGACGCGGTCACGCTCGCCGTACAGCGAAATCGTGCCCCCGGCCATGACCAGAATGCGGTCCAGGCGGGTGAGGATGTTAGGCCGGTGAGAGACGATGAACACCGTGGCGCCGCTTTCCTTGAGCTTTTGCAGGGCAATGCCCAGGGCACGCTCGCCGACATCGTCAAGGTTCGAGTTGGGTTCGTCGAGCACCACCAGGCGCGGATTGCCGTAAACCGCACGGGCCAGGCCAATGCGCTGACGCTGCCCGCCGGACAGGTTGATACCGTCGGTTCCGATAACCGTGTCATAGCCGTCCGGCAGCATCAGGATCATTTCATGTACACCGGCCAGTTGCGCGGCCTGCACCACCTTTTCCGGGTCTACCTTGTCGAAGCGGGCGATGTTTTCGCTGATGCTGCCTTCGAACAGCTCGATATCCTGCGGCAGATAGCCCACATGAGGGCCGAGGGCCTGCTTGTCCCAACTGGCGATGTCGGCGCCGTCGAGGCGCACTACGCCATGCTGTGGCGGCCAGATGCCCATAAGGGCGCGTACCAGGGTGGATTTGCCAGCAGCGCTTGGGCCAACGATACCGACGATGGAACCGGCGGGCACGACGAAGCTGATGCTACGTATGACTGGCGCCTTGGCACCAGGCGGCGCAACGATCAGGTTCTCGACCTGGATATGGCCTTCAGGTGCGGGCAGCGGCATGCGCTCAGGCTCTTTGCTCAGGTCATCCAGCACTTTGTTCAGACGATCGTATTGCACCTTGGCGGCGACGAAGCCTTTCCAGTTGCCAATCATCTGGTCGATTGGCGCCAGCGCACGGCCCAGCAACAGGGAGCCTGCCATTAGCAGACCCGGGTTGATCTCGTGGGTCACCACCAGATAGGCACCGATGGCCAGCATGATCGACTGGGACCAGGTGCGAAAGGTTTTCGACACCGAGCTGACGGCGCCGCCTTTATCGCTGGCATCGGACTGCAACAACATGATTTTGCGCTGGCGCCGGGCCCAGCGGTTCATCAGGGTTTCCAGCATGCCCATGGACTCGATGACTTCGGCGTTGCGCAGGGTTTTGGTGGTAATGACGTTGGAGGCGACGTTTTCTTTGTTGGCCGTGGCCAATGCCTGCCCGGTGACTCGATGGTTCACGACCGCCAGAATCGTCAATACAAAACCACAGGCCAACGTCATCCAGCCGAACCAAGGATGAAACAGGAACATGACGAAGGTATAGATCGGGAACCATGGCGCATCGAAAAAGGCGAACAGGCCCGAGCCGGTAAAGAACTGTCGCAATGAGGTCAAGTCATTGAGGGACTGAGCCGTGGCATCCGAGCCGCCGCTGTTGAGCGCTCGCTTGAAACTTGCACGGTACACATCACGGCTGAGTAGCACATCCAGACGGTTGCTTATCCGCACCATGATCCGCGAACGCACCCACTCAAGTGCCCCCATGGTAACCACCAGCACGGTCAGGATGAGCGTCAGCATGAGCAGGGTCGAAGTGCTGCTCGAAGGCACGACGCGGCCCGACACCTGGATCATGAAGAAGGTGGGCACCAACATCAGCGCATTGACGAAGAAGCTGAAGAAACCGACCGAAAGGAAGCTGCTTTTACAGGCTTTGAGGGCGGATTGCAGATTATTTTCGGATAGTGAACTCATTGGTATCCATACACGTAGTAAGACGAAAGCGGTCGGCAGTGTACCACCCGAGGAGAGCTGGCAGCGTGCCTGATTGGCAGAACCGCTGCTTGCACAGCCGACGAAACGCATTGTTTATGAAAAAACACTGATCTGCGTCAATAAAAAGTCATTAACTGCAGCGAACCGTTACTTGCACATCACATCGCCACCACCCCGGTTCGTCAAAGCGACAAACGGCGAGGCGACCTGCGACAGCTCACCACACCCTTAAAAAAACGACAAAACATTGACGAAATGTCACTTAATCGACGTAACTAGTTGATTTTTCTGATTTAAAACACATGGAACAAGCGTTCTGCATTACCGGTTCGCGTGCCGCAGGCTTGGCCAAGTACCCCCAACACGAGGATTTAGTTCAAAATTTTGATGAAATTTATTTTACCCATGTCGGTTGACAAGATTTTCACATCACTGCATCTTCGCCCCCTCGTAGGGAAACCTTTACGGGTTGGTTTTAGTACGCACGGGTTTGAGCAAGTGAGCTACCGGTGTTTGGTTTAAAAGGAGCTTATCAACGCCATGTCTATGCCCTCGCAACCTCTTGACGGTCTAAAAATCAGCTCTCGCGTGACGCTGCTGGAGCCGGGGATGTATATCTTCCGTTATGCTTCGCAGCCGCCTGCCGACAAACCGGTGTGCATCGCCCTGCAACAGGCGCCACTGGGCAAAGGTTCCATCGACTTCTTCCCCGCCGAAGGCGTCAGCAAGAACATGCTGACCAAGCTCGGTGACACCATCGTCGCCCGCGTCAAAGCCGGGGTGACCACCGTACTGATCACCGAATACCACATGTTCGACGACGTGATCGAGCCGGTCGACCTGCGTATCGACCGCATCGACACCTCGCCTGCGATCATGCGCACCTTCGCCGTGGTCGCAGGCGCCGAACCTGCACCCGCCATCAAGAACCAGTCTGCCCCTACCCCCTTCGAGCTCATCGCTCATCTGCAACGCACGGGTGAAGTGGTTTCGAGCGAAGGCTGGGTCGGCGCGCCGGACAGTGATGAATTCATCGAAAGCTTCGCCATCAACTGGCCAAACAAGCCAGCTGGCGTCGACCTGCTGTATACCTGCATGGTCGCCGGCTCCGGCCCCAGCCGCAACGTATCCACCGGCACCTTCGTCGGTGTGCGTGGCGAGGGCCTGCCCCTGATTTGCGCGGGCTTCAGCCTGGTTGGCCCGCACCGCAAACACTACGAACTCACCGGCCACATCGTGTTCGGCAACGCCGAGCCCCAGCGGCTGGTCACCAATCAGATGATGCATGGCCCCACCGGCACCGAGCCGTTGGTGGCGCTGCATATCGCCGTTACTCCCGTTACGAAGATGAACGCTGCCCGCTCTAAGTCTCCGTGGGAACACTCTGCGCAACCGCAGAAAATCAGTGCAGCAAGCCAACTGGCTTGAAGTAACAGGAATACATCATGCAATACGATAACCCCGTATCGAGCACCGAGCTCCAGGCCACCCTGGCCACCGCCAACATCTCCGACTCTACCGTTGCCGCCATCAGCTCCCTGCTGGGCCTGGACACCGTAGAAACCGTAGGCGTTGCTGGCGTCGTCGGTAACACCGTCGTACTGCCGACCCAAGGTCAGGTAGACGTAGTCAACGGCGTAGTCGCTGGCGCCAAAGGCGACCAAGTTGTCGTGGACGTGAACGAAGCTGTCGCTGCCGGTGCCTCTGCAGTGATCCTGCAAAGCGACGCCAACCTGGTCGTGAACGTCAACGGCCAAGTCGCTTCCAACCCAGAAGCCCAGGCTGCCGTGTTCGCCCTGGCTGCCGCCGCTGACACCAGCACCGACATCAGCCTGGTTGTCACCACCGGCAACGGCGACGACATCATCACCGTCAACGGTGATCAGAACACCCACATCGACGCAGGTGATGGCAACGACACCATCGTTACCGGCAACGGCAACAACACCGTTATCGCTGGCGCTGGCAACAACAACGTGAAGACTGGCTCGGGCAGCGACACTGTCATCCTGAGCGGCAGCAACCACGCTGACGTGGTCGACACCGGTGCTGGCTACGACGTTGTCCAGCTGGACGGCTCGCGTGATGACTACACCTTCACCGTCGGCAACAACTTCAACGTCAACCTGACCGGCAACCAGACTGCCGCCATCAGCAACGCTGAGTTCCTGACCTTCGTCAACGGCGGCACCACTGAAACCGTTGCCCTGGCTCACAACGATGCTGAAGCTGCTGCCCTGCGCCTGTACCAAGGCATCCTGGGCCGTGACGCCGACCTGGAAGGTGCCAAGCACTACACCAGCGTTGTCGACAACGGTGGCTCGCTGAACGAAATCGCCAACACCTTCCTGCAGTCGGCCGAGTTCGCTGGTGCCAACAACACCGCTGACGTCAACGACCTGTACCAAGCCCTGCTGGGCCGTGGTGCTGACGACGCTGCTGCCAGCGCCTGGACCAATCTGCTGGCCAACGGCGGTTCGCTGGCCGACGTAGCAGCTGGTATCGCGGTTTCCGCTGAAGCTCAGGCTCAGGACGCCTCGAACGGTACCTTCGTACAGTCCCTGTACGAAGCCGCTCTGGGTCGCGAAGCTGACCAGGCTGGCCTGGACAACTGGGTATCCCAGCTGTTCAACGGTGCAAGCCGTGCCGACATCGCCAAAGCCATCGTTGGCTCGGCCGAAGCTGGCTCGAAAGCCAACTCTGACTTCATCGACTCGCTGTACCAGTCCGCTCTGGACCGCACCGCCGATGACGCAGGCAAGGCGCACTGGGCTGCCGAACTGGCTGCTGGCGCTTCCCAGGCCGACGTGGCCCTGGGCATCGTTGGTTCCGCCGAAGCTGTTGCTCACATCGACAACGTCGTTGTGCTGCACGGCCAGGTGTAACTAGCCCTGCCGTAGCGAGCATGCTCCTGGCCGCAAGGCCGGGAGTATGCAAAAGGGGGCGACTTTCGGGTCGCCCCTCTTTTTATTTTTTGTAGTCAAGCCAAGCTTATGTCCAGACTCCTCGACCATGGGCGAGAAACGCTCATGGACATGTTCCACCGCCATCGCCAGGCCAACGAGCCTGACCTTGCGGCTGCCGCACTCGAGCGCGCCTTGCACACCGCCGAGTACCGGCCGGAGGCATTGGTGTGGAAAGGCATCGCGGCACTGCCGCAGGCGCCTGAGCTGGCGTTTTTATTCTTTGCAAATGCCGCCCAGGCACTCCCCGACCGGGCCGATATCCACGCCCTGATCGGGCGCAGCCTGCTGGCGCAAAATCACTTCGAACTGGCCACGCGCTACCTGACCACCGCGTGGAAAACCCAACCCAACGACCTGGCCCTGCGCCTGACGCTATGGGAGGCCCGCAGCCGCTCGGAAACGCCGGCCGAACTGCTTCGGATGATCCTTGCTCACTTGCCCGAGATCCACACCGGCAAGGAACTGGCGTTGGTGCTCAAGCTGCTGGCCGGCCTGGCCGATGCCCCCCGCACGGTGGGCGTTGTGCGCTACCTGCCGGAGCAACGGGAAATCCAGGGTTGGGCCATCGACCTGGCCAACCTGCAAGCCCCTGCGACGCTACAGGGCGAGGCCAACGGGGTCACCTTCACCACCCAGGCCAGCGCTATGCACCCACTGCTCAGCAGCGCTGGCCTGCCAGGCACCCATGGCGGCCTGCGCTTGAGCGTGCCGAACCCGACCCCGGCGGTGCACCTGCAATTTGCCAACGGTACCGCCCTGCTCGGCAGCCCGGTGTATGCCATGCCGGTGTTCGTGCCGCCTGCCAGCGTCAACGGCGGCGGCGAACAGCAGCCGGTGGACGTGCTGATCCCCGTGTACAACGGCCTCGACGAAACCCTGGAATGCATCAACAGCGCACTTGAGGCGCGCAAGCGCAACCGCACCCCGCACCGGGTGGTGGTGATCGAAGACAAGACGCCCGTACCCGCCCTGGCCAAAGCCCTCAAGGTGCTGGCCGCCAAGGGCAGGATCACCTTGGTGCACAACACGGTGAACCTCGGTTTCATCCGCAGCATGAACCGCGCCATGGCCCTTAGCCCGAACAAGGACGTGGTGTGGCTGAACGCCGACACCCGGGTGCACGGCGACTGGCTCGACCGCCTGCGCCAGGTGGCCTACAGCGATGCCCGCATCGCCTCGGTGACGCCGTTCACCAACAACGGCGAGCTGATGAGCTTCCCCCAGAGCCAGGTGAGCCACGCCATGCCCAGCGCCAAGGCGCAGGCCGAACTGGATGAACTGGCCCGCCAGGCAGGCAGCTCACCGATGGAGATCGAAACCGGTTGCGGTTTCTGCCTGTACATCAAGCGCGCCGCGCTGGACGAAGTGGGCTACCTGGACGAAGTGCACCTGGCCCGCGGCTACGGCGAAGAAACCGACTGGTGCCTGCGCGCCCGCGGCCTCGGCTGGCGACACATGGGCGCGCCGAACGTGTTCGTCGCCCACCAGGGCGGTATCTCGTTCGGCGCCGAAAAAACCCTGCGCGTGGCACACAACAACGCCATCCTGCGCAAACGCTACCCGGACGCCTCGGCCCGCTACAACACCTTCACCCTGCGCGACCCGATCAAGCCGGCCCGCGACGCCCTGCAGCGTGCCCGCCTGGCCAGGCTGGCGAGCCTGCCAGCCAATGCGCGCGGTGCCTGCTGGCCCACGGCGGTAGACAAGACCCTGCACCTGCACGACGGCTCTTACCCGGACGCCGCATTCAGCCTGGCTTGGCACTATGACAGCCATCGCACCTGGGTGACCCTGGACGCGCCCCTGCAACCCCTACCGCTGCGCCTGGATTTCGACCTGCCGGGCGAGCTCGACGCACTGCTCGACGCACTGCGCCTGTTGCCCGTAGACATACTGGCATTCGAACACCTGGCGCGCTGCCCGCTGGCGCTGTGTGATGTGCCCGCCATCCTCGGCCTGCCCTACCGCATCACCTGCCGCGACGACCGCCTGCTGGCACCGGCCGACGACTACGACTGGCAGCGCTTCGCCCGCGAAGCTGCGAGCGTGCAACTGCCATGGCAAGCCCTGCGAGGCGCCCAAGGCGCTGCCAACTGGGACCTGCCCACGGCGACCCGGCGCCACGCCACGACAACCGGCTCCCCACAGGTACTTTTGATAGGCGATGCCCTGAGCAGCCCCGCCATCGCCCAACGCTGGCTGGCACTGGCCAGGCAGATCATCCGCGAGCAACTGCCGTTGGTGTTGCTGGCCAAGGACGACACGCCCTGGCTCAAAGCGCTGCAGGCGACCAACGCCGTGCACCGGCTGCCGGCTCTGCACGGCTTCAGCCTGGCCGAACGCGCCCGCGCCGCCGGCTGCGATGCTGTGCTCAGCCTGGATGACGCCCCCGGCGCAAGCTGGCAAGCACCGCGTCTTGCCGACGAACTCGGCGTCGCCCTGTTCGCCAGCCCCGGGCCGCTCGCCACAGAAGCCGGCGCCCACGCGCTGGCCGCCCTCCCCTATTCAGTAGGCCAAGCCTGATGACCCAAGATTTGCTGGAAAAGCCCCAGGCGGGCCAGCCCCACGTTGCCCTGCAGGCGTTCAAAGGCGCCATTCTGGGCCTGCATGGCGACGTGTTACAGGGCTGGGCCATGGACACCGCGCAGCCCGAACAACGCCCGGTGGTGGAAGTATTCATCGATGGCGCCGCCGTCGCCCTGGCCCGAGCGGACCAATACGAACCCCAGGCACCAGCCGGTGACCAGTACCACGGTTTCACCGTGCAACTGCGCCAGAACTGGCTGGCAGAGGCCCGGGTGATCACCGCCCGTATCGCCAACCAGGCCTTTGCCCTGGACGGCGATATCGTGCTGCCAGCCGCCCCCACCCAGGACACCGCAGCCATCGCCTCGCAAGTGTGGCACACCGGCGGCCTGCGCGTGGGCGGCTGGTCGTGGGACCCGCAAGCACCGCGCCGCCACGTCGAAGTGACCGTGCGCGAAGGCGACCGGGTTATCTGCACTGCCACCTGCAATGTGCACAACCAGGCCCTCGCCTACCGCGACACCAGCGACCATGGCTTTGCCATTGACCTGCCCTGGGAGCTGGCCGATGGCAAGGTCCACATACTGGATATCATCAACGACCTAGGCCAACCGCTGGCCGGCAGCCCGATCCGCGTATGCTGTAGGCCGGAAGGTATCGAAGGGCTACTGCGCAAACTCGACCCCGCCCATGACGCGGCAACCGTGGCGCTGCTGACTGAAGTGGCCAAGGAACAAAGCCTGCTGCTGCCCAAAAGCGCCGGCTGGCAGCACTACCCGCAATGGTTCGAGGCGTTCCAGCGCCTGGAAGGCCTGGAGCGCCCGCCCCTGAACGGCAAGCTCGGCCTGCTGCTGATCAGCGAAGGCAATGGCGCACTGGAACAAGCCAGCCTGGCAAGCCTGGGTGAGGACCGTGCGCACCTGCATCAGACCGCCACTGCGACACCGGCTGACCTGCATGACGCGTTGCAGCGATTGCTGGCTGCCGGGTGTGACCGCATTTTGCCGATGATGGCCGGTGACCGTTTAGCACCGTTGGCCTTGCCTCACCTCAGCGCGCTACTGGACGACGGCAGTGCCTGGGCATTTGCCGACTGTGACCGCGATGGCCCGGAAGGTGAACGCAGCCTGCCGTGGCTGAAGCCGGTGTGGGATATCGATCTATTCATTGGGGCGGATATCTTCACGCCGGGCGCCATCTTCGGGGCAGGCATTGTCGAGCAGGCACTCGCGCTGCTGGCAACGCGGGCCGAACCCGCGAACATCGGTTGGTACGAGCTGACAGTCGCGATTGCACTGGCCACCCAGAACAGTGACGCCAGCGTCGTGCACTTGCCGCGAGTGCTTTATCACCGCGCCAGCCATGCGCCGGCCAGCCCGGAGCAGGCCGAGCCTTCGCCGCAACGACTGAGTGCAGTCGAATGGTTGTGTCAGTCGCTGGCGGCTGGCACGAAGGTGAGCCGCGTGCCGGATTACCCGGCACTGCTGCGTGCCCATTGGCCGCTGCCAGAGCAACTACCGCGGGTGAGCCTGATTGTGCCGACGCGGGATCAGTACAAGTTGCTGCATGCGTGCATCGAAGGGTTGCTGAACGATACCGATTATCCGGATATGGAAATCATCGTTGTCGACAACCAGTCGAGCGATCCCGATACCTTGGCCTACTTTGAGGACATCAAGGGACGGGGCGTGACTGTTTTGGAGCACCCCTACCCGTTTAACTATTCGACGATTAACAACCGAGCGGTGAGTTTTGCTACTGGTGAGTTGATTGGGCTGGTGAACAACGATATCGAGATTATCGAAGGGGACTGGCTTAAAGAGATGGTTGCTCAGCTGTATCGTCCAGACGTTGGCGCAGTGGGTGCGAAGTTACTATGGCCGAATCGCATGGTGCAACACGGTGGCGTAGTGGTGGGAATCAATGGCTTGGCCGCACATGCGGGCAACAATCTGGAACAGCGTGACGCCGGCTATTTGGGGATGAACCAGATAACCCGCCGGCAGAGTGCCGTTACCGCTGCATGTCTTTTGCTACGTAAATCGGTATTCGATGACGTGAACGGCTTGGATGAGCACACTTTTCCCGTAGCTTTCAATGATGTGGACTTGTGTTTGCGGATCCAGCAGCGAGGGATGCATATGGTCTGGAGCGCGTTCGCCCAGTTGATCCACGCAGAATCAGCCAGCCGCGGTAAAGATCAGTCACCGGAAAGACGAGCTCGCGCAGAGCGGGAGCAGACAGGATTTGTCGAACGATGGTTTACTTGGGGCTACCAAGATAATCGCTATCACTCAGCATTGAGCTCAGACTATCTGAGCGGCCCCTATGGAGGCTTGGCACTCCCTCCCTCAAGCACTGGCCAAGCCCGCCTAGCTAGATCTACTGCCCACTTCCAGGACACAGATGACTGCGCCAGAAGCCACAGGGTTCAGTTAAAGGAATAATGTATGAAGAAAACCATCTTGGTAACCGGAGGCACCGGTTACATTGGCTCCCACGCAGTGCTGGCTTTGCTGGAAAACGGCTATGATGTTGTAGTGCTCGACAATCTTAGCAACAGCCTGGCTAACGCGTTACAGCATGTCGAAAAAATTTGTGGTAAACGGCCTGAGTTCGTGGAAGGCGAAATTGGCGATTGCGAACTCTTGGACAATCTTTTTAGCCAGTTTTCCATTGACTCGGTGTTCCATTTCGCGGGGCTCAAGGCAGTAGGCGAAAGCGTCAAAGAACCTGGCAAATACTATGAAAACAACGTAGCAGGCACCCTCACGCTGCTCAAGGCTATGGAGAAAAATAGCGTCTTCAATATTGTATTCAGCTCCTCCGCAACCGTGTACGGCAACCCCTCGAACATGCCAATCAGTGAGCAAGCAGAACTTGGCCGGCCAACCAACCCTTATGGCCGAAGCAAGCTGATCATTGAGGACATGCTACGGGACTTCCGTGCATCCGACGCGCGCTGGAACATCGCATTGTTGCGCTACTTCAACCCGATTGGCGCTCATGAGAGCGGGTTGCTGGGCGAGCACCCGCAAGGCACTCCGAACAATTTGCTGCCCTACATAAGCCAAGTGGCAATTGGAAACCTTCAAGAGCTGAAGGTCTTCGGCAATGATCATCCGACACCAGATGGCACGGGGATTAGAGACTACATTCACGTGGTCGATCTGGTAGACGGCCACCTGAAAGCCCTAGATTTCATCTGCGAACACAAAGGTCTGCATGTCTGGAATCTGGGGACCGGCAGCGGATACAGCGTGATAGAAATCATTAAATCGTTTGAGCATGTCACAGGGCAGCCTATTCCTTATACCATCGCCCCCCGGCGCGAAGGCGACGTAGCGAAAAGCTGGGCGGACCCAGGTAAGGCAAAGCGTGAATTGAATTGGGTGGCGACACGCAACCTACAAGACATGATCCGCGACACGTGGCGCTGGCAGGTCAACTACCCCACTGGCTACGCCTATCCAGCGTCCGCCGAAACAGCATAAATATTCACCGCAGGGAAAAACCAGTGAATACCAAAACCGTGGCAGCTGAGCCCAATACAACGAAACCCGCTAGCAGCGCGCCCGTCGTGCTACGTGACATCCAGTCGCAGCCAGTGACATTGGAGTCAACCGATGCCTCGAACAGATTCATCATTAAGCTGGATGAAATCGAGAAATCCAAGGGTCATGTCAATATAAATCTATGGTCTACGCAGTCTGGGCTGCAATTTTGCCTCGCGACATCAAGCCAAGCGATCCCATGCGAAGTCAGCAGCGTCCTGCGAACTGACGTGGAAGCAACATTGGGAAGGGGCTCAAGCCTGAAGGCTTCTGGTTACCGCGTCAGCGCAGAACTTCCAAATCCAGTAAGTGAAGAAATCTACCTGACGTTCAATTTCGAAGGGACACTCTATGTCTACAAACTTCCTTTCAAGAAAACCCTTGGCGATTCTTGCAACATTTCCGAACTGGAGTTGGAAGATTCAACACAGGCCCAAGCGCACATCGACCTGTGTGGAGCCATTCCCGGCAAGGTAGGCGGACTGGCAGGATGGAGCATCGCCAAACCTGGCGTTACCCTTTGGCTAGTTGATAGCAAAGGTAATAAGAAAGATCTTTCTACTTGTCTGCGTTTTCACCGTGAAGACATAGCGAAAATCTTCAGTGATGAGTTCTCATCACAAATCATCTATGGCGGATTCGTAACAGACTGGCCGTTCCCTCAAGAGTTGGGGGATCAGATTGGGATCGTCGAAGAGGAAGCTGGAAGATTCAAGCTAATTGCCCTGAGTCCCTGGAAAACCGTCGCCGATGATCCTGTCAACTTCGCAAAATTTTCGTTTTCGCTGGTGACGCCTGCTCAAGATTTCAACACGCGCCTCAACCAATGGGAGGGAGACGTGATTAACTCTATGATTTTTGAGCGAAATCTTGAAAATCAAAGAACCGAGCGGCCAGCTACAACATGGCATTTCGGTAGTCTGGTGCGCAACGAAATTAAAACTAGCGTTATCATACCTTTGTATGGCCGCTGGGACTTCGTTGAACATCAACTGAGTGCATTCGCCAAGGACCCTGCCTTCAAGAAAGATGTTGAAATTGTTTACGTCATTGATGATCCAGCTCTGATCAATGCATTCGTCAACGAAGCAGAATCGCTTTTCAAGCTGTATCAAGTCCCCTTCTCCATTGTATGGGGACACCGCAACAGAGGGTTCTCTGGCGCTAACAACCTTGGCGTAAAGCACTCGCACGGTAATACACTGATCCTGCTGAACAGCGATGTTTTTCCACGTCATACCGGCTGGACAGAACAGCTCTCCCAGAGCCTCGATGACAATCCTGACTTCGGGATGATAGGTGCGAAACTATTGTTCCCCGATGGCAGTATTCAGCATTGCGGCATGCAGTTTGTTTACTCCCAAAGCTGGAGTGTGTGGCTCAACAAGCACCCGCTGGCCGGACTTGATCCGTCCCTCGATCCCGCGACAGTCCTTACTGAAAAGCCTGCCATCACTGGCGCATGTGTGGCAATCAAACGAAACACCTACGAGAAGATCGAAGGCCTGGATGAAGGCTATCTCATCGGCGATTTCGAAGATTCGGACCTGTGCCTCAAAGTTCATTCCGAAGGTTTGAAAATCGGTTATTTGCCATCTGTAGTACTGACACACTTGGAGCGGCAATCCTTCACCTTGCTTGGCGATGTCTCCTACAGGACGTTGGTAGTCAGGTTCAATGCCTGGCGCCACACCAAAAAATGGGGCAAGCAAATTGAGCAGATCATGAACAGGTTCGCGTCGGAGTAGACACCATGACCAAAGAACGCATTTTAGTGTTGGCGCACGGCCACCCCGACTTCAACTTGGGCGGGGGAGAAATTGCCGCCTATAACTTGTTCAAAGCCTTCAAAGCACAGCCGAATGTGGAGAACGCTTGGTTTATTGGCAGAGTTGACCGTGGCAACGGCCCAACCGGCAGCTTCAGCCTGCGCCGAGAGGATGAATACCTTTGGGAACAGTCTTTAGGCAACTCTTTCCTGATCAAGGCCGCCAACGCTCATGCAGTATGGCACAGCTTCCGCGCAATGATCGCAGCCTTGAAGCCGACCAAGATCTTTGCCCACCACTATTTCCACCTGGGACTTGAGTACTTCCGGATCATCAAGCAGGAGCTTCCTGACGCTCAACTGATCGTTACGCTCCACGAATACATGGCCATCTGTCATCAGCAAGGCCAAATGGTCAAAGCCGGTAGCAAAAAGCTTTGCTATGAATCCTCGATCGATGATTGCCATCGCTGCTTGCCAACGTTTAGCCGTGAGCAGTTTTGGTTGCGCGAAATGTTCATCAAGGAACACTTCGAATTCGTGGACCATTTTGTTTCTCCTTCTGAGTTCCTGCGTCAGCGCTACATCGCATGGGGTATTGATCCTCAGAAAATCAGCGTCATCGAGAATGGACAAGAGGAAGCTGAACCGCTGCCAGCCAGGTCAACGACCTCACAGCGCAATCGCTTCGGCTTTTTTGGACAAATCAATGAGTTCAAAGGCGCAGACCTACTGCTGGAAGCGATTTCCAGACTCACGCCGAAGCAGAGAAAGCATTTGGTCGTCGAATTCCATGGTGCCAATCTGGAACATCAGTCGCATGAATTTCAGCAAAAAATCAAGGCTCTGATGGATCCATTGATAAAAGAGGGCTGTGTCCGCTGGGCCGGTCCTTATCAGGCGTCACAGCTCAAGGGCAGGCTGGCGAAAGTTGACTGGGTACTCGTCCCTTCAATCTGGTGGGAAAACTCACCGATGGTCATCCAGGAAGCGTTCATTCATGGGCGACCTGTCATCTGTGCAAACATCGGCGGCATGGCTGAAAAGGTCACCCACGGAGTGAATGGTTTACACTTCGAGGCACGCAATCCGATTGATCTGGCCGACACGTTGATAGAAGCTGCGACCTCGGAGGGATTGTGGGAGCATTTGCAGGAAGGCATTGAAAGACCGATCAGTTACACTGAGTGCGCTGTCCAGCACCTTGAAATCGTAACGCAGAGCAACCTTACGAGCCGGAGAATCCCTGTTAGCGCATTGTCAACGGCATAAGCGCCCGCAGGTGAAGCGAAACGATCCAAGTCGTTTCGCTCAAATCTGGATGTAACTCAGTGGAGATCAAGGCATTTTCCCACTGTGCAATATGACAACGGAGACCAGCATGCCAAGCATTTTTACTTTTGGCCTGAACGAATCGGTGCCGGCATCTCACAGTATCCCTACAAAAGAGCTGTATAATCTGGTAGGCCACAATACTGGCAATCTGGCCTTCCATTACGCCATTAATCGTCTTATTGGCAGCGTTCCAAGAACGGCGTCTTGGAGTTCCAGTCCCGAATTCGTGAATTCCCTTGGCGAAATTGGCATCATGCCATGCGCCAACCAGCTTGGCCCCCACATGAATATGGGGGGAATGGCAAATGCCTTCAAGCAGTTCAATGCCAAGTTCCTGGCCATTGGCCTTGGCGCTCAGGGTGGCGTCGGCCACAATGATATCCCCGAGCTTCCAGAAGGCACGTTGGCCTGGCTGGATGCCTTGGTTGCCCACGCGCCATCAAACCATCCGAACATTACCGTACGTGGCGATTACACCTTGCGAGTACTGGAGCATTATGGCTTCGGTGACAAAGCAGTGTCGCTGGGTTGCCCGTCGTTATTCATCAATAAATCTGCCGATCATGGCGTTAAACTACAGCAACGCTATAAAGCAAAGATCAGCAAGGTCGCAATAGCCGCAGGGCATCCCAACTGGAATGCATTGAGCGCATTGGAAGCATCATTGGTGCGCATGATGGAAGACACCAATGGCATGTACATTGTACAAGCGACAGATGAAGCTGTGGCTCTCTCGCGTAACGACTTCGACTTGGTAAGCCCCGAATACATTACCAAAACGAAGAACTACCTGAAGCTAAACCTGACTGACGACCAGTTCATTCAATGGATTCGCAAATACTTTATATCGTTCTATAATATTCCAGCCTGGATGGAATACCTGAGACGTTTTGACTTCATTGTTGGGGCTCGTATTCATGGTGTCATGCTTGCCATACAGGCTGGGGTACCCGGGCTTTGCATTGCTCACGACTCGCGAATTCGAGAGCTATGCGAAAAATGCAAAATCCCTTACGTGATGGCAAATGACGTGAAAGAAGGTATCACTCTACAAGATCTTCCTCATCTGACTGAGTTTGATGGGATAGCCTTTGATCAGAACAGGGCAGCCATCGCCGAAGAGTATCGAAAATTCTTCGAAAACAATGGCTTGCCTCTGCGCCAAGGCAATATTTTGCTTTGATATACTCTTAGCAGTCAGCAGGAACGGCGGCCATCTTGCCTTCAAGGGAGTATCCGCCACCTCATCTTCACAATGGACACTAGAAAAGTCCAACATCCGAAGTCAGAGGAGGCTGAGCGATGTTTAAAGTACTAAAAGCGCTGATATTGGCGGCTTTACTCCTACCTCTCGCGGGCCTATCTGCTTCATCGCCAATTAAGATTGAAGTTCAGTCAAACACTCCAGAGGTAGTTTTCAACTGGAGCAAGGATCGTTGCTTTGACGAAAATATACCGGATTCCGCCGCAAGAGCATTTCGATCTAGCGATGGTTTGGTCAATCTTTATGCGACACACTTCAGAAACGTACCGCTCAAAGGTCTCATGTTAGATGACGTAAAACCTGCGTGCCACACACAGTTCGCAGCAGCCCCCGACCCCAACCCTGAAAACTATGGTGCGCGGATCTGGCTGCAAACTTTCTACAGCGCTGACTCTGGCAAAAATATCTACAGCCTTGCCAGTTCCGATTATCATGGAAAGTGGTTTGGAAACTGCACGCGAAAAAAAGCATCAAACCACGACTGCTGGATGAGCGCAATAGTTCTAGCACATTCCTCTGATGGAGGGCAGAGCTTTTCGATGGCGTCTCCACCGAACCATGTTATTGCCAACTCTGTAGAAAAGTACTCATCCGACCAGAAGGGAGGTGCCGGCTTCCTAACAACTTCCAACATCGTAAAGATTGATCAGTATTATTACTCTTTATTTTATGCGGCCGCTTTCAAAAGCCAGCCAGGCGGTAATTGTTTAGCAAGAACAGACAATCTTGCCGACTCAAAATCATGGCGCGCTTGGAATGGTAATACATTTGAGCAACCACTCTACAACGGCCCCCAGTCCCGCCATGCCGGAGCCGGGTGTGTGCCCTTGGCAAATCTCCCGTATAAAATTCGCAGCCTGATATGGCATGCACCCAGTCAAGGCTACATCGCCACTTTCGAGGTCACACATCGAGCCAAAGGTCGTTCACCACGATCAGACGTTACCTTTAGCTTTGCCTGGTCCAGTAATTTAAAGGACTGGAGCGATCCTGTTGCGATCTTGACATTGGAGGGAGCGAGTAACTGCAACTCTGCTCAAGTCGCAGGTGCTTACCCATCCATCATCGATAGTCAATCTTCAGACGAAAATTTTGGAACTGCCAGTGGTCGCGCTTACCTTTATTACACAAAATTCAATTTAAAATCTAATTGCCTTCTAACGTTAGATAGAGATTTAGTCAGGGTCCCAATTCGGATACTCTCTACGTCCAGCCGCTAGCGCAGGCCAACCCACTACTTACACGAGATAAAAAATGATCCTAGTAACAGGCGGAGCTGGCTTCATCGGCTCGAACTTCGTTTTACAATGGTGCAACAATGGTGATGAGCCAGTACTTAACCTCGACGCGCTGACCTACGCCGGCAACTTGGCCAATCTACAATCACTGGAAGGCAACACTCAACACCGGTTCGTCCACGGCAGCATTTGCGATTCGCAGTTGTTGGCCAAACTTTTCGCGGAGCACCAACCCCGCGCCGTCGTTCATTTTGCCGCCGAATCGCATGTAGACCGTTCAATAACCGGTCCTGAAGCCTTCGTGGAAACCAACGTGGTAGGTACCTTCCGCTTGCTCGAAGCGGCACGTACGTACTGGAACAGCCTCGAGGGAGCCAAAAAGAATGCCTTCCGCTTTCTGCATGTCTCCACCGACGAGGTATATGGCACACTCGAACCCAACGATCCTGCCTTTACTGAAACAACACCGTACGCCCCCAACAGCCCTTATTCTGCCAGCAAGGCTGCCAGCGACCACCTCGTGCGTTCTTACTTCCATACTTACGGCATGCCGGTGCTGACAACCAATTGCTCGAATAACTATGGGCCCTTCCACTTCCCGGAAAAACTCATCCCATTGATGATTGTCAACGCGTTGGCTGGCAAAGCCTTACCAGTATATGGCGACGGGCAGCAAATCCGTGACTGGCTGTACGTTGAAGACCACTGCTCTGGCATCCGCCGCGTATTGGAGGCTGGTACGTGCGGCGAAACCTACAATATCGGTGGTTGGAACGAGAAAGCCAACATCGATATCGTAAACACGGTTTGTAGCCTGCTCGACGAACTGGCTCCTCCCGCCTCGCGACAGGTGATACATCAGCAGACAGGCAAAAAGGTGGAGCATTACGCAGAACTGGTCACTTACGTGACTGACCGCCCTGGCCATGACCGCCGCTATGCAATCGACGCTCGTAAGATCGAACGCGAACTGGGTTGGAAACCAGCCGAAACATTCGACACCGGTATCCGCAAAACTGTGGCTTGGTACCTGGCCAATCAGGATTGGGTAAAAGACGTCATCAACGGCAGCTACCGTGACTGGGTAACGCAGCAGTATGGAGGCGAAAAAGCGTGAAAATCCTGCTTTTAGGAAAGAACGGTCAGGTCGGCTGGGAGCTACAACGCGCATTGGCTCCGCTAGGTCAAGTAATCGCCCTGGATCGCAACGGCAGAAATGGCCTCTGCGGCGACCTTACCGACTTGCAAGGCCTGGCGACCACTGTCCGCCAGCTCGCACCCGATGTCATCGTCAACGCCGCAGCGTATACGGCGGTCGACAAGGCAGAAAGCGAACAGGCATTAGCGACTTTGATCAACGCTGAGGCTCCTGGTGTGCTGGCTCGCGAAGCAGCATTACTTAATGCATGGTTGATCCATTACTCCACCGACTACGTATTTGACGGTAGTGGCGAGGACCGCTGGCAAGAAGATGCATTTACGCGACCGCTTTCGGCCTACGGGCGTAGTAAGCTGGAGGGGGAAATCGCCATAACCAGGAGCGGAGCCCGCGCCGTGGTACTGCGCACCAGCTGGGTCTATGCAGCACGCGGCCATAACTTTGCCAAGACCATGCTGCACCTGGCTGCCGAACGAGATGTCCTCAACGTGGTTGCGGACCAGTACGGCGCACCTACCGGCGCGGAACTGATCGCCGATGTGACTGCGCTTATACTACGCAAACTTGATGACCAGCGTGGGGATAGTCAGCTCGCAGGCACTTATCACTTGGCGGCGGCCGGCGAAACGACTTGGCACGGCTTTGCCCAGTTCGTATTGTCGGATGCCAGCCGTAAAGGCATTCCACTGAAGGTGACCGCCGAGCAGGTCGGGGCAATCAGCACCGAGGCCTATCCGCTCCCCGCGCCACGCCCACGCAATTCTCGTCTGGCGTTGGGTAAGATCGAAAAGACCTTTAACCTCAAGATGCCGCCTTGGCAGCAAGGCGTACAACGCATGCTGGACGAAATCCAGTAATAAGGACACTCATGGCTCGTAAAGGAATTATTTTGGCTGGTGGTTCGGGTACACGCCTGCATCCAGCCACACTGTCGGTTTCGAAGCAGCTGCTACCAGTGTATGACAAGCCGATGATCTACTACCCGCTCAGCACCCTCCTGCTAGCGGGCATTCGCGACATTCTGGTTATTTCCACACCGCAAGACACCCCGCGCTTCGAACAACTTCTGGGGAACGGTAGCCAATGGGGCCTAAACCTTTCCTATGCCGTACAACCCAGCCCCGACGGATTGGCTCAGGCCTTCACCATTGGCGCCAACTTCATCGGCAGTGATCCTTCAGCGCTGGTATTGGGCGACAACATCTTCTACGGCCATGACTTTCAATCGCTATTACTCAATGCAGGGCGGGTGGAGTTCGGCGCATCTGTTTTCGCCTATCACGTTCAAGATCCTGAGCGCTATGGCGTAGCTGAGTTCGATACATCTGGGCGCGTACTCTCGCTGGAAGAGAAACCCAAGATACCTAAATCCAATTACGCGGTCACCGGGCTGTACTTCTATGATAATCAGGTCGTGGACTTGGCGCGCAGCCTGAAACCTTCCGCCCGCGGTGAACTGGAAATCACCGACCTCAACAACTTGTACTTGCAGCGGGCACAACTGCGAGTGGAAATCATGGGCCGAGGCTACGCCTGGCTCGATACCGGCACACACGACAGCCTACTAGATGCCAGCCAATACATCGCTACCATGGAGCGTCGCCAGGGTCTAAAGGTCGCCTGTCCTGAAGAGATTTGTTTCCGCGCGGGCTGGATCGACGCGGAACAGCTTGAACGCCTGGCGCAACCGTTGCTCAAGAATGGTTACGGTCAGTACCTGAAAAACCTGCTTAAAGAAAAGGCATTCTGATGCACGCGACTCCTTTGGCAATCCCCGATGTATTCCTATTCACCCCCAAGGTGTTCGGAGATGAGCGTGGCTTTTTCTACGAAAGCTTCAACGCAAACGTCTTCAATGAAGTCATCGGTCAGCAATGCCACTTTGTTCAGGATAACCACTCTCGTTCCGTGAAAGGCGTACTGCGAGGTCTGCATTACCAGTTGCCACCACATGCCCAAGGCAAGCTGGTGCGCGTGGTACAAGGCGAGGTATTCGACGTTGCAGTAGACATTCGCCGTTCCTCACCTACTTTTGGTAAATGGGTCGGAGCGATACTGTCGGCAGACAACAAAAGCCAGTTGTGGATTCCGCCAGGGTTCGCACACGGCTTTGTCACGTTGAGCGAAACTGCCGAGTTTCTCTACAAAACTACTGATTTTTACTCACCTGCTAGCGAACGATGCATTGCTTGGGACGATCCAGACATTGGAATCGACTGGCCGATCGAGTTCGCGCCTTCATTATCTGCCAAAGATACTGTAGGTGTTTCAATCAAAAAATGCGACCTATTTGAATGATTCTCTCCTGAGCCGGGCGCAGGACTGACTGCGCTCATGCTCTGAAGATTTTTTTTAAGCATTCCAAGCCACCTCAGGACGCCAGCCATGAAATTCAGTGGGCAAGATGCCTTTGAAACCGCTAAGAAAAACCTAAATCGGTTAATGCAGCAATGGACCGTTTCTCGAAGCGATTACCCGACTGTACCTCATACTCCAAAATTCAAGCTACCGGTCAGCGGCAAGTATTTCACAATCGGCTCATGCTTCGCTCGAAACGTTGAAAACTCTTTGAGAACAGCAGGAATAGAGGTTCTCAGCACAGTTGAAAAACTACCAGGCGATTTTTTTGAAATCGGTGGTGAAGCACGTTCAGGATTCCAAAACGTTTATACACCCGGCTCTATTTTAGAAGCGGTTAGACTTGCCACTACGCAGACTCCGTACAATGCTATTGTAGGCACCAGCGATAAATCAATTGACCTACTGACTTCCGGCTTGAAGCCGATGGATCTTGATACAGTCAAAAATATCAGAGACAGTCTCATCAGCATGTATCAGAGGCTTCCTGAGGCGGATGCACTTATCCTCACGCTTGGATACAACGAATCCTGGTATCACATACCATCAGCTAGCTATATAAACCGTACCCCTTCACATGTCACCTTAAGAAGATCAATTAACGATTTTGAATTCGAACTTTTAGACTATTCGACCTCACTAAACCTTATCGAACAAGCCGTTAATCTGGTTAGTGAAATTGCGCCCAAATGCAAAATTATACTTACTGTCTCGCCAGTACCATTGAGCGCAACATTTTCAAGCAAAGATATCGTATCCGCCAACCAGCTTTCAAAAGCTACACTTCGTGTTGTAGCCTCAACACTCGCCGACAAATACAGTCAGGTTGATTACTTCCCTAGCTACGAAATTATCATGAATTCCGAGCGTGCCAAAACATTCTTTGACGATGGTATTCATGTGAAACCAGAAGCCGTTGACAATGTAATTCGGCAATTCAAGAAAATATACCTTAGCTAAAACTCAGATCCAAGACAGCGGGCTATCAGCACCACCAAGCCTCTGACAGCCCGCCTCTACCTTTTCTTCTCAACCACAACTTCAATTGGCATACTACGAGCGCAACTCCCAACCAAAGCAAACTTCCGAGGGCATCTACAATTCAAGCTCCGCAGGAACTAGCCTCTATCCTCAAACTAGCCTGCAGACAACCGATGCAGGCATCACACTACCGCTGCGCAATGGCTAAGGCGCTGCGGGATGAGCCGAACTAAAGAATGAAGCATTGACCGTTTATTGAATGCGTGCGCCGCCCGCCCGCTCTCACAATTCCCATCAACAGCACGTACAGCCAATGGTTTGCCACCCCAACCTCAGTTCAGGCAGTGCATGTGAAACTGCGCCCCTGGCTGGAGGCTCTCATTGACAGGCCTTGGTAGCGATGACAGCATTTCGTTTTGCCTGCCTGTGATGTGTGAATGACTGCCCCCGCCGCCCCAGCCGAACGGCTTTATATCCTGGATACCCTGCGGGGCATCGCCGCACTCAGTGTCGTTTTCTGGCATTGGCAGCACTTCTTCTATGTCGGCGATACGCCGTCGAACTTCGACCCCACGCAGCAGCCGTTCTACACCACCATGGAGCCGTTCTATCATTATGGCGGCCTGGCGGTGCAACTGTTTTTCACTATCTCCGGATTCGTGTTCTTTTGGCTGTTCGCCAATGGCATCGGTTCGCGCAAGGTCACGCCTCGTGCCTTTGCAATCGACCGCTTCAGTCGGCTCTACCCGCTGCATCTGGCTACCTTCCTGCTGGTGGCCGCATTGCAGATGGCTTATCTGGCACAGCACGCCAGCAGCTTTGTCTACCCGTTCAACGATGGGTATCATGCCTTGCTCAACCTCCTGCTTGCGCCGGCCTGGGGCCTGGAAAAAGGCTGGTCGTTCAATGCCCCGATCTGGTCGGTGTCGGTTGAAGTGCTGCTTTATGCAACGTTCTTCGTCATCTGCCTTGCCGGGAGTTGGCGCTGGCTGCTGGCGGTTGTAGCCTGCGGTGTGGGCCTGATGCTGTACCCGGAAAGCTACAAGGTTGGCAGCGGGTTGCTGTGCTTCTACATAGGGGGGATTGCCTATGGACTACTCCAGCAGTTGCGTCTGCGGCTCGGCAGTGGCCGGGCGGTTGCGGCGAGCAGCATCATTGCGCTGACCGCATGGGCGTACCAGTTCGCGCTGGCCGACGCCGTGAACAGTTACTTGATCATGTGCCTGTGCTTCCCGGCAACGCTGGTTATGCTGGCGGCGGCTGGCCTGTATTGGCCTGGTTTACTGCGCTCCACCGCCTGGGTGGGTGACATCAGTTACGCGTCCTATCTGCTGCATTTCCCCTTGCAAATCCTGTTTGCCATGGTGATGGACAAGCTGGGGCTGGCCAGGACGGTGTTTAATCAGCCTTGGGTCATGCTGGCTTTCTTTACCGTTCTCATACCGCTAAGCCTTGCCTGCCATCAATGGTTTGAACGCCCCGCGCAGCGCTATCTACGCGGCTGCAAACTCGCAGGTCAGCGCACTGGCAAGGCTGTTTCCTGACGGGCAGCCGTAATGCTTGGCCCGTGCTTGCCAAGTATACGAAAAACATCCAAGCACAAAAAAAGCAGGGTAACCGATTGGCTACCCTGCTCTTCTGAATCCATACGCCAGCCTCAATGCACCTTCGGCTCCGGCACCGGCTTGGCCACGGCTGCACGCTCAGGTGTAGTCCCCAGCACCAGATGTTTCAGCGTCTGCGCACTCTCGCTCCAGTGCAGCCAAGGCATGTCGTCGGACAGCGGATGCTTGCCCTGCTTATACAGCGGCAACCACTGCTCGATAGCCTTGACCAAAGCCTGCGCCTCCACACCTTCGAAATAGAAGGCATGATCACCCGCCACCTCGCGGAACACCGGGATGTCTCGGGCGATGATAGGCAGCTTGTGCTGAGCAGCTTCGATCAGCGGCAGGCCAAAGCCTTCTGCCTCGGAGGCGGCAATCAACGCGCAGCTGGCACCGTACAGGTGGTTCAGGTTGGTGTCGCTCAACCCTTCCAGCCAGAACAAGCGCTTGCCGAGCTCGGGGTGAACGCGCAAATGGCCAGCCAGCCCTTCCACGGCCCAGCCCTCCTTGCCCACCAGCACCAGGTTCACCTGCACGCCCTTGGCCCACAGTAGCTCGAATGCAGCTACGGTCTGATGGTGGCCCTTCCTCGGCTCCAGGGTGCCCACCATAAGGAAGGTTGGCGCCGCACTCAGGCGCTGCTCCAGCGCCGCATCCAGCGATGGAGTGGCGTTTTCATCAGCGGCCGGCTCGATGTCGGCACCCAGGTGGAAGTGGCTGATCGACGGCAGCACGGTCATGCCTTCGTGCTGTTGCAGCCAATGCTTCACATCCACCGCAACGGCCGCGGAAATCGCCACCACCCCGTCGGCGTAACGGCCAATCGAACGCATCCAGTTGGTGAACGCGCCATCGATGCCTGGGTAGGCGAAGCGGGCGTGCAACAACGGAATCAGGTCATACACCACGAAGTGAATGCTCACGCCGGCACGGCGCATGCGCTCGAGTTCGCTATTGAACTCGGGGAACAGGTGGGCACTGAGGTCCAGGCCAAGGAACACGTCGCCCACACTGTATTCGATGGGGCGTTCGTTAGCGTTGGCCACATACTCGTTGGCGCCCGGGTAGTTACTGGCAATCCGATAGCCGTGCCCCGATACACCGAACACCGGCACTACTTGGTAATCGCTGCCTTCACCGGCCTGCAGCTCGCCGATCACACGCTTGACCACACGCTGGATGCCAGTTCTGGCGTCGCGGAAATACAGCTCCGACACATCCACCAGCACCTTGCGCGGCACCGTCTGTATGACGCTCGGCCTGGCCAGACGTTGTTCGCTGATCAGCGGCGTCATGCGCTGGCGCTCGAACAACAGCGCTTGCACGGTGGCGTCCAGGCGCCCGGAGATGCGATGCCAGCTACGATCCTCGATCCACTTCTCCTGGCGTGCCACCAGCTCGCCGGCCTTGGCCGGGCTGCGTTCCAGTTCGGCAATCGACGCGACGATGTCATCGGCCTTGCTGCCTGACATCCGCCAGGTGGCTTCGGACAGGTCGGAGAAGATATGGATCGGGCTCACCAGCACCGGCTTGAGGGTGGCCAGGCCGATGGTCACGGCGGCGCTCGCGCTTTCCTGGGTTTCCTTGTACGGGAAGATCACGTAGTCGGCGGCAGACAGGATGCGCAGGCATTCCTTGATCGGCAGATAATCGGTGATCCAGTGGATGTTGTGCTCTACCTGCAGTTCCTTGGCACGGTCGCGGTAGGCATTGAGCGTCTGTTCGCTGCGCGAATCGAGGATCGAATGCAGGCCGATCAAGCGCACGTTACGCCCTGTGGCACGCTCGAGCGGGCGAATGGTTTCGATCAGCGTGTCAATGCCCTTGTGCGCGAGAATGAAGCCGAAGCAGGCGATCACCAGGTCGTGCTGGTCGATGCCCAGTTCGGTGCGCACATTGTCCGAGCTCCCTGGCGGCAGTGGCGCCATCACGCCAAGGCCGATCATCATGACGTTGGCGGTCAAGCCTAGTACCAGCAGGTTGTTCAGGTCCTCTGGCTTGTGCACGATGATCCGATCGAGCTTGCTCAGCGCGCGGATGGCACCATCAGTCAGGCGGTGATCGGCGATCAACGGCTGGGTGGAATGCAGCTCGAGAATCACCACCTTGCCCTGGGCATGCAGCGATGCCAGGCGCTGGCAAATCTCGTCGTTGAGGGCGAACAGGCTTGGCTGGTGCTGCACGATCACCACATCGGCGGCGGCGCATTCGTCATTGCCGAGCACCTCGAATACGGCCTTGGCATCACCCAGCTTCCAGGCGGGCTGATATTCCGCTTCTGCCAGGGCCGCGGTGCGCTCGTCGCAGTAGACGCTGATCTCGTAGTTATTGCGGTCGAATTCGCTCAACAGCGACTGGCTGTATTCGGCGACGCCACACTTGGTAGCCCATGGCCCCACCACAACCAAGCGGGTCTTGCCGGGCGCGACAGGCTCCTGGTTTTTGAGCCATTGCGCGCTTGCCATGACGGCCTGGGCACTGTGCTCCCACGTATAGGCGCCACGGATCAGCTCAATGCCCTCCTGGCGGCGCTGCTCGAGCGCGGCATCGCCCCTGAGGATCTTGTCGTGCATCTCGCGCAGCTTCAGCGCCAGGCTTTCCTTGTCAGGCTCGACCCAGCAGGAGTTTGCACTGCCCAAGTGGCTACCAGACTTGGCGAACAGGAACGGCAGCAGTTCGGCAGTGCGCAAGGTGCAGAAGTCGACGTGGGCGCCAAAGCCGGTGACGATTACCGGCAACCCCAACGCCAAGGCCTCTGCAGCAGGGAGGTTGAACCCCTCGCCGCGGGTAGGCAATACCAGCGCCTGTGCAGAGCGATACAGGGCGATGATGCCCTGGTCGTCCATCGGGCTCTCGTCCACCACGATGGCCGGCAGGTTGCTGCGGCCTGCCGACAGCTCGGCAATCAGTTCATGCACGCGGTTGTGCGGGTTGGGGAAGGTCTTGATGAAGAGCTCGACATTGTCTTGCTCGGTGAACGCGTTCAGGTAACCGGCCAACAGGATGTCCGGCCCTTTGCGGTCGAACATCGACGAAATGTGCAGGAAGCGCACGGGCTGGCCTGGTGCCGGGCGGATGTCGGCAATCGGCGGTTCAGCCTGGGTGATGATGTGGTCCACGCCCATCGGGCAGACGAACGCTGGCAGGCGGCAGCCGGAATCCTGCAGCACCTTCTTGACGAAGGACGCCGCTACGATCACGCCGTCGAAGTTGTCGTTGATGAAAGTGACCGTGTCGAACGGCACGGCGGTTTCTTCCCAGAAAAACACCACCATGCGCTGGCCAGCGGCCTGCATGTCCTTGATCATCGGGTAGTGGTGCACAATGGAAAGCACATCGCTTTCCAGTTCGCCTTCGAGCGAGTTGCCCACCGCCTGGCCCAGCCGTTGCTGGAACTCGGGGATATCGATCGGGTTGTCGTAGGCCTTGCCGTGGTATGGCTGGAAGGCCAGTTTGCCTTCGAGCAGGTCGAAAATGCCCAAGCCCAGGCCGCGGTTGACGATGGCCAGGCTGTAGTGGCCTTCGATGTGCCCGGTTAAGCGCACGCCGCTGAACCCTGTGGCCGGTGCGTGCGCGCCGAGGAACATGGCCTCGGGCAGCAACGGGGCCTTGGGGTAGACAGCAAAGCTGACCCGTGAGTAGTCGACACCGGTGAATTGGGCACTTGGCATGCCCGGGGCCGCCAGAGGCGATGCCAGCAGGCCACGGTGCTGGGCAAACAGTTTCAGCTGATGATGCACCTTTGGGAACCGGCGCAGCAGCTGATTGGCGTGATGACGCATCGCCTCGTTCGACAGCACCGTTTTGAACACCTTCAGCGCCACGGGACGCACGGCGCCTTTAAGGGTATCGGGCAAGGTACGGGTTTCACGCTCGCGAAGCATTTCTTCGATGCTGGCCAGGCGTTGGTCAAGCTGGGCCAGGCTGCTGCCCAGCACCTGGATGTCGGCTTTGAGTTGCTGCTGCAACGCACGGTCGCGCCCGGCGCGCTCGTCGATCACTTCGACGTTTTGCTTGAGCCGGAAGAACTCCGACTGGAAGCGGTCGATACTGTGAGCAAATTCGGCGTTTACCTCGCGCACCTGCTGCAAGCCAGTGCTATTGCTCTCGGCGCTCTGCTCCAGCGCATCAAATCGCCCTTGCAGCTTTTGTTCATAGCGTTCGGCAAGGCCGTCGAGAGTGACGCCGTATTCCTCGCTGAACGCCGGGTCGAAGGCTGCCAGGGTCGGCGCGGGCGCCGCTTTCTGCGCAATAATGGCGTAATCCTGGCTGACACCGTGGAACACGTTCAACAGCTGGATATCCTGCAGCGCCGGGATCGGCGATGGCTCTTGCAGGCGCAGCAGCTTGTTGCGGGCGAAGCCTTCGTATTCCACCAGGAAGCTGAGCAGCAGGTTGGGTATCGGCTTCTCGTGTGAAGGGTCGAGGTAGAAGTTGTTGGTACCGACCATCAGGTTTTCGGCGTTTGGCGTTTCGAGAATCAGCAGGCCGCCCGGCAGCAGCACACGCAGCGCCTCGCGCACCAGCTGCTGGAGCAGCTCGAACGGGATGTGCTCGGCCAGGTGGAAGCCGGAAACCAGCACCTGACTGTTATCCGGCAACGATTTCAACTTGCTGATGGCATCGACATTCTCAACGCTGTAACCGTCGATCCGGCATTGTTCGAGCATGCCTTCGTCCAGGTCGACGCCGCGCACGGCAAAGCCGTTACGAGCCAGCAAGCCCATCCACTCGCCGCGTCCGCAGCCCAGGTCGAGCGCGCGGTGTGCGTCGTCGAGCTGCAGCAGTGGAGTGATGAAAGGCAGATATACTTGCAAACGCTCGGTGATCAGTTGCGCCGAGCCGCGGTAGCGATCCTCGAAGGCGCGATAGAAAGGTATTTTCACCGAATGCACTCCACAGCTGTTGGTACCCACGCCATGCCGACAAATTGAGGTTTGGAGGTATTCACCACGTTGAACACCAAGGCAAGGTCGCGCCATTCATAGTTGCTACCGATATGCACATCATTGGCGTGCAGCGCCACGGCCACCGAATAGGAGCCCGGACCGAGGTTCATGTCGAAGGCGAAACGGAACTCGAGCTTCTCCCCCGCCTTCAGCGCCTTCTGCGCACGTCCCAGGTGATGGGTATTGGTGCCGAACACATGCTGACCCAGACGGTCCTTGATGACGTAGCCCACCACCAGCTCGGGAATGGCCTCGTGTACTTCGACTTGCACGCTCAGCGAAACCTTGTCACCGACCGCGACGAACTCAATCGGCTGCTCGGCCTCGTCGTACAAGGCGACCGCGCCGATGCTGGCCTCGCCACTGCCCGACTGGGTCTGCACCGTACCATCGGCCAATTGCTTGACCTGCACCGTGCTGTTTTCCTTTTCGGCAATCAACGCGTTGTAATAGTCCATGACCTGCTCGGGCGGGCCATCCTTGATGATCGAACCGTTTTCCAGCAACAGCGCGCGGCTGCACAGCGACTGGATGGCGCCACGGTCGTGCGACACGATCAGCAGTGAGGTACCCAGACGCTGGAACTCGCGGATGCGCTCGAAGCTTTTGTGCTGGAAATAGCTGTCGCCGACCGACAATGCCTCATCGACGATCAGGATTTCCGGGCGGAAAGCGGTGGCAACGGCAAACGCCACGCGCATCTGCATGCCGCTGGAATAGGTACGCACCGCTTCGTCAAAATACTCACCGATTTCGGCGAAAGCCTCGATGTCATCCATGGCCCCGCCGATCTGCTCCGCGTCGAAGCCCATCAGGCCGGCGGCATGGTAGACATTCTGGCGCCCGGTCAGCTCAGGGTTGAAGCCCATGCCCAGCTCAAGGATGGCGGCGATGCGGCCGTTAACGTGCACATGGCCCTGAGTGGGCTGCAGAGTGCCGGTGATCATCTTCAGCAAGGTCGACTTGCCCGCGCCATTCTGGCCGATGATGCCGATCGCTTCGCCCGGCTCAATGGCGAAATTGATGTGCCTGAGCACCCAGTGCTCGCTGCTTGCCTTGACCGGCAGGTAAAACCAGTTGGCAATCCGCTGCCATTCCGAGCGGTAGGTCTTATAAGCCTTTCCGACATCACTTACAGATAAAAGGCTCATAGCACATCCACCATTTCAGGTACCGAACGACGGAACAGGAACAGGCCCAGCAGCAGCAGCCCCAACGAAATGAACACCATGGTAGCGGCCTGGCTCAGGTCCGGAGCCTTGGCATACACCAGGACGTCGTGGTAGGCGGTAACGATCGGGTACATCGGGTTGTAGCTCAAGGTGCCGCGCAGGTATTCGGGAATCACGTTGACCATGTACACGATCGGAGTAAACCAGAACAGCACCTGCAGGATGATCGGCACCACTTGCCCGATGTCGCGAAGAAACACGTTGAGAATACCCAGCACCAGGCCGATGCCGACCGACAGTGCAACAACGATCAACACGAGCGGGATCAACCACAGCGCCTGGACCGTGGGGTAATGCCCCAGCAGGGCGAAAACCACCATGATGGCGATGAAAAGAAGCAAGTTGTTCAACAGGCATGAGCCCACCACGATCACCGGCAAGGTGATCCGCGGGAAGCGCATCTTCTTCATGATGTTGCCTTGTTCGATGAACAAGGTCAGGCAACGGCTGACGATTTCGGAAAACAGGTTCCAGGCCAGAATACCAGCCATGAGGTAAAGCGCGTAGGCATACTTGTTGTCGATGCCGGGCAACTTGGCTGCCAGTACGTTGGACAGGATCAGCGCATAGATGGCGACCTGGGCCAGTGGATGAATGATCATCCACAGCCCGCCCAGCTTGCTGCGCGCAAAGCGTGAAACGAATTCGTTCTTGATGGAGGAGATGATGAAGCCGCGGTAGCTCCATACACCTTTAATCATGCCAAACATATATCAACCTCTGATCAGTCCCGCGATTTCCTCGACACGCTGGTCGACAAGCGCCTGGTTGCCACGGCTTTCGATGTTCAGCCGCAGCAAGGGCTCGGTGTTGGAGCCACGCAGGCTGAAACGCCAATCGGCGAATTCGACGCTGATACCGTCGGTACGGTCAACGTCCGACGCTTGCGGCAGGTAGATGGCCAGAATTTTCTCGATGGTGCCCTTTACATCGGCCACTTCGTAATTGATCTCACCACTGCATGGGAACGCAGCGATCCGCTCGTCCACCAGCTGCGCCAGGCTCTTGCCGGTCATGCTCATCAGCGCGGCCACCAGCAGCCACGGGATATTGCCGCTGTCGCAGTAGAAGAAGTCGCGGAAGTAGTGATGGGCACTCATTTCGCCACCGTACACCGCATCTTCGGCGCGCATACGCTCCTTGATGAAGGCGTGCCCGGTCTTGCTCTGGATGGCCTGCCCCCCTGCGGCGCTGACTTGCTCGATGGTGTTCCAGGTCAGGCGCGGGTCGTGGATGATCTTGCTGCCCGGGTGCTTGGCCAACAGCATTTCGGCCAGCAGGCCGACCACATAGTAGCCCTCGATGAAGCGGCCCTGATTGTCGAAGAAGAAGCAGCGGTCAAAGTCGCCGTCGAAGGCGATACCCATGTCGGCACCCGTATCGAGCACGGCCTGGCGGGTCAGGTCGCGGTTCTCTGGCAACAGCGGGTTGGGGATACCATTGGGGAAGTTGCCGTCGGGCTCACCGTTGATGATGGTGATGTCCAGCGGCAGGCGCGCCTTGAGCAGCTCAAGCACCGGGCCTACCGCGCCGTTGCCAGGATCGGCCAGCACTTTCAGAGGCTTGAGTGCCGCGAGGTCGACATAGGTCAACAGGTGGTCGATGTAGGCGGTCTTGTCGAACGCTTCACGCACGTTGCCCGGGGTGGCGGCCTGGGTGCCGAGGTCACCGGCCTCGACGCGCTGGCGGATGTCGTTGAGGCCGGTGTCGCCGCTGATCGGGCGCGACTGCTCGCGCACCAGCTTCATGCCGTTGTAACCCTTGGGGTTGTGGCTGGCGGTGACCATGATGCCGCCGTCGGCCTGGTAGTGGCTGGTGGCGAAGTAGACTTCCTCGGTGCCGCACAGACCGATGTCGATCACATCGGCGCCGCCTTCGGTCAAGCCTTTCATCAGGGCACGGGACAGGCCAGGGCTTTCCAGGCGCATGTCGCGACCTACCACGTAGCTGCGCCCGCCCAGCTGGGCCACCAGGGCACGGCCGATGCGATAGGCAATGTCGTCATTGAGGTCGGTCGGCACTTGGCCGCGGATGTCATAGGCTTTGAAGCAGCGGGTCTGGATAGGAGCGTACATACATCTCTCTCGATGCGGTGCTGCCTGGACAGGCACCGTCTGGAAGGGGATGGTCGGCGATTGGATTGCCGCATGAAATCGGCCCGCAGCCTCGAAGAGGCACACGCGGGCCGACGGGAAAGGCCTGTGTCAGGCGTCGCAACGACCGTATTTATCCTCGAAGCGGACGATGTCGTCCTCGCCGAGGTAGTCGCCACTCTGCACTTCGATCAGGACCAGGTCTATGACACCTGGATTTTGCAAACGATGCTTATGACCAGCACGAATGAAGGTAGACTCGTTGGTATTGAGCATCAGCTCCTGGTCATCGTTGACCACTACGGCCATGCCACTGACCACGATCCAGTGCTCGCTGCGGTGATGGTGCATCTGCAGCGACAGCGAGGCCTTGGGCTTGACGACGATTCGCTTGATCTTGAAGCGTTCGCCGTCTTCCAAAGTGGTGTAAGTACCCCACGGGCGGTGAACCGTCTGGTGCAGCATGTGAGCGGAGTGGCCGTCGCTCTTCAGGCGCTTGACGATATGCTTGACGTCCTGGGCGTGATCCTTGTGAGCGATCAGCAAGGCATCTGGAGTATCGACCACGAGCAGGTCCTGAACGCCGACAAGTGCTGCCAGGCGATCCTCGGTGCTGACGTAGTTGTTGCTGGCACCGTACGCCATGACTTCGCCTTCGAAACGGTTGCCGCGCTCGTCAGCCGGGGTCAGCTCACTGACCGCATTCCACGAGCCGATATCGCTCCAGCCGATGTCGCAGGGGATGGTTGCAACTTTGCTCGACCGTTCCATTAGCGCATAGTCAATGGAGATGTCAGGCACATTGGCAAAACTTTCAGCGTCCAGGGACAGGCAGCTATAACCGGTGGAGGTAGTGCGACGAGAGGCTTCCAGGGTTTTCGCGACAGCGTCGAGAACATCCGGCGCGTGGGCCTTGAACTCCTCGAGCACCGCACCGACCTGGAAGCAGAACATGCCGGCGTTCCAGAAGTAATTACCTGCGGCGACATACCCCTCGGCGGTTTTATGGTCAGGTTTTTCGACAAAGCGCTCGACCTTGAGCCCACCCTCGAGCACTCCACCGGCAGATGCCTCGATGTAGCCAAACCCGGTTTCCGGATATTGCGGCTTGATGCCGAAAGTAACCAGCCAACCCTGCTCGGCCAGGTGCATGGCTTTGCCCACCGCCTCGGCGAAGGCTTTCTCGTCCTGGATCAGGTGATCGGCGGCGAGCACCAACATATGCGCCTGCGGGCCGTGGGTCTGGCTCAGTTGCAGCGCGGCGGCGGCCACTGCAGCCGCAGTATTGCGGCCAAACGGCTCGAGGATGAAGCCTTGGGCAAGGCGCTGCGAATTGACACTGCGGTATTCGTCTTCGGTTTTGAACAGCAGTTCGCGATTGGTCACCGTCATTACTTCAACCACGCCCTCCAGACGAGCGGCGCGGGTGAACGTCTTCTGGATGAGGTTCTGCCCATCCGGCAAGGTCATGAACGGCTTGGGATGAGCCTCACGGGATACAGGCCACAAACGGCTGCCAACGCCACCGGATAGGATTACCGGGATCAATTCCATATTCGAGTCCTTAACGGTCCTTGAAGTTATCAACTTCAGGAAACCTGCATGTGTCTTAAATCTGACCGCCGCTGCGACAGCCGCAACGGCGCTAAACTGTAGCGCCCAGCGTATTTATTCCCTGGCCATCCATAGGCTCAAGACGCAAGCTTCGCCGAGTAGAATACCAGAGATTTTTCCGTGTAGCTTGCTCCCCGGCCGCAACAAATGCGGCCTCCAGCGGGGGTTGGGGGGGTAAGCTGCCTTGACCTGTTAACGTCATGAAACAAACCGTGGCGGGCATCAGACACCATCACTCGTCAATGTTCAGTGAAAGCCTGGATCAATGAGCAATAAAAATGTCCGCCGGTCGGCTCAGTTGGGCAAGCCTCAGTTCCAATCGCTGTTTAAGCGCCTCTTTGGCACGCCGCTCGCCATGCACTAGAACAATCTTCTTCAATGCATACGGTATACCTTCGACAAATTTTACCAGCCCACCCTGATCGGCATGCCCCGAATAGCCCGCCAGTGTGATCACTTTGGCGCGAACCTCGTACATCCGCCCGTCCAGATCGATCTGAACGAAACCTTCCGCCCCCTCACTGGCCTGGATCACCGCCCCTGGCGTGCCCTTGGCCTGATAACCGACGAACATGACTTCATGCCGCGGGTCGCCAAGCATGGCCTTGAGATAATTGACGATGCGCCCACCGGAGCACATGCCATTGCCAGCAATGACAATGGCCGGCCGCCCAGTGCTCTTGAGGTAATTGACTACCTGCTGGTGCCTGGCGTGGGTATCGATGCACAGCAGCTGCCCGAACCCGAGCGGCGCCCTGCCCTCGCCCAACCGCTGGCGGGCTTCGGCATTCCAGTATTCGTGAAGTTCGCCATATACCTGTGTAATCCGCTGCGCCAATGGCGAGTCGAGGATTATCGGCAAGCGTGACCAGTCCAACGCCAGCGGGTCTACCTCGGCCGCCCGGCCCTGCTCGGGTGACAACTGCTTACGGTGCAGAATGTCCTCGATCTCATACAACAGCTCCTGGGTGCGCCCCAGGCTGAACGCCGGAATTAGGATAGTGCCGCTGTCAGCCAAGGCCCTGTCGATCGCGGCCTCCAGCTCCACCTGTCGCCCGGAACGGCCGCTGTGCAGTCGGTCACCATAGGTGCTCTCGAGCACCAGGATATCCGCGCGCTCCGGCGACTTGACCGCTCGTAAAAGCGGGTTGCATGGAGCACCAAGGTCTCCAGAGAACACGACACGGGTACTGGGTTCGCGCCCTGGGTATCGCAAATCGCACTCGACATAGGCCGAGCCGAGCAGGTGGCCTGCACGCTGCAAGCGCACATTGCAGCTGACTGCTGCGCAGTCGATGACAGGGTGCCATTCATCAAAAGGAATCGCCACGATCAACCGCTGCAGCAGCGCCAAGTAGCGTTCGACCTGTTGCGGGTCGGCACTGATGCCCAGTTTGTAAGCATCCTCCAACACCAACGGCAGCAACTTGGCAGAGGGTTCGCTACAGAGGATAGGGCCTCGAAAGCCCGCAGCCAGCAAGGCGGGAATACGACCGACATGATCGAGATGGACATGGGTGACGACCAGCGCCTGGATGCCGGCGATATCGAAAGCGATAGGTGAGAGTTCGGCGCCTGGCGCAGCTTCACGCCCCTGCTCAAGGCCGCAATCGATCAGCAGGCTGGTGGTCGCATCGAGGTGCAACTGGTGACACGAGCCGGTCACGCTTCGGGTGCCGCCATGATGGGAAAGGCTGGGGAATCTCATTCGGTGCACGCTCGCCGAGGTCGGAAATGAAGCGGCTATTACTCCACTTCGGCCGAGAAATGCACAGGTGATACTTTCCTATACCGCCGTAGGAATTTTCATCAGTTTCCGCTGAGGACAGCCTGACGCGCGGTTGCGCGGATCTTGCGCTTGCTGCGCTGAACGCCGTAAGCACCCAGCAGCGGGCCCACTGCCAGGCCCAGCACCAGCGCCGCCAGCACCGGTACTGCCACCGGCATCGCCGGAGCCGCCCATCCAAACAGCATCAGTGCCACCGGCTGCTGGTTCTCCAGCACGAAGAACAGCACCACAGCCGCCAATAGCAGCACGAACAACGCCGCCAGGGCGCGCTTGAGGTTACGCATCAGATTGCTCCTTTTTTATAACTCAAAGGTGCTCGTGCTCTTCTTCATTGACCCGGTCACGCAGCTCTTTGCCCGGCTTGAAGTGCGGTACGAACTTGCCTTCGAGCTCCACCGATTGGCCGGTCTTGGGATTGCGGCCCACCCGCGGTGCACGATAGTGCAGGGAAAAACTGCCAAAACCGCGGATCTCGATGCGATCGCCAGTGGCCAGGCATTGGGACATCTGTTCAAGCATGGTCTTGATGGCCAACTCCACGTCCTTGGACGAGAGCAGCCCCTGATGGGTGACAATACGTTCGATCAGCTCCGACTTCGTCATATTTTTC
>Ga0153917_1000226_pt1 | contig 46988 bp, 49 predicted proteins | sample TSFL001MetaG_FD_104695 | JGI IMG/M metagenome (GOLD analysis project Ga0153917, IMG submission 104695) | Attine ant fungus gardens microbial communities from Florida, USA - TSFL001 MetaG | ecosystem: Host-associated > Fungi > Mycelium > Unclassified | place: USA: Florida, Paynes Creek Historic...
CCGCTCTGGCTGGTGATCGTCCTGGCATTGCTGGGCGGCCTCAGCGGCGAGATGTGGCGCGCCGACAAGGCGGGCGCGCGGGGCTGGTCGCTGCTGCGGCGGCTGGCGTTGCGATCCGGGGCCTGCATGGTCTGCGGGGTTTCGACGGTGATGCTGCTGTATGCCAGCGGCATGTCGATCTGGAGCGCCAGCGCCTTTGGCTGCATGACCGCCATGGCGGGGGCCGACGTGGCCATCGGGCTCTACGAGCGCTGGGCCGCCAAACGCCTGGGGTTGCGTGATGTGTCCCAGGCCGATGAGCGACAGGAGGCATCGAAATGAGCGAACTGGCCACCTTGTATGGGGCATTGACCGCAACGATACGTGAGGCGATTCCGGAACTTGCGTCGGTCGACATCGCATCAGAGACAGGCGACAGCCCCGGCTTGCCGTCGCTACGCCATGGCATCGTGCGCATGACGGCGGACGCAGCGCCCCGGGATGGGCGCTCGGTGCTGGTCACCACCTTCGAGGCGGACATCACCCCCGACCTCGGCAGCCCGGAGGCGCGCCTGCAGGGAAGCCTGCTGGCTGCCCAGATGATGGACCTGCTGCGCCAGCAGTTCTGGGGGCTGGACTTCGTCGAGGCGAGCCGCAATGCCCAGGCGCAGTTCGAAGGCGGGCACTGGATCGTCCGTTGGGAGCAGCCGGTGCTGCTGGGCGAACCCCAGTGGCACTGGCCCGATCAGCCGCCGGGCACGCTGGTGTTCGGCATCGATCCCGAGACCGGCCCTGGCAATGAAGCAGGATACATCGCCCCGGAGGATCTCCGATGAGCTATGCCAGCGCGATGCACGACCGCATGCTGGCGGGCCTGGTCATCCCGTGCCACGTGGTGGCCGTGGACCTGGCTGCCGCGCGGGTGAGGGTTTCCGACGGCACTTGGACCAGCGCCTGGCTGCGCTGGCATTCGCTGGCCGCAGGCAAGGCGCGTCATTGGCGCGCGCCCAGCCTGGGTGAGCAGGGCGTGCTGGTCAGCCCCAGTGGCGAACCGGCCCAGGGCACGTTCGTGCCCGGCCTGTATGGCAATGCCGGGCGTCCGCCGGACAACCGCGACCATGTGGAAGTCTGGCGCTTCGACGATGGCGGCTCGCTGACCTACGACTGGCAGGCGAAGCGTTATGACATCCAGTTGCCTGCCGGCAACGCCAGCATCCAGGTCGGTGCCAGCACCCTGCTGGTCAGCGATGGCGCCATCGACCTCGACGCCACGACCATCACCCTGACCGGTCAGGTCATGCTCAACGGCCCGCTGACGGTCAGCGGCGACATCAACGGCGGCGGCCGGATCATCGATACCGCCGGCAACACCGCCAACCACAAGCACTGATCGAGACCCGCCGTACCGGCAACGCTTTCGCGGGGAAGCACATGCCCCGCCCCACAGATACAGATGCGCTGTTGGGAGCACCGCAAGCATGTGGGAGCGGGTTTACCCGCGAAGAGGCGCTCGGTGCACTCGAGCGAACAGCGTTGCCGCTGCGGGCTCTCTGCCACCAGGAGACTGCTTATGCGATCCCATCAACGGGCCTTGCGCCCCGCAACAGGAGGTGCGCCATGATCGGCATGGACCGCCACACCGGCCAGCCACTGGCCGGCACCGCCCACCTTCGTCAATCCATCGAGGACATCCTTTCCACGCCGCTGGGCAGCCGCCGCATGCGTCCCGAGTACGGCAGCCAGCTGCGTCGCTATGTCGATCTGCCGGTCAATGAGGGCTGGAAGAGCGCCGTGCAAGCCGAGGTGGCGCGTGCCCTGGGCCGTTGGGAACCCCGCCTGAAACTGGAGCGGGTGAAGGTGGTGTCGGTACTCGCCGGTCAGGTCAACCTCTCTCTGAGTGGCCGCTACCTGGGTGACGAAGCCTTGGTGGAGGTGAGTGTATGAGCCAGGTCGACCTGTCGAAACTGCCCGCACCGCAACTGCTCGAGGACCTGGACTACGAGGCGCTGTACCAGGAGGACCTGGACACTTTCCGTACCCAGATGGGGGACGGCTGGAGCGCCCAGCTGGAAAGCGATCCGGTGACCAAGCTGCTGGAGGTCGGCGCCTACCGCAAGCTGCTCAACCGGGCACGGGTCAACGATGCGGCCAAGGCGCTGCTGCTGGCGTATGCCCAAGGGAGCGACCTCGATCAACTGGCTGCCAATGTCAGCCTTCAGCGTCTGGAAATCCAGGCCGAGGACCCACAGGCGGTGCCGCCGCTGGCCCAGGTACTGGAGTCGGACGATGCCCTGCGCGAGCGGGTGCAACTGGTCTACGAAGGCCTGACCACCGCCGGCCCCCGCAACAGCTACATCCTGCATGCGCGCAATGCTTCGGGGCAGGTCGCTGACGCGACCGCCGAAAGCCCGGCGCCTGCCGAGGTGGTGGTGACCGTCCTGGGCCTGGATGGTGACGGCCAGGCCTCGACCGAGTTGCTCGACGTGGTGCGCCGGTACCTCAACGATGACGATATACGCCCCGTGGCGGACCGCCTGACGGTGCAGTCCGCGCAGATCCTGCCGTATCGCATCGATGCGGTGGTGCACATGGCCGGTACCGGGCCTGAGAACGAGGCGTTGCTGGTCGAGTGCGAGCGGCGCCTGGCGGCCTGGATCAATCCGCGTCGCAGGCTCGGGGCGGAGGTTTCCCGCTCGGGCATCGACGCCCAGTTGCACATCGGCGGGGTAAGCCGTGTGGAGCTGTCCGACTGGGCCGACATCCGTCCGAACAAATCCCAGGCCGCCTGGTGCGAGGGGTTCACCGTGGTGCGGGGTGGCTGACATGACAAGCCTTCTGCCGATCAACAGCACCGCGCTGGAGCGCTCCCTGGAGTGCGCCAGCGCCGAAGACCTCAAGCCTGCCCTGCGCACGCTCTACAACCCCGACACCTGCCCGGCCCATTTGTTGTACCCGTTGGCCTGGGCCTGGTCCGTGGACCGTTGGGACAACAGCTGGAGCGAGGCGGTCAAGCGCTCGGTGATCCGCGGCGCGTTCTCCGTCCATGCCCACAAGGGCACCCTCGGTGCGCTGCGCCGGGTGGTCGAGCCGTTCGGCTACCTGATCGAAATCAACGAGTGGTTCGAGATGGAACCGCCCGGTGTGCCGGGCACCTTTTCGCTCAAGGTCGGGGTCGCCGACGAGGGTATCAGCGAGCAGACGTACCAGGAGCTGACGCACCTGATCGACGATGCCAAGCCCGTCAGCCGGCATCTGCTGGCCCTGGACGTCAGCCTTGAAGCGCTCATTCCGGCCTACCAGGCCGTTTCCGTGTTCGATGGCGAGGTGATGGAGGTGTATCCGTGGGAGGCGTCGGATATCGACGTGTACCTGGACAGCTTCAGCCTTGTGAGCGAGCACATCACAGACACACTGGACGTTTATCTGAATGGCTAACTCAACCACGCAATTCGGTGGGTTCCTGACCAACATCGGGATTGCCCAGCAGGCCAACAGCGCCGCGCTGGGCGTACCGTGGAACATTACCCACATGCTCATCGGGGACGCTGGCGGCGACCCGTCCGAAACACCGGAGCCCACCCCGAAACCGACGCAGACGGCCTTGGTCCGCCAGGTGCTGCGCGCCCAGCTCAACGCCCTGTATCCATCGCCGGCCGACCCGGCCGTGCTGGTGGCCGAGCTGGTCCTGCCTCCGGAAACCGGCGGCTGGTGGATACGCGAACTGGCCCTGGAGGATGCCAACGGCCATTTCGTCGCCGTGGCCAAGCCTGCACCCAGCTACAAGCCGCTGCTCGCCCAAGGCTCGGGTCGCACGCAGACGATCCGCATGCATGTGGTGTTCGGCAACGTCGCGAACATCAACCTGAAGATCGACCCCAGCATCGTGCTGGCCACCCGCGACTACGTGGACAAAGCCCGGGAAGCGGCCGAGCTGTACGCCCGCAACCAGCTCAAGGCCCACACCGATGCGCCGAACCCGCACCCGCAATACCTGCTGCGCTCGGCGGTGGCCAAGGACTCCGGACCGCTGGCCTGGCTGGGGGATGCGGCCGGCACGGCCAACGCCTTGACCCTGACGCTCAAGCACAGCGAGGCTGCGTTGTCGGCCTACGCGGCGGGGCAGCGTTTCCAGTTCAAGGCGACGGCCAGCAACACCGGCCCGGTCACGGCGAAGATCAACGGCCTGGCCGCCGTGGCGGTGAAGAAGTCCGAGGGCGGTGGCCTGGTGGATCTGGTCGGTGGCGACATCCGTGCCGGCGCGCTGTACGACCTGAACTTCGATGGCACCTACTTCCAGCTGGGCGGTGGCGTGGGAGCAGGCAAGGCGTTCGAGCGGTTCTCGTTCGAGGCTTCGGTGGGGCAGAGTGTGTTTCCTGCACGCCACACGACCGGCAGCATCATCGTGCTGCGCAACGGGCGTGAAGTCACCGACTACGTGGCCGACGGCGAGACCGTAACGCTCATGACACCCTGTGACATGGGGGACTCGGTGCAGATCCTGGCGTTCAGTTCGTTCAGGACCACCGACACCTACACCAAGGCCGAGCTGCAAGCCCTGTTGCTCACCGCTGGCGCATTGCCTGTCGGCGGCATTCTGCCGTTCCCGCGTGGCGTGGTGCCGGCTGGCTACCTGGAACTGGACGGTAGCGAGCAGAAGATCGCAACGTTCCCGGACTTGGCGGCATACCTGGCCGGGGCTTTCAACAAGGGTGACGAGCGAGCCGGTTACTTCCGCCTGCCTGATGGACGGGGCGAGTTCCTGCGTGGTTGGGATCATGGGCGTGGGGTGGATGCTGGTCGTGGGTTAGGCAGCATGCAGGGCGATGCAATCAGGAACATTACCGGTAACCTCATTAGCCGCACATTGGCTGGTTCGGGGGTGGGGGCAATTTCTGGTGGGGAACCCCCGTCTCCGTTTGGCACAACGGTACAAAAAGCTTTCCCGAGTGCTTCTGCCCCCGTATCTACCGGTGCTGGCTCCTATAGCCTGGATAGCACTCCCTTTGACGCATCTCGTGTGGTTCCAACGGCCTCTGAAAACCGTCCACGTAACTTGGCGGTGATGTGGTGCATCAAGGCCTGGAACGCGCCCGTGAATCAGGGGCAGATCGATGTCGGCGCGCTGGTTGAGGAATTGACGGCACTGCGTTCGTCCACACCCGTTGGCGCTATTCTGCCGTTCCCGAAGGCCGAGGTGCCCGCTGGCTACTTGGAGTTGGACGGCAGCGAACAAAGCATCGCGACTTATCCCGATCTGGCGGCCTATTTGGGCACCGTTTACAACAAGGGCGACGAGCGAGCCGGTTTTTTCCGCTTACCGGACTACCGTGGCGAGTTCCTGCGCGGCTTTGACCATGGCCGAGGCGTCGACGCCGGACGAGCGATTGGTAGCTGGCAAAAAGGTTCGTTCGAAGTTGCTGACATGCCTTCTGGTGGCCTTGGGGCAGTTGCTTTGGCCCCCTCAGCGTCACAGGGCCCCAGTGATTTTGGTTATGACTCGGTATCGGATGCAGAGTGGGGAAATCTGACGGTTGTCAACACATCCTCCTTGACTCCGGTCAAGCCATCCAGCGCAAGCTGGATGCTTGGCATGAGCCGCCCGCGCAACCTGGCGGTGATGTGGTGCATCAAGGCCTGGAGCGCCCCCGTGAATCAGGGGCAGATAGATATTGCCGCATTAGCGGCATCTGTTGAACGCAACCGCGTGAGGCGAGTTGCTCGTGTCACCAGTGCTGCGGTGCAGACACTCACGGGAACGGCTACAGGTCCGGTTGCCTTCGAACCACTGACGACACCTGTCCAGGCCAACGGCGGCTTGTATCGAATCAGCGCGCGTTTGCAAATGAACGTAAGTACCGCTGGCATGACCGGCAGCAACTATATCTCTGCCGCGCTCATGAGCGACGCGACTTCCCTTGATCTGGTTGCATTCAACATTGTCGAGAACACCTGGACTGGGTTCAGTGCTGCTCTGGAATGGACGGGTGTCCTGAATGCTCCGGTCAACCTATCCGTGACATTTTCGAAGAGCAGTACCGCTGGCACTGTCGCGATCAACGTTGATCGCGACAACAACACGAACAATGACAGCGGTCAGCTTTCCTATCTCGAAGTCACCCGTTTGGGAGATGCAGCATGAAGCGATTGGGGAAATACAACCCTGGAATTGTTGAACCGCAAATGTTGTTGGCCGTGATAGAGGCAACCGACATAGAGGCGGGGCCTGGCTTGGTGGATCTATCGGAACGACCAGAAATTGGCCCTGCTTCGTGGTTCCTCGCCACAGACAACCGCTTTATCGAAGATCGCCCAAGTCCGTCTCATTTTTGGAGCAACGGTGGCTGGGTGCTTGATGCTGCACTTGATACTGCGGCGTTTGTTTACGCTGAGCGTGTATGGCGCGACAGTGAGCTCGGCTCTGTTGTATGGCTGCGCGATCGCCACCGCGATCAGTTGGAGATTGGTGTGCCCACCACGATGACGCCCGAGCAGTTCACCGAACTGCTGCTGTTCATACAGTCGCTGCGCGACTGGCCCCAGTCTGAGGCCTTCCCCGACACGTCGGCGCGCCCCGTGGCACCGGCATTCCTTGAACAGATGAGGGTTGATCAATGAGTCGTGCAGATGGCTTTGCGGTAAACGACAAGGCTGTGCAGGACTTCGTCCTGGATGGCGAAATCACCGACGCCGAGATTGCCGCTGGTACGGTACAAGGGCGAAAGTGGTTCAGTCTGCGCCGCTTGCGCTTGGGATTTGCCTGTCGCCTGACGACTAATGGTTACATCGCCCTCCCGGTCTGGTTGGGTGGTTTTATTTTGCAGTGGGGGTTCAGCTCCAATAGTGCGGCGGAAAGGGGGGTGATGTTCCCGCTGGAGTTTCCCAATGCCTGTTTGGTGGGGTTCGCTTCGTTAGGGCGACATCCCGGAGATCCCGGTGGTGAGTCGGCAGCGGCATATTCCTTTACCAAGACGGGTATGACGTTGTTCATTCGTGATGACGGCACAGCGCCCGCCGGTTACTGGCTCGCCATCGGCTATTGAAGGGGGCGAAATGGCACGTTTTTATAGTCAATCTACAGGCTGCACGTACCTACCGCAGATCCATGGCGAGGCAATGCCATTGGATGCTGTAGAGATCAGCGAGGCGGTTTTCCTGGCAGTGATCGCCAACCCAGCTTCCGGAAAGATCCGTTCCCACGTCGACGGCCTGCCGGTGTTGATCGATCCACCTCCAGCAACGGCTGATCAGCTGGCCGAACTAGAGCGCACATGGCGCGACACCGAACTGCTGGCCGTCACCTGGTTGCGTGACCGTCACCGCGATCAACTGGACACCAGCGCTCAAACCACATTGAGCACCGAACAGTTCGCGGAACTGCTGGCGTACATGCAATCCCTGCGCGACTGGCCCCAGTCCGAGGCCTTTCCCGACACCACCCAGCGCCCCACGGCACCGCCCTGGATCGCTGAACAAACCCGATGACGCCCCGCACCGACGGGGCGTTTTCTTATCTGCTGTAACCCTCTTGGCCCCGCATCGCGGGGCCTTTGCATATCTGGAGAACTAAATGACTGGATTCTTCCACGGCGTCACCGTGACCAACGTCGACACCGGCGCACGCAGCATCGCGCTGCCGTCGTCCTCGATCATCGGCCTGGTCGACACCTTCACCGAAGGCCCGGGCGTCACCGCCAAGGCCAACGACCTGGTGCTGATCACCAGTGAGCGCGAAGCGGTCGCGGCGTTCGGCAAGGACGCGGCGATCACCAAGGCCTGCCGTGCCATCTACACCCGCGCCAAGGCGGTCATCGTCGCGTGCGGCGTGGCCAAGGTCGCAGCGGCGGGCGAGCAGACGGCGGCCATCATCGGCGCGGTCGAGGCCGACGGCAAACGCACCGGCCTGCAAGCGCTGCTCGACGGCAAGAGCCGCTTCAACGCCCAACCGCGCCTGCTGGTGGCGCCCAAGCACAGCGCGACCGATGCGGTCGGTACCGCTCTGGTGGCACTGGCCGACAAGCTGCGCGCCATCGCCATCCTTGACGGCCCCAACAGCACCGACGAGGCCGCCATCAGCTATGCCAGCAACTTCGGTGCCAAGCGCGCCTTCATGGTCGATCCGGGCGTGCGCCATTGGGACAACGAGAGCGAAGCCACCGTCGATGCACCGGGCTCCGCCTGGGTCGCCGGCCTGTTCGCCTGGACCGACAACGAATATGGCTTCTGGGCTTCGCCCTCGAACAAGGAGTTCGTCGGCATCACCGGCACCGGCCGCCCGGTGGAGTTCCTCGATGGTGACGACAGCTGCCGCGCCAACCTGCTGAACAACGCCAACGTCGCCACCATCATCCGCGACGACGGCTTCCGACTGTGGGGCAACCGCACGTTGTCCAGCGACCCGAAATGGGCCTTCGTCACCCGTGTGCGGACCATGGACATCGTCATGGACGCGATTCTCTACGGCCACAAATGGGCCGTGGACCGCGCCATCACCGCCACCTACGTCAAGGATGTGACCGAAGGCCTGCAGGCCTTCATGCGCGACCTGAAGAACCAGGGCGCGATCATCAACTTCGAGGTCTATGCCGACCCCGAACTGAACACCGCCAGCCAGCTGGAGCAGGGCAAGGTGTACTGGAACATCCGCTTCACCGACGTACCGCCCGCCGAAAACCCCAACTTCCGCGTCGAAGTCACCAACCAGTGGCTGACCGAAGTCCTCGATTCCGCTGCTTAAGGAGCGCATTACATGGCAATGATTCCCGAAACCCTCGCCAACCTGAACCTGTTCGTCGATGGCGTCAGCTTCCAGGGCGATGTCCCCAGCCTGACCCTGCCCAAGCTCACCCTGAAGATGGAAGAGCACCGCCCCGGTGGCATGGACATGCCGGTCGAGATCGACCTGGGCATGGAGAAGCTCGAAGCGGCCTTCAGCACCACCGGCGTGCGCCGTGAATCGCTCAAGTTCTTCGGCCTGACCGACAGCAGCGCCTTCAACGGTACCTTCCGCGGCGCCTTCAAAGGCATCAAGGGCAATATCACCCCGGTGGTCGTCACCCTGCGTGGCGCGCTCAAGGAAGTCGAAATGGGCGACTGGAAGTCCGGCGAAAAACCCGAGATCAAGCACAGTGTCGCCGTGGCCTACTACAAGCTCGAAGTCGATGGCCGCCAGGTCTATGAAGTCGATGCCCTGGGCATGAAACGTGTGATCAACGGTGTCGATCAACTGGCCGCCCAGCGCGCGGCCCTCGGCTTGTAAGGAGGCCTGGCAATGGCTCAAGCGAAAAATCTTCCACAATGGCTGACCCTCAGCGCCGACCACGTGACCGTGCGCCTGTCGCGCCCCAGCGAGGCCAATGGCGTGCAGATCGACACCCTGTCGCTGCGCGCCCCCACGGTGCGTGATATCCGCGCCGCCCAGGCCGGTGGTGCCAGCGATGACGAGCAGCGCGAACTGAACCTGTTCGCCTCGCTCGCCGAAGTGGGCGTCAAGGACCTCGAAGGCTTGGCCCTGAAGGACTACAACCGCCTGCAGACGGGCTATTTTCGCCTGGTGCAGGACGACGGGCTTTGATCCTGCCTGGCAGAAGGCCGCCGCCCGGCGACTGGCCAAGGAGCTGAACTTTTCCGCGAGCGAAATCATGACCATGTCGTACAGCGACATGGTCTGGTGGCTGGCGGAGTGACCAGGAGGAATCTATGGCGAACAAGCCAGCGATCACGCTGGAAATCGGCGCTGCCGTCAATCCGAGCGTGGGCGAGGCGCTCAATGCATCCAAGGACAGCATCGACAGGCTACAGGCCGCGCTGGGCAAGGCAATGGTCCTGGATGTCGATATCTCCAAGTATCTGTACGCAGCCGCTCAGCTCGACGCTGCTCGGCGCAGCGGAGCGGCATCGCTCGGAAAGTTGCAGAGTGCTTTGGACAAGCAAGTCAACGTGCTGCGTGCGCAGGGGCTGGAAGTCAAAGGCCTGAGTGCCGCGCGGGCTAGGGAAGTCAAGGACCTGGGGATGCGATTCGAGGCGCTGGGCGAGGCGATCAAGGGATATCGCCTGCAAGTGCAAGGCCTTGAGCAGATCACGCGGGGCCGTGCCGGTTTGGCGGCGATACCCGGCCTGATCAAGGTCGCCGCCAAGCCGGTGACGGTCAGCGCTGACTATCAGGCGCAGCTGCGTGATATCAGTGTCAAGACAGGTATGGATACCACCTCTGAGGCGGATGTCTCCCGCGAGGTGATTGCGACTTCGCGCAGCACCGGCATGTCGCGTAGCCAGTTGGTCCAACTGCTGGGCCAGATGATCGACAACGGCATGTCACTGCAGGCTGCCCGGGACAATCTGCCCACGGCAGCCACCTTTGCCGTCGGCCAGAACGCTACCGTCGATGATACCGCTGGGCTCATGCGAAGCCTGCAACTGGCCAAGGTGGAGTCGCCGGCGCAAGTCCGCGAAGCCTTGACGCTGCTGGTGACACAGGCCAAGACGGGCGGTTTCCATGGTGCCGAATTGGCCAAATGGGTACCGAAGCTGCTTCCTGGCCTCGAAGGCAGGCTGGAAGGGGTTGCAGCGGTCGGAGAGATAGGTGCGCTGTTGCAGGCGCAGATGAGCACTGCCAACGGTACCGCCGAGGCCGCAGGGAAGGTCGGTGCATCTCTGGCGGCTTCAGCCATGGGCGGCACTGTTGCAGGGGATCCGAAACATTTCACCGGCGACCAGGATCTGCTGCAAAAAATGCGCTCACCTGCCGGCCTTACCGACAGGGTCTTGGAAGAGGCTTTGCAAGCGCGTCAGGCATCATCCAGGCAAAAATGGTCACAGAGCGAGGAGGCTCTGGACGATTTGCAACGTAGTCTGGGCGATGGCATGAGTCCTGTGACCGATGCCTTGGCAGAGGGGGCGACCTACGTCTTGCGCAAGTTGACCGACCTGGCCGATGCATGCCCGGCCGTGGTGACGGCGTTGACAGGGGTTGCTGTCACGGTGATGGCAGTGGGGGCCGGCTACCGCAGTCTGCAGATCGGCAAAGGTGTTCTGGATCTGGGCAAGGGATTGTTCAAGGAGCGCGGGGCCCTGAAGCAGAAAGGGGTGTCCGAGATGCTCTCGTCGGTATTTGCCGACCCGGCATTGGGTGGCAGTCAGCCTATTGATGTACGGGTTGTCAATTGGGGCGCGCTTGGTCGTTCTGGCAAAGGGCGTCGTGGCCGCAAGCGCAATGCCAAGGTGCCCACTGCCCAACGGCCCCCGGCACAGGTGGCTGGAGCCGGCCGCGCAAGTCATGCCAAAACGGCTGGCGGTAAGGGCCGCCCGGCAAATCCGGGAGGCTTCGGTGTCGGCTTTGCCGGAGCACCGGTCGTGCCGGCGATGCGCAAGCAGGGGCCGTTGCCCGGCAGTGTGATGGCCCTGTCTTCGGGCAACCTGCCGGTGCCAGCTAGCGGTCATACCGATGTTGCGGGGCGCTCGCCGCGCTTGTGGGGCGGTGCTTCGTTTTCTTTGGTCGGAGGGGGGCTGTTCAAGCGGCTGCCCGGTGTTTCTATCCTGGATACAGGAATGCAGATCGTACAAACCTACCAGGGCAACGGCACGCGGCAAGAAAAGCTCGAAGGTTATGGTACGGCGGCAGGGGGGCTAGGAGGGGCCCTGGCCGGCGCTGCCGCAGGCGCGGCGATAGGCTCCGTTGTGCCTGTGCTGGGAACCGCGATTGGTGGCCTGATTGGCGGCATGCTGGGAGGGGCGGGTGGCGAGCGTCTCGGTAGCTGGCTGGCCAAGACCTGGTCGTCGGGGCCGACCTCGGAAAAGCCTTCGGTTCCTGCTGCCTCCTTGCCAACTGCCGTCGCTGCGTCGGGTGTACCTCCAGCTACCGTCAACCAGCAGTTCACCTTCACCTCCAATATGCCGGTCACCTTCAACAACAGCTTGGACGATCCGTCGGTACTCCAGCAGTTGGAGGCGATCGCCCGCCGGCAGTTGGAACAGCTGATGCGCCAGGCTCATCCGACACAAATGCTGGACACCCCACACATCACACTTTGAGGACTATCCATGACCTATCTGGAGCAGCTGCAAGCCACGCTGCACGCCCTGGTCAAGGCGGGAGAGGCAGGGCGTCGGCGTGCCGACGCCATGCTCGATCCGATGGACGAGGCGATCGACCATATCAAGGGTGCGGTCAGTGAGCTGGAGGGATTGCCGGTGATCGGTCCGATCATCGGTGCGAAGCTTCAGCGAACAATGCGTGCGATCAACCGGGCCCAGGCCCATGTGACCAAGGTAGTGGCCAAGTATGACCAGGCGGTGGCAGTGGTACGCCAGGTACGCGATCGTATCGACGGCTTTGCCGGCCACGCGGCCAAGGCCGGGGCGGCGATCCGCCGGGTGGTGGGAGCGGTGCGCTCGACGGTGAACGATGTACTGTCGACCTTGGGCTTCGCGCCCGAGGCGACGCCCGTCGCCGAGGCAGTCAAGCCGTTCCCCCACTTGTTGGTGCTGCAACCCCTGAAACCCGGCGCCGCACCCTACTACTTCAACCTCGACACCGCCGCTTTTGACCAGTTGCGTCGCCAGACGAACTATCGCTGGGCCGGGCAGGAGCGCCTGAGTCGTGACAACGCGCAACAGGCAGTGAGCCTGGGCGAGGAAAAAATCCGCATCAGCGGGGCGATCTATCCCGGCTTCAAGGGCGGCTTCGGCCAGTTGCAGACGCTGCGCAGCATCGGTCGCCAGTTGCTGCCGCTGTCCCTGACCACCGGCTACGGCGAGGTGCTCGGCACTTGGTGCCTGACCAGCATCGAAGAGGAGCAGAGCCGACTGCTGGCCGGCGGCATTGCGCGCAAACAAGGTTTTTCACTGGAGTTCGTGAGCTATGGCCAGGACTTGCACAACGTCTGAGGGTGATCTGCTCGACACGCTCTGCCAGCACTACTACGGGCAACTCGTCGGCACCGTCGAGGCGGTGCTTGATGCCAACCAGGGCCTGGCGGACGAGCCTCAGCCGTTTCGCGCGGGTGTGAGGATCGTGCTGCCGGAACGGCCCGTGGCGGCAAGCAACACCCTGCAATTGTGGGACTGATGCGTGGCCGGTTTCGACCGGGCCACGCAGCGGTTCTTTTCAAGGAGCCTGACACCATGCAACCGCAATTTCGCATCACCGCGGACGGCCGCGATATCACCGTCCTGATCAATGACCGCTTGCTGTCGCTGCGCACCACGGACAAGCCAGGCATGGAGTCGGACGAGTTCGAATTGCATATCGATGCGCGTGACGGCGTTGTCGCGCTGCCGGCCCGGGGAGCCGTGCTCGAGGTACACCTGGGGTATGCCGGGCAGACGTTGAACCTGCTGGGGCGTTACAGCGTCGATGAGGTCGAGCTGTCCGGCCCGCCGGACACCTTGGTGGTCCGTGGCAAGGCCTGTGACCTACGTGGCAGCGGCAAGACCATCCGCAGCGGCAGCTGGGAGCAGGTCACCCTGCAGCGTATCGTCGCCGACATCGCCGCGCGTAACGGCTGGCAGGCGGTATGCCCGGTAACGGCACAGGTGCCGCGGGTCGATCAATACAGCGAGTCCGATTTCAACTTCATCACGCGACTGGCGCGGTTGCATGACTGCACCGGCAAGCTCGCCAATGGCCAGTTGCTGGTGCTGCCGCGCCAGGGCGGCCAGAGCGCCAGCGGCAAGGCCCTGGGGGTGGTGAGCATTGCCCGTGGTGATGTCAGCCAGTGGCAGTTCCGCCTGGCCGACAAGAACACCCACAAGGCCGTCAGGACGCGCCACCTGGACGGCGCCAGTGGGCATCTGCAAGCGGTGGAACTGGCCAACGGCGATGCCCCGGATGGCTTGCAGCCGGTGTACACCGATCGTCATCTATACCCCAACCGCGCCGCCGCCGAGCAAGCGGCCAAGGCTCGGCTGGCCAGCTTCAATCGCGACACGGCCAATGTGCGCCTGGACATGCCGGGGCGTACCGACCTGTTTGCCGAGCGACGCATCGACCTGCAAGGGTTTCTCGCAGGACTGGACGGTATCTATCTGGTCGAGTCGGTAGAACAGATGTTCACCGCGTCGGGCTGGCGCACCACCGTGCAGTGCAATGGTGGTAATAGGGGGAAGGCGAGGGCGAAAGGAGGGATGCCCAAGCGAACCGGCATGGTGAGTCAATAATGGGTGAACAAGGGCAGGGGAACGCATTTCCCAGAGCCTTGGTTTCCAACACTCCTTTATTGTCCTTCGCCCGATGTGGAGGGTGACGGAAGAGGATCGAGTGGTTGGAACAATAAGTCACCGGGAACTGTATAGACCAGTCTGCTCACTCCACGTTCAAGGCGGAGGAGTGGCACATGGCTAGGACAGTTGAAATTATCTTGGGGTATATCGACAAGCCGGTCGGTGTGGCGGCGGCGGGAACGTCTTTGGTTGATCAGTACAACAGTGACAAGACGGGCTTCGCCTTGGTGAACCAGAGCGCGCAGACGGGGGCTGCGGTGGCCAATGTGACTTCGATTGTCAGGTTGACGGCGGGGCTTACGCCGTTTCTGAATATCAAGATGAATACGTTTGCAGCAACGACAGTATTTCTCAAGATAACAGCTCAATACCGGAGGCACGGTAATTTTAATCCCGGTGATGTCCTCAGTATCATTGGGAATGTGGCTGGGATTGTGGGTGGCGTGATATTGCTGGCTGGTACGGTAAAAGTATCTCTACCGTTCGTTGCGATTGGTGTGGGGACGAGCGTGGTAAGCGTCGTCATGTCAGATGCCGCGAAAGCGCTGCATGTGGCTTTCAGCAAGGCGTTATGGGAAAACTACCTTCAAGCGAATCCAAAGGAGAGTTTCCCTCGTTATTGGGTAGCACCAAATTTCAAACGGGCATCTCTCGCACACCTTGGTATCCATTATGCGGCCCGTGCTGAGGTTAGTAGAGAGGGCCGTCCGGCGAGGTCCATTGTGCTCATAAAAGATAAGCGTGAACGCCACTGGGCGCCTTGGGTTGGTGATGGGGATAAAGAGTATCCAGGTCCAATTATTTATCCTCTTTCAGAATTTCCTGATTGGCGAATCGATATTGGCCCTATTGAAATAGTCAGTCCCAAGTTGTCTCGTTGATCTAGAAGTTGGTGTTCTAAGAAGGTGTCTTCAATTATTTTGTTTCGCGAGCTGCTGAAAACAGTCTCGCCTAAACTACAGGTTTTTAATGTCTTGCTGGTTGCAGTCGTGCTGCTGGCGTCCGCAGCACTGTATTACAGCACGCTGCGGACATATACATTACCTGTTTTGACCCATCTGCTTTTTGTAGAGGGCCGGATCCACGGTGAGGGACAAATTTGGGCGTACGACCGAACCGTGGTCCAGTTTGGTGTTGCCTACAGCGTGCAAGAAAAAAAATATATTCAGCCTGTGTATGCTGATTTATCGGTCTACCAACAATCGGGATTGAAAATAGGTACCCGGGTGTATTTGGCCGTAGAGCCCCTGGGGCAAGGCAGTGAGGTGCGGGAACTAACAACTCAGGAAGGACGTGTTGTGTTCGATGATGAGCTGAATCGGCAGGTCATCGAGCGTAACAATGAGTCGGTTTGGCGGAGTATCGGTCTATTAGTGTTGATGGCATTAGTGCCTTTCTTCGTGGCACTTCGAATTGCCTGGAAAAGTCGTGGGACGCTTTTTCAATCATGCAGGTTGGCTGATTAAGTCCTGGCTCCAGTTGGGTTTCGTGCGGCAGGTAGTGACAGTTATGGGGAGGAGGTTCGATATATGGAAATTCCATTGGGGGAGTGGGGTGGGTGGCTTTATTTAGAGCCTATGATTTGCCACTCTCATCGCTTCCCTGTTGGTAAGTCGATGTTGATTCATTGAGGTCGGTAGCCTTCATGGAATACATATATACGCGATGGTGAGTGTGTGTCTTCCATAATAATATTCGCTCGAATGCTAAAAGAACTGCCTCCAAGACAACAGATTTTCAATATTTTTATTGTTGCGGTAGGGCTTTGGGGGCAGCTGCGCTCTACTACTCGCAGCTGCGAGTGCATACACCGATTGATGTAAGTAGGCTCGTAACCTTAGAGGGGTGTGTTAACGGTTACGCCTCATCTTGGGAGCATGACCCGGCTATCGTCAAATTGGGGGTTGCTTTCAGGTTGAACGGGGCAAAACATGTCAATGCAGTTTACGTCAACCAGGCGATCTACGAGCAGGCAGGCTTACGGATTGGTTCTAAGGTACTTCTGACTGTGGAAACAGGCGAGCAAGATACGGTCCTGCGTGAGCTGGCGACTCAGGAAGGGCGGGTTCTTTTCGATGATGACTTCAATCGGAAAATAATCGATTGGAACAATGAATCGATCTGGCGAAATGTCGTGCTTTTAGCTCTTGTATCTTTCGGGCCCTTTTTCATGGCACTTCGAGTCGCCTGGAAACACCGTCGGGCACTTTTCCAATAATGTCGATCGGTTCGATAAAGCCCGGGTTCGCGCCGGGCTTTTTTATGTCCGAACCCTGCGTGATCAAGGAGATATTTCATGCTTACGGAAGACCAACTACTTGCAATCTTCCCCAATGCCCGCCCTGTCGCGGACGTGTTTTTGCCAGCCCTGAACACCACTCTGCCGCGCTGGGAAATCGACAATCCCAAACGCGTTGCAGCGTTCCTCGCCCAGGTCGGGCATGAGTCCGGCCAACTGCGCTACCTCAAGGAGCTGGGCAATGATCGTTACCTCTCGCGTTATGACACGGGGAGCCTGGCTCTGCGGCTGGGCAACACCCCCGAAGCCGACGGTGATGGCCAACGCTATCGGGGGCGTGGCCTGATCCAGGTGACCGGTCGCAACAACTATCAAGCCTGCAGTCGGGCGCTGTTTGGTGATGAACGCCTGCTGGCGCAGCCCCAGATGCTCGAGCAGCCCCGCTGGGCCTGTGAGTCGGCCGCCTGGTTCTGGCATTCGCGTGGGCTCAATGCGCTGGCGGATCGGGGTGAGTTCAATCGTATTACCCGTCACATCAATGGTGGGCTCAATGGTTTGGACGATCGTCTGGCCTTGTGGGCCCGGGCGCGGGAGGTGCTGTGTTGAGCCGCCTGTGGCTGGCGCTTTGTCTGGTGCTCGTGCTGGTGTCCTCGGCATTGGCATGGCAGGTCCAGGCCTGGCGCTACGGTCGGTTGCTCGCGCAGCAGGCCGAAGCTCAAGCCCATGAGGCGCAGGTGCGTGCGGAACAGGCGGCGCGAGCGCTGCTCGTCGAGCGCGAGGGGCGTCAGCAACTTGAACAACGCCTGCAAGGCAGTGAAACACGACATTTTCAGGAGCTCGCCAATGCCCAACAGACTCAAGCTCGTCTGCGTGACCGTCTGGCTACTGCTGACCTGCGGTTGTCGGTCCTGGTCGAGCGCGACGCCAGCTGCTCCACAGTGCCTGCCACCTCCGCCGCCGGCGGCCTGGATCATGACCCCGTACGCGCCCGACTTGACCCGGCGGATGCTCGACGCATTATCGCCATCACCGACGCCGGAGACCGCGGACTGATCGCCCTGCGTGCCTGCCAGGACTACATCCGGACCCTGACGCGCTGACCTGTTGCCTGGGCGGGCTGGGGTGGTAGGGTAGTGCGCAGTTTTCAAGGAGCCCCGCCATGGACCCGATCACCGTTCTTTCCACTCGCCTGGGCGAGCACCTGCGGCGTTTCAGCGCCCAGGTGACCACTGCCGAGTCCTGTACCGGCGGCGGTATCGCCGAGGCCATCACCCGTATTCCCGGCAGCTCGGCCTGGTTCGAGGCCGGTTACGTGACCTATTCCAACCGCCAGAAGACGCGCCAGTTGGGTGTGTCCGAGATGCTGTTCGGCCAGGTCGGCGCAGTCAGCCAGGAAGTGGTCGAGGCCATGGCCCGTGGTGCCCAGGCAGCCAGCGGGGCGCGCTTCGCCGTGGCGGTCAGCGGCGTGGCCGGGCCGGACGGCGGCTCGCCCGCCAAACCGGTGGGTACGGTGTGGCTGGCCTGGGCCGATGGTACCCATGTGATCAGCGAGCGGCGGCACTTCGAGGGTGACCGGGAAGCGGTGCGCCGACAGACGGTGATCGCCGCGTTAGACGGCTTGTTACAGCTTGGGGCGGAGTAAATCGCCCGGCGGGGGTTTGCCAAAGCGAATCCCTGTGGAATAATACTGGCTACTTATACAGGTATTCCCGGCCGCAGGGCCGCCCGTCGAACACGTGAGGATTTCAATGGACGACAACAAGAAGCGCGCCTTGGCTGCGGCCCTGGGTCAGATCGAACGCCAATTCGGCAAGGGCGCGGTCATGCGCATGGGCGACCACGAGCGTCAGGCCATCCCAGCCATCTCTACCGGCTCCCTGGGTCTGGACATCGCCCTCGGCATCGGCGGCCTGCCGAAAGGCCGTATCGTTGAAATCTACGGTCCGGAATCCTCCGGTAAAACCACGCTGACCCTGTCGGTCATCGCCGAAGCCCAGAAAAACGGCGCCACCTGCGCCTTCGTCGATGCCGAACACGCCCTCGATCCTGAGTACGCCGGCAAGCTGGGCGTCAATGTCGACGATCTGCTGGTCTCCCAGCCAGACACCGGCGAGCAAGCCCTGGAAATCACCGACATGCTGGTGCGCTCCAATGCTGTTGACGTGATCATCGTCGACTCCGTGGCCGCGCTGGTGCCGAAGGCTGAAATCGAAGGTGAAATGGGCGACATGCACGTGGGCCTGCAGGCTCGCCTGATGTCCCAGGCATTGCGCAAGATTACCGGTAACATCAAGAACGCCAACTGCCTGGTCATCTTCATCAACCAGATCCGTATGAAGATCGGCGTGATGTGCGGCAGCCCGGAAACCACCACCGGTGGTAACGCCTTGAAGTTCTACGCTTCCGTGCGTCTGGACATCCGCCGCACCGGTGCGGTCAAGGAAGGCGACGAGGTCGTCGGTAGCGAAACCCGCGTCAAGATCGTCAAGAACAAGGTCTCGCCTCCGTTCCGTCAGGCCGAGTTCCAGATCCTCTACGGTAAGGGTATCTACCGCAACGGCGAAATCATCGACCTGGGCGTATCCCAAGGCCTGGTTGAGAAGTCCGGTGCCTGGTACAGCTACCAGGGCAACAAGATCGGTCAGGGCAAGGCCAACGCCGCCAAGTTCCTGCAAGACAACCCAGCCGTTGGCGCGGAGATCGAGAAGCTGATTCGCGAAAAACTGCTGAATGCTGGCGCTGTCGCCGCTGCGGGCAAGGCAGCTGCCGCTGAGGCTGATGCCGACGATATGGCTGACGCCGACGCCGGTTATTGATTGGCCTCATGTCCGTCGTACTCGACACCCCCGTCGCCGTTCGGCGGACAGCCATGGACCTGCTCGCGCGACGCGAGCATGGTCGCGTCGAGCTGACGCGAAAACTGCGTCAGCGCGGCGCACCGGATGAACTGATCGAGCCTGCGCTCGATCGGCTCGCCGAAGAAGGCCTCCTCAGTGAGGCTCGCTATCTTGAAAGCTTCATTTCCTATCGATCCAATGCCGGCTATGGCCCTGCGCGTATACGCGAAGAGCTTGGTCAGCGTGGCCTGAACCGTGGCGATATCGACCAGGCCCTGCGTGAAAGCGGGGTGAACTGGGCGGCCCGGTTGCAGGACGTCTGGCAACGCAAGTTTGCTGGGCAGCGCCCCCAGGATCCTCGAAGCCGTGCCCAGCAGACCCGATTCCTTGCCTACCGTGGATTCCCCATGGAGCTGATCGGCCGCCTGCTCAGCGGCCGTGACCTCGACGACTGATCGTCTCCCTCCCAACAGCGGTGCCTGTTTTCAGTCCACTTTCAAGGCTTCTCTTGCTCTCTGCGTGGTATGCATTGGCTGGGGTTTGGCCCAGTTTTCCGGCAGGTTGATGAAATCCACCAGTTCGCGCAGGCGCCCCTGATCACGACCATTGAAGGCGAAGGTCAACCGAGTCAGGTGGTTGAAATTGCCCACCTCGTGCTCAAGGCCGCTGTCTGGCTGTTGATGGTACTTGCCGCTCAGGCGCAGGTCGGCGAACCCTTCCTGGATGTCATAGAGCGCCGCGTCGCTCAACGGGTGGTGCATGCGGATCACGAACTGGTTTTTCAGCCAACGACTGGAGTGGTAGTTGCTGTAGAACTGGTTGATCTCCTCCACCGCTTCATCGGCGCTGTGGACCAGGCGCAACAGCTTCATGTCGCTGGGCAGGATGTAGCGGTTTTCCTCCAGTTGCTTGCTGATGAAAGCCAAGGCGTCCCGCCAGAAGGTTCCGCCTGGCGAATCCAGCAGCACCACGGGCACCAACGGACTTTTGCCGGTCTGGATCAGCGTGAGCACCTCGAGCGCTTCGTCGAGGGTGCCGAAGCCACCTGGGCATAGCACCAGGGCGTCGGCTTCCTTGACGAAGAACAGTTTGCGGATGAAGAAGAAGTGGAAGGGCAGCAACTGGTCGGTGCCGTCCACCGTGGCGTTGGCGTGTTGCTCGAAGGGGAGGGTGATGTTGAATCCCAGGCTGTGTCCCGTGCCTGCCCCTTCATGGGCTGCTGCCATGATGCCACCACCGGCGCCGGTGATGACCATCAGGTCGGAGCGTGCCAAGGTAGCCCCCAGTTCTCGGGCCAGCGCATACATCGGATGTTCCAGCGGAGTGCGGGCCGAACCGAACACGGTGACCTTGCGCCGTCCCTTGTAGCGTTCCAGGATGCGGAAGGAATGGTCGAGTTCGCGCAGTGCCTGCAAGGTGATCTTGGCGTTCCAGCGATTGCTGTCGTCGTAGGCCATGCGCAGGATGGTCAGCATCATGTCGCGGTACAGCGGCAGGTTGGAGCTGTTTGGTGCGACCAGTTGCAGTTGTTCGTCAATCTTGCTCAGGTCGATGCCATTGTCCCTGAAGTGATTGAACAAGAGTTCGTTCGGTTGGTAAGGCATTCAACGTCTCCTTCTGCAGCAGAACCTCTGACCGGGCCGATGGCGTATCCCGGCCACGACACTGCGTGTGTCGCTGGCTGCTGTTGCTCGAGTATGCGTCCCGAGCATTGCAGTGGGCCTTCAAGGCCGTGATGCAGTGATAAAAATCCATCACGTTGTCGGTGGGGCGCAAATGCTGCGTTCTCGGCAGTCTCCTCGGGTTGCCGGAAATACACGGGGTGTTTGCTATCAATCTAGACCCAGACGTCCGATCGTGCCGGTTGGAGTGGATGCAATGGCAGGCGGTAGAGCAGTTTTTTTCCACTCGTCGGGTCGGGGCCAGCTGTTACGCAGCTCTGGTTAACTGGAAACGCAGCGTCTCGATGCAGGAGGGCGCGGTATGCATCGGTTGATCATCGAGGTGGACAGGCGGCTTTATCTGCTGTTGGAGCGGGCGGCCCAGGCCCATCACCTGAGCCTTGAAGCCGAATGCCTGCGGCGGCTGGAGGACGGGCAGCAACATTCGCGCTACCTCCAGGCTCTGGTGGCGGAGCTGCGCGCCGATGAAGAGCAGCGGCGCGCCAACGACAACGACCGGGTTGCCTGAGTTACTTCTTCTTGTTGCCGGCCACGCAGCTGGAGGCGTCGAAGGCCTGGTCCATGATCGGCTGGTTGGTCTTGTAGACCGAGAAGCGATACACCAGCACGGCGCCCTTGGACATCAGTTGGCGATAGCCATTGTTACGGCACACGCTGTCGCCCAGTTGGCTGCGCACTTGTTCAGGGTTGGCGCGCATCCGCTCGGCATGGCTTTCGCGTACGCTCAGGTGGTTGACCAGAGCCCGACCTTTCTCGACGGTGTAGCCTTGGTCGAGGATGTCTTCGTTGATGGCACGGGGGGTGCCGACGCTGCTTTCCTTGGCGACCTTCTGCAGCATCTGGTTCAGCTCGTATTCCTGCTTGGAGGCCGCCTGGGCCGCCAGAGGCAGGGCGAGCAGCAGGCTCAAGGTCGGGATGGTAAGACGCAGCATGAATCTCTCCTGGTTCGATGACTGGCGCTTTGACCTGCGCCAGTGGGCGGCGTTCCATGAAACCCGTCTGAGGGTATCCCAGGTCGCCAAAGGCGCGATTATAAAGGAGGCATCCGCCCACCTGCACGGCAAATGACATTGCCTCTGGTAGACTGGCGGCTTGTTTTCCGCCGAGTTGCAACAGTGTCTGTTTCTTCCCGCCAGCGAGGCGTGCAGCCATGAGCCACGCCGTAGCACGCCTGCGCGCCGAGCGCCTGGCCCGCAGCAACAAACCTTTCATTGCCCGTGGTTCACGCGCGGTGCGCTGCCCGGATTGCCGGGTGATCGCCAGCCATTGTCTGTGTGCCTTGAAGCCCAGGGTTCAGGCCAATACCGGTGTGTGTTTGGTGATGCACGACACCGAGCCACTCAAGCCGACCAATACCGGCTGGTTGATCGCTGACCTGATCGAGGATACCTCGGCTTTTGGCTGGCTGCGTACCGACGTCGACCCGCGACTGCTCGCACTGCTCGATGACCCCCAGTGGCAGCCGTACATTGTCTTTCCCGGAGAGTTCGTGGCCCAGGAGCGGGTCGTCAGCGAGGTGGTGCGCGAGCCCGGCAAGCGCCCGCTGTTCATTCTGCTCGACGCCACCTGGACCGAAGCACGCAAGATGTTCCGCAAGAGCCCTTACCTGGACCGCTTCCCGGTGCTGAGCCTGGAGGCCGAACAGATGTCGCGCTACAAGCTGCGCCGCTCCAAGCGAGATGATCATTTCTGCACCGCGGAAGTAGCGGCCATGTGCCTGGAGCTGGCCGGTGACCAGCAAGCTGCCGAGGCGCTGGATGCCTACCTCGACGTGTTCAGCCTGCACTACCTGAGCGCCAAGCGGCACTTGCCGCTGGATCTACAGGATGACGCACATCAGCGTCTGCATACCTTCCTATAGTCCAAGGGGCAGGCACGATGGATTGGTTCATAATGACGGGGCTGGCAGCCAGGGAGGCGGGGACGATCGGGCGATTGGCTTGACCACCCGGACCGTGCTCGTCATTCTTGGCGCCGATTCGGGCACGACGAAGATGCTGTTACCCCGGACTTCGCCGTGCCTTTCCGGCCGGCGGCCCTGCCGTTCGCGCCTTGAGTTGCCCGCCAGGCGCTTCCTCCACCCCTCGCGCCTGGCACAGAACAGGATCCATAGATCGATGGCCACATACGAAATCCTGATTGCCGATGACCACCCACTGTTTCGTAGCGCCCTGCGCCAGGCTGTTACCCTCGGCCTGGGGCCGGATGTACGCCTGGTCGAGGTGGCGAGCATCGCCGAGCTGGAAACGCGCCTGGCCGAGAAGGCCGATTGGGATCTGGTCCTGCTGGACCTGAACATGCCCGGGGCCTATGGTTTCTCTGGCCTGGTCCTGTTGCGCGGACAGTACCCGCAGATTCCGGTGGTGATGGTTTCGGCCCAGGAAGAAGCGGCTGTGGTGGTGAAGTCTCGCGAGTTCGGTGCCAGTGGCTTCATCCCCAAATCGAGCAACCTGGACGTCATCCAGGATGCCGTGCAGAAGGTACTGGACGGTGATGTCTGGTGGCCACCCCAGGCGTTCGAGAAGGTCGACGTATCGGCCGAGGCCAAGGCCGCGAGCGAGGGGCTGGCCAGCCTGACACCGCAACAGTTCCGGGTGTTGACCATGGTCTGCGAAGGTCTGCTGAACAAGCAGATCGCCTACGAGCTGAGCGTTTCGGAGGCGACCATCAAGGCCCATGTGACCGCGATATTCCGCAAGCTCGGTGTACGTACCCGTACCCAGGCCGCGCTGCTGCTGCAACAACTCGAATCGGTTGCGGGTAACTAAGTACTCGTTTATTCACGCTTTTTTGACCCGGGCTGGACTAATCTGCTGGCCCTTTTTCGGTGAAGTGACCGCCCATGTCGCCATTCAAGGGCCAAACCGGCCTCAAACGTATCTTCAATGCCGCTGGCTACTCGCTGGACGGCCTGCGTACCGCCTTCAAGGGAGAAGCCGCGTTCCGCCAGTTGGTGTTGGCCAACGTGGTGCTGATTCCGCTGGCCTTCTGGCTGCCAGTCACCCGCGTGGAGCGGGCGATCCTCATTGCAGTGTGCCTGCTGGGGCTGATCGTGGAGTTGCTCAATTCGGCGGTGGAGGCGGCGATCGACCGCATTTCCCTGGATCGCCATCCCTTGTCGAAGAATGCCAAGGACATGGGCAGCGCCGCACAGCTGGTCGCCATGACCATGGTGGCACTGGTGTGGGGTGTGATCCTGCTCTGATCAGGCGATCGGCGGCAGGACGATCTCGTCACTGCGGCTGACCCCAGCGGTGAAGTTGCGGCACAGTTCGAGAAACTCTCGCATGGCTGAAGTCTGGTACTTCTGCTTGTGCCAGATGAAGTAGAACTGCCGCGACAGGTCCAGCTCCGGGGTTTCCACCGCTACCAGGCTGCCCCGGCGGAAGGCGTCACGCAGGGCCAGGCGCGAAATGCAGCCGATGCCCAGGCCCGACTCGACGGCGCGTTTGATCGCCTCGGTGTGTTCCAGCTCCAGGCGGATGTTCAAATTGGCGCGGTGATGCCGCATGGCCTGGTCGAAGGTCAGGCGCGTGCCGGAGCCTTGCTCCCGAAGAATCCAGGCTTCATGGGATAGCGTATCCACGTCCGCCCGGCCCACCTTGGCCAAGGGATGCTGAGGCGCGCAGAACACCACCAGTTCATCTTCCACCCAAGGCTGCACCTCGAGATCCGGATGGTTGCAGTCGCCTTCGATTAGACCCAGGTCAATTTCGTAGTGCGCGACCTGCTGCACGATATGCACGGTGTTCTGGACATGGAGCTTGACCTGGCTCTCCGGGTGACCCTGCATGAAACTGCCGATCAGCAGGGTGGCCAGATAATTGCCGATGGTCAGGGTGGCCCCGACCGAGAGCGATCCGAAGCCTGACTTGCCATTGAGCAGGTCCTCGATCTCCTTGGCCTGGTCGAGCAGGGCGACGGCCTGGGGCAGCAACTGATGGCCCAGGGCGTTGAGGCTCAACCGCTTACCTGCGCGGTCGAACAACTGGCAACTCGATTGCCGTTCCAGTTCAGTGATCGAGGTGCTGGCGGCCGATTGCGATAAAGCCAACAGGCTCGCGGCCCGTGACACGCTTTGGTGCTGGGCTACGGCGACAAAGACTTGCAGCTGACGAAGCGTGAATCGCATATCTATATAACCGATAAGACATATCTTGATAATCCATTTAACAGATATTGTCGCTGCCCCTAAAATATCGCGCAATAGTGCGCTAGGTCCGCGCTGCGTCTTTCTTCAGGAGCCCCATAGATGAGCAACATGAACCACGAACGTGTCCTCAGTGTGCACCACTGGAACGACACCCTGTTCAGCTTCAAGTGCACCCGTGATCCGGGTCTGCGCTTCGAGAACGGTCAGTTCGTGATGATCGGCCTGCAGCAGGACAACGGCCGTCCGCTCATGCGCGCCTATTCCATCGCCTCGCCGAACTGGGAAGAGCATCTGGAGTTCTTCAGCATCAAGGTGCCGGATGGTCCGCTGACCTCCCAATTGCAGCACCTGAAGGAAGGTGACGAGATCATCATCAGCAAGAAGCCCACCGGTACTCTGGTCCTGGACGACCTGAACCCGGGCAAGCATCTGTACCTGCTGAGCACCGGTACCGGTCTGGCGCCCTTCATGAGCGTGATCCAGGACCCGGAAACCTACGAGCGTTTCGAGAAGGTGATCCTGGTTCACGGCGTACGCTATGTCAACGAAGTCGCCTATCGCGAGTTCATCACCGAACACCTGCCGCAGAACGAGTTCTTCGGCGAGTCCGTGCGTGACAAGCTGATCTACTACCCGACCGTGACCCGTGAGCCGTTCGAGAACCAGGGTCGTCTGACCGACCTGATGCGCAGCGGCAAGCTGTTCAGCGACATCGGCCTGCCACCGATCAACCCGCAGGACGACCGCGCCATGATCTGCGGTAGCCCAAGCATGCTCGACGAGACTGCAGAGGTCCTCGACAGCTTCGGCCTGAAGATCTCCCCGCGCATGCGTGAGCCGGGCGATTACCTGATCGAGCGTGCTTTCGTCGAGAAGTAAGGCGAACTCCGCATAAAAAACGCAGGCCCGGCCTGCGTTTTTTATGTCCTGGTAAACCCGCTCCCGCAGGACCGGCCCTGGCTTTGGGGGTGCGGCCCCTGGGACCTTGTGTCGCGATTGGGCCGCGTCCGGGGCGCTAGACGTCCGCCACCACTTCCAGCACGCGGATCTGTTCAGGCTGCGGGTAGTGCCAGCGTACCTGTACATCCCAGAACTTGACCCCATACACCCGATCGGTCGGTGGTACCTGATAGGCCGGACGCGGATCCTGCGCCAGGCACTGCTCGATCAGCTCGATCAGCGGCTCACCCAGGCGCAGGGCATGGGCCTGCGCCTGGGGCAGGGCAGCCTCGCTCCAGAGCACCTCAATAGGCTCGGGTGCATCGCTGGCCATCTGGTTGGACGCATCGCTGATGCTGTCGGCGTAGGGTACATAGGGTTTGATGTCCAGCACCGGAGTGCCATCGAGCAGGTCGATGCCCGAAAGCAGCAGGCGACCCGGCTCGACGCCCTCCAGGCGCACCACCGACTGGCCAATGCCATTGGGGCGGTGGGTAGCCCGGGTGGCGAAAACACCCATGCTCTTGTTGCCGCCCAGGCGCGGCGGGCGCACCTTCAGACGGGGTTTGTCCTCCAGGGCCTGGTGGAACAGGAACAACAGCCAGACATGGCTGACCTGCTCGAGGCCGGTCACCGCATCACCCTGGTCGAACGGCGGCAGCAGTTCCAGTACGCCACGTGCGGCGGGCGCCAACTGCGGCTGGCGAGGGATGGCGAACTTCTCCTTGAAACAGGAGTGGACGATGCCGACCGGTGAGACCGTGTGCTGCATCACTTAGCCACGCACGCGCAGGGTCAGGCCCTTGAGGAAGTTACGCAGCAACTGGTCGCCGCATGGCCGGTAGTTGTCGTGACCGACTTTGCGGAACAGTGCGCTGAGTTCAGGCTTGGATACCGGGAAGTTGACCGACTTGAGGATCACGTGCAGGTCGTCCTCCTTCAACTCGAAGGCCACCCGGAGTTTTTTGAGAATCGTGTTGTTGGTCACCGGCAATTCGATCGGTTGCGGCACACGGCTGTCGTCCTTGCCGCGGCGCTGGATTACCAGCCCATCGAGAAAGTGCGCCATGACGCGCTCAGGGCAGCGCACGAAGCCAGCCTCGTCCTCCTTCTTCAGGTAGGTGGCGAGCACCAGCGGGTGTACCTCAAGGCCCGACAGCCCAATGATCTCGGCCATCTTGGCGTCGTTCACCTTGAGCATGTAGCGCAGGCTGCGCAGGACATCGTTGTGGTTCATGGTGACAGATCCTGTTCAAGCCACGCCAGCCAGGACGTGGCGGTAATGCTAGAAGCGTTCATTGATGGCCAGGTAGCGCCATTGGCCTGTGGGCAGCTTGCCCATCGATACCCCGCCAAGGCGGATACGGCGCATACCCAGTACCTTCAGGCCGAGACTGGCGCACAGGGCATCGATCTGGCCGGGTTGAGGGTTCTTCAGCGCCAGGCGCAGGTGAGTCTCGTTTTGCCAACTGGCCTTGGCCTTGGGCAGTTCCCGACCGCTGCGGGTGATGCCACGGGCCAGGCGCTGCAGGGCTTCGGTCGATGCCTTGCCTTCGACCTGGACGATGTATTCCTGCTCCATTCGGTGCAGATCGGCCTCGATCTTGCGGGTGACTCGCCAGTCTTGGGTGTACAGCTGCAAGCCGCTGGCACCTGGCTCCAGGGGCACGACGCAGGACAACCTGGCAAAGTGGCCGTGTAACGGACGCACCGAGGGCGGATGGGCCTCGCTGAGGGTGGTCATCGTGATACTGGCCCTGCCTGCCTCTGCATCCTGGCCGGCCGGCTGGTTGAGCAGAAGGGTGACCGGCGGCAACTGCTCCGCGCGCGCGCCTGGCAGCAGTGCGACCTGCTCGCTCCCGACCTTGAACTGGGGTTGCTCGACCACTACGCCATCCACCGTGACCCAGCCCCCCTCGATGTACAGCTCGGCCTCGCGGCGAGAGCAGCCAAGCTGCTCGGTGAGGCGTTTGGACAGGCGTACGGGTTCGGACATGAAGGCAATTCGCAAAAAAAGGCAGGGAAGAGCGCCATTGTACCTGTCTGGACAGTCTTGGGGCTGGGAATCTATGTCATTTACGCCATTTCAGAGGTGGAGTCCGGCACCCAGCGCATATTGGTCAGGGGGCTGTGCGAGCCAGCCTCATGTGCAACAAGGGATAGGGTTGTCCCAAGCCATCGGTCTCCGAGCGGCCACTGACTTCGAAACCTTCGTGCAGGTAGAACCCAAGCGCCTGGGGGTTCTGTTCGTTGACATCCAGACGTTCAGCGTTGAGTTCATCGATGGCATAGCGCAACAGGCGTTTGCCGATGCCTTGTCCGCGGTATCCAGGAGCGACGAAGAGCATGTCCACCCGCCCATTGGCTACACCGGCAAAGCCACGGATGTGCCGGGTGCTGTCCTTGCAGCAAATCAGCATCACGGCGTCGAGGTATCGGCGCAGCACATGTTCGCGAAGCAGCACGATGTAGGCATCCGGCAGAAAGTCATGGGTCGCGCGTACCGAGGCTTCCCAGATCCGTACCAGCTCCGGATAGTCGCTCACGTGTGGGGTTTGAAGCGTCAGTGCCGGTTGCATCACGTTGCTCCTGCTAGGTCATTGAGGAAAACATAGATGCAATAAAAAGCCCCGCCAGTGGGCGGGGCTTGAGCGGGATCGTTTCGCCCCGTTACAGGCATCCGGCAGGTGCCTGTGACGGGGCGCAGAGCGGCCCTGGGCGTCAGCTCAGACGGGCTCTGCCCACATGTCGTACTCATCGGCATCGACGATGCGGCAGCGAACCTTGTCGCCTGGCTTGAAGCCGTGGTCGCCGTCGATGAACACGCTGCCGTCGATTTCCGGGGCATCGAAGAAGCTGCGGCCAACCGAGCCTTGCTCCTCGACTTCGTCGATCAGCACGTCGATTTCCTTGCCGATGCGCAGTTGCAGGCGTGCGGCGCTGATGGCCTGCTGATGCGCCATGAAACGGTCCCAGCGCGCCTGCTTGATCTCGTCCGGGACTTCGTCCAGGCCCAGATCGTTGGCCGGGGCACCCTCGACGGGCGAGTACTGGAAGCAGCCGACGCGGTCGAGCTGGGCTTCGGTCAGCCACTCGAGCAGGTACTGGAAGTCTTCTTCGGTTTCACCTGGGAAGCCGACGATGAAGGTCGAGCGGATGACCAGCTCCGGGCACTGCTCGCGCCAGCTCTTGATGCGTGCCAGGGTGCGGTCTTCAAAGGCCGGGCGTTTCATGGCCTTGAGCACTTTGGGGCTGGCGTGCTGGAAGGGGATGTCCAGGTACGGCAGGATCTTGCCGGCGGCCATCAGCGGGATCACGTCGTCGACGTTCGGGTACGGGTACACATAGTGCAGGCGCACCCAGGCGCCCAGGCTGCTCAGGGCCTCGCATAGCTCGAGCATGCGGGTCTTGACCGGGCGGCCGTTCCAGAAGTCGGTCTTGTACTTGACGTCCACGCCATAGGCGCTGGTGTCCTGGGAGATCACCAGGATCTCCTTGACCCCGGCCTTGACCAGGCGCTCGGCCTCGCTCAGCACTTCGCCGACCGGGCGGCTGACCAGCTTGCCGCGCATCGACGGGATGATGCAGAAGCTGCAGCTGTGGTTGCAGCCCTCGGAAATCTTCAGGTAGGCATAGTGGCGCGGAGTCAGCTTGACGCCCTGGGGCGGTACCAGGTCGATCAGAGGGTTATGGTCCTGGCGTGGTGGCACCACTTCGTGCACGGCATTGACCACTTGCTCGTACTGCTGCGGGCCGCTGACCGACAGCACGCTCGGGTGCACGTCGCGGATGTTGCCTTCCTCGACACCCATGCAGCCGGTGACGATGACCTTGCCGTTCTCCTTGATCGCCTCGCCGATCACTTCCAGGGACTCGGCCTTGGCGCTGTCGATGAAGCCGCAGGTGTTGACCACCACCACATCGGCGTCTTCGTAGGTAGGCACGACTTCATAGCCTTCCATGCGCAGCTGGGTCAGGATGCGCTCGGAATCGACCAGGGCCTTTGGGCAACCCAGGGAAACGAAGCCGACCTTCGGGGTGGCGGGAGTGCTGGACATGGCTAACCTCGGTATTGAAGACAGATCGCCCGACCGGTAGCGAGGGCGATGCTGATGGGCGCTTTGGCGCCTCTGATCAAAAAGTGCGCAATTCTAGCGAGCGGAAGGTCGCTTTACCAGCAGAAATACGACGAACGCTGCGCTATGCTTCGCGCCGTTGCGCGGAGGCATCCTGGATGCCTCCGCGCGGATGGGAATTCAATCGGTCTAGTAGGCCTTCTGCGGGAGTGGTCGATGGTTCAGGCAAGCAGTCACGCCGAAGGTGGGCAGGGGGCGACGCGGTCGTTGGGCCTGCTGGTGGCAGCTGTTGGGGTGGTCTACGGCGATATCGGTACCAGCCCGTTGTATACCCTCAAAGAGGTCTTCACCGGCGGTTATGGAGTACAGGTCAACCACGATGGCGTGCTTGGCATCCTGTCGCTGATCCTCTGGTCGCTGTTGTGGGTGGTTTCGTTCAAGTACGTGATGTTCATCTTGCGTGCGGACAACCAGGGCGAGGGCGGCACCATGGCGCTCACCGCGCTGGCGCGGCGAGCCACAGCCAACTATCCGAAGCTCAAGGCGCTGATGGTCGGTTGCGGCCTGGTCGGGGCCTCGTTGTTCTACGGCGACAGCATGATCACCCCGGCGGTGTCGGTGCTGTCGGCGGTAGAGGGCATGGGGCTTGCCTTCGAGGGGATCGACCATTGGGTGGTGCCGGTCTCGCTGGTGGTGCTGGTGGCGCTGTTCCTGGTGCAGAAACATGGCACCGAGAAGATCGGCAAGCTGTTCGGCCCCATCATGGTCACCTGGTTCGTGGTGCTGGGGGCACTCGGGGTGCATGGCATCGCGCAGAGCCCGGAAGTGCTCAAGGCGTTCAATCCGGGCTGGGCGTTGAACTTCTTCATCGTTCACCCCGGCATGGGCGTGGCGATTCTCGGCGCAGTGGTGCTGGCGCTGACCGGCGCCGAGGCGTTGTATGCCGATATGGGACACTTTGGCCGCAAACCGATTGCCCGCGCCTGGTTCGCCCTGGTGCTGCCGGCATTGGTACTCAACTATTTCGGCCAGGGCGCGGTGCTGTTGCAAAACCCCGAGGCCGCACGCAACCCGTTCTACCTGCTGGCGCCGAGCTGGGCGCTGCTGCCGTTGGTGGGGCTGGCCACACTGGCGACGGTGATCGCCTCCCAGGCTGTGATTTCCGGGGCGTTCTCCCTGACCCGCCAGGCCATCCAGCTTGGCTACGTACCGCGCATGCAGATCCAGCACACCTCCAGCGATGAGCAGGGGCAGATCTACATCGGGGCGGTGAACTGGACCCTGATGGTCGGCGTGGTGCTGCTGGTGATCGGTTTCGAGTCGTCCGGCGCATTGGCTGCGGCGTATGGAGTGGCGGTGACCGGCACCATGCTGATGACCACCATCCTGGTGTCGGCGGTGATGCTGCTGCTGTGGAAATGGCCGCCGGTGTTGGCGGTGCCGATCCTGGTGGGGTTCCTGCTGGTCGACGGGCTGTTCTTTGCCGCCAACGTGCCGAAGATCGTGCAGGGTGGTGCGTTCCCGGTTCTGGCGGGGATCGTGCTGTTCATCCTGATGAGCACCTGGAAGCGCGGCAAGCAGATCCTGGTCGATCGCATCGACGAGGGCGGGTTGCCCTTGCCGGTGTTCATCAGCAGCATTCGCGTGCAGCCGCCGCACCGGGTCGAGGGTACCGCGGTGTTCCTTACTGCACGGCCCGATGCCGTGCCTCACGCCTTGCTGCACAACATGCTGCACAACCAGGTGCTGCACAGCCAGGTGGTGCTGCTGACGGTGGTCAGTGAAGACCGGCCGCGGGTGCCGGAGCACGAGCGTTTCGAGGTGGAGGCCTATGGCGACGGGTTCTTCCGTGTATTGCTGCACTTTGGCTTCATGGATGAGCCGGACGTGCCGGCGGCGCTGAAACTGTGCCACCTGGACGAACTGGACTTCAGCCCGATGCGCACCACCTACTTCCTCAGCCGTGAAACGGTCATCGCTTCGCGCCTGGAGGGGATGGCGCGTTGGCGTGGCAACCTCTTTGCGTTCCTGCTCAAGAATGCCAACGGCAACCTGCGGTTCTTCAACCTGCCGCTGAACCGGGTGATCGAGTTGGGGACCCAGGTCGAGATCTGAGCCTGGACTGCGATGTGTGGCACCGGCTGCGCCGGTGCTCGCGGGGCAAGCCCGCTCCTGCAGGATCGAGTCGTTCGCAGCTATCGAGCTAGGCGGGGCATGTGGGAGAGGGCTTGTCCCGCGATGGGCTGCGCAGCAGCACCAGGCTGAACAGGCCCCCCGCCTTCAGTTTTGCTCCGCCACGCTGGATTTGCCCTGGCGGGTCTCGATCTCGCCGATCAGGCGCTTGGCCAGGGCGGGGTAGTTCTCGTCGAAGTGATGACCACCTGGCAGCTTCAGGCGTTCGCCCACTGCGGTCTTGTCGGTGCATCCGCTTTCGTCGGTTTCTTCCACGCCATAAACGCACACGACCTTGGGCGCCGGCAGCTTGGCCATCTCAGGACCGGTTGGCGCCTCCTGGCCTTCCTTGCCCAGCCAGCCCTCGACTTCGATCTCGAAGCTGCCGCTGCGGGCGAATGCCAGCAGAATCACTGCGTCGATCCGCTGCTTGTCTTCATCCGGGAGGCGATTGTAGATCGCAGGCAGCACGTCGGCTCCGAAGGAATAGCCGGTGAGCACGAAGCGCTTGGTGCCCCATTTCTGACGATAGTGCTGCATCAGCTCGGAAAGATCGGCGGCGCTTTGTTCGGGCGTCTTGTGTTGCCAGTAGTAACGCAGGGTATCGATACCCACCACCGGGTAGCCGAGCTTGGCCATCTCGCCAGCCACGTCGCGGTCAAGGTCGCGCCAGCCACCGTCGCCAGAGAGGAACAGGGTGACGGTATCGGTGGTCTGTCCGGCAGGGACTTCCACCACGGGGATGCTCAGGGCGTTGCCATCCTTGCCGACCAGGGCTTGTGTCAGTTGCGCCTTGAGGACTTGGGGCAGGTGGATGTCGTAGTCGGCGATGCTGGTCTCGGCATTGGCCTGGTCGCGGACGAAGGCGGCGCTGGCATCGTCGGGATTGTCGTTCCAGGCCACGTTCCAGTGGCCATGGGCGGCGGACTTTGGCAGGGGTTGGCAGCCAGGTTGTTCAAGGGTGAAGTCCACTGAAATGGCGCGGGCCTTGTCATCCTTCTGGGTGGCCAGCCAGCGCCAGGCCTGGGCAGCGCCCGGGCCGATGCCCGCGACCAGGTTCGGTGGCGTAGCCAGGGTGCCGATGGCTTGCTCCAGCGCCTGTTGCTGCTTGGTGCAGTCGTTGGGCGGCAAGATCACCTGGACCAGTTGGGCCTCGCCGGCCTGGCTCAGGTCCAGCAGTTGCTTGTCGCTCAGGGCCTGGTCCTGGGGCACGGCGATGGCCACCTGGGTCTTGGCATGCACACCGGGTACGGCGCGCACCAGGCTGCTACCGTCGGCCAGGGTCAAGTGTTCCAGGTGGGCATCGGGCGCCGGGCGCGTCCACAGCCAGAAGGCGGCTGCACCGGCCAGCAGGGCCAGGAGCAGAGCGCCAGTTACGTAAAGCCAGTAGCGTCGGATCATCAACGTTTCACCAATCCAGTCAGGCCGCCTGCGATCAGGGCGGCGGTATCAGCCAATGCCACCAACGGGTCCAGCCCGGCAGGCACGGCCATGTAGCGGGGTTCCCAGTCCGGCTGGAACTTGTCCTTGAAGCGTCGTAGCCCCTGGAAGTTGTACAACTGCTCGCCGCGCTGGAACACCATCGAGCCCAGGCGTTGGGTCAGTGGTGCGCCGCGTCGTGGCTGCAGGCCGGAGAGTGGGACCATCCCCAGGCTGAAGCGGGCGTAATCATGGTTTTTGTAGTGCAGGATCAAGCCAATCATCATGAACTCCATGGTCAGCTTGGGGGCTTGCGGATGGGCGCGCATCAAGTCGAGGCTGGCCAGTTCGTTGCCATGGGTCTCCAGCAAGTTGGCAAACGCCACCGGTCGGCCTTGGGAACGGATCAGGGCGATACGGAAGTGCTGCAGGTAATCAGGGCTGAAGCGACCGAGGGAGAAGCCTTTTTCGCGCACGTTCTTGCCGCCGAGCCAGGCATCGGAAATCTCCTTGAGTGCCTCCAGAGGGGCATGGCCGGGTTCATGGATCTCCAGGGTCAGGCCGTCACGACCGCCACGGTTCCAGGTGTAGCGCAGGTCTTTCATCTCCTTGCCCTTGGCCTCCAGGTCGAAGCGACGCAGGTCGACGCGCGCCTCTTCACCGAGCTTCAGGGCGGTGAGGCCGATATCCATATAGAACGGCAGGTTCTCGGCGCGTACCTGGTAGAACACCGGGCGGGCATGGTGCAGGTCACACAGGTCGCGGAACTGCCAGATCATCTCGGCGCGTTCCTCGGCAGGGCCGATAGGGTCATACAGGGCAACCAGGCTGCGTCCGCGGCGGGCATACATGAGGAAGGCGTTGTTGCTGGGGTGGAACAACAAGGCCTTGTCACCGGTGAGCGCCAGGCCGCCATCGGGCTGGTCGGAGGCCAGCAGTATGCTTTTGGCGCGTTGCAGCTCTTCATCATTGGGCAGATGGATCACCGGCCGTGCGGTGCGCAGCAGCCATGTCAGCGCGACGATCACCAGAAGTACCGCGCTGCCCATGGCGGCACGCAGGCCGCGCGGTGCATCGGCATCCAGCGTGAACTGCCACCACAGCTCGTGGCTGTAGGGCACGTCCTGATAGGCGAACAACAGCAACCAGACCGAGGCGCCGATCACGCAGGCGCTCGCCACCAGGTATACCGGTGAGAACGGTAGCTCCAGCAACCGACTGGGGCGGTAGAAGGAACGGCGGAACAATGCCAGCAACGCCACGGTGAAGGTCAGGATGCAAGCTTCTTCCCAGTCGAAGCCTTTGAGCAGCGACAACAGGGCGCCGACCAGCAGCAGGACGGTGGTCAGCAGCCAGGCAGCCGACAGGCGTCGACGCAGGCCCTGGGCCAGGAGCAGGCAGAGCACGCCGATCAGGCTCGCGCCAAAGTGCGAAGCATCGATCAGGCGGTGGGGCACCAGGAACCCCATGTGTTCCAGGCGCGTGTCGATTTCGGGGGTGGCGCCGGAAAACAACAGCACGACACCGGACAGGAACACCAGGATTGCGAGCACCGGTGCCGCAAGGCCGGCTGCGGCATTGATGGCCTGTTGGGCAAACAGCAGGCGGCGGGCCTCGCTGGCCAGCAACAGCACGCAGGCCACCAGCAAGGGCAGGACCACGTAGATCAGGCGGTACAACAACAAGGCGGCGGCCAGCGGCGCGGCGCCCAGTTGGTTGGCGAACGCTGCCAGGAGAATGGCTTCGAACACCCCCACGCCACCAGGCACGTGACTGAGCACGCCCGCTGCCAGCGCCAGCAGGTAGACCAGGACAAAGGCACCGAAAGGCGGGGCCTCGGGCAGCAGCAGATAAAGCACGGTCGCGGCGGCGAGGACGTCCAGGGCCGTGATCAGCAATTGCAGGGCGGCCAACCGGGCTCCGGGCAAACGCAGGGTGCGTCGGCCAAATTGCACCAGCAAGTTGTCGGCCAGGGGCTGTTCGGCGAGGCGGCGTCGATAGAGGCCAATGACCAGAATGCCGGCCAATGCCAGCACAGCGATGGCGATGCCGGCCAGCAAGGAGGGGGGCAGACGCAATGCGGTGGCGGCGGCGGGCAGGTTGCTCAGCATGGCCAGTGCCGCCAGAGGGGGCAGGGCGCAGCCCAGGGACAGGCTGGCAAACACGCTCATGCGCGCGATTTCAGCGGCACCAAGGCCTTGGCGGGCGTACAGGCGATAACGTACCGAGCCACCGGAGAGTATCGACAGCCCGACGGCGTTGCCAATGGCAAAGGCGCTGAAACCGCCGAGGGCGAGAGTGCGGGCGGGCAGTTGCACCGCAGCATAGCGGCTGGCCGACCACTCATAGCCCAGCAGGGTGACAAAGCCTGCGACGGTGGCCAGCACGGCACCCACGAGCGATTGTGCCGGTACGCTGAGCATGGCGTCGTGCAAGGCATAGATGTCCAGCTCGCTCAGCAAGTGCCGACAGGCGATCAAGGCCATGCTGAACAGTAGCAGCGTCAGCGCCAGCCCCAAGGGTTGGCGGTACCGGCTCAGCCGCTCCAGCCAAGGCAGGCGGCGGGCAGCAGTAGGTAGCGCGGTGGCGAGGGACACCTGGGGTTCGGAATCGTGTGAGGTCATGGGTAACCTCGGGCATGGAGCGCGAGGTTGAGCAGAGGTGCGGCCAAGTGAAAGTCCCTTCGGAAAACGTATCCAGATATTACTCCTGCCCAGGCCACTTGCAGTGGTTTGGCAGGGTTAAAGATAGTTCATCCAGAGGCTCTCGCTCGAGAAGGCGAGGCGGGTATTCACGGGGCTGAAAGCAACAAACCCCGCACTGCGTTGGCAGGCGGGGTTTGTTCTGACGAATATGGTTGCGGGAGCCGGATTTGAACCGACGACCTTCGGGTTATGAGCCCGACGAGCTACCAGGCTGCTCCATCCCGCGTCAGTGGATGCGCATTCTACGGATTCCCGAGTTGCTGTCAAGCATTACTCTTTGATTTTTGTAGAAGTTTTTTTCAGGCAAGAAAAAAGGCCACTGTATCGACAGTGGCCTTTTTCTGAATCTGGTTGCGGGAGCCGGATTTGAACCGACGACCTTCGGGTTATGAGCCCGACGAGCTACCAGGCTGCTCCATCCCGCGCCTGTGAGATGGGATTCTACGGAAATCCTTTCCCATGTCAAGCATTTTTTGGAAAAAACCTTTTTTGTTCAATCTCTTAGCGCTTTGGTATGGGCTGCAGCTCAGTAATGACGCGCCTTGCATCAGGTTTGAAGGTTTTCCGGCCGTCGAGGTCTGGAACGCAGATCGCCTCGTCGGTAGTATCTGTATGAATTTACAGTGCTGACGGTCATCCATGTCCTTGCGCAAGATCATTCACATCGACTGCGATTGCTTCTACGCCGCAATCGAAATGCGTGACGACCCGCGCCTGGCGGGGCGCCCCATGGCGGTAGGCGGGGCGCCCGAGCAACGCGGGGTGATAGCGACGTGTAATTATGAGGCGCGCGCCTATGGTGTGCGTTCGGCCATGTCGTCGCGCCATGCACTCAAGCTCTGTCCGGACCTGCTGATCGTCAAGCCGCGCTTCGAGGCCTACCGGGAAGCCTCTCGGGAGATTCATGCCATCTTCCGCGATTACACCGACCTGATCGAGCCGCTGTCGTTGGACGAAGCCTACCTGGATGTCAGCGACAGCCAATGGTTCGCCGGTAGCGCCACGCGTATTGCCGAGGACATCCGCAAGCGTGTCGCCAGAACATTGCATATCACCGTCTCGGCCGGAGTGGCGCCGAACAAGTTCCTGGCCAAGATCGCCAGTGACTGGCGCAAGCCCAATGGCCTGTTCGTGATCACCCCCGACCAGGTGGAGGCGTTCGTCGCGGCGTTGCCGGTGGCAAGGCTGCATGGCGTGGGCAAGGTCACTGCCGACAAACTGTCACGCCTGGGTATCGATACCTGCCTTGAACTGCGTGACTGGTCCCGGCTGGCCCTGATGCGCGAGTTCGGTAGTTTTGGTGAGCGTTTGTGGGGGCTGGCGCGTGGCGTAGACGATCGCGTCGTACAGAACGACAGTCGGCGTCAATCCGTCAGTGTGGAAAACACCTACGATACCGACTTGCCGGATCTGGCGAGTTGCCTGGAGAAGCTGCCGGACCTGCTGGAGAGCCTGAACGGGCGCATTGCCCGAATGGATGGCAGCTACCGGCCAGACAAGCCGTTCGTAAAAGTGAAGTTCCATGATTTCAGCCAGACCACACTGGAACAGGCTGGCGCCGGTCGTGACCTGGAAAGCTACCGTCAGTTGCTCAGCCAGGCCTTTGCCAGGGGAGGCAAGCCGGTACGGCTGTTGGGCGTGGGCGTACGCTTGCGTGATCTGCGCGGAGCGCATGAGCAGCTGGAGCTCTTCCCGTCGCAGTGAAATGTGGGGCCATGACGCAGCCCCGCAGATTTCTATTGCACGCCTGGGTCGGCGACCAGCCGCCCTGCATTCTTGGTCAGGGCCTGGAGGAATTCACGCTGCAGTTCCGGATCGTTGCGGGTCAGTTCGATCAGGCTCTGTTCCAGTTCGCTGGCTTCTTCTTCCAGTCCCAACTCCGACAGGCGTTTGACCCGATGGACCCATTGGCCGACATCGTCGTCTTCCAGGTCATCGAAGATCAGCTCGTGAGCCTCAAGCAGCTTGCCGCGCAGGTTGCTGCTGACCAGCAGGCTTGCATCGCCACGCACGCCATTGTCCTCATCGCCCACATATAGATGCAGGGTGCCGACGTGACTGAGGTTCTGCTCGGAGAATGGAGCATCGAGCAGATTCAGGCGCAGCACGCCATTATGGTCGGTGGTCAGCTCATGGGTCAGCTTGCCGGCCTTCACTTCGACCGGGCGGTCACTCCACGGCAGGCTGGTGTACTCCTCCCGCTTGCCTTTCTGCACTTCGCTGATCCCGGCCAGGTTCTGCTGGGCGCGGCCATGGGACTGCACGTTCATGAACGGGTTGACCCCGGCCAGGCCGTAACTGAGCCAGTCATGGGTGACGCTGTCCGGCAGATTGCCCAGGGCAAACACATTGGCCACGTTGGCCCCGACGCCGGCCACCACGGCCACCATGCCCAAGGGGATCTCGTAGATCTCCCGCCAGGGCTGGTAGGGCGTGTAGCGGTCGTAACGACGGGTGACTTCGAACTCGGTGACTTCGAAGCGTTTCTGTTCGTGGATGCGTACGCGCCGCTGGGGAAGCTCCATCACCTTGGGCTCGCCCACGTCGATCTGCAGGGTATGCTCGAGCAGCTTGCGCTCGGCGCGCTCCTCATGCTCGCTGCGCTGGGACATCTGGTTGGCGCAGCCGCTGACGAGCAGGGCGCCGCAGAGTGCGGCGCCCCCCAGGGTAAAGGTACTTCTGGACATGATCACTCGTGCATTGGGCTATCAGCGACGGATGCGGGCTTGCAGGAAGGTCAGCACTTCATTGAGCGCCAGAGGATGGGCCTCTTGCTCGGTGCGGTGCTTGTACTCCAGGTTGCCCTCGGCCAGGCCGCGGTCGCTGACCACGATGCGGTGGGGGATGCCGATCAGTTCCATGTCGGCAAACTTGATACCGGGGCTGGTCTTCTTGTCGCGGTCATCCAGCAGGACTTCGTAACCGGCGGCGGTCAGTTCGGCGTACAGCTTGTCGGTCGCCTCGCGAACGGCGTCGGTTTCATAGCGTAGCGGCACCAGGGCGATCTGGAAGGGGGCCAGGGCGTCGTTCCAGATGATGCCCTTGTCGTCATAGCTCTGCTCGATGGCGGCGGCGACCACGCGGGACACACCGATACCGTAGCAGCCCATGGACAGGGTGACCGGCTTGCCGCTCTCGCCCAGCACCTGGCACTTGAGGGCCTCGCTGTACTTGGTGCCGAGCTGGAAGATATGGCCGACTTCGATGCCTCGCTTGATGACCAGGGTGCCCTGGCCGTCCGGGCTCGGGTCGCCTTCGACCACGTTGCGCAGGTCGGCGACCTGCGGGACCGGCAGATCACGTTCCCAGTTGACGCCGAAGTAGTGCTTGTCGTCGATGTTGGCGCCGATGCCGAAGTCGCTCATCAGGGCGACCGAACGGTCGATGATGCACTCCAGTGGCAGGTTCAGCGGGCCCAGGGAGCCTGCGCCGGCACCGATGGCGGCGCGCAGGTCCGCGTCGGTGGCCATGACCAGCGGGTCGGCGACCTGTTCCAGCTTGGCGGCCTTGATTTCGTTCAGCTCATGGTCGCCACGGACCACCAGCGCGACCAGCTTGCCTTCCTCGGCGCCGCGTACGATCAGGGTCTTGACGGTCTTTTCGATCGGCAGGCCGTAGTTCTCGACCAGTTGGGCGATGGTCTTGGCATCCGGGGTGTCGACCAGCCGCAGCTCCTCGGTGGGGGCCGGACGTACGGTTTCACGCGGGATGGCTTCGGCTTTCTCGATGTTGGCGGCGTAATCGGAACTGTCGCTGAAGATCACGTCGTCTTCGCCGGATTCGGCCAGGACGTGGAACTCATGGGAGTAGCTGCCACCGATGGAGCCGGTGTCGGCCTGCACCGGACGGAAGTCCAGGCCCAGGCGGGTGAAGATGTTGGTGTACGCCTGGTGCATGCGGTCGTAGGTTTCCTGCAGGGAAGCCTGGTCGGCATGGAAGGAGTAGGCGTCCTTCATGATGAATTCGCGGCCGCGCATCAGGCCGAAGCGCGGACGGATCTCGTCACGGAACTTGGTCTGGATCTGGTACATGTTCAGCGGCAGTTGTTTGTAGCTGGACAGCTCGTTGCGCGCCAGGTCGGTGATGACCTCTTCGTGGGTCGGGCCAACGCAGAAGTCGCGGTCGTGGCGGTCTTTCAGGCGCAGCAGTTCAGGGCCGTACTGCTCCCAGCGGCCGGACTCCTGCCACAGCTCGGCGGGCTGGATGCTCGGCATCAGCACTTCGAGGGCGCCGGCAGCGTTCATTTCCTCGCGAACCACGGCTTCGACCTTGCGCATCACCCGCAGGCCCATCGGCAGCCAGGTGTACAGGCCGGAGGCCAGCTTGCGGATCATGCCGGCGCGCAGCATGAGCTGGTGGCTGATGACCACTGCGTCGGCAGGGGTTTCTTTCTGGGTGGCGAGCAAATATTGACTGGTACGCATGGTGGGCCGTGTCGATTGCCTAAGACGTTGAAATGACCCCGCATTGTACGGGGGCGGAGCGAAGGCGTACAGGATGCCCCAGGGCGGGGCGCTTGTCAGCCAAGAAAAAGCCCGGCGGGATCGCCGGGCTTTTCAGTGCGGGGCAGTGCAAGCCGGGGCTTACAGGATGCTCAGCGGGTACTCGACGATCAGGCGCAGTTCGTCGATCGACGGCGAACCGTAGTAGACGCCGTCGGCGGAACGGTAGGTAGCCTGACGTACGCGGAAGCTCAGGTCCTTGGCTGGGCCTTCTTGCAGCACGTACTTGATATCCACGTCGCGTTCCCATTCCTTGCCGTCGCTGGTGCCGGCGACGTTGGCGTCGGTACCCCGGACGTAACGGGTCATGAAGGTCAGGCCCGGGATGCCGTATTCGGCGAAGTTCAGGTCGTAGCGAGCCTGCCAGGATTTCTCGTCTTCGGCGTTGAAGTCGGAACGGGCAACGGAGTTGGCCAGGAAGATGGTGCCGCCACCGTCGACACCATAGCCATAATCGCCGTCGCCGGTGACTTTCTGGTAGGCCAGAGTGAAGGTGTGAGCGCCGATGTTGTAGGCGCCCGACAGGCTGAATGCGCGGTTGTCCAGCTTGTCGCCGTCGAATGCGCGGTATTCGGCCGAGCCTTCGCTCTTGGTGTCATAGATGTTGAAGTCGAACACCAGGCCTTGCTTGTCGGAGATCGGCAGCGCCCAGTTGACGTTGGCGTAGTACTTGCGCCAGTAGTCTTCGACCTTGGAGTAGTAGAGGCTGGTGCTGAGGTTTTCGGTGAAGGCATAAGTGCCGCCGACAACATCGGCTTCCTTCAGGCGGAAGCTGTCGCGGTTGGTTTCTGCCTGTGCGGTCAGGCTGGTGAAGTGACCAGCGTGCAGGGTCAGGTCCTTGATCTCGTTGCTGGTGATCAGAGTACCTTGGGCGATTTCCGGCAGCAGGCGGCTATCGTCGGTTGCGAAGACCGGCAGCGCGGTGAACTGGTCGCCCACTTTCAGCACGGTGTCGGAAACACGGAATTTGACTGCTGCGCCGCCTTTGGAATACTCGTCCTGCGAACGGCCATCAGAGTCGGTCGGGAACAGGCCGGTACCGGCACGACCTTTGCCGCTGTCGAGTTTCAGGCCCAGCATGCCGATGGCGTCCACACCCACTCCGACGGTGCCTTGGGTGAAGCCGGATTCATAGGTGCCGAGGAAGCCCAGGCCGGTTTCTTCAACGCGGCTTTGTTCGTCGTGAGGGTTGTTGCGGAAGTCGCGGCTGAAATACAGCATGCGGGTCTTGACGTTCAGCTTGCTGTCTTCAATGAAACCCTTGGATTCGTCCTGCGAAGAGGCCAGGGCCAGCTGCGAAGTCCCTGCCGCAACGGCCAGGGCGATCATGCTCCACTTCATCACGCGCATCGTGATTTGCTCCTTTGGTTTTTAGGAAGTACCGCTACACCCAGATTTTTTAGTTATAGGGCGAGCTCTTTCTTGTTATGTCGGCGAAAATGTATATCACGCTGACTATTCTTGGCGACACCGAAAAAACAACCTTTAGGGAACTTTTTCAATCTGTCGCGTTTGGTTATTTCCATGTCGCAATTACGCCCGCTTTCGGGCGTACAACGCCAGCGCTGTAACAAATTTGTAAACACACCTGGCTGGTGAAATAACCCGGGTATCCATGCCGCTTTTTTATCTGCCTCGTGCACCGACGTGCTACGAGGCTTGGTCGGATGGGAATGCAACAAGCGTGCTCAAAATCACGATTTGTTCATGAATTTTTCACAGTCTGTCAGGCAGGCGCGGAAAAAGTCCGAAAATACGGGCTGGGAGCTGTCTGATGGTGTGCCAAAGCGTGAATGGGAAAGCGGAGAAAAAGCTACCTTAAAAGTCAAGGTGTTACCGGGTACTGTTAATCCGGGTAGAAAGCAGTGTGGCGTGCCACACTGCTCGGCCCCTTTTTGGTGCGAAAAGTAGCGCAGTGTTACCGGGTTGTGCATACAAGTGTGTAGGGCGCGAAAATTCGCGGTAGCTCATTTCATGTCGGTGCGCTGTAAGCAAGGTATCCTTGTTCATCTTGCCCGCCATGGCTGGGCTGTTTCGTTTTGAGGAGGTTTTCCGTGTTCGTCCTGGATTCGCGTTTGCAGCAGGACTCCCTGGTGTTGGGAGATTTTCCGTTGTGCCGCCTGCTGCTGAGCAAGGATGCCAACTATCCCTGGTTCATCCTGGTGCCGCGGCGTGCCGATATCAGCGAACTGTTCCAGTTGAGCGAGGCTGATCAGCAGCAGCTCTGGAAGGAGACCACCTACCTGGCCGAGAGTCTCAAGGACAGCTTCGCCGCCGACAAGCTGAATGTGGCGACACTGGGCAACGTGGTCAGTCAGTTGCACATGCACGTGATCGTGCGACGTCGCGACGACGCGGCCTGGCCTGCGCCGGTATGGGGGCGGGTGCCTGCCATCGAATACACAGCCGAACAGGTCGAGGCGATCCGTCAGCGCTTGCGGACAGTGTTGAGCGATGATTTTCGGGGGGCTTGAGATTATGTCGCTGGAATCGCGCGTCATTGAGCTGGAGAGCCGTCAGGCATTTCAGGACGACACCATCCAGGCGCTGAACGATGTGCTGGTCGAGCAGTCGCGTGTGATCGAGCGTCTGCAGCTGCAGATGGCCGAGCTGATCAAGCGTTACGAGGAAATGGTCGGGCAGTACGGGAGCGAGGGAGAGGAGGCGCCGCCGCCTCATTATTAATAGAGGCGGTCGTGGCGCGGCGGGGCCGCTGCGCCACGTTCGGCAGGGTCAGCGGCGGGAGACGGCGACCACGTCTTCGGCCTGCAGGCCTTTGTCGCGGTGCATCACCGAGAACTCTACGCGCTGACCTTCGACCAGTACTCGATGGCCTTCACCGCGGATGGCGCGAAAATGCACGAAGATATCGTCGCCAGAATCGCGGGAAATGAAACCGAAGCCCTTGGAGGTGTTGAACCACTTCACTGTACCGGTATCGCGCTTGCCAGCATCCAGAGGGGTGCCTTGGCTGGCGCGGGGTTTCTTGAGGCTGCGGGCAAATCCGATGCCCAAGTGCAGGGCTACGGCCAGCGTGGCGCAGAGCAGGGCAGGCAGGTCACCCAGTTCTGGGCGTGCCAGCAAGGTGATGGTCTGCAGGATCGCGGCCAGTACCAGCAAGGCGCACGCCAGCGACTGCAATTGCTGGCGGGCGCCTTTGTAATAGAGCGGCAGTACAGGCGCCAGCAGCAGGTTGAGCAGGCCGAGCAAGGCCAGGTAGACCGCTTCAGGTTGCTCCAGGAAGGGGGGGGCATCGGTTTTGAGGCTGGGTATGAGCGACAGCAGCAAGGCTGCTACGCCCGTCACCAGATGGACGATCTTGAACATTTGGGTTGGCTCACATTGATAAGGCCGATCACAGGAAGAGCTGGCAGGGCGGTGCGCAGGTACAAGGCGCGATCACGCAACTGGCCAGCCTATGCACCCGGCAATGACTGTCCGCACGGGTGGCACCGTGCCTATTTAACAGCAAAGGCGGGGGGTTCTCAAACCGCGCCACGACGGGTTGTCCTGTGTCACGGGCGCGAAGGGGTGGGTCTGATACAGTTTGTGATGCCGCTTGATGATCAAGCCTTATGGAAAGGGGAACTTCATGGCAATCGATATCGGTATCAGCGAAGAAGACCGCAAGTCCATCGTCGATGGGCTTTCCCGCCTGTTGTCGGATACCTATGTGCTGTATCTGAAAACCCATAACTTTCACTGGAATGTCACCGGACCCTCGTTCCGCACCCTGCACCTGATGTTCGAGGAGCAGTACAACGAGTTGGCGCTGGCAGTCGATTCGATTGCCGAGCGTATCCGTGCGCTCGGCTTTCCTGCGCCGGGGGCTTATGCCTTCTATTCGCGTCACTCGTCGATCAAGGAAGAAGAGGGCGTGCCGCCTGCTACGGAAATGATCCGCCAGTTGGTCCAGGGGCAGGAAGCGGTGGTGCGGACCGCGCGCAGCATCTTCCCGGTGGTCGACAAAGTCAGCGACGAGCCAACCGCCGACTTGCTGACCCAGCGTATGCAGGTGCATGAGAAGACTGCCTGGATGCTGCGGGTGCTGCTCGAGGAGAAGTGACCGCCCGGTTGTGCCATCGCCAGCCCGGCTCCGTTTCTGGAGTCGGGCTTTTCATTTCCGCCCGGAAGGTTTTGCCGCTGCTTTGAAGGCCTCGACGGCGCTTTATTGACCTGTCCCCTGCGCATGGGTGCGCGGGAGTTCTTCCAGGTGATGGAGTGGTGTGGTGGAAATAAGGATGCAACAAGGCAGGCGAGGCACTTGTCATGGAAAATGGCCGGGCAAGCGGTGTATCGATCCGTTCAGGGCAGACTTCGATATGGTGCAGATCCGGCCGGTCTCCCGCTCGGTCCGGCTCAACGGTTTTGCCACTTGCCTGCGTCTGGAGGTGGTCTACTGGAGGATTCTCGAGCGCATCGCCGATGCCAATCAGTGCTCGGTCAGCGCTGTGTTGTCCTATGTGGACCGGGAGGTGCACTTGCGCCACGGTGGGGTGCGCAACTTCAGTGGGCTGGTCCGCGTCATCTGCGTTGCCTGGTTGCTCGATCCACCCTGCATACGCTGATCGCCGGGCGGGCTGCGCAGCTCTTCTTAACCATATATAATCCCGCCTTTTACTGCCCCGGCAGTCAGCGTTGTGGTTGACGAGAGACACCCATGCCCCTTTATGACTATCAATGTGCGTCCTGCGATCACCGCATGGAGGTGTTGCAGAAGATCAGCGCCGCCCCGCTGACCGATTGCCCGGCGTGCCAGGCCCCTGCACTGAAGAAGCTGTTGTCGGTGCCTGGGTTTCGGCTGAGCGGTAGCGGTTGGTACGAAACCGACTTCAAGACCGGGGCCAAGAAGAACCTGGCAGGCGGCGACAAGGCCGACTGAGTTGAATTGCAGTGACCGGGTCTTGCAGTATTAGCCCCTTGGGCGGCCAAGACCTCCACCGAATACACGAATCACGAGAAGCGAAACCACCATCATGATGCGCAGCCATTATTGCGGCCAACTGAACGAGAGCCTGGACGGCCAGGAAGTCACCCTTTGCGGCTGGGTCCATCGTCGCCGCGACCACGGCGGGGTGATCTTCCTCGACATCCGTGACCGCGAAGGCATGGCCCAGGTCGTCTTCGATCCCGATCGCGCCGAGACGTTCGCCGCTGCCGACCGCGTACGCAGCGAGTACGTCGTGCAGATCACCGGCAAGGTGCGCAAGCGCCCTGACGGCGCGGTAAACGCCAACATGGCCTCCGGTGCCATCGAGATCCTCGGCTACCAGCTGAATGTGCTCAACGAAGCGGAAACCCCGCCGTTCCCGCTGAACGAATACTCCGATGTGGGCGAAGAAACCCGCCTGCGTTACCGCTTCATCGACCTGCGTCGCCCGGAAATGGCCGACAAGCTGCGCCTGCGCTCGCGCATCACCAGCAGCATCCGTCGTTTCCTGGACGAGAACGGCTTCCTCGACGTCGAAACGCCGATCCTGACCCGTGCCACGCCTGAAGGTGCGCGCGACTACCTGGTGCCGAGCCGCACCCACGCGGGCAGCTTCTTCGCCCTGCCGCAGTCGCCACAGCTGTTCAAGCAGTTGCTGATGGTCGCCGGCTTCGACCGCTACTACCAGATCGCCAAGTGCTTCCGTGACGAAGACCTGCGTGCCGACCGCCAGCCGGAATTCACCCAGATCGACATCGAGACCAGCTTCCTCGACGAAGCCGAGATCATGGGCCTCACCGAGAGCATGATCCGCAAGTTGTTCAAGGAAGTCCTGGACCTGGAGTTCGGCGAGTTCCCGCACATGACCTTCGAAGAAGCCATGCGTCGCTATGGTTCCGACAAGCCTGACCTGCGCATTCCGCTGGAACTGGTCGACGTCGCCGACCAGTTGAAGGATGTCGACTTCAAGGTCTTCGCCGGCCCTGCCAACGATCCGAAGTGCCGCGTCACCGCCCTGCGCCTGCCAGGCGGCGCCAGCATGCCGCGCAGCAAGATCGACGAGTACACCAAGTTCGTCGGCATCTACGGTGCCAAGGGCCTGGCCTACATCAAGGTCAACGAGCGCGCCAAGGGCGTC
>Ga0153917_1000228_pt1 | contig 46962 bp, 45 predicted proteins | sample TSFL001MetaG_FD_104695 | JGI IMG/M metagenome (GOLD analysis project Ga0153917, IMG submission 104695) | Attine ant fungus gardens microbial communities from Florida, USA - TSFL001 MetaG | ecosystem: Host-associated > Fungi > Mycelium > Unclassified | place: USA: Florida, Paynes Creek Historic...
AGCGCCAGCTCCTCGCCGACCTCGTCGCCCAGCAATACAAGCGCCGCGAGATGGATTTCCAGCGCGGCAGTTTTCGCGTGCGCGGCGATACCATCGAAATCTTCCCCGCCCACCTCGAGGATGCCGCCTGGCGCATCTCCATGTTCGGCGACGAGATCGACGCCATCACCGAGTTCGACCCGCTGACAGGCCAGAAGACCGGCGACCTGAAATCGGTGAAGATCTACGCCAACAGCCACTACGTCACCCCGCGCCCCACCCTCAACGGCGCCATCAAGGCCATCCGCGAGGAGCTGAAGCACCGCCTCGTGGAGCTGGAAAAGGCCGGCCGCCTGCTGGAGGCCCAGCGCCTGGAGCAGCGCACGCGCTACGACCTGGAAATGCTGGAGGCCACCGGCTCCTGCGCCGGCATCGAGAACTATTCGCGTTACCTCACCGGCCGCCGCCCCGGCGAGCCGCCGCCGACCCTTTTCGAGTACATCCCCGACAACGCCCTGATCTTCATCGACGAAAGCCACGTCACCATCCCGCAGATCGGCGCCATGTACCGGGGCGACTTCCGCAGAAAGGCGACGCTGGCCGAATACGGCTTCCGCCTGCCCTCCTGCATGGACAACCGCCCGCTGCGCTTCGAGGAATGGGACGCCATGCGCCCGGACACGATCGCCGTCTCGGCGACACCGGGCGGCTGGGAGCTGGAACAGTCCGGCGGCGTCTTCGCCGAGCAGGTCATCCGCCCGACCGGCCTCATCGACCCGCCGGTCGAGGTGCGTCCGGCGAAAAGCCAAGTGGACGACGTGCTGGGCGAGATCCGCGAGACCGCCGCCGCCGGCTACCGCACCCTCGTCACCGTGCTCACCAAGCGCATGGCCGAAGACCTCACCGAATACCTGCACGAGCAGGGCGTTCGCGTGCGCTACATGCACAGTGACATCGACACGCTGGAGCGCATCGAGATCATCCGCGATCTTCGTCTGGGCGCCTTCGACGTGCTCGTCGGGATCAACCTGCTGCGCGAAGGCCTCGACATTCCCGAATGCGGCTTCGTCGCCATCCTCGACGCCGACAAGGAGGGCTTCCTGCGCTCCGAGACGTCGCTGGTCCAGACCATCGGCCGCGCGGCGCGAAACGTCGACGGCAAGGTCATCCTCTATGCCGACCAGATCACCGGCTCCATGCAGCGCGCCATGGACGAGACGACCCGCCGCCGCGAGAAGCAGGTCGCGTATAACCAGGCGAACGGCATCACCCCGGAATCCGTGAAGGCAAAAATCTCCGATATCCTCGACAGCGTCTACGAGCGCGACCACGTCCGCGCCGACATTTCCGGCGTCTCCGGCAAAGGGTTCGCGGATGCCGGCCACCTCGTCGGCAACAATCTCAAGGCCCATCTGGAAGCGCTCGAAAAACAGATGCGCGACGCCGCCGCCGACCTCGACTTCGAAGCCGCCGCCCGCATCCGCGACGAGATCAAGCGCCTCAAGGCCGCCGAACTCGCCGTCATGGACGACCCGATGGCGCGCGACGAAGCGCGGTCACAGGAAGGTGGAGGAAAGGGCAAAAGCTCAGCGAAGCCGCAAGGCCAGGCGGCCGTCGCCGGTCGTCCGGCGCCCCGTGCGGAGGCCGGCCCGAAGGGCGGTACAGCCGTGAGCACAGAAGAGAATGGCAAAAGCTATTTTGCCAAACCCTCGCTCGACGACATGGGCCCGGGCACCGACACAGAACGCCCGCTCTTCCGCAAGCCCGCCCTCGACGAGATGGGCCGCGACGTCGCCACCCCTGCGGGCAAATCCCTCTTCCGCAGGAACACCCTCGACGAAATGACCGTCGGCCGCACCGAAAAACCCATCACCGGCGACCTCCCCCAACGCCCGGACGAAACCCTCTCCACCAAGAAACGCACCGCCCCGGCAGCCGAAGGCCAGCCGGAGCGGGCGAGCGGCGCGGACGATGCCAAGCCGGTTCGACGGGGGAAGATTGGCGCCGGGAGCTATGAGGACCCGGCGGAGGCGAAGCGCAAGGGGCGGACTAAGGGGAAGACGGGGCGGCCGGGGAGGTAAAACTCAACGGTCATCAACAGTGTGCATCTAACGCTCTATTGAACGCCTCATTAATTATCAGCTTAGCGTATCGGCGATAGCGCTTTGTTTGGCGAGAGAAAATCGGGTTAAATCCAACAAACGCCCTACTGGACCTACGCATATATTTGATGAAGGTCCAAGTTTCAAAGCCCAAGTCTTGATTATAAGTTACATCCCTCAGAATACGCGTCTCCAAGGAGCTGTATGGATAATTATTTATCAACCAAACACGTCCCTTCGCCTTATATCTTTTTACAAACCTAACAGCGTGACCATAAGAACGACGTTTAACTTTTCTCCAAGCGTTCGAAAGAGTTGAATTTTTAATTTTAACGTTAGCGCCGTTGTATTCAAAACCCAAATATTCCAGACCGTTTCGAGATGCAGCACCAGAAATATGCTTAAAATTAAGACCACCGACGTTGCTTGAAAATTGAACTATGCAGACCTTCCGGTCTTGGATGCGGAGTTGGCGCCCGTATTTTCTAATTTCCGCCTGCAATAAAGTTTTAGCAGCCTCGGGATTGTCTCCATCAACCCTTGGGACGACAACTATTATATCATCAGAGTAGCGCCGATATATCCCCCCTTTTGCCTTCACCCAATCGCAAATAAACGTATCGAAATCAATCAGATACATATTTGCGATAAGGTCGGATATAGGCGTCCCTTGAGGTATACCGAAATCAAATCCATTCTTCTGGATTAAACTCGGTGAACTCGATGAGGCTCCAGCCACTAGGGTGCGGAATTCGGCGGGAGAGCATATTTGCTTATACCCACTATCCCTCAAAGCATCTATTTTTCTTTTTCTCTTATCTCGATGATTGCCAACGCCAGAAACATCATTAAGCTTGAGTCTTTTAAACAATTTATCCAAATCAACAACGCAATACTTTGTAATTGATCTATATACCGCGTCATGATCCGGAGGAAAATCACCACCCAGAAGGGACGTCCAAACACGCTTTATATAATCATGATCAAGGCTCTCAAAATATGACTTGATGTCGACGACCGTAACAAAACAATCGCCGCACCCCTTTATGAAGCTGAATACATCTCGCGCAATTTCTATATTGCACTTATTCCCACCATCGTTTTTTGGAATTCTTCTATAAGCCACTGGAATATCTTGAATTCCGCGCTTAACAAGTTCGGCTTCATAAAATTTTGAAAGCTCCGATCTATAGCGCGCATAAATTGCAGCATCTATCCGCGCAGAGAATCTAAGCGGCCGCGCTTTCTTCTTCCGTATTTTATTCTTCCGATATTTCGTCCACTCTTCAAAAAAGCGAAGCAATGGAAAGAAAGCATGCCTTGCCACTCGCCCACGATCGTTGGCGAGAAGCTTTAAATCTTTTGCCGAAACTTGGCGGTCGAAATGAATGTATTTCTTAAGGTCTTTTTCTCTGGGTTCCCAGACATCATCGATCTGAGTGGAGGCGATAACACCAACAGGCATGGTATAGTTACCGCCTCCGCCAGTTCCGCATGGCATTCGCGCCACTATTATCCTTCAACAACGAAGTATGCTATTCTGTCATCATGGACGTGCTGTCGACTCTTGTCGGCATCATGACCAGGAAGGCGGGAAAGCGAAGAACCGTAGGAGTCATCCTAATGATCGCAACGCTCGCAACCGTCTGTCCTATTGACAGTATAAACATCTGACTCACGCGTGACCGTGATCCGGGACACCAGCGGTTGCTGGGCTTGCCGTCTGGGAACCCCCATATAGCAGATATCAGACCGGACAAGTCGCAGTTCAAGTGAACGTTGCGTAGAAATTTCAACTTATCCGTTTTTTTTTGAAATTCACGGCTCTTGTGTAGAGAGTTTTCCCCGCCCCCAAAACCCATGCGATACTCCCCTCATCCCGCCGCGGATACACCGCAAGGCGTTGCGGCGAGGCGGGGTCGGTGCTTTGGGTGGAGGAAGGACGTAGGCCTTCGCCCAGGGGGCCTGCGGAAAATGGTCTCCCTCCGGCGACACGGGGGAAATGGCGGGGCGTCGGACCGGTCCCGTGGTTTCATCCCCGAACGGCGCGCCGGGCGTGCCTGTGCGGCACACAAGGAGGCCGGGACTGGCGGACGGCGTCGGTATCGTCCACCGGGGTGACGTTTTTCCGGGAAAGGTAAAACCTTTCCGCCGGGAGCGGGAGCGAACGAGCGCCCGGTCCAGCGCGCCAAAACCGGAAGGAGCCCGCCCCGGAAACCGACGGCGAACCGCCGCCGGACCCGGCCTTTGCAGAGAGACCCAAGTCGCGGGCAAAAACCACCGAACGGGGCGCTGAAAGGTGCCATTTCTACTTCTGACCCGGCAGCTTTCAGCGCCCCGTCCGAAGTTTCATGCGCAAACCCCGGCGATGTTTTTCGCGCGGGAACGATAGCGCATGTCCGCCGCCGGCGCGGCCGGCGCGATGCGCCTCCCTCACCTCTCTCCACCACAAGGAGTTGCCATGTTCGACCGATCCAGACTGCCCCCGCTCGACGCCGCGCTGCTCGCCCGCACCGCCGAGATGCTCGCTATGCCGGAGCGCGTCTGCCGCCACCGCTCCTGCCGGCGGCAGAAACGCTGCACCTGGTTTTTCCGCAAGACGCAGCAGCCCTGCTGCCTCTTCAATCTCAACGCCGGCCAGCGTACGCTTTTCGACCAGCTTGCCGAGCAGGTCCGCGATGTGCGCGATTACGGCCGCCGGGACAGCAAGCTGTCCTTCACCTCCTCCTGGCGCGACGAGCGGGCGCTTCAGGACGCTGCCGTGGAGATCACCCGCCCGCTCCTGCGGGGCGAGACGCTGCGCGAGTTCCGCCGCTTCGCCGGGATACGCGAAAAGCGGCCACCGGCGGAACGGGACGGGTTTTCGCCGCCGCTGAAATGGTGATGTCCGGAATGGTGGGGCGGCCTATTCCGCCGCCTCGCCCTTTAGGGGCTCCAGCGCCGCGGCCAGTTCGTAGGAATAGCCTTCCAGCATGGTATAGGCCTGCTCGATGGCCTGGATCTGCCCTTCCGCATTGCGGATCGCCTCGGTGATCGACTGCGAGCGGGCGCGCAGCATGGAGCCCAGAAAGTCCGTGCCGGCCTTGCGGCCGAGGCGGTCGATATGCTGGCGCACGCGGTTGCGGTGGCGCTCCAGCTCGAGGATGTGGAAGCGGCTCTTGACGATGTCGTCGGAGAGTTTGCGGCGCATCGCCGCCAGCGGATCGAAGCTGCCCGGCTCGCGCTCGTCGAGGATGACGTCGTTGACCAGCGGTTCGAGCAGCATCAGGCCCTTGAGGTCGCGCGGATCGGCGAGCTGCGGGTCGAAGCCGGTGTCGTCGAAGACCTTGCGGCGCACGGGGTCGCGCAGGAGGTCGTAGCAGGCCTGCAGGCGGGCGAACTGGTCGGCATCGCCGCCCGAATCGGGATGCATGCCCTTGGCGGCCTTGCGGTAGGCGGTCTTGACCGCGCCGTCATCGGCATCGCGCTCAAGTCCGAGCATGGCGTAGGGATCGATCACGCGGCCACCTGTCTGTTTCTGCCTGTCTTTCGCAAGTCCGGACGCAAAACCGCTGCGCACTTTTGCTGGACCTGCTTCTGCATTGCGTCGTTCGTTGTCTACGCCGTTTTCCGACCCGGAGGGGACGAAATTGTGGTGACGCCGCGGCGATGCACAGAAAGCGCTACTCCGCCGCCTCGACCTCGCCCCGCGCCGCCAGCACCGCGGCGAAAGCCGCCGCGATCACCTCCGGCCCCGCGCCCGGCTTCGTCGCGTCGGCCGAAAGGATCTGCCGATAGCGCCGCGCGCCCGGAAAACCCTGGAACAGCCCGACCATATGCCGCGTCACATGCGCCACCCGGCCGCCGCGTGCGATCACCTCGCCCGCATAGGCCATCATGCCGTCCCGCACCGCCTCCCAATAGGCGACCGGAAGCGCCTGCGGACCGGAAGACATGCCGGAGGGCCGGCCACCCAGCAGCGGATGCGGAAAAAGTTCATCCACGCCCGTCAGAACGCAGCTATCCTGATAGGCAGCCCTTCCGAGCATGACACCATCGAGGCCATCCATCTCTTCAACAGCCTGACTCAAACTATGAAGCCCGCCATTGAGACCGATGAAAAGATTCGGGTTTTCCGCCTTCAGCCGCCGCACCAGACCATAGTCGAGCGGCGGAATATCGCGGTTCTCCTTCGGCGAAAGCCCCTGCAGCCACGCCTTGCGCGCATGGACCCAGACGGCATCCGTGCCCGCCGCCTTCACCCGCGAAACGAGATCGCGCAACGCCACTTCCGGATCCTGGTCATCGACGCCGATGCGGCACTTCACGGTCACGGGAATGGCGACCGCCGCCTTCATCGCCGCCACGCAATCGGCCACCAGATCGGGCTCGCGCATCAGGCAGGCGCCGAAGGTACCGGATTGCACCCGGTCAGAGGGGCAGCCGACATTGAGGTTGATCTCGGCATAACCGAACCCCTCGCCGATCCGCGCCGCTTCCGCCAGCTTTTCCGGGCTGTTGCCGCCGAGCTGCAGCGCCACCGGCTGCTCCACCGCGTCGAAGCCGAGCAGCCGGTCGCGGTTGCCGCGCAGGATCGCATCCGCGACGATCATCTCAGTGAAGAGCAGCGCATTCTTCGTGAGCCGCCGCGCGAAGACGCGGTACGCCCGGTCACTCCAGTCGATCATCGGCGCGGTCGCGAAGATCTTCGTCCCCGTCTCCACGGCCTGCTGGTAGAATGTGCCTGTCTTCGTCATGGCGCGGCTCATACTCCATATGGCCGGGAAAAACCACCCTCGGCCTTTCCCCGCCCGGCGGGATGGGTGCTAGACTGCCCCGAGGATTCGAAGGAGGAACCCATGCCGCTCTACGCCCTTGACGACCGGACGCCCACGCTTCCCGCGGACGACCGCTACTGGGTGGCGCCGGATGCCAATGTCATCGGCAAGGTCATCCTCGGCGAGGATGTCGGCATCTGGTTCGGCGCGACGCTGCGCGGCGACAACGAGCCGATCATCGTCGGCGCGCGCTCGAACATCCAGGAAGGCGTCGTCGTGCATACCGATCCCGGCAAGCCCGTCATCATCGGCGAAGGCTGCACCATCGGCCACAGCGCCATCATCCACGGCTGCACCATCGGCAACAATTCGCTCATCGGCATGGGCGCGACGGTGCTGAACGGCGCGGTCATCGGCAACAACTGCCTCGTCGGCGCCAATGCGCTGGTGACGGAAGGCAAGGTCTTTCCGGACAATTCCCTGATCGTCGGCTCGCCCGCCAAGGCCATCCGCACGCTGGATGCGGAAGCCGTGGAAGGCCTGAAGAAATCGGCCGAAAGCTACGTGCGCAACTGGCAGCGCTTCAAGAGGGGTCTCAAAGCGATCGTCTAGGCGCAGCCGGCGCAGGTACCGCGGATCTCGATGGTCGTCTTGCCGGTCTTGAAGTTGCGGTCATTCGCAAAGCCCTTCAACCGGTCCTCGATCATGTGATCGTGGAATTCCACGACATCGCCGCAGGTCTCGCAGATCATGAACGCCGTCAGGCCATGAGCATGGCAGCCTTCGTCCGGATGGGCGCAGGCGACGAAGGCGTTCATGCTTTCGAGGCGATGCACGAGGCCGAATTCCAGGAGCTTGTCGAGCGCCCGGTAAACCTGCAGCGGCGCACGAAAACCGCTGTCACGCAGCTTGTCGAGGATGGAATAGGCGCTGAGCGGGCCTTCGGAATGCGTCAGCACGTCGAAGACGAGGCCCTGGTTGCGCGTCAATTGCTGCATGGTCATGCACGACCTCCTTCGCTTGCCGCCACTGCGCCCATCCTCGGCTTCGTCAGCAGGCTTAGAATGAACAGTCCAAGCGCTGCGACCACGATGGAGGGACCGGAAGGCGTGTCGAATTTCAGGGAACCGAACAGCCCGCCGACAACCGCCAGCGCCCCGATAACGGAGGCGAGCACGGCCATGATCTCCGGACTGGTGGAAAACCGCCGCGCCGTCGCGGCGGGGATGATCAGCAGCGAGGTGATCAGCAGGATGCCGACGATCTTCATGGCGATGGCGATGACGAGCGCCATCAGCAGCATGAAGACGAGCCGCGTCTTCTCCGGTTGCATGCCCTCGGCCTCCGCCAGTTCCGGATTGACCGTCGAGGCGATCAGCGGACGCCACATCCAGATGATCGCGAAGGTGACGAGGATGCCGCCGCCCCAGACGAGGTCCACATCGGCACGCGAGACGGCGAGGATATCGCCGAAGAGGAAGCCGACGAGGTCGATGCGCACCCAGGTCATGAAGGAAACCATGACGAGGCCGATGGCGAGCGTCGCGTGGGAGAGGATGCCGAGCAGCGCATCGGTGGACAGCGTGCCGCGCTTCTGAAGCAGCAGCAGCAACACGGAGACCGTCGCCGCGACGATGAAGACGCTGAGCAGGAGATTGAAATCCATCAGCAGCGACAACGCGACGCCGAGCAGCGCCGAATGGGCCATCGTATCGCCGAAATACGCCATGCGCCGCCAGACGACGAAGCAGCCGAGCGGCCCGGCGGTCAGCGCAAGGCCGATGCCGGCGACGAGGGCGCGGATGAAGAAATCGTCAAGCATCGCGCTGCTCCTTGCCGCCTGCCGCCTCGTGGTCGCAGCCACAGTTCGGCCCGTGCACATGGCCGAGGCGCATCCGCCCCGCCCGCCCGCCGGAAGGCAGTATATCGACGGCATGGTGGCCGTCGTCCGGCCGGCAATTGTCGGTGATCGAGCCATCGGCATGCAGCACGCGGCCGTCGGGCAGGTGCGTATGGTCGTGATTGTGGTTATAGAGGGCGAGCGTCTGGCCGGCCCGGGCACCGAAGAGGCGCAGGTATTCCGGGCTTTGGCTGACGATATCGGGCGTGCCGCGGCAGCAGACATGGCCGTTGAGGCAGATGATGGTATCCGTCTCGGCCATCACGACATGCAGGTCATGCGAGATGAGCAGGATGCCGCAGCCGGTCGCATTGCGGATGGTCTTGATGAGATCGTAGAGCGCGATCTCGCCGGAGAAATCGACGCCCTGCACCGGCTCGTCGAGCACCAGCAGGTCGGGCTTGCGGGCGATGGCGCGGGCAAGCAGCGCGCGTTGGAACTCGCCGCCCGAAAGATGCTGCACCTCGGCACGCGCAAGATGGCGGATACCCGTCGCCTCAAGCGCGGCATCGATCTCTGCGCCCTTCAGCGGGGAGGTCAATGTCATCAGCCGGTCGACGGTGAGCGGCATGGTCCAGTCGACGGCAAGCTTCTGCGGCACATAGCCGACCTTCAGCCCGGCCTTGCGCTCCACCCTGCCCTCGTCCGCCTTCATGACGCCGATTGCCGTCTTGGCGGTGGTCGACTTGCCGGAGCCGTTTGGGCCGATCAGCGTGACGATCTCTCCGGGCGCGATGGAGAATTCCACGCCGCGCACGAGCCAGCGGCCCTGGCGGCGCACGCCGACGCCGGAAAGGGAGACGAGCGGCGGAGCGGTCCTGTTAGGGGTCTGCAGCATGATTTTTCCAAAAGCCTGTTGCCACTCGATATGGCACACGTTATAGCATAACGCAATTGATGTAATAACATTACATTTCCATTCAAGACGGAGATCCCATGCCAAAGGCCGTTCGCACCCTCCTTCTTTCCACCGCCCTTTTCGCCGCCGGCGCAGCCGCGGCGCGGGCCGAAGCGCCCAATGTGGTCGTCTCGATCAAGCCGATCCATTCGCTTGTTTCCGCGATCATGCAGGGCGTCGGGGAACCAAGCCTCATCGTGGAGGGCGCGGCCTCGCCACATACCTATTCGCTCAAGCCCTCGAATGCCGCCGCCCTGCAGGATGCCGATGTCATCTTCTGGGTCGGCCACGGGCTGGAGGCTTTCCTGGAAAAGCCGCTGGAATCGCTCAGCGGCAAGGCAACCGTCGTCGAACTGGAGGACGCGCCAGGCCTCGAAAAGCTGCCGTTCCGCGAGGGCGGCCCCTTCGAGGCGCATACGCATGAGGGCGAGGAAGGCCACGATCACGCCCATGAAGGCCATTCCCACGACACGGATGGCCACGACCATGCCAAGGAGGCCGAAGGCCACGGGCATGGCGAGGAAGCCGGACATGAGGGTCATGAGCACGGCGAATTCGACATGCACCTGTGGCTGAGCCCGGAAAATGCCCGCGCCATCGCCGCCGAGGCCGCCAAGGTGCTTGCCGAAAAGGACCCCGCCAATGCGGAGGCCTACAACAAGAACCTCGCCGGCCTGAACGATAAGCTCGCCGCGCTCGACAAGGAACTCGCCGAAACGGTCGCCCCGATCAAGGACAAACCCTTCATCGTCTTCCACGACGCCTATCAGTATTTCGAGCACCATTACGGCGTGCTCGCGGCCGGCTCGATCACCGTCAGCCCGGAAACCCTGCCCGGCGCGGAGCGCCTGACCCAGATCCGCGACAAGGTAAGGACCCTCGGCGCCACCTGCGTCTTCGCCGAACCGCAGTTCGAGCCGAAGCTGGTGAACGTGGTGATCGAGGGCACGCCGGCAAAGTCCGGCACGCTCGACCCCGAAGCCGCCACGCTCGATCCCGGCCCGGACCTCTACTTCACCCTGATGAAGAGCATCGCGACATCGCTACGCGATTGCCTCGGCAAGGACGGCTGAGCACTCGGCCTCCCAACAAGCGCACAGGAAGGCGGGAACTTTCCCGCCTTTTTCAGCCAATCGAATGTAATAGTATAACATTAAAGGCAAATCCCGATGGACAACCGCCTCCCCGTCACCGTCCTTTCCGGCTTCCTCGGCGCCGGCAAGACGACGCTGCTGAACCACGCCCTCAACAACCGCAGCGGCCTGCGCGTCGCGGTCATCGTCAATGACATGAGCGAGGTGAACATCGACGCCGCGCTCATCCGCGACGGCGGTGCGGACCTGTCGCGCACGGATGAACAGCTCGTCGAGATGACGAATGGCTGCATCTGCTGCACGCTGCGCGACGACCTCCTGAACGAGGTGCGACGCCTGGCGGAAATGGACCGCTTCGACTATCTGCTGATCGAATCCAGCGGCATTTCCGAGCCGCTGCCCGTCGCCACCACATTCGACTTCCGCGACGAAGATGGCCGCAGCCTGTCGGATGTCGCCCGTCTCGATACGATGGTGACGGTCGTCGACACCGCCAACCTTCTCAAGGACTATGGCTCGCAGGATTTCCTCGCCGATCGCGGCGAAACCGCCGGCGAAGGCGATACGCGTACGCTGGTGGAACTGCTGGTAGAGCAGATCGAATTCGCCGACGTGGTGGTGCTCAACAAGGCGGGGGCTGCAAGCCCCGCCGATCTCCTCGCCGCCCGCCAGATCGTCGGCGGCCTCAATGCGAGCGCCCGCGTCATCGAGACGGATTTCGGCCGCGTCGAACTCGCCGATATCCTCGGCACCGGCCGCTTCGATTTCGAGCAGGCGAGCGAGCATCCGCTCTGGTTCAAGGAACTACACGGCTTCCGGGATCATGTGCCGGAGACCGATGAATACGGCATCCGCTCCTTCGTCTACCGGGCAAAACGCCCCTTCCACCCTGCCCGCTTCAAAACCTTCCTCGACGAGAGCTGGCCGGGCGTCATTCGCGCCAAGGGCTTCTTCTGGCTCGCCACCCGCCCGCACCATGTCGGGGAGATGAGCCAGGCGGGTGCGCTTGTCAGGAGCGGCCGGCTCGGCCTCTGGTGGGCTTCCGTGCCGCGCCAGCACTGGCCGGAGGATCGGGCGGCGCAAGACGCCATCACCCGTCATTCCGATCCGATCTGGGGCGACAGGCGGCAGGAACTCGTCTTCATCGGCGCGGACCCGATGGACGAAGCCGATATCCGTCGCCGGCTCGATGCCTGTCTCGTGGAGGCTGATGGTTTCGAGCCTGCCCGGTGGGCGAACCTGCCGGACCCGTTTCCTGTCTGGGTCCGGCAGGTGAGCTGAAAATGTCAGTCGCGTTCCGCGGAGCTGGCCCAGAGATTGATGTCGGCCTCCTTGGCGTAGACATCGATCTCGGCCAGTTCCTCGGCCGTGAAATCGGGCTTTTCCAGCGCCTTGACGCAATCGACGATCTGCGCGGAGCGGCTGGCGCCGATCAGCGCGGAGGTGATGCGGCCGCCGCGCAGCACCCAGGCGAGCGCCATCTGCGCCAGCGTCTGGCCACGCTTTTCGGCGATGGCGTTCAGCTTGCGGATATTGTCGATGATCTCGGGGCGGATGAAGTCCTTCTTGAGGAAGTGGTTCAGCGCCGCGCGGCTGTCGCCCGGGATGCCGCCGAGATACTTCGTCGTCAGCATGCCCTGCGCCAGCGGCGAGAAGACGATGGAGCCGATGCCGAGGTCTTCCAGCGTATCGACGAGACCGTCCTCCTCGACCCAGCGGTTGAGCATGGAATAGCTCGGCTGATGGATGAGGCAGGGCGTGCCGAGGTCCTTCAGGATCGCAGCGGCCTCGCGGGTGCGCTGCGAATTGTAGGAGGAGATGCCGATATAGAGCGCGCGGCCGGAGCGCACGATATGGTCGAGCGCGCCGCAGGTCTCTTCCAGCGGCGTATCCGGGTCGAAGCGGTGGGAGTAGAAGATATCGACATAGTCGAGGCCCATGCGCTTCAGGCTCTGGTCGCAGGAGGCGATGAGGTATTTGCGGCTGCCCCACTCGCCATAAGGACCCGGCCACATGTCGTAGCCGGCCTTGGAGGAGATGATCAGCTCGTCGCGCAGCGCCTTGAAATCGGTGCGCAGGATTTCGCCGAAGGCGATCTCGGCGGTGCCGGCCGGCGGGCCGTAATTGTTGGCGAGATCGAAATGGGTGATGCCGAGGTCGAAGGCCGTGCGGCACATGTCGACCTTGCGGTCATGCGGCGTGTCGTCGCCGAAATTGTGCCAGAGGCCGAGCGAGATCGCCGGCAGCTTCAGGCCGGAGCGCCCCACGCGGTTATAGGTCATCGTGTCGTAACGGTTTTCCGCCGGCTGCCAGGCCATGGTCGCGTTCCTTTGCTGCATTCTGGTTGCGCCTGCATAACGCTCCCACGCCGGTATTCACAAGGGGGAATTGCCCCTCACCCTAACCCTCTCCCCGCAAGCGGGGAGAGGGAACGTGCCCCACGAGGGTCACTGGTTGGGGAAACCTGCGCGCCATATCTCCTTCTCCCCGCTTGCGGGGAGAAGGTGGCCGGCAGGCCGGATGAGGGGCACTTATCGCAGCAACGCCCGTGCCTCTTCGATGCCCAACGCCTCCGGCTGGGTGCAGGTCGTCACGATATCGATAGCCCGGCCCTCTTCCGCGGAGCGCAGGATCGCCGTCAGCACGTCGATCGTGTGCAGCGAGCGGTCGAGCGAGCAGCGATAGTCGCGGCCGGTCGTCACCGCCTCCATCATGTCGGCAAGACCGATGCCGCGGTAGTTCGCCTGCTTGCCCCAGTCGAACTGGAAGTTCTGCGCCGTCAGCGGATGGTCCCAGACCTCCACTTCCTTCGGTTCCTTGTCGTCACCGGCGACTTCCACCTTCCCGCCGAAGAAATTCGGGTCCGGCACGAAGACCGCGCCGTCGGTGCCGTAAAGCTCCATGTTCTGGTGGCGATGCGCCCAGACGTCCCAGCTCGCCATCAGCGCCACCTGTGCGCCGCTGGCGAATTCGAGAATGGCGTGGATGTTGGTGGCGACTACCACCGGCACCTTCTCCCCGAGGCGGGGGCCATTACCGATCACGCGCTCCTCGCACGTCCGGTTGGCGAGCGCCACGACGCGCTTCACCGGGCCGATGAGGTTGACGAGGTTGTTGACGTAATACGGCCCCATGTCGAGGATCGGCCCGCCGCCCGACGCGATGAAGAAGTCCGGGTTCGGGTGCCAGCTCTCCATGCCCGGCCCCAGCACATGCGCCGTGCCCGACATGATCTTGCCAAGCTTACCGCTGTCGAAGCCGCCGCCCCAGACACGGAGCATGTTCATATTGGCGTCGACGGCCGATTGCAGGAGACCGCGCAAGCCGGATGGCGTAATGCGGGACGGCAAGGCATCGGCCGAAATCCAGTTCGCGCCACGGCAGAAAATTTCGCGGCCGTTGACCTTCAGCGCGAAACGGCTGCCCGCTTCGTCCTTGTCGGTGATCAGCTCGACCTGCCGCAGGCCGATGCAACGCACCACCATCTCGGTCGGCGTCTCGAGCAAATTTCCATGAGTCTCCTCCCCAACTGAAACGTTTCAGTGGAAAGTTAAGCCAATCGATTTGAACACGCAATCAGCCCGGGCGTCGCTCATGTGTTTTCCGTCGAGCAGTGGTCGCTTATGACGCGAGACGAACAGGAAAGCACAAAGAAAAAAGAGAAGTAATACACTGTATTTATTATATTTATATTGGAAAACGATATTTTCCGCACCTCGCATTCGCAACCGCATGAATTATCGCTTTTTTAGCGCAATGTCAGGCAAACAGGACGAAAACATGGAGTTTCCTGAAACTTCACCTCGACAAAGCACCTGTATCGTTTCAGATTTATAGATACTTCCGGCAGGGAGTGGCGGGCGGTAGCAAAATCTGTATAACCGGCCGCTAATGCGAAGAGGTGGACAGGCGGGGATGGACAGAATGAAAAGCGGGGGCCGGGCGGCATCGACGCCCCCCTCCAGCGAGCGGCCGACGCTGAAGACCATCGCCTTCATGACGGGCCTCGGCATCACCACCGTTTCGCGGGCGCTGAAGGATGCGCCCGACATCAGCAGCGAGACGAAGGAGCGCGTGCGCCTCGTCGCCCGGCAGATCGGCTACCAGCCGAACCGGGCGGGCGTGCGCCTTCGCACCGGCAAGACCAATGTCATCAGCCTGATCCTCAGCCTGGAAGAAGAGATCATGGGCCTGACGAGCCCCATGGTCGTCGGCATCTCGGAAGTGCTCGCCGCAACGCAATACCATCTCGTGGTGACGCCCTACCGCACGCAGGGCAATGCGCTCGATCCGGTGCGCTACGTGCTGGAAACGGGCGCGGCCGACGGCGTGATCATCTCGCGCACCGAGCCGAAGGACCCGCGCGTCGCGCTGATGATGGAGCGCAACTTCCCCTTCGTCACGCATGGCCGCACCGAGATGGGCCTTGCCCATCCCTATCACGACTTCGACAACGAGCGCTTCGCCTACGAGGCCGTGCGCAAGCTGGTCGAGCTCGGCCGCAAGCGCCTGGTGCTACTCCAGCCGCCGCCCTACCTCACCTTCTACCTGCACATGCGGGCGGGCTTCGAAAAGGGTATCCGCGATTTCGGCGCGACGGCCCTGCCCTTCAACACCGTCAACCTCGACAACAGCCTCCTAGATATCCGCAACGCCGCCGAGGCGCTGTTCGACACCGCCGACGGGCCTGACGGCATCGTCTCCGGTAGCTGCTCGGGCGCGGTCGCCCTGATCGCGGCGCTCGAGGCCAAGGGCCGCAGGCTCGGGCAGGACATCGACATGGTCTCCAAGGAACCGCACATGTTCCTGCAATGGCTGCGGCCGGAGGTCGTGACCATGCGCGAGGATATCCGCCTCGCCGGCCGGGAGCTTGCAAAGGCCGTCATCGCCCGTATCGAGGGCATCCCGCCCGAAGAACTACAGACGTTGAGCTATCCGATCCCGACGGACGAGACCTGACGCATCACCTCATGCCGCTTCGGCATGCCGGCAACTGGGCGTAGCCATATATAGCCGTTGCAGGCCGCCCGTTTTTTAGGCATCGCAAAGCCGTCGCTGAATTGAAGCAGTCGCGACGGCAAGCAGGAGCGGCGATGGCCCACGAGAAACAAAGATTGAACTATGTGCTGTTCCTCATCGCAGGCGCCGGCCTCGTGAATGTCGCGAGGGCGATGACGCTCTCGTTCCTTGCCATCAAGCTGCAGCAGACCTTTGGCCTCGGGCCGGCGATGATCGGCATGCTGCTGGGTATCGGCCCGCTGGTGGGCGCGGTCGCAGCGCCCTTCGCGGGCTCCCTGTCGGACAAGGTAGGGCGCAAGACCGTGCTGACGCTCACGCTGCTTTCCATGGCCCTCGCCATGGTCGGCATGGGCGTCGCCGAAACCGTCATCGCATTCTGCATTGCCCAGGTGGTCGCGGCTGTTGCCGTCGCGATCAACGAGCCGGTATCCCGCGCCCTGATGAGCGACGTGTGCCCCGAACCGCTGCGCCTCAAATATTTCTCCTGGCGCTACATGGCGATCAATTTCGGCTTCGCTGTCGGCCCGCTGATCGGGATCGCGGCAGGCGCCGCATCCACGACGCTGTTCGTCATCGCCGGCATCGTCTACGCCCTCTTCGCGCTCGCCCTCTACATGCTGAAAGTGCCCGTGCAGCTTAGCGAGGCCGAGCAGGCATCCGCGCCGAAAATATCGGTGCTCCAGAGCATCAAGATGGCGATCCACGATCCCCGCCTCGCCTTCTTCGTCGGCGGCGGCACCATGCTGGTGGCGGTCTACGGCCAATGGTCGGCGACGCTTGCTCCCTACCTCGCCGGCAACATCGCCGGCGGCGTCGAGATCTTCGCCTATATCGTCTCCATCAACGGCGCCGTGGTCCTGATCGGAAACCCGTTCGCCCGCCGCTTCATCGAACACGCCGGAGCGCTGAATGCACTTGTGACCGGCTGCCTGCTGTTCCTCGTCGGCGAGCTCGGCTTCCTTGCCTCCAGCGGCCTCTGGGGCCTCGCGATCTCCATGGTCATCTTCACCATCGGGGAAATCCTGGTCGTTCCGTCCGAATACATGCTGGTCGACGGCATTTCGAACGACCGCAACAGGGGCAGCTATTTCGGCGCCCATTCCTTCTCGACCGTCGGCAACTTCGTCGGCCCCGCTTTCGGCGGCCTCATGCTCGGCGCCTTCGGTGGGCCGGGCATGTTCCTTCTCTTCGCCGGCTTCTCGATCGTCAGCGCCATCCTGTTCGCCATCGGCACCAGAATGCCGCCGCCGAAGGCTTCGGTCGAGCTTGCCCCGGCAGCCGCATCGAGCGGTGCCGTCGGCCCGCATCTCAGGGGCGCCTACGCCTGACGCCTCCCGCCGTTCAAGCAAAAGGCCCGGTCTTGCGACCGGGCCTTTTCATTTCAGGCTTTCGCCGGAACTCAGCCGTTGAGGCCGGAGCCCCACGGGCCGTGATGACTGTCCGCACCGTCCACTCGGTCGAAGCCGTGCGCGCCAAAGAAGTCGCGCTGGGCCTGGATGACGTTCGCCGTGCCGCGGCCGCGGCGGTAGCTGTCGAAATAGCCGAGCGCCGAGGCGAGCGCCGGGACCGGCAGGCCGTGCAGGGCGGCGGCGGAGACGACGCGGCGCAGCGCCCCGTCGGTTTCCTTCACCATCTCGGCGAAGGCCGGGGTGACGATGAGGTTGGCGGCATCCGGCTTCTTGGTGAAGGCGCTGGTGATCGCGTCGAGGAACTGCGAGCGAATGATGCAGCCGGCGCGCCAGATCTTTGCGATCGTCGGCATCGGCAGGTTCCAGCCGTATTCCTTCGAGGCGGCGGCCATCACGGCGAAGCCCTGCGCATAGGCGCCGATCTTGCCGGCGAGCAGCGCGCTTTCGAGGTCCTTGAGGAAGGCGGCCCTGTCGGCGACCTTGAGCTCGGGAACAGCGGGCAGGCCGAGGATCTTCTCGGCGGCCTCGCGCTCGCCCTTGAAGGAGGAGATCGAGCGGGCGGCGACGGCAGCCTCGATGCCGGTCGCCGGCACACCCATGTTCTGCGCCTCGATGGCGGACCACTTGCCGGTGCCCTTCTGGCCGGCCTTGTCGAGGATCATGTCGACCATCGCATTGCCGCTGATCGGATCCCTGGCGGCGAGCACCGTCGCGGTGATCTCGATGAGATAGGATTCGAGGCGCCCCTTGTTCCATTCGCCGAAGACGGCGCTGATCTCGGAGGCGCTCATCTTCAGGCCGTCGCGCAGGATGCCGTAGATCTCGGCGATCATCTGCATGTCGGCATATTCGATGCCGTTGTGGATGGTCTTGACGAAATGGCCGGCGCCGTTCTCGCCGAGCCAGGCCACGCACGGGTCATCGTTGTACTTGGCGGCAATCGATGTCAGCACCTTCTCGACGCGCTTCCACGAATCCTCCGTGCCGCCGACCATGATGGAGGGGCCGTGGCGCGCGCCCTCCTCGCCGCCGGAAACGCCCATGCCGATGAAGGTGAGGCCCGAATCCTTCAGCGCGTCGAAGCGGCGCATCGTGTCGCGGAAGTTCGCGTTGCCGGCATCGATCATGATGTCGTTCTTTTCCAGGTGCGGGCGCAGCAGTTCCATCTGCTGGTCGACCGCGGCGCCGGCCTGGATCATGATGATGATCGGGCGCGGCGGGCGGATGGCGGCGACAAACTCTTCAATCGTCTCGCAGGGCACGATGCGGCCCTTGAGGTCGCCGGCCTCCTCGTAGAATTCCTTCGTGCGCGCCGCCGTGCGGTTGAACACCGCGATCGTGTTGCCCTTTTCGGCAATGTTGAGCGCAAGGTTCGACCCCATGACGCCGAGACCGATAAGACCGATTTCCGCCTGTGCCACGATAATACCTCCGTAGAATGGCGCGGCGGGGATTGTTTCGGGCTCATGCCGGAAACGCCGCGCAAGAAGAGACTGAGGAGCTTAGCTCCAGCGGAGGTGTTTTGGCATTCAAATCGATTTACGACAAGCAATTGTTTGTTCGAACAGCGTTTTTAGAACCGCTCGAAATCACGTCCCCGGCTTGTCGTCGCCGTCGTCGAGCACGCGCCAGGCGGCGCCCTCGACATCGTCGTACTGGCCGCTCTTGAGCGACCAGAGAAAGGCCCCGAGGCCGAGCGCGCCGAGGAAGAGCGCGATGGGGATGAGGAAGATCAGCGTGTTCATGCGGCTCGCACCATGGTCTTGACCGGGCGCGCCTCGTCCGCGGCGCGGGCCGCGAAGGCCGGCATCCTGCCGCGCAGGCGAAGCGAGTTCACCACCACGATGATCGACGATGTGGACATGGCTATGGCGGCGATGAGCGGCGTGGCATGGCCGAGGATCGCGATGGGCACGGCGATGACGTTGTAACCGATGGCGAGCGCGAAGTTCTGCCGGATGAGCCGGCCGGCGCGCCGCGCGGTCTCATAGGCGAAGGGCACGGCTTCGAGGCTCTCGTGCAGGAAGACGAAATCCGCCGCCTGCCGGCCGACATCGGCCGCCGTCGCGGGCGCGATGGAAACATGGGCGGCGGCGAGCGCCGGCGCGTCGTTGATGCCATCGCCCACCATCAGCACGCGATGCCCGGCTGCCGCCCGCTCGGCCACCGATTCCGTCTTCTCGCGCGGCGACAGCGCGGCGCGCCAGCGGCCGATGCCGAGAAGGCCGGCGATGCGCGAGACGGCGGGGGCGCGGTCGCCCGAAAGGATCGCCATTTCGATGCCGTCCTGCCGGAGGGCGGCGATGGCCTCGCCCGCGCCGGCCCGCAGCGCATCCTCGAAGCGGAAGGTTTCGAGCACCTTGCCGTCGCAGGTGAGCACGACTTCGGAAAGACCATGCGCCTCCTCAGTGGTGGCCGCCCTGCCGCAGGCGAAGGCGCGGTTGCCGAGGCGCAGCACGCCCTGCCCCGTCACGGCTTCGAGCCCGCCGCCGGCAACTTCCGTCACCGCGTCGATCACCGGCGCGGGGCCGGCATTGGCGCCGGCCAGCGCCATCGACAGCGGATGGCGCGAATGGGCAGCGAGCGCGGCGGCAAGGGCAAGATGCGCGCGGTTCAGCTTGTCCCGGTCGACGAGGCGCGGCTTGCCGAGCGTCAGCGTGCCGGTCTTGTCGAAGACGGCGGTGTCGATCTCGGCAAGGCGCTCCATCGCCGAGCCGTCCTTCACCATCACGCCGCCGGCAAAGAGCCGTCCGGCCGCAACCACCTGCACCACCGGCACGGCAAGGCCGAGCGCGCAGGGGCAGGTGATGATCAGCACAGCGATGGCGACGAGCATGGCATGCTTCCAGTCGCCGTCGAGAAAGCCCCAGCCGAGGAAGGAGGCAAGCGCCAGCAGATGCACGGCGGGCGAATAGATCTGCGCGGCCCGGTCGGCGACGCGGCGATAGCGGGCCCTGCCGCCTTCGGCGGCCTCCATGAGGCCGATGACCTCGGAGAGGAACGAGTTGCGCGCGGTGGCGACGGCCTCGACGGTGAGCGAGCCGGTGAGGTTCATCGCCCCGGCCTCGAGCTCAGTGCCGGGCGCGGCGGCCAGCGGATCGCTCTCGCCGTTGACGATGGAGCGGTCGATATCGCTCACGCCCGAAAGCACGCGGCAATCGACCGGGATGCGCTCGCCGGCCGCGATGGAGAGATGTTCGCCGACGGCAATCTCCTCGACCGGGCGATAGTCGCGCGAGCCGTCCGGCCTCACGACCATGGCCCCGCGCGGCGAAAGGCGGGCAAGGCCGGTGATGGCCGAGCGGGCGCGATCACGCATCACATGGTCGAGCGTGCGGCCGATGAGCAGGAAGAAGAGAAGGCTGACGGTCGCGTCGAACCACGCATGTTCGGCGCTGTGCAGCGTCTCCCAGAGCGAGACGGCATAGGAGAGCGTGATGGCGAGCGCGATGGGCACGTCCATGTTGGTGCGGCCGTGGCGCACGGCGTTCCAGGCGGACTGGTAGAAGAAGCGGCCGGAATAGATCAGCGTCGGCCCGGCGATGAAGGCGGAGATCCAGTGGAAGAGGTCGCGCGTCGCGTCTTCCGCGCCCGACCAGACGGAGACCGACAGCAGCATGATGTTCGTCGCGGCAAAGCCCGCGACGGCGACGGCGCGGATGAGCTGGTTGCGCAGCCGGTCGTCGCCCTCGGCGGCGAGCGAGAAGAGATGCGTGTCGTAGCCCGTGGCGCGGATGGCGGCGGCAATCGCCTGCGGATCGGTGCGGCGGCCCTCGACCTCCTCCCTCCAGACGACCGAGACGCGGCGCGTGGAAAGGTTGACGCGCGCCCGCGCGACTTCCGGCAGGGCGTTCAGAGCACCCTCGACGGTGGTGATGCAGGTGCCGCAATGTACGCCCGGCACGCTGAGGTCGCTCTGGCGCAGCCCCTCGCCCACCGTACGGCTGGCGAGCATCAGCTCCTCCGAGGACGGCAGCGCGTGGCTGGCGCGCTCGGCCTCCATCGCGCCTTCCGTGCCGGGTGCGCAGCAGCTCATTTCGCGCCTCCCGCAACCACGGTGCGGACGGTCTGGTGAAACACCTTCCTGCCGTCCTTCCTCGTGGCGATGTCGACGACCCATTGGCCGGAGGCGATGTCGCGCTCGGCCGTGAAGAGCCCCTGCCCGTCCGGCTGGAGCGCGAGGGTGAAATCATCGCGTTCGTCCACCGGGCGCTTGAAGACGGCGGAGACATCGTCGGCGACGAGCGGCGCGCCCTTGGCGTCCACCACGCGATAGGCGACGCGGCCGCCCTCGATGGTCAGGCTGCCCTCGATGCCGCTGGCGGCGAGCGCCTTGGCCTCGGCGACCTTGCCGTTGAACTGCTGGCTGGCGACATAGGTGTTCGGCACCACGAGGCCGCTCCAGCTGTGCGAGGCGTTCCACGCCATGATGAGGTTCACAGTGATGATCGTTCCGAAGAACAGCACCATGACGCCCAGCATATGCCAGCCGGTGAAGACGAAGCCCTGTTCCTTGCGTTCTGCGGCCATCACTTTGCTCCCGGCGTGTTGAATTTGGCGGAATAGACGTCGCGCTCGTGACCCTGCCGGTCCTCGGCGATAATCTGGAAGCCTTCGGCGGCTTCCGCAAGCCGATCCTTGGGCAGGGTGACGAAAACACGCAGCGCCGTCACCTTGTCCGGGTCGGCCGGCACGTCGACGCTGCGGCCGTCCGCGCTGTCATGGCCCGCTATCTTCATCGTCGCGCCCGGCATGCCCTCGATGGAGACGGTGATGACGCGCGGCTCGGGAATCATGTTGAGCAGCTTCACGGCATAGCCGTTGCGGATCGAGCCGTCCGATTCGACGACGAATTGCGGGTTGCGGTCGTGGATGACGTTGAGGTCGAGCCGGTCGCGCGACAGCAGCGCGAAGACGAGCGCAAGGCCGGCCAGCGACCAGACGCCGAAATAGAGCAGCGTGCGCGGGCGGAAGATGATGCGCCAGTCGAAGTGCCTGATCGCATCGATGAAGCGGCCGTCGGCATCGCGCACGCGCTTCGGATCGACGGGAACCGTGCCGCCGGCGGTCGCCAGCGCCATGTTGGTCGAATAGTCCGAAAGGGTGGCATAGGCGATGAGGCCGCGCTCCTTGCCGAGCTTGTCCATCACGTTGTCGCATGCGTCGATGCAGAGCGCGCAGGTGATGCATTCGAGCTGCTGGCCGTCGCGGATGTCGATGCCCATGGGACAGACGACGACGCAGGCATTGCAATCGACGCAGTCGCCGACGCTCTCGCCGGCGGCGATCGCCTTCTTGGCGTGGCGGGTGCGCGGCTCGCCGCGCCAGTCGTTATAGGTGACGACGAGCGAGCTCTCGTCGAGCATCGCCGCCTGGATGCGCGGCCAGGGACACATATAGGTGCAGACCTGCTCGCGCATCAGCCCGCCGAAGACATAGGTCGTGGCCGTCAGGATGGCGACGGTGATATAGGCGACGGGCGGCGCCTGCAGCGTCACGAACTCGACAAGCAGGGTCGGCGCATCCGCGAAATAGAAGATCCAGGCGCCGCCGGTCGCCACTGCGATCACCAGCCAGGTGACGTGCTTGCTGACGCGCTTCCAGATCTTGTCGAGCGTCCAGGGCCCGGCATCGAGCTTCATGCGCGCATTGCGGTCGCCCTCGATGGCGCGCTCCACGACGAGGAAGAGATCGACCCAGACGGTCTGCGGACAGGCATAGCCGCACCAGGCGCGCCCGACCGCCGAGGTGACGAGGAAGAGCCCGAAGCCCGCCATGACGAGCAGGCCCGCCACGAAGAAGAATTCCTGCGGCCAGATCTCGATGAAGAAGAAGTAGAACCGGCGGCCGGCAAGATCGACCAGCACGGCCTGATCCGGCGCGTGCGGGCCCCGATCCCAGCGGATCCACGGTGTCAGGTAGTAGATGCCGAGCGTGATCAGCATCACCAGCCACTTGAACTGGCGGAAGCGGCCTTCGGCGCGTTTGGGGAAGATCTTCTTGCGCTTCTCGTAAAGCGGCTTGCGCACCTTCGCCGAATTGACGGGCTCCGCTTCGTGGCGCTCGACGGAATTATAGATCGTGGTGGAAGTCTGTTGCATGGGATGGGCCGCACCTGTCGTTGTGCCGGCACAATGACGCCAACAGGGGCCGCTATCGTTGATCTACGTCAAGTTTCGCGCATCGCATGGCGTGGCGGGTTGCCGCACGAGGCATTGTACGGCATGCGTGGCGCACCGCTGCACGGCAATATGTTCACTTTTTGTTCGACACCTTCCTATAACCCAACTATGATCGGGAGAGAGGAGACAGCCATGACCACCCTTCCCGCCCGCATCGTCCACCGGACGATTCGACGTAACTGGCGTGCGGTCTACGATTTCGCGTCGAGGCCGGGGAACATGCCGCTCTGGGCGTCCGGTCTCGCCGCGGGGTTGACGCGCAACGGCGACGACTGGATCGCCGACGGCGGCCCCGTCGGCAATGTGCGCGTGCGCTTCGCGCCGCCGAACGATTTCGGCGTCATCGACCACACGGTGACGCTGCCGGATGGGCTGCGGGTCGAAAATGCCCTGCGCATCGTGCCGAATGGCGATGGCGCCGAGGTGATGTTCACCCTGTTGCGGCAGGCGGATATGGACGATGCGGCCTTCGCGGCGGACGCGGCGCATGTCGCCCGCGATCTCGACGCGCTGGCGCGATTGATGGAAAACGAGGAGAGGCCGCGATGAGCAGCAGGGGCGCCGATAGCAGGATCGACTATATCGAATTCAACGTTTCGGACATCGCGAGGAGCAAGGCCTTCTACGGCGGCGCCTTCGGCTGGACCTTCACCGATTACGGTCCGGACTATTGCGAATTCCAGGACGGCCGCCTCACCGGCGGCTTCACGACGACGGCGCCCGTGGCGGCTGGCGGCGGGCCGCTCGTCATCCTCTTCGCCGACGATCTGGAGGACGCCCTCGCACGCATCGAGACGGCCGGCGGAAAGATCGTCCGGCCGATCTTCGCCTTTCCCGGCGGCCGGCGTTTCCACTTCGCCGACCCCGACGGCTACGAACTGGCGGTCTGGTCGGACCGATAAAAACCTGCCGTTACGTCAATATGATCGCGGGGTGACTTTTATCGAATGAATTCAGGCTTTTTCAATCATCGGCTCCTAGAGCATTTCCAGCAAAAGCGCGAAGCGGTTTTGCGTTCGGAAATGCGGCAAAGAAAGAGTTGGAGCGTTTTCGCGATTCGGCGAAAAGCGGAAATGCTCTAGCGAGTGCCGCGGTTGAAACGGACGGGCTCGTTCGATGTACAGGATCCTCGGCAAGACATTGGCGGTGGCGGCGCTCTCCGTGCTGGCCTCGCTCATGATCAGCTTCGCCTTCGTGCCGATGCTGGGCGGCAAGGTCGCCGGCGCGGGCCTCGTCATGACCATCGCCTGCCCCATCGCCATTTCCATACCGGCCTCCATGCTGCACTTCTGGCAGGCGGAAAGGCTGCGCACGGCCAACACCGCCCTCGCCCAGGCGCGCGACGCGCTGGCGGCGGCCTATGACCGCCTGCAGGACCAGGCCCGGCGCGATGCCCTCACCGGCGTCCTCAACCGTGCGGCCTTCATGGCCGGGCTGGACGAGCGCAACAGGGCCGGCGCGCATGGTGGCCTGCTCTTCCTCGACATCGATCATTTCAAGTCGGTCAACGACCGCTTCGGCCATGCGGCCGGCGACGAAGCGCTCGCCCGTGTCGGCACGGTGCTCTCGGGCCTTTCCGGCGACGGCGATCTGGTCGGGCGCCTCGGCGGCGAGGAGTTCGCCGTCTTCCTGCACGAAGCCGCGCCCGAGCGCATGCTCGACCACTCGCAGGCAATCCGCAAGGCGGTCGCGGCGATCGACCTGCGCACGCCCTCGGGTGCCCGCATCGCCCTCGGCATCAGCATCGGCGCCTTCCACTGCGCGCCTCACTTCGACCCGGCCGAAGCGCTCGCTGCAGCGGACCGGAACCTCTATCGCGCGAAATCGGCGGGCCGGAACACGGTCGTGGCCTGAACGGTAGCCCTGCGGGGCAGCGACATCGTTGGCCTTGCCGCATAGCGGCAGCCGACCTGTTACGGGTGTAAGTGTGGACCCTCGGTTCAAGGCCGAGGGTGACGGAGGGGAGGAAAGGTGCGCGCCCATCAGGCGGCGCGGCGGAGGAAACCATCGCCTCAGCGTCGAAACCTTCCTGCCGTCTTCATCCTCGGGCTCGACCCGATGATCAACGCCATCCGGCACCTGCTCCGCAGATCCGGAACAACCCCTCGCCCATAAACAGAAAGGCCGCGGTCTCCCGCGGCCTTCCGTCCTTGCATGTCCTGCTATCTATTCGCCGCCACCGAGCGAATGCACGAAGATGGCGAGCTGCTTGACGGCCGGGTCGCCGAGGCGGGGGAGCCAGGCGGGCATGACGCCGTGCTTGGGCGCGCGGACCTGCGCGGCGATGGCGGCTTCGCCCTCGCCCTTCAGCCAGATGGCGTCGGCAAGGTCGGGGGCGCCCATCTCGCGGTTGCCCTTGGCGTCCTCGCCATGGCAGGAAGCGCAATTGTCGGCGAAGACCTGCTTGCCGGGCTCGACCAGGCTCGCATCCGATGGCGTTCCCGTCAGGCTGACGACATAGGCGGCAACTTCCTTGATCTGCGCCGGCTCGAGGATCTCGCCGAAGGCCGGCATTTCCGAGACGCGGGTCTCATCATCGCCGGGATGGCGGATGCCGTGGGCGATGGTCTGGTAGATGTCTTCCACCGTGCCGCCCCAGATCCAGTCGTCGTCGTTGAGGTTCGGGAAGCCCGCGCCGCCGGCCGCGCCCGAGCCGTGGCACTGGGCACAGTTGACCTTGAAGGCCGAGGCGCCGCCCGAGATCGCGAACTGCGAAAGCTGCGGATCGGCAAGGATCTCCTCCAGCGACGATTTGGCGATGCGGTCGACATTGACGGCCTGTGCTTCCTTGGCGCTGGCAAGCTCGGCGGCGATGTTGGCGCGGCTCGACCAGCCGAGCATGCCCCGCGTCGCATCCGAGATCATCGGCCAGGCCGGGAAGGCGATGGTATAGCCGATGGCCCACAGGATCGTCAGGTAGAACGTCCAGACCCACCAGCGCGGCATCGGATTGTTCAGTTCCCTGATGCCGTCCCATTCATGGCCGGTGGTTTCGACGCCCGAGATTTCGTCGATATGCTTCTCGGCCATGATCAGTCCTCCTTGAGGGGGATTTCAGCGGCCCGTTCGGCAGCCTTGCGGCCGCCGGGGCGAAGGGTGAAGGCGAGGACGGCCACGAAGAACAGCGTCATGGCGAGCAGGCCCCAGCTGTCGGCGAAGTGGCGCATGGCGGTATAGGTTTCCATGAGACGTCCTCCTCAGCGGTAGCCGCTGGCATCATCGTAGGTGGAGAAGTCCACCAGCGTGCCGAGCATCTGGAGATAGGCGACGAGCGCGTCCATTTCGGTGAGCCGCGCCGGATCGCCGTCGAAATCGCCGATCTTGGCCTTCGGGTAGCGGGCGAGAAGGCCCGCCGTGTCGGCGTTCGGATCGGCCTGCGCCTTCATGTCCGCCTCGGCGTTCTCGACCATCTCGTCGCTGTAGGGCACGCCGACGTCGCGGTTGGCCGTCAGGTGCATGGCGACGTTCTTCACCTCGAGATTCGTCTCCTTGAGGAAGGAATAGCTCGGCATCACCGATTCCGGCACGACCGAGCGCGGCTCGATCAGGTGCTGGACATGCCACTCGTTCGAGTAGCGGTCACCGACGCGGGCAAGGTCCGGGCCGGTGCGCTTCGAGCCCCACTGGAACGGATGGTCGTACATCGATTCCGCCGCCAGCGAGTAATGCCCGTAGCGCTCCACCTCGTCGCGGAACGGCCGGATCATCTGGCTGTGACAGACGTAGCAGCCTTCGCGGACGTAGATGTCGCGGCCGGCGAGCTCCAGCGGCGAGTAGGGCCGCATGCCCTCCACCTTCTCGATGGTGTTTTCCAGGTAGAACAGCGGGGCGATCTCGACGATGCCGCCGATGGTCACCACGAGGAGCGAGCCGACGAGGAGAAGCGTCGCGTTGCGTTCGAGGATGGCGTGTTTATCAAGAATGGACATTCTGTCCCCTCCTATTCGGCCGGCTGCAGGGCGGGCGCGGCGCCCGGGATCGGGGCCTCGTCACGCTGGTAGCCGAGGATTGTCATGGTCACGTTGTAGGCCATGATGATCGCCCCCAGGAGGAACAGCCCGCCGCCGACGGCGCGCAGCACGTAGTAGGGGAACATGGCGGCGACGGTTTCGGCGAACGAGTAGACCAGGAAGCCCTGCTCGTCGTATTCGCGCCACATCAGGCCCTGCTGGATGCCGGCGACCCACATGACCGCCGCGTAGACGACGATGCCGAGGGTTGCGAGCCAGAAGTGCCAGTTGACCATGCGGATCGAGTAGAGCCGCTCGCGCTTCCACAGCTTCGGGACGAGGAAGTAGATCGCACCGAAGGTGATGAGGCCGTTCCAGCCGAGCGCGCCCGAATGCACGTGGCCGATGGTCCAGTCCGTGTAGTGGCTGAGCGAGTTGACCGACTTGATCGACATCATCGGACCTTCGAAGGTCGCCATGCCGTAGAAGGCGACGGCCATGACCATCATGCGCACGATCGGGTCGGTGCGGATCTTGTCCCAGGCGCCCGAGAGCGTCATCAGGCCGTTGATCATGCCGCCCCACGAGGGCATCCAGAGCATGACCGAGAAGACCATGCCGAGCGTCTGCGCCCAGTCCGGCAGCGCCGTATAGTGCAGGTGGTGCGGGCCGGCCCAGATATACATGAAGATCAGGGCCCAGAAGTGGATGATCGACAGGCGGTAGGAATAGACCGGACGGTTCACCTGCTTCGGGATGAAGTAGTACATCATGCCGAGGAAGCCGGCCGTCAGGAAGAAGCCTACGGCATTATGGCCATACCACCACTGCGTCAGCGCATCCTGCACGCCCGAGAAGGCCGAATAGCTCTTCGAGCCGAGGAACGAGACCGGGATCGCCAGGTTGTTGACGATGTGCAGCATGGCGATCGTCACGATGAACGACAGGAAGAACCAGTTCGCCACGTAGATGTGCGGTTCCTTGCGCGTCATGATCGTGCCGAGGAAGGCGACCAGATAGGCGACCCAGACGATGGTCAGCCAGAGGTCGACATACCATTCCGGCTCGGCATACTCGCGGCCCTGCGTGACGCCGAGCAGGTAGCCGGTGGCGGCCATGACGATGAAGAGCTGGTAGCCCCAGAACACGAACCAGCCGAGGTTGCCGCCGAAGAGGCGCGCCCGCGAGGTGCGCTGCACGACGTAGAAGGACGTCGCGATCAGCGCATTGCCGCCGAAGGCGAAGATCACGGCCGAGGTGTGCAGCGGGCGCGTGCGGCCGAAATTCAGCCAGGGCTCGATGTTGAGGTCGGGGAAGGCAAGCTGCAGCGCCACGAAGACGCCGACGAGGAAGCCGACGACGCCCCAGAACACCGTCGCGATGACGCCGTACTTGATGACCTCGTCGAAATAGCCGCCGTCATCCTGCGAGGATGGCGCGGGACCGGCAGGCGCGAAGGACACGCGCCGCACCATGACAAGCGTGCTGGCGAGCAGCACGAAGAAGAGGACCCACATATGGGCCTCGAAGAGCTTGTCCTGGGCGAAGGCCACACCGAGCAGCGCAAGGAAGGCGCCGACGGCCAGGACGATTGTTTCCGTTATGTATTTCATCGTTGGCATCCCCCAACCGGTCAAAGTACCGCGACGCCCGGTTCCCGCACGGAATCGGCCATTGCGCTCCATGGAGCCATCGCAGATGCGCGAGCCCGTATCCTTGACTTGGATCAAGGCGCGGATCGGAAGGTGGCGGCATCAAGGGACAGGTTGACGCAGCCGCGCGTCGAAAACACCGCGGCCCTCCCCTCAACGAGGAAGCACGACATGACGGATTATGCTGGCATCGCCCGGTTGCTCTCGGATCGCCCGACGGACACCGCTTCACTGGACTGGCTGAAAAAGGCCCATGACGCCCAGCTGGCGCTTTGTAGCGCACTGGAAGAAATCGCCGACAGCCTGCCGGCCAATATCAACCGGCAGAAATGCATCTACGCGGCCAAGTCCCTGATCCCGCTGATCAACGGCATCCATCGCTATGAAGAGGAAGCCCTGTTCCCCATGCTGGAAACGCAGGCATCGGGCGGCGAGGAAATGGCCGGGACGATCGCCCGGCTGAAATTCGAGCATGTCGAGGACGAGTGCTTCGCGGAAGAGCTGACCGACACGCTGACGCGCCTCGGCAGCGGTGACGGCAGCGTGAACGCGGAAGCCGCAGGCTACATGCTTCGCGGCTTCTTCGAATCCATCCGGCGCCACATCGCCTTCGAACAGCGGTTCATGCTGCCCGAAGCGGGCCTTGCGTCCTAGCGTTCAGGCCGCCATCGGGTCGCGGAACTCCAGCATGTCCTGGAGCACGACGATGGCGCCCAGCACATGCCCGGCCACTGACATGCAGGGCGTCATCCGGCAACGGGTCATGCCCTTGCCCGGGCGGGTGGACATATAGTCGTATTCCACCGCCTCGCCCGTAAAACAGCGATCCAGGTGCCGCTTCAGCAGGTTTTCGAAACGCGGGCGGCCGATGAATTCGGCGATGTGCCGCCCGACGAGATCGATGGGTTTGCCGCCGAAGCGCTCCGCATTCAACGGGTTGGAATAGATATAGCGATAGTCGGTGGTGACGACCGCCACGCGGTCCGGCAGGCTGTCGAGGATCGCCTCGTTGAGCAGCCCATCCTCCATGACGCGCGGCGCGGCAACGGGGCGAACTCCGGGAGACGGTCTGAAGCCGAGGAACGCGGCGCCCTCTTCGGTGCCGAAATAGCGGTCAAGCAGCAGCTTGAAATGGCGTGCCTGCCGGAGCACGCAGGCCTTGTCTTCCGCCTCCTCCCGCAGAAGATCCACGAAGAACTGGAATTGGGAGCGGAATTCGGAGGCGTCGCTCGCCTCCTTCTGCAGGACGGCCAGCAAGGCCGTTTCGATTTCCCTGTCCAGCATGGCGATGAGCTTTTCGTCTCCCGCCCTCACCGCATGCTGAAGTTGCGAATACTTAAACCAGAACAACCCTACAAGAGCTTTCAAATCATGCTCCATGAATTGCTGAGAACTACAGCAATTGCATCATCATTTTACTTATCGTGTCCGAATCGAAAGCTCTTTTTTGACTCTACCCTCCGTCAAACCACTGCCAAAGCGGGCGGCTCGATAAAATCATATAAGCGGAGGGAGATATGTCAAACCCATAATGGGACAGAAAACACGTAAATGGCGTGGCCGGATATGCTCAGCCGGGGAAATGAAGAAAGGAATTGGAAGCCATCAAGTATTAAGACTGCGCTTGATGTTCCAGCGGTCGTGATACCACAGCCACTGGCCGGGATATTCGCGCACCCATTGCTCCACCTTGTCGTTGAGCATCTGGGCCGTCGCATCGACATCGACCGCGCCGTTCGCCTTGCGGGGGACCGCCATCGCCGGCTCCAGCTCCAGCCGGTAGCGGTTGCCCGGAAGGCGGATGCAGCGCGCCGGATAGACCTCGCAGTCGAACTGGCGGACGAGCTTGGCCAGCAGCGGATTGGTCTGCACGTCGCGGCCGAAGAACTTCGTATAAAGCCCCTTGCGGAACTTCTGGTCGACCAGAACCCCAACCGGCTGTCCCGCTTCGAGCTTGCGGGCCAGCGTGAAGGACGAACCGGCATGGGACGGAACGAGTTGGCCCATTCGGGCCTTGCGGAACTCGAACACCTTCTCGGCAACGTAGGGATTGTTCGGCGGGCGGAAGAGCACCGTCACGTCCAGCCCGAAGGCCGCACCGGCAACCGGGAGCAGCTCGAAATTGCCCGTATGGGCGGTGAAGACAATAAAAGGCCGCGGATTGTCGCGCAGGTCCTTGAAAAGTGGAATGCCGGAGACTTCGATCCGGCCGGGCTCCGCCTTCTCCGGGTCGAAGTCGAACAGGCGGTCGAGGAAGACATATTCGGCGGCAAGCCGGCCCATATTGCCCCAGGCATCGAGCGCGATCGCCTCGATCTCCGCCTCGGGCTTTTCCGGATAGGCGTTTCGCAGGTTCGTCAGCGTCAGCGTGTGACGCTTGGTTTTCGGCCCGATCCAGCGCGCAAAGCGGTCGGCGAAATTGATCGCACCATCGGCCGGCAGCAGCTTCAGGAGATTGAGCAGGCCGAAGGCGAACTGCGCAATGAACCAGTCCTTCGAATTGCGCAGCGCCAGGACGAGGCGGGTGATCAGCATCCGCAACGGCGTCAGTCCAGCTTCAGGACGATCTTGCCGAAGATCTGGCGCGATTCCATGCGCTCCAGCGCCGTCTCGATGCCGTCGAAGGTGACTTCCGTGTCGATGACCGGATGCACGATGCCGCGCGCCATCTTCTGCATGGCATCCGCCATGTTCTCCATGCGGCAGCCGAAAGAGCCGAGGAGCTTGAGCTGCTGCTGGAACAGCATCATCAGGTTCATGTCGGTGGAGACGCCCGAGGTGGAGCCGCAGGTGACGAGGCGGCCGCCGCGCTTGAGGCAGAGCATGGAGCCCGCCCAGGTATCCTTGCCGACATGTTCGAAGACGACGTCGACGCCCTTCTTCTTCGTCAGCTTGCGCACGACGCCCTCGAAGCGGTCTTCGCGATAATTGATGACGTGGTCGGCGCCGAGGGCCTTGGCCTTCTCGATCTTGTCGTTCGAGCCGACCGTGGTGATGACGGTGCAGCCGATCTTCTTGGCAAGCTGGATCGCCGCCGTGCCGATGCCCGAGCCGCCGGCATGGACGAGGATCGTCTCGCCGGGCTCGAGCTTGGCATTGTCGAAGAGCATATGCTCGACCGTGCCGAAGGTGACGGGCGCGAGCGCCGCGGCGACGGCATCGATGCCGGGCGGTGCCGGAACCAGCAGGCGGGCGGGAAGGTTCACCTTCTCCTGCGCGAAGCCGTCGAGATGGAAGCCGTAGACGCCGCCGACATGTTCGCACAGGTTGTCGCGCTTCTCGCGGCAGGGCTTGCAGAGGCCGCAGGTGCGCGCGCCGTAGATCGAGACCAGCTGGCCGGGCAGAACGTTGGAAACGCCGGGGCCGAGGGCCTCGACGACGCCGGCGGCTTCCGCGCCGATGACCAGCGGCATCTTGCGCTTGGCGAAGGCCATGCCACGCCAGCCCCAGACATCGATATGGTTGAGGGCGACGGCCTTGACGCGCAGCGTCACCTCGCCGGGGCCGGGTGCTTCCGGTTCCGGGATATCGGTGATTTCGAGCTTGCGGTCGTCGAGAAGCTGGAGGGCGCGCATGGTAGAATTCCTATCAGGCCGGTTCGGCCGTCATCACGAGGCTGGCGTTCTGGCCGCCGAAGCCGAAGGAGTTGGACAGAACCGCCGTGACGCGCGCATCGCGCTTCACGTTCGGCACGACATCCAGCTGGATCGTCGGGTCGGGGTTCGTGTAGTTGATGGTGGGCGGCAGGGTGCCGGTCAGCATGGTCTGGATCGAGAACACGGCCTCGACCGCGCCGGCGGCCGTCAACGTGTGGCCGATCATCGACTTGTTGGACGAGACCGGGATATTCGCCAGCTTGTCGCCGAAGACGGTCGACATGGAGAGATATTCCATCTTGTCGTTTTCCGGCGTCGAGGTGCCGTGGGCATTGATGTAGCCGATGCCGCTTTCGTCGATGCCGGCGTCTTCCAGCGCCGCACGGATCGTCGCGATGGCGGGGCCGCCATCCGGCGAGGAGCGCGTGCGGTGGAAATGATCAGCCTTCTCACCGCAGCCCTTGAGGATGCCAAGCACCTTGGCGCCGCGGGCAATGGCCGATTCCAGCGATTCCAGCACCAGCGTCGCCGCACCTTCGGCAATGACGAAGCCGTCGCGATCCTTGCTGAACGGCTTGGAGGCCTTGGTCGGCGGATCGTTCTGCGTGGAGAGTGCCGAGAGCAGCGCAAAGCGGATCAGCGCCTCTGCGGTCACCGAGCCGTCGGTGCCGACGGTCAGTGCCCGGTCGGTGCGGCCCTGGCGGATCGCCTCGACGCCGAGCTGGATCGCCGTCGCGCCGGAAGCGCAGGCGGTCGATAGCGTCACCGGAAGGCCGCGCGTGCCGTAACGGTCGGAAAGCCGCTCGGAAATGGAGCCGAAGGCCCAGGCTTCATGCAGCGCCGGGCTGGGGTTGTCACGCAGCACGGCGAGGAAGCGGTCATAGGCATCGCCCGGACGCTGCGAGGCCGGCGCGCGGTCGGCGAGCGCGAAGCGGTCGCGCCAGTCCGGCTCGATCGGCGGGGCGGCGAGGAAGAGCGGGCCGCCGAACTCGCCGGAGATGCCGGCCTGCGCGAGCGCCTCGTCCGTCGTCTCGCGGGCATAGGCATAGGAGCGCTCGACCGGGTTTTCGACCGGCACGTCGATGAAATCGACCGTGCCGGAAATGCGGGTGTTCAGCCCGTCGACCGGGAAGCGGGTGATGTCATGGATACCCGAAACGCCGCCTGTGAGCGCGGCCCAGTTGTCCTTGAGGCCCTGCCCGAGCGACGTGACGACGCCCATGCCTGTCACGGCGACGATGGGGCGACCGAGATGATCCCTGTAAGCGGCATTCGTCATGGCCGGAACCTCACTTCTCTGCGGAAAGGATTGCGACGCCCTCGCCGCGCGAATGGCCGACCGTCGTGACGACGGCGGTGGCGGCGGGAGCGCTCATGGCGGCCTCGACGGCCGTATCGAACGGCGCGACCTTGACGCCCGCACCGAGCGTCAGCGCTGCAAGCGACAGGCCGAGCGGGAACTGCGCTTCGAGCGACTGGCCGATGACGGCGCTGTAGCCGCGCACTGCGCTGCCGGCGAAACGCTGGTCGAGCCAGGCCTTTTCGCGGGCCGTCGCATCATGCGCGCCGGATGCACCGGAAAAGACGACGGTCTCGTTGCCCGCCGAAGCGCCTTCGGCAAGACGCTCGAGGCGCGCTTCCAGCCGGCCTTCGTCACGCGAACCGCGGTCGCCGCCGATGGCGTCGATGGTCGCGTAGATGCGCGCGCCACGAGCTTCCGCATGTTCGCGGGATTCCAGGATGAGGAAGGCAGCGGCCGAGCCGGTGATGATGCCGCCACCGGCATTCTCGTCACGCGACCAGAGCGGCGTCCAGCCGCCCGTCGCATGCGCGCCGATGGCTTCATAGAGCAGGATGACGTCCTGACGCTCGGCAACCAGCGCGCTGCCGACGAGCGTATGGGTCGACTGGCCGGCACGGATGCGGTGGAAAGCGGTCTCGACGGCGCTGATGCCGGCAGCTTCCTCGCCCATGAAGGTACGCGACGAACCCGTGACCTTATGCACGATGGAGATATTGCCCGCGAGCAGGTTGGAAAGCTGGGCGAGGAACAGCGTCGGGCGCAGTTCCGTCGTCAGCTTCTCGTTGAGCAGGCGTTCGCGGTCGTTGCGCTTGAGGCCTTCGTCGACGATCAACGAGTCGACCGTGATGTCGCGCTCGCCGCCACCGGCCGCCACGATCATGTCCATCGTGCCGCAGGCATCCGCGTCGTCCTTGAAGCCGGCATCGTCGAGCGCGAGGCCCGCGGCGAACACGCCGAGACGCTGCCAGTTCTCCATCTGGCGCTGGTCGCCACGCTTGGGTATCTGCTGGTTCCAGTCGATCTCCGGCATCGGATGCACCGGATAGGGCGCGAAGCGCTCCGTATCGATCTTCAGCTCCGGAGCCTTTGCGCTTCCCAGAATCTGCACATGGGCCTCGGCCCCGACACCGTGACAGGTGACGATGCCGACGCCGGTGATGACCACATCGTTCTTCGCCTTCGCCATGCTCACTTCCCTTCAGCAGACGCTGCCAGCGCCTCGAACAAACCCACCTCGCCCGCGCGCTTGCGCACGATATCGGCCAGCGGCACTTCGGCAAACGGCATGGTGCGCAGCTTGAGCTGCGCGTCGCACACCTTCTTGCCGGCCGACGTAATCTTGGTCTTCGTCACCGCATAGCCCGATCCGTCATGCTCCAGCACGGCCTCGATGTCGAGTACCGCGTCGGGCTCGACGAAGGTGCGCATCTTGGCCCCATCGACGCTCATCAGGAAAGGCATGGCCGCAAAATCGGATGCCGCCAGCACGAGGAAGCCGGAAGCCTGCGCCATGGTCTCGATGAGCAACACGCCCGGAACGAGCGGCATGCCGGGGAAATGGCCCTCGAAGACCGGGCTCTTGGAGGGAACGACGGAGCGGGCCTTCAGCACGCGGCGCGCGCCATCGACGGCTTCCACCCGGTCGATCATCTGGAAATATTCTAGCAGCATCGGATATGCCTCCGCCGAAAACCGAAAGGCCTGCCGAAGACGGCAGGCCGATAGCCCCTTGCGCCGGGATCGTCCGGAACAGCGCCGCCAGCGGCGGCCGGGCGCCGTATGATCAGGCCTTGGCGGCCCGCAGTTCGTCGATCTTGGCGCAGAGGTTCTTCAGGACGAAGTATTCTTCCGTCGCGACCTTGCCTTCGTTGACGTCCTGCGTCCACTTTTCCAGCGGGATCTTGATGCCGAATTCCTTGTCGATCGCAAAGACGATGTCGAGGAAGTCCAGGCTATCGATGCCGAGATCGTCGATCGTGTGGCTTTCCGGCGTGATCGTCTCGCGATCGATCTCGCTCGTTTCAGCAATGATGTCGGCAACCTTGTCGAATGTAGCAGTCACGCCCATACCTCATGAATCTATAGTTGGGCGATCCTATATGGAAATCCGATGCGATTGCCAATGGGGTTGATGAGGGCCCTGCATGATCTGCGCCCCTGTGTTGCGCAAAGAACATGCCCAAGCCCGCCGTCAGATCGCGATGGAATGCCGCCCGCGCCCGCTGGAAAGATGCGCGTCGAACACAGCCGCGACCGTGCGGGCGAAGGGCTTGCCGGCCGCCGTCAGCATGAACCTGTCTCCCTCGACGCGGCAAAGGCCGTCCCTGTCCGAAGCGGCGAAGCCGCAGGCCTCCGCCCGGATCGTCGCGGCGAAAAGCGGATGACGGATGGCAAGATCGGCGAAGGAAAAGCCGAAATCGCACATCACCCGTTCGATCACGAAGGCGCGGGCGCGGTCCTCGTCAGTCAGCGCATAGCCGCGGACGACGGCGACACCGCCCTCCTCCACCCGGCGCAGATATTCGCCGGTCGCCGGCATGTTCTGGAAATAGCCTTCTGGCAACTGGCCGATGGCCGATGCGCCGAGCCCGATCAGCGCATCGGCCTGGTCGTCGGTATAGCCCTGGAAATTACGGCGAAGCGTGCCGTTGCGCGCAGCAACGGCGAGCCGATCGGCCGGCAGGGCGAAATGGTCGATGCCGACGGCCTCATAACCGGCGGCGACCAGCATTTCCCCGGCCATCGTCATCTGGGCAAAACGCGCGACGATATCCGGCAAGGCCGCTTCGTCGATCATCGTCTGGTGCTTCTTCATCCACGGCACATGGGCATAGCCGAACAGCGCGACGCGGTCGGGGCTAAGCGAGATGACGGCGCGCACCGTCTCCGCCAGCGTCTCCATCGTCTGGTATGGCAGGCCATAGAGAATATCGCAGTTTACCGAACGCACGCCCCTTTGCCGCGCCGCTTCCACGACGCCGCGCGTCTGCTCGAAGGTCTGGATGCGATTGATCGCCTTCTGCACCTTCGGATCGAAATCCTGGATGCCGAGGCTGGCACGCGTCATGCCGATCGCGGCGAGCGCATCGTGCCGCGCTTCGTCCAGGTCGTTCGGATCCATCTCCACCGAGATTTCCGCATCGGGCGAAAAGGCGAAGCCCTGCTCGAGACAGCGTTTCAGCGCCACCATGTCATCCGGCCGCAGCAGCGTCGGCGAGCCGCCGCCGAAATGCAGCGCCGTGACGGGCGCCTCCCGCGAGACGCGCCGGCCGACGGCCGCAATCTCGGCATGAAGGCCCTTGAGGTAGGCTTCGACCGGCTCGTAACGAAGGGTCTGCTTGGTGTGGCAGGCACAGAACCAGCAGAGCCGGTCGCAATAGGGAACATGCGCATAGAGCGACAGGCGGTTCGCCTTTCCCAGCCGTCCCAGCCCTTCCGTATAGACCTGCGGACCGATCCCCGCGTTGAAATGCGGGGCGGTCGGGTAGCTTGTATAGCGCGGAACCGGGGAAGAAAGGCGTCTTACGAGTGCGTCCTGCATGGAATATCTCCTTCGCATACGCAAATAACCCCGAAAGGCGCGCCGCCATTTGATTTTGATCAAGTGAAAGCCGGCGGGACTGCGCTACGATTTGACAATAGTCAGGAAGCGCTATTTTGCCGCGAGGCGGCACGCTTTATGTTCATGGCTGCGTGGGCTAGCACGGCATCGTTGCGTCGTCTGCCGCGGGGCGAAAGGAAAAGCCGACATGGAAGTTCGCCGTCAGGATATCCATAATTCCGACATTCCGCTGGTCTGCCGCGCCTGCGAGGCGCGCCATGGCGGCGTGTGCGGCGCGCTGACGGCCGAACAGCTGACCGAGCTCAACAAGCACTCCTCCCGCCACCGGCTGGAGACAGGCGCCGAGGTGATTGGCCAGGGCGAGACGATCGTCAATTATTCCAACATCATGCGCGGCGTGGTGAAGCTGACGAAGGTGATGGCGGACGGCCGCCAGCAGATCGTCGGCCTGCAGTTCGCCCCCGACTTCCTCGGCCGCCCTTTCCTGGAGGAAAGCGCGATCACCGCGGAAGCCGCGACGGAAAGCGAAGTCTGCAATTTCCCCCGCAACGTGCTCGACCGCCTCGTCAGGCGGACGCCCGAACTGGAGCACAAGCTGCACCGCCAGGCGCTGAAGGAGCTGGACGAGGCGCGCGACTGGATGCTGACCCTCGGCCGCAAGACGGCGCAGGAGAAGGTGGCGAGCTTCCTCTACCTCATCGCCACCCATATTGACCCGGAAAGCGTCGACATGTCGTCCTTCGACCTGCCGCTCTCGCGCGCCGACATCGCCGACTTCCTCGGCCTCACCATCGAGACCGTCAGCCGCCAGTTCACCAAGCTGCGCAAGGAAAACGTCATCCGCATCGAGAACAACCGCCACGTCACCGTTCCCGACATGGACCGACTGATGCGCTTTGCGGGCAATGACTGATCCCCGCCCTCAACGCGAGATGACGATGCGGGTGTTCGAAAGCCCGCTGTTGTTCGCCAGCTGGAAGAACGTCGCGGCGTTCGAGGGATGCAGCCGCACGCAGCCGTGCGAGGCGGGGCGGCCGAGGCGTTTGGTGTCGAAGGTCGCATGCACCGCGTAGCCGCCGTTGAAGAAGATCGCATAGGGCATCGGCGCATTGTCGTATTTGCGCGAGCGGTGGTTGCGCGAGGCCCATTTCGCCTTCCACGCGCCCGTCGGCGTGCCGAAGCCCTTGCGGCCCGTCGAGACGCGCCAGCGGTGTTTCACGATACCGTTCTGAGTAACGATCATCGTCTGTGAAGAAAGGCTGACCTCCGCGACAAGGTTGGCGGAAAGTGCAGTCTCGGCCTGAAACAGGACCAGAAGGAATGCGACCGCGGTCGCAAGCAAGCCACGCATGATTTCCCCTCTATTCGTTCGCGCATGACATCGGCGCCATGTCTGACAGCAAGACAGACTATAGACGTTCCAGCCTTCCACAATATTGACGGGGGTGGAGAAAAGAAAACGAAGTTAAGACGTAAAGTTTTATCGTTGCGCCTAGATGGAGGCCACAAGACCTGCCGCCAGCAGCACCGTGACGGCAAGAACGGCGCAGGCGGCTGAGAAGATACGCAGCGACAGATCGATGTCGGCGACCGTCGCGACGGTGCGGCCGGCGGCGTTCATCATCGGTTCGTCGACGCGCGCGCCGCCATAGATGCGCGGACCTGCAAGGCCGATGCCGAGCGCGCCGGCCATGGCCGCTTCCGGCCAGCCGGAATTCGGCGAGCGGTGCAGGCCGGCATCGCGCAGCGCCGTGCCGATGGCCCCGCGCGCCGCCCGCCGGCCCTGCGCCAGCCATGCGCCGGCGGCGATGAAGAGGATCGACAGGCGCGCGGCGGGCCAGTTGGCAAGGTCGTCGAGCCGGGCGGAGGCCCAGCCGAAATCGAGATATTTCTCGCTCCTGTGGCCGATCATCGAATCGGCCGTGTTGAGCATCTTGTAGGCGAAGAGGCCCGGCAGGCCGAGAAGCGCATACCAGAGCGCCGGGGCGACGACGCCGTCGGAAAAATTCTCGGCAAGGCTCTCGATCCCGGCGCGGCAGACCGCCGGCTCGTCGAGCGTCGCCGGATCGCGGCCGACGATCATCGACACCGCCCACCGCCCGCCTTCGAGGCCGTCGTCCTTGAGGCCCGTCGAGACGGCGCGGACATGGTCGTGAAGGCTCTTCTGCGCGAGGAAGACAGCGACGACGACCACCTCGACAACCGCGCCGACAACGCCGAGCGGCGCGAAAAGCCGGTGCAGGACGAAGCCGGCGAAAAGGCTGGCGGCAAGCAGCACCGCAATGCCGGCAGCGCCGTTGAAACGCCGCGTCGCCGGCGAAAGGCGCTTGCCGTTGAAAAGCCCATCCATCGCTCCGATCGCCCGGCCGAACAGCACGACCGGATGCGGCACGCGCTGCCAGAGCCTGTCGGGATCGCCGACGAGACGATCCAGCAGCAGCGCGAAAAACAAGATCAGCAGCGTCTCCGTCATCGGCCCATCACATCCGCCAGCGCCGCGGCCAGCCGACCATCCCCCGTGGCGTCGGGGGAAAGGCCGAACCGCAGCCATCGCGGATTATAATCGAAAGGACGCACCAGCACATGATGGCGGCAAAGGCCTTCATGGATGGCGGCGGCATCCGCATGATCCACCAGCGAAAAGAGGCCCGTTCCACCGGCAACAGTGAGGCCGGCAGCCGCCAGTACCGCGTCGAGCGCGGCCTTGCGCCCGTCGATGGCGCGGCGGATGGCGGACGTGTCGGAGGCCATGAGCGTGGTCGCGATCGTCAGCGCCGGGCCGGAGACGGCCCAGGGGCCGAGCTCGTCCTCGATGCGATCGATGACTAACGTCTCACCGATGGCGAAGCCGAGGCGGAGGCCGGCAAGGCCGAAGAACTTTCCGAAGGAGCGGAAGATGAGAAGGCCCGGTCTGTCGTCGCCGGCAAGCGGCGCGATGCAACCTTCCGGGCGCATGTCGCCGAAGGCCTCGTCGACGACGAGCAGGCCGCCCTTCGCGGCGACGCGCGCATGGAGCGACAGCAGCGCCTCGCGCGGGAAAAGCCGGCCGTCGGGATTATTCGGATTGACGACGACGACGAGGCCGTGCGCTTCCGTCACCGCATCGAGGCTTGCGATCCGGTCCACCGCCACGCAGGCATTAGCGAGCACGCGGGCATATTCGCCATAGGTGGGGGAGAGCACCGCGGCGCGGCGGCCGGGCGAAACGAGGCGCGGCAGGAGCTGAATGACGGACTGCGTGCCGGGCACGGGAAGCGGAAGGGCTTCCGGCGTCGCGTAATAACGCTGCGCGGCGATGCGGGCGGCATCCTGGCGGTGGCGATCCGGCAGGCGGTGCCAGGCGGCGATGTCCACCTCGGGAACGGCGACGGGATTGGGATTGATGCCGGTCGAAAGGTCGAGCCAGTCCTCGGGCCTTCCGCCGTAGCGGGCGGCGGCCGCGGCAATGCCGCCGCCGTGGACGATGCGCGGCGCGCTCATGGGGCCTCCGGTGCAAGGTCGATCAGGTGCATGTAGGAGCCGCTGACGGCATCCCGGCGAAGCCCGGCCATGCCGAGATCCTCGCCGACGGCGTCCGTGACGGCGAAGAGCCGTTCCGCCTCCCCCTCATGCACGAAAGTCGAATAATGGAACTCGTGCGCCGTCATCGGCGCGGCAAAGCCGGAACTCGCCAGCGGCGTGACGCGGCGATAGCCGAGATGGCGGCGACGCTCGGCGAAGCTGGTGACGAGCGGCAGCAGTCCGAGCATGGCATGGCGCGTTCCCGCCGCATCGACCAGCCCCTCCCCGAGTGTCATGTAGCCTCCGCATTCGCCATAGATGCGCGCGCCGCGGCACGCGGCCTCCAGCATGCCCTGACGGAAATGGCCGGCATTGGCAAGCGTCCCGGCATGCAGTTCCGGATAACCGCCGGGCAGGTAGACCGCATCGGCATCGGCCGCGGGCGCCTCGTCGGCAAGCGGGGAAAAGAACGAAAGGCTCGCCCCCGCCATGCGCCAGCCGAGCAGCAGGTGCTGGTAGGTGAAGGCAAAGGCCCGGTCCTCGGCAATCGCGATGCGCTGGCCGAGCGGCGGAAGGTGCAAGACGGCAGAAGGCGGCGGCGAAGCGGCGTGGCCTGCAGCAAGGGCGGCGAGGCGATCGAGATCGCAGTCACGGGCCACCACGCCGGCGGCATGGGTGATGAAGGCTTCCAGCGCCCCATGCTCCCCCGCCTGGACGAGGCCGAGATGCCGCTCCGGCAAGGCAAGCGCCGGGTCGCTGCGCAGCACGCCGAAAATCGCGATGCCGGCGGTTTCCAGCGCCGCGCGCAGCATCGCCTCGTGCCGGGCGCTGCCGACCTTGTTGAGGATGACGCCGGCGACATGCACATCGCCGCGATGATCTCTGTATCCCCTCGCCAGCGCCGCGACGGACTGCGACAGACGGCTGCAATCGATGACGAGCACCACCGGCAGGCCGAGCGTCGCGGCCAGATCGGCCGGCGCGCCCGTGCCGTCGGCCGCCCCGTCGAAGAGGCCCATCATCGCCTCGATAAGCAGGAAATCCCCCTCGCCCGCCTGATGGGCGGCATTGGCGCGGATGAGGTCCGGGCGCATGGCCCAGGGATCGTAGTTGAAGCAGGGCTTTCCGCTCGCCGCGGCATGGAAGGCCGGGTCGATATAGTCCGGCCCCGCCTTGCCGGAAACGAGGCGGAGGCCGGCATCGGCCAGCGCGCGGGCAAGGCCGAGCGTCACCGTCGTCTTGCCGGAGCCGGAGGCGGGGGCGGCGATGAGCAATCCGCTCATGCCGGATCCTTCCTTTCGCGCGAGCCGAAGGGATCGGGCGCGAGCCTGCGGCCGGCGGTCAGCGCGCCGATCCAGTCGAGCGAGGGGCGAAGGCGCACGACCTCGCCCACCACGACGATGGCGGGCGGCTCGATGCCGGCGGCGGCGACATCCGCCTCGGCGCGGGCGAGCGTCGTTTCCAGCACCGCCTGCTCGCTGGTCGCCGCATTGCAGACGAAGGCGACCGGCTCTTCCGGCGAGCGCCCGCCGGCAATGAGATTTGCGGAGATCTGGCCGATATGCTTCATCGCCATGTACATGACGATGACGGGAGACCCCTTGGCGATGCCCTCCCAATTGATACGATCCGGCACGAGGCCGGAGGAATCGTGCCCCGTCAGGAAGGTGACGGCATGGTTGACCTCACGGTGCGTCACCGGAATGCCGGCATAGGCAAGCCCGCCGATGCCCGCCGTGATGCCCGGTACGATGCGGAAGGGAATGCCGTGCTCGACCAGCGTCAGCGCTTCCTCCCCGCCGCGCCCGAAGACGAAGGGATCGCCGCCCTTCAGCCGCAGCACGCGATGGCCGGCGCGGGCGAGCTCGACGAGCCGCAGCGAAATATCCCGCTGCTTGTGCGAGGGCTTGCCGCCGCGCTTTCCGGCAAATTCCAGCACGGCGCCGGGACGCGCCAGCGACAGGCAATCGGCATTGACCAGCGCGTCATGCACGACGACATCGGCCTGCTGCAGCGCATTGGCGGCATGCAGCGTCAGGAGGCCCGGATCGCCGGGGCCCGCGCCGACGAGCCAGACGGTGCCTCTTTCCATCGGCGGGAGGGCGGAGAACAGGGCGTGCATCAGGTGTGCTCCCGGCTTGAATCGAATTGCGAGGACATGGAATCGCCTTGCGAGGAAACGGCGACAAGCGATTGAAAGGATTCAGCCACCGCCGCCGTGGCGTGGGCAGATTTCGTCTTCTCCACGACCAGCCGCCCGCCCGCCCCCGCCTGCGCCAGCGCCGCCGCCTCGGCAACGCCGTGGCAGCCCGCATGGGCGAAGACGATCTGCGACGGATTGGCAAGCCGCGGCGTTTCGGTTTCGAGGCGCGCGGCGGAGAAGGTCACGAGCGGCACGGAAAAATGCCGCGCGACGGCCAGCATGGCCGGTTCCTCGGCGCGCATGTCCAGCGTCGCGACGAAGGCGACATCCTCCGGCCGGATCACGACAGAGATGGCGAGATCGACGAGTTCGCCCGGTGGCGTTCCGCGCTCGCAGCCAAGGCCGAGAACGAGCGATCGTCGTCCGGTGTCGGGTGATGGGGCCTCGGCGCTCATGGCGGTCTCTTGCTAAATTCCACGCGAAAGAGCCCGGCCTTGCCGTTTCCGACAGCTCCGGTTGAGGCCCCTCTGGGTCAGCCGCACCGGACACCGCTCGGCCCGCTCGGGGCACCGTCGCGTCTCCTTAGTATCGAAGGGCGAAAGGCCGGTCAAACCGGATCGGTGGATCGCCGGCAGGCTTTGCTTTTGTCATGCAGTCTGACAGAAGAACGGCAGACCCCTCGTTTTCCCGAGTCCCGCCGTGGCCGATATCGCCCTCCACCTTCTCGTCTTCCTGTTCTTCGCCGCCTTCCTCGCCGGCTTCATCGATTCGATCGCCGGCGGCGGCGGCATGATCACCATTCCAGCCATGCTGCTCGCCGGCATTCCGCCGTTGGAAACGCTCGGCACCAACAAGCTGCAATCGCTCTTCGGCTCGGGATCGGCGACGCTCGCCTATGCGCGCGCCGGCCATGTGCGGCTCACCGAGCAATTGCCGATGGCCGCGCTCTCGGCGTTCGGCGCGGTTTTCGGCGCCCTCCTGGCGACGGTGGTTCCGGGCGACGTGCTGAAGGCGATCCTGCCCTTCCTGCTGGTGGCCATCGCCGTCTATTTCGGGCTGAAGCCGAATATCGGCGACGTGGACAAGCACCGGCGCATGAGCGTCTTCCTCTTCACCGTCACCATCGTGCCGGCGATCGGCTTCTATGACGGCGTCTTCGGCCCGGGCACCGGCTCGTTCTTCATGCTGGCCTTCGTGACGCTCGCCGGCTTCGGCGTCCTGAAGGCGACGGCGCATACGAAGCTCCTGAACTTCGGCTCCAATGTCGGCGCCTTCGCCGTCTTCCTGCTCTACGGCGTCGTGCTGTGGAAGGTCGGCCTCGTCATGGGCGCCGGCCAGTTCCTCGGCGCGCAGGCGGGCTCGCGCGTGGCGATGAAGAGCGGCGCGAAGATCATCAAGCCGCTTCTCGTCGTCACCTCCATCGCGCTCGCCATCCGCCTGATGGCCGATCCGAGCCATCCGCTGCGGGTGTGGCTCGGCTGGTAGGTCGCACGGCCCCTCACCTGCCTGCCGGCATCCTCTCCCCGCAAGCGGGGCGAGGAGCGCTGGGCGCGCCGTTCTGCTCCCTTCTCCCCGCAGCCAAGGAGAAGGTCCCGGCAGGGGGATGAGGGGCGAAAGCTTCCCTCAGTACTCCACGCCCTGCTGCGCCTTGATGCCCGAGCGGAACGGATGCTTCAAAAGCTCCATCTCGGTCGCAAGGTCGGCGATCTCGATCAGCTCTTCCTTGGCATTGCGGCCCGTCAGCACGACATGGGTCATGTAGGGCTTCTCGGTCTTCAGGAAGTCGACGACCTCCCTGATGTCGATATAGTCGTAGCGCAGCGCGATGTTGATCTCGTCGAGCAGCACCATGGAATTGCGCTCGTCGCGGATGAGCTCCTTGGCCTTTTCCCACGCCTTCTGCGCCATCGCCACGTCGCGGGCGCGGTCCTGCGTCTCCCAGGTAAAGCCCTCGCCGAGCGTGAAGAACTGGCAGAGATCGGCGAAATGCGCCTCGATCAGGTCGCGCTCGCCCGTCACCATCGCACCCTTGATGAACTGCACGACGGCGCAGGGCTTCCCGTGGGCGATATGGCGGAAGATCATGCCGAAGCCGGCGGTCGACTTGCCCTTGCCCTTGCCGGTATGGACGATGACGAGGCCCTTCTCGTCCGTCTTGGTCGCCATGATCTTCTCGCGCGCCTGCTTCTTCTTCGCCATCTTCTCCGAATGGCGGGCAAGCTCGGCTTCGCTCATGCCGGCGGTTTCGTCGTGGTTGTCTGTCATGTCAGCCTTCCCGTTTCGGCAGGTCGTCCTGGCAATGTAGCCAGGAAACCCGCTCGTTCCAAAACCCGTGCTGGGTGATTTCGACGCCCGCCGCATCGTCCAGCGAGGCGACATAGAGATCGACGATGCCGGGCCGTTTCTCGCTCTCGTAGCTCATCGGCGAGCCGCAATTGCCGCAGAAGCCGCGCCGCACGCCGGGCGAGGATGCATAGTGCCGCAGCGTCCCGCCCTGGAACGCGACATCGCCCGCCGCCACGCAAAAGAAGGTCGTGACCGGCGAGGACGTGGCGCGCCGGCAACTCTCGCAATGGCAATGGCCCGTGCTGACGATATCGCCGGAAACGGAAAATGTCAGCGAACGGCAAAGGCAGCGGCCGGCAAGGTTCATCACGATGCCCTCCTCTTTCCGAGCATGTCGAGCTCATAGCGCGCCGAGTTTGAGCGCGGCGTCCACAGGCCACGGTCGACCGCCTCGGCAAAGCGCGCCGCCATCTCGGCGAGCGCCGCCGGGTTCTTTTCAGCAAGGAAATCGCGCACGCGCGGATCCTGCACATAGGCCTGGTAGGCGGCCTCGAAATGATGATCCTTCACCGCGCCGGTCGTCGCCGCGAAGGCGAACATGAAATCGACCGTCGCGGCGATCTCGAAGGCGCCCTTGTAGCCATGGCGCATGACGCCGTCGATCCACTTGGGATTGACAACGCGGGCGCGCACGACGCGGCCGATCTCGTCCTCCAGCGTGCGCACGACGGGCTTTTCCGGGCGCGACAGGTCGTTGTGATAGACGACGGGCTGCCGGCCGGAAAGGTGCTCGGCCGCCGCCGCCATGCCCCCCTCGAACTGGTAATATTCGTCGCTGTCGAGCAGGTCGTGCTCGCGGCTGTCCTGGTTCTGGATGACGGCCTGAAGGCTCTTCATGCGCGCCTCCAGCCGCGCGCGCATCGGCACGCCGTCGCCTGCGCCGTCATAGGCATGCGCGCCCCAGGCGAGCCACGCCTCGGCAAGGTCGCCGCGCTCGCTCCACAGGCCCTCGTCCATCATGGTCTGGAGGCCCGCGCCATAGCCGCCCGACTGCGCGCCGAAGATGCGGAAGCCCGCCTGCCTCGCCGCCTCGTCATCGGAAGCGCCCTTCGCCGCCAGCGCCGCCGCCTCGGCGCGCATGCGCGCGGCGATGGGATTGTCCGCATCATCCTCGTCCAGCGCCCCGACGGCGCGCACGGCGCGGTCGAAGAGCGCGATCTGCTCCGGGAAGGCATCGCGGAAGAAGCCGGAAATGCGCAAAGTCACGTCGACGCGCGGATGGCGGAGTGTGGCGGGCGGGATGATCTCGAAGCCGGTGACGCGGCGGGAGGCCATGTCCCAGGTCGGTTTGACGCCGATCAGCGCCATGGCCTGGGCGATGTCGTCGCCGCCGGTGCGCATGTTGGAGGTGCCCCAGGCGGTGATGCCGAAGGAGGTCGGCCATTCGCCGTGGTCCTGCGCATAGCGCGTGACGATAAGTTCGGCGGATTTCCGGCCGAGCTCCCAGGCGGCGGGCGTCGGCACGGCACGGCTGTCGACGGAATAGAAGTTGCGCCCCGTCGGCAGCACGTCCGGCCGCCCGCGCGTCGGCGCACCGGAGGGGCCGGGTTCGACGAAGCGCCCGTCGAG
>Ga0153917_1000231_pt1 | contig 46564 bp, 41 predicted proteins | sample TSFL001MetaG_FD_104695 | JGI IMG/M metagenome (GOLD analysis project Ga0153917, IMG submission 104695) | Attine ant fungus gardens microbial communities from Florida, USA - TSFL001 MetaG | ecosystem: Host-associated > Fungi > Mycelium > Unclassified | place: USA: Florida, Paynes Creek Historic...
ACAGTCACTGCCTTTATTGCAGCGAAATTTGACTGGGCAAAGTATATATTGTTTGCTAATGTCGATTTAAATCAGTATGTGGAGGGCACTCCGTTAATAAAAGGGATGACTATGACGTTTTCTATCGTTATGCTGGCGATCTACTTTATCATCTTCCTGCTGCTTGCTTTCGGAATCTTCATGAAACGGGATATTGCAAACTAATGAAAAAGCTGTTTTGCTTATGCAAAACAGCTTTTTTGTCAAAATAAAAACTGCAGGTTCGCACCTGCAGTTTTTCATATCAATTTATGCTTACGCTTCTTTAGTAACGTTAGCAGCTTGTGGTCCGCGGTTTCCTTCAACGATTTCAAAAGAAACAGCTTGGCCTTCTTCTAAAGTTTTGAAGCCTTCGCCTTGAATAGCAGAGAAATGAACGAATACATCGTCTTGACCTTCTACTTCGATGAATCCGAAACCTTTTTCAGAGTTGAACCATTTTACTTTACCTTCTAACATGAAATTTCCTCCTAAAGCGATCATAACGCTTAAATTCACTATTCTTGCTCTTAACAAACTTTCAAGACGAAAACTCTTACAAAACTTTCTTCTTAAAGATAGTTCGAACAAAAATAATTACCTTTACTCTACCAGTAATCTTCGGAAAAAACAACTGCTTATTGAAACTTTTTTCGGAAAATACCATATTTATTTTTCAATTTGATATTTATTTACGGAAATTCATCTGCTTTCTCGATATGTGATCATACGTTTGCCTTCGTAGGCCCTCATTTTGGGAAGATAATGTCAAAGGAATTGACAACCTGATTGGATATGAGTAAGGTAAAAGTTAATCAATATTACAAATGACAACGTTTATCAACTAAGAGAGCGTATGATTTTTTTGTCTGATATTGCTTGCATGCTCTAATACATAGATAGGAGTATGGTCACAATGAAAAAGTGGCTTATATGCAGTTTCGTCCTTGTCCTTTTCGTTTCATTTACTGCATGCTCACCGTCTGCAGAACATGAATCGATAAAAATCGGGATTGCCTCTTCAGCCTTTTGGGCAATATGGAACTATATTGCCCAAAAGGCTGAAGAGGCAGGGCTGGATATTCAGCTGATCCCTTTTTCTGATTATGCGGAGTCTGATATCGCACTTGCTAACAAAGAAATTGATGCCAACGCCTTTCAAACCATTTCATATTTTCAGTCGTTCACTCAAAAACACAAACTTAAGCTTGCACCGCTCGGTACCACATACATAACGCCTATGGTCATTTATTCAAAACAATATGACCGAATCCAAGATATACCGCGGGGAGCTGTCGTTTCTGTTCCGGATAAAGCGTTCGATTTTGGCAGGGCGCTTACTGTGCTTCAGGAGGCGGGATTGCTAACGTTGAAAAACGGATTTAACGGAACAGGTTCAGTTGATATGATTAAAGATAATCCGAGACACCTGAAATTGAAAGCTGTCCGGCAACAGGATGCAGTGAGCGGTGGGGACGTGTTTGTCATGAAACCATCTGAAGCAAAAAAAGCGGGCCTGAACCCGAAAAAGCATACCATAAAGAGCGGCGGTCTCATGTCTGGGGAAGAGATGAATTTGATTGTTGTCAGAGCGGAGGATCAAGATCGGGAAGCGCTGCAAACCATTCTTGAGCTTTATCAAGCTGATGATACAGCGGCATTTATAGAAAAAGAATATCAGGGAGATCTTGTCCCGGCTTTTCTGCCTTTGAAACGTCTTTCAGATTGGAAGAATGAATTCGAACATTGAATTCATTCTTTTTTTTCTGAAAAACACACTTTGTTCCGTCCCGTCTCTTTCGCTTTGTAAAGCATTTGATCGGCAAGAATGGGCAAGGATCTTGGCTGTTCCGTATTATTGGGGTAATGAGCGGCCCCCAGTGATATCGTAACTGAAAGCTTTTCGCCGTTTTTTAATATAATCGGTTCATGACTGACAGCGCTCCTGATCCGTTCTGCGATTTGGGCTGCTTTCTCAAGAGAACAGTTCGGCAGAAGCACGGCAAATTCTTCACCACCGATCCGAGCGGCTGGATCAGTATTTCGGATGCTCTGCTTCAGACGTAAGCCCAGCTCTTTGAGCACCTGATCTCCTTCATGATGGCCATATTGGTCATTGATGGTTTTAAAATGATCGATATCCATATAAATCAGTGCAAATTGAAAATGCGGGGTATCGGCCGCCTGGCGATACAGAGCTTTTGTGATTTCTTCAAACTTTCTTCGGTTGTACACGCCTGTTAAAAAGTCAAAGTGCGCTTGAAACTTATATTGTTTAAAAAGAAGATGTGCATTTGTTTCATGATCAATAATATATAAACTGAGCATGCCGCCCGCTATTGAGATGATCCAAAAATATAAATGAAGTTCATATGAATGTAAATCTATAAGAAAATAAAAGGAAAAGGAGATCAAGCTATTTGTGATTATTAAAAGATAGAAAGCATGTTTTAGTTGAACTTTTTTTCTTCTAGAAACAATGAGTGACGGGATGGCAGCAATACAAATGATAATAACCGAGTATAGTGCAGATGTGTTCATTGTAATCAGCATGCGGCCAGCAGCGATCATAGCCAGGGCCGTTGCCGTTGAAACCCAGCCTCCATAAAGAGCGGCAATCATAATAGGGATATTTCGAAGATCAATAATTGAATGCTGATAGGTAAATCCAAAAACCATCAGAATAACCCCGAGCAAACCGCAGGCAAGTCCTTTAACAGCTTGAAAGGATATGCTGTCTTTTTTATGTACTAACCTTTCTTTAAACAGGTGGGTGAAGAGATAATTAAATGTGATTAAAATGGTCAAGTTTACAAACAGTTCTTTCAGCAAATATTATCACCCTTATATAAGGTACTAAAGATGGAAGGGAAAGAAAAGCAAAAAAAGGCATTATATAAGGTTTTTTTGCTTGAATTGATAAGTTAAAATAATTCGCACTTGACCCATCGGAATTAGTGTAATATAGTAAATGAGAAAATTTGAAGGGAGAGTTTACCTGCTTTGGAGACTTTACTAGTTGTACTACATGTATTTATTTTATTTTTACTTATTTTAGGGCTCTTTGTTATGCAGAAAAAACATGTTTCCTTCTCTAAACGTGTCTTTACTGCGCTGGGACTGGGGATTGTATTCGGATTTGCGCTTCAGCTGATTTACGGCCCGACTTCAAATATAGTCATTCAAACAGCCGACTGGTTTAATATTGCCGGGGGCGGATATGTCAAATTGCTTCAAATGGTTGTTATGCCTCTTGTCTTTATTTCGATTCTCGGTGCATTTACAAAACTAAAACTGACAAAAAATCTCGGGAAAATCAGCGGTTTGATTATCGGGATTTTAGTAGCAACAACAGCTGTTGCTGCAGCTGTCGGTATCGCGTCCGCACTTTCATTTGATCTGCAGGCGATTCAGGTTGACCAAGGAAGTACAGAGCTTTCACGGGGGCAGGAGCTTCAGCAGAAATCAGAGGATATGACAGCGAAAACGCTGCCGCAGCAGATTGTTGAACTGCTGCCTGGAAACCCGTTTTTAGATTTCACGGGAGCTAGACCGACTTCAACGATCGCTGTCGTTATTTTTGCCGCTTTCCTTGGAGTGGCATTCCTCGGCGTAAAAAACAAACAGCCGGAACAGGCAGAAACATTTAAAAAACTGGTTGATGCCGTTTATGCCATTGTCATGCGTGTTGTCACACTCATTTTGAGACTGACGCCATATGGGGTGCTGGCTATCATGACAAAAACCATTGCAACGAGTGATCTTGACAGCATTCTAAAACTGGGCATGTTCGTGATTGCTTCATATGCAGCGTTAATCACTATGTTTATCATTCATTTGCTGCTGCTGACGTTCAGCGGCTTGAATCCGGTGATTTATTTGAAAAAAGCGCTGCCTGTACTTGTATTTGCATTTACGTCAAGGTCAAGCGCAGGTGCTTTGCCGCTGAATATTAAAACACAGAGAAGCATGGGTGTGCCTGAGGGGATCGCAAACTTTGCCGGCTCGTTCGGCCTTTCGATCGGCCAAAATGGATGTGCGGGCATTTATCCTGCGATGCTGGCGATGATGATTGCCCCGACTGTTGGCCAAAATCCATTCGACCCGGTGTTTATTATCACCGTTATCGCAGTCGTTGCCATCAGCTCCTTCGGTGTTGCCGGAGTCGGCGGCGGAGCGACATTCGCGGCGCTTCTTGTATTATCATCATTAAACATGCCTGTAGCGCTCGCCGGTTTATTAATCTCAATTGAACCGTTAATTGATATGGGGCGTACTGCTTTGAATGTCAGCGGAAGCATGACATCCGGCCTTATTACAAGTAAGGTCACGAAGGAAATTGATCGAGGGGCATTTAATGATCAATCCAGAGTGATTGAAGCTGAAGAAGCGTAACATATGAAAACGTGTAATCCGTCAGTGATTACACGTTAATAAGACCCATGAACCTTGTAATATAAAGGTTTCATGGGTTTCTTTTTCTCATTTTTGGGAAGATTAAGCCGGCATTGCTGATCAATGGATTGATCTAATTGAAATGAAAATTGCTTTCTTAACGAGTATTCATGGTATCTTGGAAGACGCTAACTTATCTGAGGCACACATAGAAGATGAGTTGGCGAATAATCTAATTCAATCGTGCCTGAACATAAAAAGGCGATTAAAGACATCCTTCCCCTAGATGTTTTTTCAATAGAAGATTTTATAGATGAGTTATTCTGCTGTTATAATAATGAGGGAACGTTGGATAACAAGTTATAGATGTAAAGTGATTTTTGAATATCATTTTACATCTGTCAATAATCGAAATACATGTATAGCAACGCAAGTATATACCCCGATATGTTGTGATGTCTAAATTTTGGAAACGAATAAAAGAAAAGCGCCCGCCTGTGGTAGATGCATTCCCCTCAATTCCTTCATTAATTAAAAAAGTTCATAATGAACCTCTTCGCATTATTTTTCTATTAACATTGAATACTTTCGATACACTTTTAAGAAACTGGCGGCAAAGAAAACAACCATAAGGGCGGGAAGCGACCTCAAAAGAGCAAATGGAGTTTCAAATAAAAATGCTTTCCAAAACCATTCACCTTTCATACTCCAAAGACCTTCAGTTAAATATAAACCTGAATCCTTATAGATCATATAAGAAAAAAACAAACACATGAAACCTAAACCAGAAGAATAATTCATCAATCTTTTATAATAATTACTCTTTGATTGGCGATCCGAGAAGATTTCATTTTGACCGTCATCTTCTTTTTGCCAATATCGAATTCCGCTAAGCCAGGGGCCATTTATATAAATCCAACCGAAGTCTTCATATATCCCTTTGTAATCTTTGAACTTTTTCTTTGGTAAAATATCTTGGTAATCCAGTCGGATCACATATTTCTTGTCGGTTTTTTCGAAAGTGTATATTCCTAATCCACTAATATTTGTACAACGATAGCCTTTTTGTAATTGCTCGTTCAGCCATTGTTCTTCTTTTTCAATATCAAAAAACATCTTAAATTTCTTCATTCGATTCACTTCCTTCGTACAAGGATAAAATATGCAATAACCTGTTTTGTTCCATTTTCAAAATGGCGCTTCCTTCTTCAGTTATCATGTAAACTTTTCTCCGGCCTGACTCCCCAACAGGTTCAATCCAACCATGCTTATTCAAGTTTTCAATCGCACCGTATAATGTACCCGCTGCTAAAATAACAGTACCGTTACTTATCTTTTCTATCTTCTGCATTACGGCATAGCCATGGAGCGGCTCACGCAAAGCTAATAAAATATAATGCATGGTTTCAGACAACGGTAATAATTTGTGTTTCATATCCGCACCCTCTATTCAGTTTGACTATATAGTTCAACTTAATAATAATGTAATGCAGTTCAACTGAATAGTCAACAGCATTTTCCAACGCTCGAGTAAATTCTAAAAATGTTGAGTGTTGAAGCAAGAAACAAAATGAATAGTGTTCTGTCTTTTTCAGCTTTTGATGAGGGAGCTATTAACGAATCAATAAAGATTGCTTTGGATAGAGTGGCAGCATAAACAAAAAAATCCTTCAAACGTTCTCATTGAACGAAAGAAGGATTTTTTAGCTCACCAATTGTACTCCAAAATAGCGAAAAAATATAGAAAACAAGAAGTTTAAAAGAAGAAACCACCTTAAAAGCCAATATAATTAACTATATAAGCCTTTATGCAATCCTGACAGGATTACACGTTTTTTTAACGGCCAGGTTCTAAGTCCTCCAGCATTTCCATCATCGTGTTGTCGTCCATGACATTCATTGCGCTTTGCTCAAAATGAATGGGTTCAGCATAATGAGGCTGTCTTTTTTTCGGGGCTGTTTCAGTTTGCCTCGATTGTGTTTGTGTATGCTGATGCTGTGTTTGCTGTTGTCCGGCATTCTGGTGCTGACGGCCGTTCTGCCGCTGGCTTTGATGTTGTGAACGGTCCTGATTATCACCGCTACCGCCGCCAAATGCTTGTTTGACTATGTTTCCTACATTAGAAGCGTCAAATGTGTTATTTTCTGAATGTCCTCTGTTCATTTGTCCTGTGATAAACCCGCTGATTCTTTGGCGGATCTGAGGTGATAATGCAGCAATAAGCATAGTTGATCCGATGATCAATGCTGCGGGGCTGATTCCTCTTCGCTGGTTGAACAACATGATCCCTCCTTTGCAATGTACTCATATTTTCCCCCACATTAGACAAATTAACCGTTATATTTCCCGGGAAAGCATTTCCTTCAGATTTGCATGCATAATTAAAGCCAGTTAGAAAAACCTATAAGTAAAGTGATAAAGGAGGAATTCACATGCTTGGAAAAAAACAAGTCCTTGCGTCTGTGCTTCTTATCCCTTTGCTTATGACTGGCTGCGGTATGGCCGACCAAGGTGAGGGCAGACGTGACAATAATGATGTAAGAAATGTAAATTATCGAAATCCAGCCAATGACGATATGCGTAATGTGAACAACCGGGATAACGTTGACAACAATGTTACTGATAATGTCAATAACAATAACAATCGTGTAAATGACGATAATAACAACGACCGGAAACTCGAGGTTGCTGATGAAGCAGCTGATAAAGTAACAGACCTAAAAGAAGTAAAGCATGCCGATATCATTGTTGCTGGAAATCAAGCTTACGTTGCAGTCGTTTTAACCAATGGAAATAAAGGTGCAGTAGAAAACAATCTGAAGAAAAAAATAGCCAAAAAAGTAAGATCTACTGACAAAAACATTGATAATGTTTACGTTTCAGCTAACCCTGATTTTGTAGAGCGCATGCAAGGATATGGAAAGCGTATTCAAAATGGTGATCCAATCGCCGGGTTATTTGATGAATTTACACAAACTGTACAGCGCGTATTCCCTAACGCTGAATAATGAAAAAAGCCGCACAATTTGTGCGGCTTTTTCTATGCGTTGATGACACACTGTGAACTCAGGCTGCATAGAGTAAAAATAAAAGGTACAAGACGGACCGGCTCAGGGAGGGAGACGTTTGCGGGATGGCATAGGAAAGCGTGCGGCATCCGCTCTATTCCTGTGCGGAGTCCTTGTGATGCTGGCTGTAAGCTCAGCCATCGTATCAAGCACGATGTATATCCTGTCTTTGCCAGGGCAGGCATCTGGAATCACAAAAGAACAAGTGACGAAGCACATGAAGAAAGAGTCATTTAAACAGGCCGATATTTATTACACTTCTAAGGAAAAGTCCTTACTGCCATTGACGAAAGAAACGCTTGAATATGCGGTCAGTATTAATCAATTTATGATTGGATATTCGAAACAAAAGCCTATTGATATTATTTTTTTTTCTAATGAAAAACAGATGGAGGATTACTCTGGTTTATTGGATGTCGTTGGTTTTTATTCTGAGCGGGAGCAGCTGATCGGATTGTTGCCTGAAGAGAAAAAGAAACTTTTAGAAGGGGACGAGGTTGCGGTTTATTTGTACCAGAGATTGTTGATTCATGAATACACACACCATGCGTTTCACCAGAAACTGAAGGAGCTTGAGGCGGACCCTGATGAGTTTCCGTTATGGTTTCATGAAGGGTTAAGCGAGTGGATTGCGAACTATGAATTGCTTATCGATCCGATCACGTTTTCTGTTGTCCCCTTTGACCGTTTGCAGTCAGACCGAGACTGGCAGGAAGCCAGAGCCGAATATGACACTGATGTCTATTTGCAAAGCTTTTATATGATCGATGAGCTGACGGGTAAATACGGGAAAGACATTATATCAGAACTGATAAAGGAAACGGCAAAAAAAGGGGACTTTAAAAAAGGGTTTAAATCAGCAACAAAGGAAAGTCTTGATCAATTTGAAAAAAACTTTAAGAAAAAATTTGAAAAAAGTGCGGCATTGGATAGTATCTATCCAATGCCTTTGTATTAATGAAGCCCTTGCTGGCCCATACCGCCTTGTGTCGGAGGCATTTGTCCTTGTGCAGGGGCGAATGAATTTCTCAGCTGCTCCATATCCTGGGCATCAAGCTGAGGAACTTGGTAATAGCCGTGTTTGTTTTGATATAGAAAAATTTCAAATGCCATTTCAACATACTCCTGAATTTGCGCAGACAGTACGCGTCTTACGGCCGGATTTGTCATTTCCAGAGAAGCCATCGTCAGCATAGAAGCTTGTGCTTTAACCGCGCAAAGCATTTGTCGGCTGATGATGCTGTCATCAATATCATTCATGGATTGAACAGGTTTTTTAGGCTGTGACGGCTGCATGCCATAAACAGTCTGGTTGTCTTCCTTCATCATATAAGTTGCTGTTTTTTGTGAAGGTTCGCTTCCTGTTTTGAAACATTCTGCAGTTATATTGTATTGAGAAGAAATGAATTGATATTGACGATCAATGATGTTTAATAATTCTTGATCCTTACAGAATTGTCTCAGCATCATAAACTGATCAAGCACAGTAAGTGTTCCGGACAGCACCTCGTGCATATCAAACATTTCATGTCCGCCGTGGTTTTTATGCGGTTTTCCAGGAATACCTTTGTTCATTTGGGATTGCTGCTGCTGATTTAACTGATCCAAACCGAATTCCTCCTTTTTTTTCAGATCAGCTGTATTTTGTGTCAGTCCGCCGCGTATTATGCAGAAGCCTGAAAGGAATTATATGTTGTCTGTCGAAATGATAAGCAGACAAAGTCATTGTCATTATGTGTATATTAAGGGAGGAAATATGATGAGGCGAATGATGCGTATGGTATTAATCATGGCATTGATATTCTTAAATGTCATGTACACGTGCGAAGCTGTAACCGCAGCAGAACCGCAGCAGGCTATATCAGTTGAGAAGGCAAAACAGCAAAAAGACGGACAGGCGCTTGTCGAAGGATATGCAGTCGGCCATGCTGTTTCCCCGCAGCATTACAAGCTGACAAGCCCATTTTCAAATGATTATAATGTCGCGCTGGCAGACCGTAAAAATGAGATATCGTCCGATCATATCCTTCCTGTGCAAATCCCTTCAGCTTTTAGAAACCAATTTGGGCTGCAAACCAATCCGCTTCTTCTTGGAAAAAAGATAATGGTTCAAGGCAAGCTTGAAAATTACTTTAACACGACGGGACTTAAAAACGTTCAATCGATGAACTTGACCGATGACACGAAAACTCCGCCGGCTGAACACCCAATGACCATAAATGAAGCGCGGGGAAGGCTGAATGAAGAAGTAACGATAAAAGGGATCGTCACAGCTGATCAAAACGCAATAGGAGGCGGGAAGCTGTCGACCTTTTTGCAAGATGAAACCGGAGGCATTAACATTTATTCGCCATCCCCTGAACAATTTCCCGAATTAAAAGAGGGTATGGATGTCACGGTGACAGGGAAAATCACGTCTTACCAGGGGCTGAAAGAAATCGTTCCAAGCTCATCAGGCATCAAAATCAACCAGTCAAACCAATCCCTCCCCGCCCCCAAACATTTAACAATCAATGAACTTATTAACGGCAGCCTGGGTGATCAGTATGAAGGACGCCTTGTGACACTAACTGCATTTGTTTCCTCAATTCCAAGTTCTCCTGCCGGCGGCGGTTACAATGTAACAATGATTGATAACGACCATCATGAAATGACGCTCCGGGTTATGAATGAAACAGGGGTGATAGACGAGCTTGATGAGGGCAAATGGTATGACTTTACTGGTGTGTTAAGCAGATACCAAACCTTTCAGCTGCTTCCGCGAAAATCGTCTGACATGAAGCTGCTTGAAGAGCAGCCCGCACCTCCGTCTGCGGAGGGAGAATATAAAGGGATTGTTGACCGGGTTGTTGACGGCGATACCATTCATCTCAAATCTCCGGTTCTTGGAACAACAAAAATCCGGTTTGTAAATGTAGATACACCTGAAACATATCACACACCAAAAAATGACGCAGATGAAAATCAATTAAGATTTGGCAAAAAAGCATCTGACTATCTAAAAACGGTACTGACCCCAGGTGATAAAATCACTGTTAAGGTCGGGAGTGAAGCCAAGGACAGCTATGGCAGACTGCTCGGACAAGTCATAACTGAATCAGGTTCAAACGTGAACTTAGATCTTGTGAAAAATGGCTATGCTCCGACGTATTTTATTTGGCCGGTTGACAATGAAGAGGATTATCAGCAGTTTCAGTCCGCAGTAGCCGCTGCGAAAAAAGAACAAAAAGGAATTTGGAATAAAAACGATCCGCTCATTGAAATGCCGTTTGAATTCAGAGCCAGAGAGCAAGGGAAAGGCTTGACAAGATATGTAGGGGATTCGTCGAATCAAACATATGTGCAGCCGGCTGACTGGAAGAGGATAGCGGTGGAAAACAGAATTTTCTTCGCATCAGCAAATGAAGCGGAGAACGCAGGATATAAAATGAGGCAAACGGCACCTGGAAAAAATGTGCCGCTTAGAATTCTCAGCATGAATGATTTGCATGGCAAGATCGATCAGCAATATGAGCTTGATCTCGATGGGAACGGAACTGCAGACGGCACATTTGGACGCATGGACTATGCCGCCGCATATTTAAAAGAAAAAAAGGCTGAAAAGAAAAACACGTTAATTGTGCATGCGGGAGATATGATCGGAGGCAGCTCTCCAGTTTCATCTCTTCTTCAGGATGAACCCACTGTAGAATTGATGGAGGACATCGGATTTGATGTCGGAACCGTGGGAAACCACGAATTCGATGAAGGCACGGATGAACTGCTGAGAATTTTAAATGGCGGTGATCATCCGAAAGGCACAAGCGGATATGATGGACAGAACTTTCCCCTTGTATGTGCCAATTGTAAAGTGAAATCAACTGGAGAGCCCTTTTTGCCGGCTTACGACATCATAAATGTGGAGGGCGTACCCGTTGCATTTATCGGAGTTGTCACACAGTCGGCAGCTGGCATGGTTATGCCTGAAGGAATAAAAAATATAGAGTTTACAGATGAAGCAACAGCGGTGAATAAGGCGGCCAAAGAGCTGAAGAAAAAAGGCGTGAAGGCCATCGCGGTTCTCGCACATATGTCAGCTGAACAAAACGGCAACGCCATTACCGGTGAGTCTGCTGATCTTGCAAACAAAACAGATTCTGAAATTGACGTGATTTTTGCCGCGCATAATCATAAGATTGTTAACGGTGAAGTGAATGGAAAACTGATTGTTCAAGCATTTGAATATGGAAAAGCGATAGGTGTCGTTGATGTAGAGATCGATAAAACGACAAAAGACATTGTCAAAAAGTCCGCGGAAATCGTATATGTGGATCAAAGTAAAATCGAACCGGATGTCAGCGCGTCAGCCATTTTAAAGAAATACGAAAACATTGCTGAACCGATTATCAGCGAGGTTGTCGGCGAAGCTGCTGTTGATATGGAAGGGGGGTATTCAAATGACGGCGATACACCTCTTGGAAACCTGATTGCGGATGGAATGAGAGCTGCCATGAAAACGGATTTTGCCCTTATGAATGGCGGCGGCATACGTGAAACACTGAAGAAGGGCCCTATTACGTGGGGAGATCTTTACAATATTCAGCCGTTTGGAAATGTGTTAACGAAGCTTGAGATTAAAGGAAAAGATTTAAGAGAGATTATCAATGCGCAAATCTCGCCGGTTTTTGGGCCTGACTACAGTATCAGCGGGTTTACGTATACGTGGGATAGAGAAACTGGAAAAGCAGTCGATATGAAAATGGCAGATGGCACAGAGATCCAGCCTGATGCCACATATACATTAACCGTCAACAACTTTATGGCGACGGCAACAGGCACCAAATATCAGCCAATCGGATTGCTCGGGAAAAATCCGGTGACAGGGCCAGAGGATTTGGAAGCGACAGTTGAGTACGTGAAGAGTTTTGATGAGCCAATTGCGTATACAAAAGAGGGAAGGATTAAGCTCGCTGCAGCCAGTGATATTGAAGATCCTGTTACAGAAGACCCGGTTGCGGAAGAGCCTGGAGATGACCCGGGGACGGAGCATCCAATGAAAGAGGTCCCAGAGCCTGATGTGGATTTGCCTGATATAAAAGAGACTCCGGATACAGCACCGGTTCATCAGCTGCCGCCTTCAGCCATTTCGAGATTCAATGAAATACCTATCAACAACGAAAAAAACGCTGCTAATAGCATCAGCACATTGCCTTTACGAAACGAGGGCGGGGAAAGCGGGTCTGAGCATTCGCTTCCAGATACATCAGCAGGCTACTATAACTTTATGGCAATCGGTGCGGCGATGACATTGTCCGGAACTTATCTATATGTCAGAAGAAAAAGGAGCGCCTCCAGAACGTGAAAAAGGTTATTCCACTATTTATCATTGCAGCCGGCCTAGTGATCGCAGGCTATGGAGGCTTTAAATTGATCGATACGAATATGAAAACGGAACAGACATTAAAAGAAGCAAAACTTGCGGCTGAAAAGCCGCAGGAAGCTTCGGGGACGAAAAATAGCGCAGATCAGGCAAAGAACAAAGCATCATTTAAGCCTGAAACCGGCCAAGCGAGCGGCATTTTGGAAATACCGAAAATCAATGCAGAGCTTCCGATTGTGGAGGGCACTGATGCTGATGATTTAGAAAAAGGTGTCGGGCATTACAAGGATAGTTATTATCCTGATGAAAACGGACAAATTGTGCTGTCAGGGCATCGAGATACCGTGTTTCGCCGGACGGGAGAGCTGGAAAAGGGGGATCGGCTCCGCATTCTCCTGTCTTATGGAGAATTCACATATGAAATTGTAAAAACAAAAATTGTTGATAAGGATGACACATCTATTATCACGCTCCAGCATGAAAAGGAAGAGCTGATTCTGACGACTTGCTATCCGTTTTCATACATCGGAAATGCCCCGAAGCGCTATATTATATATGGAAAGCGAGTCATTTAAAAAGCCGCAGGAAATGCCTGCGGCTTTTCTTCATGAAAAATATGTAGAACATAGGATTTCTATATCAGCCGGGAAAGGCGCTTCGGCAACAATCAGCTCGCCGGTTATCGGGTGAACGGCCTGTACCTTTTTGGCATGCAGCGCCTGTCTGTTTAACAGCTTGTTCCCGCCTCCGTAAAGCGAGTCTCCTACCAATGGATGGCCGATGCTCGCCATATGAACACGAATTTGGTGTGTTCTTCCTGTTTCTAACTCTAATTCAACGAGCGACAGCCGTTCTTTCGCATTGCTGGCCATTACCTTGAAATGAGTGATGGCTGTTTGCCCGCCTGGTGAAATCCGGCGTCTTGTCGGGTGTGATCGGTCTCTGCCGATCGGCGAATCAATTGTCCCTTTTTTCGTCCGTAGCTTTCCTTCAGCGATGGCGGTATATGTGCGCTTCAGCGTTTTCTTCTCTAACTGCTGGTCTAAGATGGCGTGTGCCAAACGATGCTTGGCAAAAACGATAGCGCCAGATGTATCCTGATCCAGACGGTGGACGTGGCGCACCTTACATGTTTCGCCATTTATCTGATAATGATACGCGATCAAATTAGCCAATGTGCCTGTTTGCCCATCCTCATTCGGGTGCGTCGCTATGCCAGCGGGTTTATTGACGATGAGCATGTGATTGTCCTCAAATAAAATATCAAGCTCTCCATACTCCGGAATGACGGACGAATCTTCACTTTCCTGAAGATCAATGAACACGCGGTCTCCCTTTTTTACAATCATATTGTTTAAGACGGATTCGTGATTGACCTGTATCTGATGATGGGTCATCCAGTCTTGTATCACGGGTTTAGAAGCTTTGAGCGCTGTTTTGAGTATTGAAAACAGCCATTGGCCGTCCTGTTTTTCATTGATGAGGATCTCAAGCCCTCTGCCTTTTTGTTTCATGTCAAATGGCTCCTTTTCGAAGCGGAAGGCTGCTGTTTCTCATAGGAAACACTTACCTTAGCTTTCGCGTTTTTTTCTGTGCTATTCTTGATTAAGACTTAGGATATTCGATGGCAAGAAAGGTGATTGACGTGAGAATTGTGAACGCAGCAACTGCAGAACAGGAGAGCTTTATCAAGGAGCTGTCTATGGAGCTGATCCATGATGTCTTTCCTCTTTATTTCTCCGAGCTGGACATTCAGCGCTTTAAAAAGAAAGGCGTTCTGTCTTTAAATAACCATTATTACCAAGGAACATTAAAAGAAGCATTTCAAATTATGGCTTGTCTGCAAATGATACATATTATCCTGACCAAGCCTTCGCCGCACTCTGATGTGAGTGATCAGGCGATTTTTGAAAAAAACAGCAAGATGCTGAATGATTTTGGGATTTATTTTCCGTTTGCTTTTTCTGACTTTCAAAAGAAGGCAAACAAAGCCTTTTTCGGTCAAAGAAGGCTGATATAATTAGGCGGTAAGAGCTTTTCTATTTTCAGAAAAGCTCTTTTTTGTATCAGAGAAATCATATCATAAAACCTTTCCTCTAACTCCCTTTTTAAACGGCTCGTGTCTGAACATACTAATGATTGAAAGGGGTGCTGACAATGAGTTCAGTTAAAGATACAATGACAACGCAGGTGGCAACCGTTTCTCCGAATCAAACGATTCAGGAAGCGGCTTCTCTAATGAAACAGCATAACGTCGGGGCGATTCCCGTTGTAGAGCAAGGTGTTTTAAAAGGAATGCTGACTGACCGTGACATTGCATTAAGAACTACAGCTCAGGGCCGTGATGGCCAGACACCCGTTTCAGAAGTGATGTCAACAGAACTCGTATCAGGAAACCCTAATATGAGTCTGGAAGACGCGTCGCAGCTGATGGCCCAGCACCAAATCCGCCGCCTTCCTATTGTAGATCAAAACAATCTAGTCGGGATCGTTGCGCTTGGAGACCTGGCAGTCAATCAGATGTCGAACGAGTCTGCGGGAGCAGCGCTGACAAACATTTCTCACCAAAACATTCATTAAATAGAAAGAGCTTGCAGTGTGCAGGCTCTTTCTTCACATAAACCTTACTTTTTGAAAGCAGACTTGTTTCGGGGTATAGTGAGTGTATACATATGTCTCAATTCGGACTAAAGGAGTTGTACCGAGTGATTAAAGCGTTAATTTTTGATTTTGACGGACTTATTCTAGATACAGAAACACACGAATATGAGGTCCTTCAGGAAATATTTGAAGAGCACGGCTCAGTGCTGCCGCTATCTGTCTGGGGAAAGGTCATCGGAACTGCAGCGGGATTCCGGCCTTTTGAATATTTAGAAGAGCAGATTGGGAAAAAGCTGAACCATGAAGAGCTCACAAAATTGAGAAGAGAGCGGTTCGCCAAACGCATGGAAACAGAAAAAGCGAGACCTGGTGTCGAAGCGTATTTGAATGCGGCAAAGGATTTAGGCTTAAAAGTAGGCCTGGCCTCCAGCTCTGATTATAAATGGGTGTCGGGCCATTTGAAGCAAATCGGCCTGTTTGATGATTTTGAGGTTATTCAAACGGCGGATGATGTGGAAGAGGTGAAGCCGAATCCTGAGCTCTATTTATTGGCGGCAAAGAACCTCGGGGTATCGCCAGCGGAATGTCTCGCGTTTGAGGATTCTGTCAATGGTTCGATTGCTGCGAAACGCGCAGGAATGAAGTGTGTCATTGTCCCGAATAAAGTAACGGGCACCTTGATGTTTGAAGACTATGATCACAGGCTTGAATCAATGGCGGAAATGGAACTCGCCCTATTGCTTGATCATCTGAACTCACAAAACTAGAAAGGAGCGAGCAGGTTGTCTGAGAAATTAGATTTGACCCGGTTTGAAAAGAAAATGGTTATCCGCAATATCGAAGAGAAAGACATCGATAAGATTATCGATCTTCAAAAGGACTGCTTTCCGGGGATGGAGCCTTGGAAGCGAGAGCATTTAATCAGCCATTTGGAGCATTTTCCAGACGGGCAGTTTTGTGCAGAATTCGAAGGTGAAATTATCGGTTCGTGCTCAAGTCTCCTGATTAACTTTGATGAATATGATGACCGCCACACGTGGCAGGACATTACAGATGACGGTTATATCACCAACCATAATCCTGACGGCTTGAATATGTATGGAATTGAGGTCATGGTGCATCCGAAATACAGACGGATGAAGATCGGCCATCGTTTGTACGAGGCGAGAAAGGATTTAGCGAGACGCTTAAACCTAAAAAGCATCATCATAGGCGGACGGATTCCAAACTATCACAAGTATGCAGAGGAAATGACAGCGAGAGAGTATGTTGAACAGGTGACACGCCACCAAATTTACGATCCGGTTCTTTCTTTTCAGCTGATGAACGGCTTTACCCTTATGCGAATTAACCCGAATTATCTCCCGGATGATACAGCTTCGATCAAGTATGCGACGCTGATGGAATGGAATAATGTCGATTATCTACCGCAACAGACAAAGCGCTATTATAAGTCAGCGTTCCCTGTGAGAATTTGTGTGATCCAATATGAAATGAAGAAAATTTACTCCTTTGAGGAATTTGCGAATCAAGTAGAATACTATGTCGATGTTGCTTCTGACGCGCGATCTGATTTTGCGGTGTTCCCGGAAATTTTCACAACCCAGCTGATGTCCTTCCTTGAGGAACGGTCACCGAGCTTGGCGGTACAGAGAATTACCGAGTATACAGAAGATTACATCAGCCTTTTTACTGATTTGGCTGTGAAGTATAACGTCAACATTATCGGCGGGTCTCATTTCGTCGAAGAGGAAGGCAAAATTTATAATATCGCTTACCTGTTCAGACGGGACGGAACGATCGAGAAGCAATATAAACTCCATATTACGCCGAATGAACGCAAATGGTGGGGAATCAGCGCAGGAGACCAGGTTCGTGTGTTTGATACAGACTGCGGAAAAATTGCGATCCAGATCTGTTATGACATTGAATTTCCTGAGCTTGCCCGGATTGCAGCTGATAAAGGCGCAAAAATCATCTTTACGCCATTTTGTACAGAAGACCGTCAAGGCTATTTGCGTGTCAGATACTGTTCGCAGGCTAGAGCGGTTGAAAATCAAATTTATACCGTTATCTCGGGAACGGTTGGAAACCTGCCGCAAACGGAAAACATGGATATCCAATACGCCCAGTCAGGCATCTTTGCCCCGTCTGATTTTGAATTCGCCCGAGACGGTATTGTCGGCGAAACAAACCCGAATATTGAAATGGTCGTCATCGGCGATGTTGACCTGGAAATTCTCAGAAGACAGCGCCAAAACGGCACAGTGCGCCAGCTAAAAGACAGGCGGCGTGATATTTATCATATTCACTATAAGAAATAATCCGGAAACCCGCCTGAATTGGCGGGTTTTTTTAAAGCAAAAGCGGAATTGATACGTTTTCTTTAAAGTAAATTGTATATTGGAAGGTGCCTTATGAAGTTTCTGTATTTCCATAATTTTCTATATCATACAGAAAATAGATATGTTTCACATTGCTATTGCAATGGCTGTCCAAGTCGTTTCGTGTGCGACCTTTATCAGTACGATGCTGCATCTTCTTTCTTCTTGAGGAAAGAGGACGTTTTATTATTTACACGGTTTATTGACTCTGGCCCCGTCTGGCTTTATATTGAAGGCAGGGAAATCATCACCAAGACATCACATAAAGAGAAGGTCTGTTTCAATGAATTGGCATTTTAGGGTACGCTAATGAAATGGAGATGATGGGGATGGAAAACATTCAGCAAAATCAGGGATTAAAGCAAAAAGATGAGCAATTTGTGTGGCATGCCATGAAGGGAGCGCATCAAGCGGACAGCCTGATTGCCCAGAAGGCCGAAGGGGCCTGGGTGACCGACATAGACGGACGACGCTATTTGGATGCGATGTCCGGTTTGTGGTGCGTCAATATTGGTTACGGCAGAAAGGAGCTTGCGGAGGCTGCCTATGAGCAATTAAAGGAGCTGCCTTATTACCCGTTAACGCAAAGTCATGCACCCGCTATTCAACTGGCGGAAAAGCTGAATGAATGGCTTGGCGGCGATTATGTTATCTTTTTTTCCAACAGCGGATCGGAAGCTAACGAAACTGCTTTTAAAATTGCCCGCCAGTACCATCTGCAAAACGGCGACCACAGCCGTTATAAATTCATCTCAAGATATCGGGCATACCACGGCAATACATTGGGAGCGCTCTCAGCGACCGGACAGGCGCAGCGGAAATATAAATACGAGCCTTTAAGCCAAGGGTTCCTGCATGCAGCTCCGCCAGATCTATACCGGAATCCTGATGATGCTGATACGCTTGAGAGCGCAAATGAAATCGACCGCATCATGACATGGGAATTAAGCGAAACGATTGCCGGGGTCATTATGGAGCCCATTATTACAGGCGGAGGCATCCTCATGCCGCCGGACGGATATATGAAGAAGGTGGAGGACATTTGCCGGCGCCACGGAGCCCTTTTGATTTGTGATGAAGTGATCTGCGGGTTTGGACGGACAGGCGAGCCGTTCGGGTTTATGCACTACGGCGTGAAGCCTGATATCATTACGATGGCGAAGGGCATCACAAGCGCATACCTGCCATTGTCAGCGACTGCTGTGAAACGGGATATTTTCGAAGCGTATCAGGGAGAAGCTCCTTATGACCGTTTCCGCCACGTGAACACGTTCGGCGGAAGCCCGGCTGCCTGTGCCTTGGCATTGAAAAACCTGCAAATTATGGAGGACGAACAGCTGATTCAGCGCTCACGTGATTTTGGAGCAAAGCTTTTAAGTGAGCTTCAAGCTCTGAGAGAACACCCGGAAGTCGGAGACGTCAGAGGAAAAGGGCTGCTGATCGGAATCGAACTCGTCAAAGATAAATTAACCAAAGAGCCGGCTGATGCTGACAAAGTAAACCAAGTGGTTGCGGCATGCAAAGAAAAAGGGCTGATTATCGGCAAAAACGGAGATACAGTTGCCGGCTACAACAACGTCATCCAGCTTGCGCCTCCATTTTGCCTGACAGAAGAGGACCTTTCCTTTATCGTGAAAACGGTGAAAGAAAGCTTTCAAACGATATAATATAAAAGTGATTGATTAAAGGAGCACACGATGAGTTTTCACAATCAGCCGATTTTACCGGCTATTCGCAATATGAAGCAATTTGATGAGTTTTTGAACAGTTCATTCTCTTACGGTGTTATTCTTGATATTCATCTCGGCCAGCTGAAGGGCGTGATCAGAGAAGCGCAAAAGCATGGAAAGAACATGATGGTGCACGTCGATCTCATTCAAGGGATTAAGCATGACGAATACGGTGCGGAATTTATATGTCAGGATATCAAGCCCGCTGGGATTATTTCCACAAGATCGAACGTGATTGCCAAAGCGAAGCAGAAGAAAATTTATGCCATTCAGCGCCTGTTTTTGCTTGATACAAGCGCGATGGAGAAAAGCATGGAGTTTATCGGCAAGCATAAGCCTGACTTCATCGAAGTGCTTCCCGGCATCGTTCCGTCACTCATTCAGGAAATAAAGGAGAAAACGGGAATTCCCATCTTTGCCGGCGGTTTCATCCGTACGGAAGAGGATGTAGAACAGGCATTGAAAGCGGGGGCTGTAGCTGTCACAACATCAAATACCAAATTGTGGAAGAAATATGAAAACTTTTTGACGGAAAGTGATTGACACCGCTTTCATACACTGATACAATTGCACTAGGTTAATACATTGTGATGGAGAACTCGGAGACCACAGCAGCTCTTTACGGCAAATGTTTATGCACCCGTAAAGCGGTTTGTTGTGGTTTTTTTATTCTCTTCTTCTCTATCATACTTTTTAATCGTGACTTTAGGAGGAATGTGCTATGACAGCATTTTGGGGAGAAGTCATCGGTACGATGCTGCTTATCATTTTTGGTGCAGGTGTTTGTGCAGGTGTCAATTTAAAGAAATCGCTTTCATTCCAGTCTGGCTGGATTGTTGTTGTATTTGGATGGGGATTGGGTGTTGCCATGGCAGCTTACGCGGTTGGCGGTATCAGCGGCGCCCATTTGAATCCGGCGCTAACGATAGCGCTTGCATTTGTTGGAGATTTTCCATGGAAAGAGGTTCCGGTTTATATTGCGGCGCAAATGATCGGAGCGATCATCGGAGCGGTAATTATTTATCTGCATTACCTGCCGCATTGGAAGTCAACGGATGATCCCGCTGCCAAGCTGGGTGTTTTCTCAACAGGACCAAGCATTCCGCATACATTTGCAAACGTTTTAAGCGAAGTGATTGGGACATTTGTCCTTGTGCTTGGAATCTTGGCCATTGGGGCAAATCAATTTACAGAAGGACTTAATCCTTTAATCGTCGGTTTCCTCATTGTAGCGATCGGTATTTCTCTAGGGGGCACCACCGGCTATGCCATTAATCCTGCGCGTGACTTAGGTCCGCGGATCGCCCACGCTTTTCTTCCGATTCCGGGAAAGGGCTCATCAAACTGGAAATACGCATGGGTTCCGGTAGTCGGCCCGATTTTAGGCGGATCGTTCGGAGGCGTATTTTACAACGCTGCATTTAAGGGGCACATCACAAGCAGCTTCTGGATTGTAAGCGTTATATTGGTTGTGGTATTGTTAGGACTCTATGTCTATACGAAATCACATTCTGCTAAAACATTATCAAATTCAAAATATATTTAATCAAAGGGGAGACATCTTATGGAAACGTACATTTTATCCTTAGATCAGGGGACAACAAGTTCAAGAGCGATTCTGTTTAATAAAGAAGGCAAAATCGTTCACTCCGCTCAAAAGGAATTTACACAATACTTCCCGAATCCTGGCTGGGTTGAGCATAATGCCAATGAAATTTGGGGCTCTGTCCTCGCGGTTATCGCGTCAGTCATCTCTGAATCAGGAATCAGCGCTTCTCAAATTGCCGGCATCGGCATCACGAACCAGCGCGAGACGACGGTTGTGTGGGATAAAGATACAGGAAGTCCTGTCTATAATGCAATTGTTTGGCAGTCAAGACAGACGTCCGGCATTTGTGAGGAACTTCGTGAAAAAGGATATAATGATAAATTCAGAGAAAAAACCGGGCTTTTGATCGATCCATACTTCTCCGGCACGAAGGTGAAGTGGATTTTAGATAATGTGGAAGGCGCAAGAGAAAAAGCGGAAAAAGGCGAGCTGCTGTTCGGAACGATTGATACATGGCTCATTTGGAAAATGTCAGGCGGAAAAGCGCATGTGACCGATTACTCCAATGCTTCCAGAACGCTGATGTTTAATATTTACGATTTAAAATGGGACGATGAACTGCTCGACATTTTAGGCATACCGAAATCCATGCTCCCTGAAGTGAAGCCGTCTTCCCATGTGTATGCGGAGACTGTTGATTATCATTTCTTCGGAAAAAATATCCCGATTGCGGGAGCGGCAGGCGACCAGCAGTCCGCATTGTTCGGCCAAGCGTGCTTTGAAGAAGGCATGGGAAAAAACACATACGGCACTGGATGTTTCATGCTGATGAATACCGGGGAAAAAGCAATTAAGTCCGAACACGGGCTTTTGACGACAATCGCTTGGGGCATTGACGGAAAAGTTAACTATGCGTTAGAAGGAAGCATTTTTGTCGCAGGCTCTGCCATCCAGTGGCTTAGAGACGGATTAAGAATGTTCCAGGATTCATCGCTTAGCGAATCTTATGCAGAAAAAGTGGATTCAACTGACGGCGTGTATGTTGTTCCGGCATTTGTCGGACTGGGCACGCCTTACTGGGACAGCGATGTGCGCGGTTCGGTTTTCGGCCTTACAAGAGGGACAACAAAAGAGCACTTTATCCGTGCGACACTGGAGTCATTGGCTTATCAGACAAAAGATGTGCTTGACGCAATGGAAGCAGATTCAAACATTTCATTAAAGACGCTTCGTGTAGACGGAGGAGCTGTGAAAAACAATTTCCTGATGCAGTTCCAAGGAGATCTGTTGAATGTTCCTGTGGAGCGCCCGGAAATTAATGAAACGACTGCACTTGGCGCTGCTTATTTGGCGGGTATCGCTGTGGGATTCTGGAAGGACCGTTCTGAAATCGCGAACCAGTGGAATCTGGATAAACGGTTTGAACCTAAATTAGAAGAAGAAAAACGAAATGAGCTGTATAAAGGCTGGCAAAAAGCCGTGAAAGCAGCTATGGCTTTTAAATAATGCAATACTATGGTATAATGGCTACAAGTTAATAAGAACGGTCCTGAGACGAGGAGAGACCACAGCACCAAAGTGTAAGCATGCACTTTGGCTGTTGTGGTCTCTTTTTCTATTTACCGTGACAACAAGGAGGAAACGTAATGATGAAACATCAATTTTCAAGTCTTGAAAGAGATCGCATGCTGACAGACATGACGAAAAAAACATATGACCTATTTATTATCGGAGGAGGAATTACAGGAGCGGGAACAGCTCTTGACGCGGCATCAAGGGGAATGAAGGTCGCACTAAGCGAAATGCAGGACTTTGCGGCAGGGACATCAAGCCGATCAACGAAGCTGGTACATGGCGGCTTGCGCTATTTAAAACAATTTGAAGTGAAAATGGTCGCTGAGGTAGGGAAAGAGCGGGCGATTGTATATGAAAACGGTCCGCATGTTACTACACCGGAATGGATGCTGCTTCCGTTTCATAAAGGCGGCACATTCGGTTCATTTACAACATCTATCGGGTTACGAGTGTATGACCTCCTTGCAGGTGTGAAAAAGTCAGAACGAAGAAGCATGCTTTCAGCAAAAGAAACGCTGCAAAAAGAGCCATTGGTGAAAAAAGACGGCTTAAAGGGCGGCGGGTACTATGTGGAATACCGCACTGACGACGCGAGATTGACAATCGAAGTCATGAAGGAAGCGGTGAAATTCGGGGCAGAGCCTGTGAATTACTCCAAAGTGAAGGAGCTTCTTTACGAAAAAGGCAAAGCTGTCGGCGTATTAATTGAAGATGTGCTGACAAAGAAAGAATATAAAGTGTATGCGAAAAAAATTGTCAATGCGACAGGTCCTTGGGTCGATCAGCTCAGAGAAAAAGACCATTCGAAAAACGGAAAGCATTTGCAGCATACAAAGGGCATTCACCTTGTATTTGACCAGTCTGTCTTTCCGCTGAAACAGGCTGTATATTTTGATACACCTGATGGCCGGATGGTATTTGCGATTCCTCGTGAAGGCAAAACATATGTGGGAACAACAGACACTGTTTACAAAGAGGCGCTGGAGCATCCGCGGATGACAACAGAGGATCGTGATTATGTCATCAATTCAATTAATTATATGTTCCCAGAACTGAATATCACTGCGAATGACATCGAATCCAGCTGGGCGGGGCTGCGTCCGCTGATTCATGAAGAAGGCAAAGATCCTTCTGAAATTTCACGGAAAGACGAGATTTGGACATCTGACTCAGGCTTGATCACCATTGCCGGCGGAAAACTGACTGGATACAGAAAAATGGCGGAGCACATCGTTGATCTTGTGCGTGACCGCTTAAAAGAAGAAGGCGCAAAGGATTTTGGCCCATGTAAAACGAAAAACATGCCAATCTCAGGCGGGCACGTCGGCGGTTCGAAAAATCTCATGTCCTTCGTGACCGCGAAAACAAAAGAAGGAATTGCAGCGGGTTTATCAGAAAAAGACGCAAAACAGCTGGCGATCAGATACGGCTCTAACGTAGATCGCGTCTTTGACCGGATAGAAGCGCTGAAAGATGAGGCCGCGAAACGCAACATTCCGGTTCATATTCTTGCTGAGGCAGAATACAGTATAGAAGAAGAGATGACTGCAACCCCTGCAGACTTCTTTGTCCGCAGAACGGGACGTTTATTCTTTGATATCAATTGGGTAAGAACATATAAAGATGCCGTTATTGATTTTATGAGCGAGCGATTCCAATGGGATGAGCAGACGAAAAACAAACATACAGAAAACCTCAACATGCTTTTACACGATGCGGTTGTACCGCTTGAACAATAAATCATAACGGGCTGTCTGCAGCCCGTTATTTCTTTTTACGTGCCGAAAGTGCCAGATCTCAGGTTATCAAGTGACAGAGACACTCGCTTCATATAAAATAATGGCTATAAGCTGATACATAGGAGGACGAACATGACTTGGAGAAAGAGCTATGAACGCTGGAAACAAACAGAACATTTAGATCCGGAATTAAAAGAGCGCCTCACTGAATTAGAGGGGGATGAACAGGCTCTTGAGGACTGTTTCTATAAAGACCTTGAATTCGGTACCGGCGGAATGCGCGGAGAAATCGGCGCTGGGACGAATCGGATGAATATTTACACTGTGCGCAAAGCATCAGCCGGGTTTGCGGCATACATTTCGAAGCAGGGTGAGGAAGCAAAAAAACGGGGCGTTGTCATTGCTTATGATTCTCGCCATAAATCGCCGGAATTTGCGATGGAAGCGGCAAAAACACTTGCGACACAAGGCATCCAAACATACGTGTTTGATGAGCTTCGCCCGACGCCAGAGCTGTCATTCGCTGTCAGAAAGCTAAACGCTTATGGAGGGATTGTGGTAACAGCAAGCCATAACCCGCCTGAATATAACGGCTACAAAGTATACGGTGATGATGGCGGCCAGCTGCCTCCGAAGGAAGCGGACATCGTCATTGAGCAGGTAAACGCGATTGAAAATGAGCTGACAATCACAGTGGACGAAGAAAATGCGTTAAAAGAAAAAGGCTTAATCAAGATCATCGGTGAAGACATTGATAAAGTCTATACAGAAAAACTGACGTCCATTTCTGTACATCCTGAATTATCGAAAGAAGTGGATGTAAAGGTTGTTTTCACACCGTTGCATGGAACTGCGAATAAACCGGTCAGACGCGGCCTTGAAGCGCTCGGCTACAAAAATGTAACGGTTGTCAAAGAACAGGAACTGCCGGATTCAAATTTTTCCACTGTTACATCGCCAAACCCGGAAGAGCATGCGGCATTCGAATATGCCATTAAGCTTGGGGAGGAGCAGCATGCAGATATTCTCATCGCGACAGACCCTGATGCTGACCGCCTAGGCATCGCGGTGAAAAACGATCAAGGCAAATATACAGTGCTGACAGGAAACCAAACCGGAGCGCTGCTGCTTCATTACCTGCTTTCTGAAAAGAAAAAACAAGGCATCCTGCCAAATAACGGTGTTGTTCTCAAAACGATCGTTACAAGCGAAATCGGCCGTGCCGTAGCTTCATCATTCGGCCTTGATACGATTGATACGCTGACAGGCTTCAAGTTTATCGGTGAAAAGATCAAGGAATACGAGGCATCAGGCCAGTATACCTTCCAATTCGGTTATGAAGAGAGCTACGGTTATTTAATCGGGGATTTTGCCCGCGATAAGGACGCCATTCAGGCCGCGCTTTTGGCAGTTGAAGTTTGCGCGTTTTATAAAAAGCAGGGAATGTCATTATATGAAGCCCTTATCAATCTCTTTAACGAGTATGGTTTTTATCGTGAAGGGCTGAAATCTCTGACACTGAAAGGAAAACAAGGAGCAGAGCAAATTGAAGCGATACTTGCTTCCTTCAGAAAAAATCCGCCGCAGAAAATGGCCGGCAAACAGGTTGTTACAGCAGAAGATTACGCTGTAAGCAAACGGACGCTTCTGACTGAAAACAAAGAAGAAGCCATCGACTTGCCAAAATCAAATGTACTGAAATACTTCCTGGAAGACGGGTCTTGGTTCTGTCTTCGTCCTTCTGGAACTGAGCCGAAGGTGAAATTTTATTTCGCCGTAAAAGGGGCATCTTTGGAAGACAGTGAAAAGCGTCTTGCCGCCCTTTCTGAAGATGTAATGAAGACGGTAGATGAAATTGTTGAGTCAACGAAAAAATAATTCTACTATCAGCCGGATCATTGTAAATGATCCGGTTTTTCTTTTTCTCATCCAAAAGTCTGAAAGAAAATCATTCCACATACGAAGTACTGAAATACAAAAAACTGGTATAATCTTTAATACAAGATCAATGCGGAGTGAGAAACGTGAGCAAAACGAGGATGGAAAAATTAAAAACGCTGAAAACCATTGCGGAAACCTTAAATCAAGGGCACGATATCAATGCAACACTGGATGAGGTTTTAAAAGAATTGCTGAGTCTGACAAATCTTCAATCCGGATGGATTTTTCTGATCGAAGAAGATGGATCCTATACGTTAGCGGCCGACGCTTTTCTGCCTCCCGCTTTAAGCCGCAAGGAAAAAGTGCTGATGTGCGAAGGGGAGTGTTACTGCCTGACAAAATTCAATAACGGGGGGCTTAGAAGGGCTGCTAATATCATGAACTGCAAACGCATCGAATCAGCCGAAGAACTGCATTGTTTTGATACAGAAGGGATTACGCATCATGCAACTGTGCCTTTAGAAGACGGGGACAGGAGATTCGGATTGTTAAATGTAGCGGCGGCCGGAAAAACCATGTTTGATGAGGAAGAGCTGCATTTACTCGAGTCTGTCGCCTTTCAGATCGGAACGGCAATCCAGCGTATGAGGCTTTCCGAATATAAACAAAAAAATGCTCTTTTAATGGAGCGAAACCGCCTCGCTCAGGAGCTTCACGATTCTGTCAATCAAATGCTGTTTTCCGTCAGTTTAACTGCCAGAGCTGCAAAGACACTAACAAAAGACGAGCATTTGCAGCAGATGATTGATTTCATCCAAAACCTATCCCAGGACGCTCTCGCGGAAATGAAAGCGTTAATTTGGCAGCTTCGCCCCGGAGGATTGGAAAAAGGGCTGGCTGAAGCCATAAAAAGCTATGGCGTTCTCATTGGATTGAAGGTCATCTTTACCCAAAAAGGCTGTCCTGTTCTGACTGATGAGCAGGAGCATATGCTATGGCGTGTCGTACAGGAAGCATTAAATAACTGCAAAAAGCATGCCGGAACGGATACGGCGTATGTTAGTCTGACTGCTTCTTTGGGCCATGCGGAGCTGGATATAATCGATCATGGGGCAGGATTTCGCTATGAAGCGCATGCCGGTCTGCCTTCACTTGGCATCAAGGGTATGAAAGAACGAGCGGAAAAAGCCGGCGCGAAGTTTTGGATTGAGTCAGCGCTTGGAACTGGAACAAAGCTGTCCATCAGGCTTCCGCTAACAAGCCGAAAAGGAGGGGCGGTATGAAAATTGTAATTGCTGATGATCATCACGTTGTCAGAAAGGGTCTGCGTTTTTTCTTTGCCACCCAGGATGATATTGAAGTTGTCGGAGAAGCTGCAAACGGAATAGAAGCTCTCCGTGTCATCGAAGAGACAAAGCCGGATCTTGTGCTAATGGATCTATCTATGCCCGAGATGGACGGCATTCAAGCCATTAAAAAAGCAATACAGCAATTTCCGGAGACGAATATCATTGTGCTAACGAGCTACTCTGATCAGGAGCACGTCATCCCCGCTCTTCAGGCAGGTGCGAAGGCATATCAATTAAAGGATACGGAGCCCGAGGAATTGGTGAAAACACTAAGACAAGTGCATGCTGGCGAATACAAGCTTTCTACAACTATTATGCCCCATGTGCTGACACATATGAAAAATCAGCACGACCCGGAAAAAGAAAAATATTATCAATTAACAAGAAGGGAAAAAGACGTTCTGACTGAAATCGCGAACGGGAAAAGCAATAAAGAAATCGCAGTAGCCTTGTTTATTTCAGAAAAAACAGTGAAAACCCATGTATCGAATCTGTTAGCAAAACTTGAAGTGGCCGACCGCACGCAAGCAGCGCTTTTCGCAGTGAAATATAACCTGAATGGAGAGATCTCGAAATGAACATGTTAGTCATAAATGGCACGCCAAGAAAACATGGGAGAACAAGAATTGCCGCATCTTATCTTTCAGCACTGTATCACACGGATTTGATTGATCTTAGCGAGTTTGTATTGCCGATTTTTAATGGTGAAGCGGATCAATCTGAACTGTTGCAGGTACAGGAGCTTAAACAACGCGTTACTAAAGCGGATGCGATTGTATTATTATCTCCTGAATATCACAGCGGCATGAGCGGCGCTTTAAAAAATGCCTTGGATTTTTTAAGCAGCGAACAATTCAAATATAAGCCCGTTGCATTATTGGCAGTGGCGGGGGGCGGAAAAGGCGGCATCAATGCGCTGAATAATATGAGGACTGTGATGCGGGGGCTCTACGCCAATGTCATCCCGAAGCAGCTGGTGCTTGATCCGGTGCATATTGATGTTGAAAATACTGCCGTGGCTGAAAACATTAAGGAAAGCTTAAAAGAGCTTGTCGAAGAACTCAGCTTATTCGCAAAAGCAGGAAATCCCGGCGTTTAAACCGCCGGGATTTGTTTATGTGAGCAGGGCTAATTGATCTTCATAAGTCAGCTCTGTGGCATGATCAATATAACGGAGAAGAGAATACAGCATCTTTTCAAGAACGGCGTAATCCTGTTCAAAATGATAGGCATGCAGAAAATGCTCAATTCGTTTTGACAACAAATCATCCTCTGTACGCACCATTAAAATTAATAAATTATCCCATTGGGAACGATGGGTGTAATATAGCGCTTTATCGTAATCGGCATAATCCATGAATCGCTTCTCCTTTCTTGTGTGAGAAGTTCATGATTAGTTTATGCCGCATTCTCTGTAATTGACGGGGCAAAACTTGGCGTCTGCGGCAGTAAAGGAGTAGCAATATGAGGGAGACATAAAATCAAAATGCCTGAATGAAGCAATCGCTTTTGGTAAACCTATGAGAGAACATATTCTTGGTACAGGAGACTGAAAATATGAAATCTCTGCCGTATACCATCGCGCTTCTTTTTTGCGGATTGATCATCGTGTCAATCGCTGCAAAAGGTCATTCAACGGACACAAACGAGTCCGTTCAAAAGTGGGAACAGCTTGCCTGGAGCAAAATTCAGGATGAATATAAGGGTGCTTCATTTTCTGATTATGCTTATATGGGGCGGACCGAGGTGAATGATCAGCAGACGAAAGATGTCTTTCGGGTGACAGTCAGACAGAAAGATGACACTTTTTCTGTTCGGGCCGAAGTCTATTTTCATCCGGTGACAAATCATATGATCAGCATCAACGTCTTTAGGCTCTAATAAAAAACTGTACAGCCGTTAAGGCCGCACAGTTTCTGTTTTTAGAAATATCGTTTTGCACCGAGATAACGCTGTTTCCAGTAAGAGTTGTTCATATTGGAAATGACAACTCCGGAATCGTTGGCATTTATGAATTCCCCGTTTCCTAGGTAAATTCCAACGTGGGAAGGGCCGGCTTTATACGTTGTAAAGAAAACGAAATCTCCGACAGCAGGCTGGCTGACGGGCTTCATTGTGTTCCAATATCCAGCTGCCGTTAATCTAGATACGGATGTGACTTTGTTCAATACATAGTAAATGAATCCGCTGCAGTCAAACCCGGACGGTGTCGTGCCTCCCCATCGATACGGGACCCCAAGCTGCTCTTTAGCGGCGGCAATCATTGTGTTAATCTTCGCGCTCGTTGAGCTGGTGGTGTTTGAAGAACCGGATGAAGACGATGATGATGATGCTTTTCCGGTAATGACCAGCTTTTGGCCAACCTGCAAGACATCAGTTTTTAAATTGTTTTTCTCCCGGATCTGCTGAGCTGTTACATTAAATTTCTGAGCAATGACCCACAAGGAATCACCGCTTTTCACCGTGTATGTAGTCGTCGCGCCTGAGCTTGCATTTGACGAAGAAGACGACGATGAAGAGCCTGAAGATGCTTTACCCGTCAGCTTCAGTACTTGTCCAACGTAAAGCACATCTGATTTCAGATTGTTGACATTTCGGATTTGCTGTACAGTCAGGTTATAGTTGTTTGCGATTTTCCAAAGTGAATCACCGCTTTTTACAGTATATTTCGTTGTTGCCGAAGTTTGGTTCGATTTGGATGAAGTGTCTTTGGAAGACGTATCAGAGCCGCTTGATTTTGTTTTCAACACCTGATTCACGTAAATGGTGTCTGATTTTAAGTTGTTCAAGACCTTCAATTCAGCGATGGACATATTGACTTTGTTTGCAATTTTCCAAAGCGAATCTCCAAGCTGCACCTTATATGTTCCTGTAGAAGATGAAGAACTTGAGCTCTTATTAGAACTGCTTTTTGAACTGGAACTAGAGCTTGAAGAAACTGTGCCGGACACCTTTAATTTCTGCCCCGCACGAATCAAATCGCTGCTTAGTCCGTTTAATTTCTTTAGTTCCTGCACCGTCATTTTATACTCATTTGCGATCAGCCAAAGTGAATCACCGCTTTTCACAGTGTAAACAGAACTTCCGCTCTTCTTGGTTGTTGAGCTTGAAGTAGATGAAGAAGTGCTGGAATTGCTGCCTGGAATGGTAAGCGTCTGGCCGATCGACAGAACAGTAGTCGAAAGATGATTGGCGGATGTGAGGGCCGCCACACTTGTGTTATAGGTTTGGGCCAGTTTCCATAAAGAATCTCCGCTTTTGACCTTAATCGTTGCTGCTTCAGCTGGTGTCACTGCTAAAGTTGTGCCGACAATCGCAGATGCTGTCAGCCCTGCTGCTAATTTCTTTTTCATCTTAGCTCTCCTTTTTCCCCCAATGATTTTGAATTTGCTGTTTCTTTTTTATATCGGCACATTTGTCTCATCGTTTTGCCTTTTTTAAAAAATAGCCATATTATCTTAACAAAAAGGGGGGAAAAAGGGCATAAAAAAAGAAGGAATCATGGATCTATTCCTTCATTTTTAAAAGCTTCATGATATCTTCCTTGTTTTTGACGAGGTCGCGCAGTGTATATTTGTCTAAAACCGCAAGATAGGCCAAAAGCGCTTCATTAAGCACATGTTTTAAGCCGCATACCGGGGAAATAACGCAGAGATTCTTGTTCGCATCAAAACATTCAACAATATTAAAATCGTCCTCTGTTTTTCTGACAACCTCACCGATGTTGATGTCTTCAGGGTCCATGCCTAATCGTATGCCGCCGCCCCGTCCGCGTATCGTTTCTACGTAGCCGAGCTGGCCGAGCCTGTATATGACTTTCATAAGATGATTTTTTGAAATAGCATACGTTTCGGCAATCTGTTTTATATTTGAAAGTTCTCCGGGACGCTCTGCAGCCAGAAAAATCAACACTCTTAATGAATAATCTGTATAATTGGTTAACTTCATAATAAGACCTCAGAATAAGACATTTTCTATATCTTATCATAATCGATTGAAAAATGAAAAAAAAGGAATTAAAAAACCATGCACCCAGCTGGGTGCATGGTTTTTGCTTACATGTCATTTGGCGGATTTTGGTGTTGGCGTTTTTTTTCAATTTCGGTGTTTTGCATTTTGCGTTCAAATGTAGACAGATAACGTGACGCAAAATCCTTTCCGCCAAGGCCGAAGGATAAACCAAAAGCGAGTGCAAAGCCGCTAAGAACGATGATGAACGCGGAATTGACGATTGTCGCAGCGACACCAAGCTGATCCAGGGCCATAAAGAAAGCAAGTGCGATAATGGTGTATTTAGCGATGGCCGCTAAAGATTTGAATTCCTGGCCTTTAATCATGCTTGCGAGCACTTTGCGCACCAATTCCCCGGCGTAAAGGCCGATTCCGAGAATGAATACAGCGACAAGGACATTCGGCAGATACGCGATGATGCCTGTCGCAATTTCTACGAGGAAGTGCAGCCGAACAATTTGAAGCGCCTCGGCTGTAAACAGCAGAATGACAATGATTTGCGCAATCAAACCGACAACTTGAGACAAGGACAGCTTTGCAGGCGTTCCGGCTTCCATGCCTATTTTTTCTAAGACAGAATCAAAGCCTGCGCGATGGAGCAGTCCGGACACCATGGATTTCACCCATTTTCCTGCCCACATACCAGCTAAAATAAGCACGATGGCAATTATGATGTTCGGAAGCATGTTTAAAATCGTATTCAGCATAGAGACAGCCGGTTTTGAAATGCCGGCGACATCCAGCTGATCCAACGCAGAAATGACCACCGGAATGATAATCAACACATAAGCGATTGTTCCGATGACTGCAGAAAGGCTTGTATCTTTTAAGTAAATGGATAAACCCATACGTGCCGCGAATCTTTCCGTGCCGATGCTTGCAAGGAAATTTGTAATGATATCACGTACAAGGCGGGCAATAAGCCAGCCGATTAATACGATAAGCGCCGCTGCAAATAACTTCGGCAGAAAAGCGAGCACGCTGTCCATCATATTTGTAAAAGGACCTGAAATGCCACTGATTTTCAAAGAAGATAAGACCCCTGGCAGGAAAACAAGCAGCACGAGATAAAAGACAATTTGTGAAGCGGTATTGACAGCCTGATGAATATCTTTTCCTTCAGACACCAAATTCCACTTGCGCAGTTTGTCACTCGTGTTCAGCTTCATCCCGATTTTTTTGACAAGGAAGCTCAAAACAGAGGCTGCAGCCCATCCTAACAGCAGAATGAGTCCGGCTTTCAGCACGCTTGGGATCGCGGCTGCAATCGCCGACAGCATACTGACAAATGGTGATGCCACTGTTGTCAGGTGCAAAATGTTAAAGAATAAAATAAAGACGATGATCAATGCGATAAAATAAACGACTTTGCTTATGACTTTTTCCGAGGAATAGCGTGAAGGCTTTTTCCCAGCAAAGAGCTTGTCATCGATTTTTGTTTTGCTGAGTCCTTTGTATACCGCTTTTTCAATGATTTTAGCGATAGCCCATCCGATTAATAAGACAAGTAAAGCAATAATTACGTTTGGCAGCTTACTGAGATAAGAAGAAAGCACGTCTGCTACATTCAATTGGTATCGCTCCTTTTTTTCGTAGTATGGTGTGTGTTTACCCACTGATCCAATAAACAAACAGCTGAATGTGCCGGGGAATTTTTTTCTCGCCAGAGTGAGGCTATCATCTTTTGTCTGGCGGGCTCATACATTATAGATAAGTCCAAGTAGGGGGGATTCGGTTGAACGCGGAGGAGAAGAAAGAATTACAGCGGGCAATTGAGGAAATTACCGAAATTGCAAAAGGATTCGGCCTTGATTTCTACCCGATGAGATATGAAATCTGCCCGGCTGAAATTATTTATACATTTGGCGCGTACGGAATGCCGACAAGATTCAGCCACTGGAGCTTTGGCAAGCAGTTTCACAAAATGAAGCTGCATTATGATCTGGGATTAAGCAAGATTTATGAGCTGGTCATTAACTCAGATCCATGCTACGCTTTTTTGCTGGACAGCAACTCACTGATCCAAAATAAATTGATTGTCGCTCACGTTCTTGCCCATTGCGATTTCTTCAAAAACAACTGCCGTTTCCAAAACACGAAGCGCGATATGGTGGAAAGCATGGCGGCAACGGCTGAACGGATAAAACACTATGAACAGGTTCACGGGATTAAAGAAGTAGAGTCATTTTTAGATGCGATCCTTGCGATTCAGGAGCATATCGATCCGTCGTTGGTCCGCCCAAAGCTCCAATGGAGTGTGGATGATGAGGAAGAGGAGATTGAAGAGGCAGCCACGCCTTACGATGATCTATGGTCTTTGGATGAAAAGAAACCGAAAAAACAAGTGAAAAAATCGAAAAAACCGTTCCCGCCAAGACCCGAAAAAGATATCCTGCTTTTTATCGAGGAGCATTCCCGGGAGCTGGAGCCATGGCAGCGTGATATATTAACAATGATGAGAGAGGAAATGCTTTATTTCTGGCCTCAGCTGGAAACCAAGATTATGAATGAGGGCTGGGCTTCCTATTGGCACCAGCGAATTATACGTGAGCTTGATTTAACCTCTGATGAAGCGATCGAGTTCGCCAAGCTGAATGCAGGTGTCGTTCAGCCGTCCAAAACAGGCATTAACCCTTATTATTTAGGGCTGAAAATATTTGAAGACATTGAGGAGCGGTACAACAACCCGACGGAGGAAATGAAGAAAATGGGTGTGCAGCCTGACTCCGGTCGGGAGAAAATGTTTGAGGTCAGGGAGATTGAATCCGATATCTCTTTCATCCGCAATTATTTAACTAAAGACTTAGTCATGCGCGAAGATCTTTATTTGTTTCAAAAACAGGGCAGAGATTATAAGATCATTGATAAAGAGTGGAAGTCGGTGCGCGACCAGCTCGTAAGCATGCGGGTAAATGGCGGTTTTCCATATTTGACGGTAAGCGACGGCGATTATATGAAAAATAACGAACTCTATATTAAGCATTGGTATGAGGGCATAGAGCTGGATTTGAAATATTTGGAGAAAGTGCTCCCTTATTTATTCCAGCTTTGGGGAAGAAGCGTGCACATTGAGTCTGTGCTTGAGGATAAGGAAGTCATGTTTTCGTACGATGGAAAAGGTGTTCATCGCAGGTATTTATAAAAAAAGGATGCAGCGTTCTGCATCCTTTTTATTTTCCAGTTTTTAAAATCTTAAATATGATATTTGCCTGATCGGTATTGTTAATCAATCCGCGGAATTTTTCTTTTCCGGGACCGTACGCGTATACCGGCACTTGTTCGCCGGTGTGATCGGTACTCGTCCATCCGCTGTTAGAGCGAGTATTAAAAATCTTGATGATGGCTTTGTAGGCCCCTTTGCTTTTGTCAGCCTGTGAAGCTGCTTCAACGCTTTTGATTTCTTCAGATGTGAATGTCAGATTGGTATAGCGGGTGAGCACATCTTTAACCGGCTTGCCTTCACTGATTTTTTTGGCCATAAATTCAGGCGTTTTCTTTGCGGAGAGAATCGGCTCTGCGTGCCAATTCTTTTCGCCGTTTGCGCCAATGGTAAAGCCGCCGGTTGTATGGTCTGCAGCTGCAATCACAAGTGTATGTTTGTCTTTTTTCGCAAATTCAATCGCGGCTTTATAGGCCTGTTCAAAGTCTTTAACCTCGCTCATGGCTCCTACTGTATCATTGTCATGGGCTGCCCAGTCAATCTGGCTCCCCTCGACCATTAAGAAAAATCCTTTTTTATTTTGGTTCAAGCGTTCAATTGCTGAAACCGTCATTTCTTTGAGAGACGGTGTTTTGCTGTCGCGATCAAGCGCTTTAGCAAGCCCTCCATCCGCGAAAAGTCCGAGCACCTGCTGATCCTTATTTTTCTTCAGTGCTTGTTTAGTTGTCACATAGCTGTAGCCGGCTTGTTTGAATTCCTTAGTCAAGTTTCTGTCCTTGCGGTTAAAATAAGATTTTCCGCCGCCAAGCAGCACGTCTATTTTATGTTTGCCTTTTATTTTGTCATCCATATAGCTATTGGCGATTTGGTCCATGTTTTTCCGAGATTCATTGTGGGCCCCGTATGCGGCAGGGGTGGCGTGGTTAATTTCAGACGTTGCAACAAGCCCTGTTGACTTGCCTTGCTGTTTGGCCTCTTCAAGCACAGATTTCACTTTTTTCCCGTTTTTATCGACGCCAATTGCATTGTTATATGTCTTAACTCCTGTCGCTAATGCTGTTCCGGCAGCTGCTGAATCTGTAATATTATAATCAGGGTCATCCGGATGCGTCATCATCATGCCTGTCAAATTCCGGTCAAATTCAGTCAACTTCGGGTTATTCGGTGTTTCACCGTTATTTTTCATGGAACGGTAGGCGTTTATGTAAGGCGTCCCCATGCCGTCGCCTATCATCACAATGACATTTCTGATCTCAGCTTTGTCTTGTTTTTTGGCGCTGGCCTTTTCTGTTTGCTGGAGTTCGGCTCCGGCAAAGATTCCAGCTGTAAGGACAAAAACAGCGGCGATTGACAGAAGTTTTGATTTCATATTTTGAAACAAATTCATTTTTTGCAGGCCTCCTTTAATATGTTCCATTTATTACGTCAGGGAAATATTGTTAAATATGGATGTTGATCAAGTAAACAACAAGTAAAGCCTTGTAAGGAAATGAAAAAACGCTTTTCGTTATCTTTCCATATTTGATGTAAAGCATTCATTTTCAGAAAAATCTTTACCTCTCTGTCTTTGCATGATATGTTTGTTTAAATAAAAAAACTGCGGATAACCGCAGCTCTCCTCGAATATTCTTTATCGCTCATTCTACTTGTATACGAGCTGACCCCGAAAGTTTTTCATTTATTTCCTTTATGTTGAAAAACATCCCATAAAACATGACAAAAGCACTCGTTTTTTGTCACCTTTGCAACGAAAATGAAATATTTAATACCCTTAAAAACTTTTTTTTAGAACGAATAATTAAGAAATTTGTCACATGAAGTCAAGACTATTTCTGATGGGAATCTATCCTTATAATAGAAACCAATAAGATTAATTTAAAAAAAGAGATACATATATAGAGAGTTAACATTTGGGGAGGAAAATATGAAAAAGCAAATCATTACAGCTACGACAGCAGTTGTTTTAGGATCGACATTATTTGCAGGAGCGGCGTCTGCACAAAGCATTAAGGTGAAAAAAGGCGACACGTTATGGGATCTTTCAAGAAAATACGACACAACGATCAGTAAAATTAAATCAGAGAACCACCTTCGTTCAGACATTATTTATGTGGGACAGACTTTATCGATTAACGGCAAATCTACAAGTTCAAAAAGCAGCAGTTCTTCTTCCTCTTCTTCTACATACAAAGTAAAGAGCGGAGACAGCCTGTGGAAAATTTCAAAAAAATACGGCATGACAGTCAATGAACTGAAAAAACTGAATGGCTTAAAATCAGACTTGCTTCGTGTTGGACAAGTCCTTAAACTGAAAGGCTCATCTAGTTCAAGCAGCTCCAGCTCATCGAGCGTATCAACGTCTTCAACTTCCACTTATAAAGTGAAGCGCGGGGACAGTCTGTCTAAAATCGCAAAACAATACGGCACTACGGTTAGCAAATTAAAAAGCTTAAACGGCTTAAAATCAGATGTAATCTATGTCAACCAAGTATTGAAGGTGAAAGGAACAAGCACAAGCAGCTCCAAACCTTCTTCTTCATCATCTTCAAGCAGCAAAGCATCATCTACTACATCACTTAATGTGAGCAAGCTGGTTTCTGATGCGAAAGCGTTAGTCGGAACGCCATATAAATGGGGCGGAACGACAACTTCCGGCTTTGACTGCAGCGGATTCATTTGGTATGTACTGAATAAACAAACAAGTGTGGGCAGAACAAGCACTGCGGGATACTGGAGTTCTATGAAAAGCATTGCCAGCCCGTCTGTTGGTGACTTCGTCTTCTTCACAACATATAAATCCGGCCCTTCTCACATGGGGATTTACATTGGAAACAACAGTTTCATTCATGCAGGATCTGACGGCGTACAAATCAGCAGCCTGGACAACAGCTACTGGAAGCCTCGTTACCTCGGTGCGAAAAGATTCTAATTTTAGAGAAAACCCGTTCATTGGAACGGGTTTTTTTCATTAGACGGAGCACATCCATTTTGGTTGCTCCTAAAAATGAAAATGTGATAAAAAATCCAAGAATTTTTTTTCTTTCTTATTTTCATAAAGGGCGATTGCATAAGCGCCGGCATAGGGCAGCTGTACAGACTGATAAGGGATTCTGATCATCTGTTTTTCTGCTAATTCACGCTTTACTGTAGATAAAGGCAGAAATGAAACCCCGAGTCCTTCCTTGATAAACCGTTTCGTTATATGTGTTTGTGTGACCTTCATTGTCCTTACAAATGGAAATGTCACTCTGACTTGACGGAGCAAGTCGTCCCAGTAATCAGGATGATTGTGGGTCAAAAGCAGGTATTGTTCGAGCACCTCTTTGGCATCAATTTCGTTGTCTTCTATGAAATGCTTATCGGGCGGAGCAACAAGGACGACAGGGTCTTTATATAGGCAGTGGCAGCTTAAAGAGGAAGACTGTACTTTTAAACAGCTCAGTCCGATATCAGCTTCCCCGGCTTTTATCAGTGACGCGATTTCCGCTGATTCGAAAATCGTCACCGCCATTTCTGTTTCCGTGTTCATTGCTGTGTACCGCTTCATGACAGAAGGAAGCACAGTATCTGCTATAAGCGGAGAAACCGCGAGCTGTAAGGTTTGAGAGTAGCCTTGTCTCACTCTGTGAAGCTCTGCCATGCTGTTTTCATAATCATCAAGCAGCCTGAGCGCATACGGCAAATAAGCCCTGCCTTCATCAGTCAGCTGGATCTGTCTGCCTTTTCGCTCAAACAGCTTACAGCTGATTTCTTTTTCTAATTGCTTGATATGCACAGTCACAGTGGGCTGAGATAAGAAAAGCGTTTCCGCTGTTTTTCGGAAGTTTTCATATTTCGCAGCGGTCACAAAGGTATGAAGCCATTTAAAATCCATTTCTATTCTCCCTCTGATTAATATTTTTAATTAATTTCCTTTAAAATATTCATTATTTTTTAAATATTATATTTACTATAATAACAGAAAAGGATAGGGGGAATACAAATGGTACATTACGGATTAAAGGGAATTACATGTGTGGAAACATCCATCAGCCATATTGATGGTGAAAAAGGGCGTCTGATTTACAGAGGCCATCATGCAAAAGACATCGCGCTGAAGCATAGCTTTGAAGAAGCGGCTTATTTGATTTTATTTGGACAACTGCCTTCAGCTGAAGAATTGCAGGTATTTAAAGATAAGCTGGCTGCGGAACGGCATCTTCCGGAACACATTGAGCGCTTGGTTCAGTCATTGCCAAACAACATGGACGATATGTCGGTGCTGAGAACGGTTGTGTCAGCATTGGGTGAAAATACGTACACATTCCATCCGAAAACAGAAGAAGCAATCCGGCTGATTGCAATCACGCCCTCCATCATTGCCTACAGAAAAAGATGGACGCGCGGTGAACAAGCAATTGCACCTTCTTCTCAGTACGGACATGTTGAAAACTACTATTATATGCTCACAGGTGAACAGCCTTCAGAGGCAAAAAAGAAAGCGCTTGAAACCTATATGATTCTGGCCATGGAGCACGGCATGAACGCATCCACTTTTTCGGCACGTGTCACATTATCTACAGAAAGTGATTTAGTGTCAGCAGTCACGGCTGCTCTAGGCACGATGAAAGGCCCGCTTCACGGAGGCGCTCCTTCTGCGGTGACAAAAATGCTTGAAGACATTGGAGAAAAAGAACATGCTGAAGCATATCTGAAAGAAAAACTTGAAAAAGGAGAGCGGTTGATGGGATTCGGCCACAGGGTGTACAAAACAAAAGACCCGCGGGCAGAAGCTTTGAGACAGAAAGCAGAAGAGGTGGCCGGCAATGACCGTGATCTTGATCTTGCGCTGCATGTAGAAGCAGAAGCGATTCGTTTGCTAGAAATCTACAAACCGGGACGAAAGCTGTACACAAATGTTGAATTTTACGCGGCTGCAGTGATGAAGGCCATCGATTTTGACGATGAATTGTTTACTCCGACCTTTTCAGCAAGCCGAATGGTAGGGTGGTGCGCCCATGTGCTGGAACAGGCAGAAAACAACATGATTTTCCGCCCGTCAGCGAAATATACCGGTGCCATTCCCGAGGAAGTACTTTCATAACATATTTTGGCGTTTATTCATTTCTGTCGTGTGGTAACGTTCAGTATCAACCACATGTCTAGGAGTGATGAATGTGAACCCAATGGACAGACAAACAGAAGGACAAGAACCTCAGCATCAGGACAGACAGCCGGGCATTGAGTCAAAAATGAATCCGCTGCCGCTGTCAGAGGACGAGGATTATCGAGGAAGCGGAAAACTGAAAGGAAAAGTCGCGATCATTACTGGAGGCGACAGCGGAATAGGGAGAGCAGCAGCTATTGCCTTTGCTAAAGAGGGGGCTGATATCTCCATTCTATACTTAGACGAGCATTCGGACGCAGAGGAAACACGTAAACGGATCGAAAAGGAGAATGTCCGCTGCCTGCTTATCCCGGGAGATGTCGGGGACGAGAACTATTGTGAACAAGCTGTGCAGCAAACAGTGGACCATTTTGGTAAACTCGATATCTTAGTGAACAATTCCGCTGAACAGCATCCGCAGGACAGCATTCTAAATATTTCAACAGAACAGCTGGAAAAAACCTTTCGCACAAATATTTTTTCCATGTTTCATATGACGAAGAAAGCTTTGCCTCACTTGCGAGAGGGGAGTGCCATTATTAATACGACATCGATTACCGCTTATGAAGGAGATACGGCGTTAATTGATTATTCCAGCACAAAGGGTGCGATTGTCTCCTTTACGCGGTCCATGGCAATGTCGCTTGCGGATAAAGGCATCAGAGTGAATGCGGTGGCGCCCGGCCCGATTTGGACACCGCTTATTCCGGCGACATTCCCTGAGGAAAAAGTGAAACAGCATGGCTTGGATACCCCAATGGGAAGACCGGGACAGCCAGTTGAGCATGCGGGCGCCTATGTTCTGCTGGCGTCTGACGAATCTTCCTATATGACAGGGCAGACCATTCATGTGAATGGCGGCCGTTTTATTTCAACGTAATCAACGAAAAACCAGCTAAAAAGCTGGTTTTTTTGTGTCGAGAAATTTAAAAATAAAAAATTTGTCGATTTTTCTAACAATTTTGTTTTCATTTTTGCAATTTTATATATAATATTGAATAGGAGAAAGGAATGATTCGCGACCAGTACAAATATAGTAGAAAAACAGGAAAATGACCATTGTTGCTCATGAATTCAGAAAATTCAAATAAAATATATAAAAATAGATCATCAGGAGTTGAAGGGGAATGAAAGGGAGCGTTTTTAGGAAGAAAAGCATTCAGGATTTAATCGCTGCGACGAGCGGTGAAAAGTCTTTAAAAAGAGAATTAGGGGCATTCGATTTAACGTTGCTTGGGATCGGCGCCATTATTGGTACAGGAATTTTTGTTCTGACGGGAACTGGCGCAGTCACCGCAGGACCCGGGCTGACGATTTCATTTGTTGTGGCGGCGCTGGCTTGTTTATTCGCTGCCCTGTCTTACGCGGAATTTGCGTCAAGTGTGCCTGTTTCAGGTTCGGTGTATACATTCACTTATGCGACATTGGGAGAGCTTTTGGCCTTTATTATCGGGTGGGATTTAATTTTAGAATACATGCTGGCGGTAAGTGCAGTGTCGGTCGGCTGGTCTGGTTATTTCCAATCGTTTTTATCAGGGCTCGGCATTCATCTTCCGGTTGCTTTAACAGCGGCACCGGGCGCAGTGAAAGACACCTTTACCCTGTTTAATCTTCCTGCATTCGTCATTGTAATGGCGATCACATATTTGCTTTATTTAGGCATCAAAGAATCAAAAAGAGTCAATAATATCATGGTTATCCTGAAGATACTGGTTGTTCTGCTGTTTATCGCGGTGGCAGCCGTTTACGTAAAGCCGCATAACTGGCAGCCGTTTATGCCGATGGGCTTTGGCGGCGTATTCAGTGCAGCGGCGCTCGTATTCTTTGCTTTTATCGGATTTGACGCTGTATCCTCTGCTGCGGAAGAGACGAAAAACCCTGCGAAGGATCTGCCTAAAGGCATTATTTTCTCTTTATTGGTTTGCACGATTTTATATGTCACCGTATCAGCGATCATGACTGGGGTTATCCCGTTTGCTCAATTTGCGGGTGTGGATCATCCGGTTTCTCTTGTTCTTCAAAGCGCAGGGCAAAACTGGGTGGCTGGCATCATTGATATTGGCGCCGTGTTGGGAATGACAACAGTTATGCTCGTAATGCTTTACGGCCAGACCCGCGTCATGTTTGCCATGTCGCGTGATGGGCTTGTGCCGGGCTCACTTTCTAAAGTGCATCCAAAGCACAAAACACCTTATGTAGCCACTTGGTTTTTCGGAACGATGTCGGCGCTTCTCGGCTCACTTGTTCCGCTGGACGAACTTGCAAAGCTGGTAAACATCGGGACGCTGTCGGCATTTGTCCTGATTTCTGTGGCAGTTATCGTTTTGAGAAAGAAACAGCCTGATCTTCCGAGAGCTTTTAAATGCCCGGGAGTTCCCGTAATCCCAGGCTTGGCGATTCTGTTCTGCCTGTTCTTGATTTTAAATCTGGGGTGGGTGACGATTGTCCGCTTCTTGGTGTGGCTGTTAATCGGCTTGGTAATCTATTTCCTGTATTCAAGAAAGCATTCAAAATTAAATCAATAAATAACCTCTTGATAAAGAGAGCGGTCATATAGGCTGCTCTCTTTTCTGTTCTTGGCAAATGAATCTATAGAAATGAAAACAAAAATAAGAGATAATATAGGCTGGAAAGGAAGTGACGTTTATTGTCTGAGCAAAAACCAGTCCAATGGGCTTCGAAAATCGGTTTCGTCATGGCAGCGGCCGGCTCGGCTATCGGCTTGGGCGCGATTTGGAAATTCCCTTACGTAGCGGGGACCAATGGAGGAGGAGCCTTTTTTCTTATCTTCGTGTTATTTACCATCCTCTTAGGCTATCCGCTTTTGGTGGGGGAATTTATTTTTGGAAGACGTAACCAGACGAATGCCATTGATGCATATAAAAAAGAAGCGCCGCGATCAGCTTGGTTTCTTACGGGGTGGATCGGCGTAGCAGCATGTTTCTTAGTGCTGTCGTTTTACAGTGTAATCGGGGGATGGATTTTGCTGTATATCGTAAAAACGGCGTCAGGCTCACTGTCCGGGCTTTCCCAAGCACAGTATGGCGCTCTTTTTGCTTCTATTATCCAAAATCCGGTGCAGACGCTCGCGGCTCAGCTTTGTTTTATGGTACTGACTGTCATCGTTGTCGCCAGAGGGGTTCAAAAAGGGATTGAACGGGTCAGCGCGGTGATGATGCCGGTTTTGTTTTTGTTGTTTATTCTGCTTGTTCTCCGGTCTCTTACGCTTAACGGTGGAATGGAAGGCGTAAAGTTTCTGCTTGTGCCACATTTCAGCGATCTGACTCCGGAATCCATATTATTCGCGCTGGGACAGGCCTTCTTTACATTAACACTTGGGGTTTCGGTGATGGTGACTTACAGCTCCTATTTGCCGAAAACACAAAATATCCCTCGTTCAGCAGCCTCCATTGTCTTGATGAATATCATTGTGACACTCTTGGCAGGTTTGGCTATTTTTCCGGCGGTTTTCTCATTCGGTTTTCAGCCGAATGAAGGACCGACACTGCTGTTTACAGTGCTTCCGGCCGTTTTTGAACAGTTGCCGTTTGGCACGTTGTTTTTTATCGGCTTTCTCGTTGCATTTTTATTTGCGGCCTTAACCTCAGCGTTTTCGATGGTTGAAATTATTGTCGCCACAATCGGAAAAGGGGACGAAAAGAAGAGAAAAAAACTGTCATGGACGAGCGGGCTTTTAATCTTTTTGGTCGGAATTCCATGCTGCTTGTCTTATGGTGTATTGAGTGATGTGCACGTGTTTGGCAAAACATTTTTTGATATTGCCGATTTTGCCGTCAGCAATGTTTTAATGCCTTCAGGCGCTCTGTTAATTTCTCTTTTTATCCCGCTTAAAATTTCGAAGAGCGAGCTCATGGCAGAAATGAGAAATGGATCAAATGCAGGTAAAGCATTCTTCTACACATGGTTTTATTTGCTTCGTTTTATCGTGCCGCTTGCCATTATTATCGTTTTCTTAAATTTAATCGGAATTTTATCATTTTAAAAAAACAGGCTCCGGGAATGGAGCCTGTTTTTTATTTAATAAGATGTTATCAACGGCACCCATGCCGTTTTCAGTTTTTGGATGCCGAGCCTGATGTCCTCTTCTGACAATCCGCCATAGCCGATTAAGACAGAAGCAAAAGGCGCCTGTTCACTATATGAGGGGGATACGGGATAGACGGTTACACCGTAGTCTGCGGCTGCTTTTATTGCTTCTTCCTCACTTGCTGGAAACAAAAGGCGCAGCAGAATGTGAAGTCCCGAGTTTTTACCGAGAATCTCAACGGTGTTTCCTAGTTCAGCGCGGATGGCTTCTAACAGGACAGCGTGTTTTTTTCGGTATAGGCCTCTCATTCTATTTATGTGTTTTTGCCATTCTCCGGTTTCGATGAAGTCTGCTAGTGCGAATTGCGAGTGGGCAGAGACGGTTTGCTTCATTAACTGAGCGTTGTTTTTGATCGATTTCATGAGTTCAGGGGGCACAATCATGAAGCTAAGCCGCAAGGAAGGCAGAAGTGACTTTGAAAAAGTGCCAAGATATATGACTCTGCCATTCGGATCAAGACCTTGTAAAGACGGAATGGGATGGCCGCTGTAACGAAATTCCCCGTCATAATCATCCTCTATAATGAATGAATTTGATTCTGCTGCCCATGTAAGGAGCTCCTGTCTGCGGGTTATCGTCATGATGGTCCCAAGCGGAAACTGATGCGAAGGAGTCGTATACATGAAATAAGGATTCCGGCGGTAGAGCTCATCCGGCAGGACGCCTTCTGCATCAGAAAAAATCGGAATGACATTCATGCGATTTGCTTCAAACATCCTTCTTGAACGGTGAAAGCCCGGTTCTTCAAAGCCGATTTTTGTACCTGGTTTTAGCATAAGGCAAAGAATTTGCAGGAGCACGGTGGTTCCTGCGCCAATGATAATCTGGCTGGGCTCGCAATTTACTCCCCGAGACAGCCTGACGAACCGGGCAATCATGTGCCTGAGTTCGTATTCTCCTTGAGGGTCGCCAGAGGTGTGATACGAATCGGAATAGCGATCCAGACTTTTTACTATGCTTTTTCTCCATGCGTTAAAGGGAAAGAGGGCAGGATCAACATTGCCTTGATGAAAGTCAATAGCAGGTGCGTTCTTTTTAGGTGGGTCAGGCTGTGCAGACTGCTGAAAATGGTCAGGAGCTGACGGAAAGTCTGGTTCTACTTCCGCCGCGAACCAGCCGATTTTCGGCTTGCTTTTGACATAGCCCTCGGCAGTTAATTGCTCGTAAGCTCGTTCTATTGTTGCCGTACTGACATCGAGCAAGCTGGAGAGCCTGCGTTTTGAGGGAAGTTTTGTTCCCTTTGTGATTCGCGCATGTGAAATCTCTTGTTTGAAAAAGGTATAGAGCTGCTCATACAGCGGTGTTTTGCTCTTTTTATCAAGAAACGGCGTGATATCCATCTCGTGTCTCCTTTTTATCTGGCATGGTCATTTTTTCTGATATTGGCTATTTGGCAAATGCCATTTATTAGCTATGATCATTGTAACGAAAGGAAAGGGGATTGAGAAGATGATTCATATCAAACAATTAACCACGAAAGAAGAATGGGCTGAGTCATATCCGGTCATGGGTGAATTGAGAACAGAACTAGATATCGAGACATATCTACAAAGGCTTGAAGCCTGTGTGCAGAAAGAATCGTATATGCTGTTTGCCTTATATAAAGATACAGAGATCAGAGCGCTGTGCGGCGCTCAGCCGAGGGTTTCCATTCATAAAGGAGAGCACTTGTGGGTTGCGGATCTAGTTACAACGGCACCTAGCCGATCAAAGGGATACGGCAAAATGCTTTTGGATTATGCCGCAGACTGGGCGAGAAAAGCCGGACTTGGTTTTGTCAGTCTTTCATCTGGCCTTCAGCGTAAAGACGCACATCGATTTTATACAGATAAAATGGGATTTGCTATAGAAAGTTATTTGTTCCGAAAACCGGTGTAATGAAAAAAGACGCCTGAAAAGGCGTCTTTTTAAAAGCCAAACTGTAAATTTGTATCTACAGATACAATGGTATACACACAAATAATCACAAAGAGATTAAGGATGACGCCGAGCAGGCCGGGGCCTGTGCGTCCTCTCTTGATGAAGAGTTCAACAACGCCGAACGGAACGGCAGCCATGGCGAACGGAAGCATTTGATAGGAATAAAACGTGACATTGCTGATAATTGCCAAATTCAGCAAGAGCAGGGACAGAACCGCTGTCCCGACAGAGATCCAGCCGAATACATTGTGTTCTTTAAAAATTCTTACCAGTTCCATAATTCCACCTCGCCGACATTCGCTGATTTTACAGATTTGTTTTTCAGCATGCGCTGGATTTCCTTGGTTGGTCCTGTAACGACCGAACCGTAAACATTGACACCGTTTTTCTCTACGTAATCTAATCGGTTATCTACATTCAGGTCTTTTCGTTTTGAAATGACCTGAGCCCATTTTTCGTGTTTGGACATGAATTTCAGAGCGTTGATAAACTGATCGCCATTCGACTTGCCTTTTGTATTAAGGGCAGCCAAGAACTTAGAATCCTTTCCAGGATAGCCAAGAGGTTCTG
>Ga0153917_1000233_pt1 | contig 46290 bp, 40 predicted proteins | sample TSFL001MetaG_FD_104695 | JGI IMG/M metagenome (GOLD analysis project Ga0153917, IMG submission 104695) | Attine ant fungus gardens microbial communities from Florida, USA - TSFL001 MetaG | ecosystem: Host-associated > Fungi > Mycelium > Unclassified | place: USA: Florida, Paynes Creek Historic...
CATTTGTTCAATGGGCGTAAACGAACTATCCATTTGGGCATAACCTCATTAATTACAGCCGATATAGTAACGATAGTGACAAATAATGTAAATGAATTATTTGTGCGGTTATATCCGCCAAACGTATGTCACCATCAGAAAGCGCCGGGTAAATCCATGACCCGGTGAGCACAAAAAAGGGTGGGCGTGAGCCCCTGGAAGACGGGATGTGAGGACCGGGATAAGCCAACAGGTATGAGCTATTCATGCTGCTTGTTAATATGTCAGCCACATTAAAATTTCTGGGATAAATGATTACGCTAACCTTAACAGACATAGGGACGCCTTAACACCCTAAGACGTCCCAATGCAATGTAAAGCTTAAGAAATCGCCTCCTGGCGATGGAATCCGCGCCACCACACCAGCAGATTGAGTGCCGCAACAATTGCCCCGATGCTGCAAACACCCGCCCAGCCAGCGTGTTGCCATGCCGACGCTGAAATTAATGAACCTGCCGCGCCGCCGATGAAATAGCTGGTCATGTAACCTGCGGTCAGGCGGTTACGCGCCTCCGGCTTGACGCGATAAATCACGGTCTGGTTGGTGATATGCACGCCCTGCACGGTGAGGTCGAGCACCAGAATACCGACGATCAACGCCAGCACGGAGGAATGCCCAAACCAGATAGCCACCCAGGAGAGCAGCAGTAAAATCAGCCCGGAAGTTGTCGTCAGGTGAGATTTGCCTTTATCCGCCATGCCGCCAGCCGGACGCGCACCCAACGCACCGGCTGCGCCCGCCAGACCAAACAGGCCAATCACGCCTTCAGAATAGTTAAAGGGCGGCGAGGCCAGCAGGAAGGCCATCGACGTCCACAGAATGCTAAAGTTGGCAAAGGTGAAACAACCAAGAAGTGCGCGGGTTCGTAGCAGTTTATCTTGTGTGAAAAGCGTGAACACGGAGCCCAGCAGTTGCGGGTAATTCAGGTGGTTTTCCTGCTTCACTTTCGGCAGTCCACGCCACAGCGCGAGCGCCATGATAACCATCAGCACACTGGCCACCCAGTAAACGGTACGCCAGCCCCCAAGGCTTGCCAGTAGACCGGCCACGGTACGCGCCAGCAAAATCCCGAGCAGCAGGCCGCTCATAATGGTGCCCACCACTTTGCCGCGTTTTTCCGGCGAGGCGAGCGTTGCCGCCAGCGGCACCAGGATCTGCGCCACAACGGAGAACAACCCGGTCAGGGCAGTGCCGACAATCATCATGGTTAACGACTGGCTACTGGCGGTGATCAGCATCCCGCCTGCGGCGAGTAACGTCATGGAGACAATCAGCATCCGGCGCTCAAACATATCGCCCAGTGGCACCAGGAACAGCAGGCCCGCGGCATAGCCGAGCTGAGCCGCTGTCACAATAAAACCTGCGGAGCTGGCAGACAGGCTGAAAGCGCGGGCGATGGTGTCGAGCAGAGGTTGCGCGTAGTAGTTACTGGCGACGGCAAGACCGGTCGCCACGGACATTAACAGGATCAGTGCCGGGCTAAGCCCTTGTGGATTTTTTGTCATCAGATTCTGGGATCGTAAGTTAAGTGATTATTTTTCCAGAAACCATGATAACCAATGATTGTGAATGTTGGGGGATTGTTATGTGTGGGTTTGTGCGGTTAACCCCTCACCCTTTTGGGAGAGGGTGAGGGGATCGTTTTTACTTCTGCGCGTCCAGTGCTTCTTTCACCCAGCCATCAAACTGCTGCTGGTGGGCTTTGATCCAGCCGTCAACGTGGCCGTTGATGTCTGCTTCAGAGGATTTACCTTCATGCATCATGGCGTTCTGCGCGTTAATGTCCGCCAGCGGCAGTTTCATCACCGAGAACAGCTTCGCGGCCGCCGGGTTTTTCTCAGCCCAGGCTTTGTTAGCCACAATATGCATGGTGTTCACCGGGAAGCCGTAGTTCATGCCGTTTGGCAGTTTGGTGTCGATGTCTTTCTGCTCACCCGGCAGAGAAGAGAACGGAACCTGCAACCACACCACGTCTTTACCCGGCTTCAGCACGTCGCTGACCCAGTACGGCGTCCAGGTATAATAGATAACCGGTTTGCCTTCTTTAAAGCGAGCAATGGTGTCGGCCATCATCGCGGAGTAGTTACCGTGGCTCACGTCGACGGTTTTAGCCAGGTCGAACGCTTTGTTCTGGTGGTTAATTACCGCTTCGCAACCCCAGCCCGGTGAACAGCCCATCATGTCGGCTTTGCCATCACCGTTGGTATCGAACAGTTTGGCGATTTTCGGGTCTTTAAGCTGCTCAATGTTGGTGATGTGGTACTGGTCAGCGGTTTTTTTGTCGATCAGATAACCCTGCGCTGCACCGGTCACGAAGGTGCCTTCACGGTAGAATTTCTTATCGCCGCCCGCTGCCGCATACATATCGTCGTGCAGTGGCTGCCAGTTTACGGCGGTAAAGGTGGCGTCACCGGAGGCAATAGAGGTGTAGCCCACGTTGTAATCCACTTCACTTGGCGTCTTGACCGTATAACCCAGTTTTTCCAGCGCGCGGCTGACAATCAGGGTCTGGAAGGTCTCTTCAGAAATGGTGCTCTGAACCGGTTGCACGGTAATGCCTTTGCCAGGCAGGTCAGCCGCAAATGTGCTGGTAGAGACAAGGGTGGCAAACGCTGTGGCAAAAAGTACGCTATGTCGCATCGTTGTTCCTTATTTTACGAATGGGCGGGTGATTAACCCGACAGGGCCGGTGGTATACCAGCGACGGTTGCCGCGACTGCGTGAATCGCGACCGACAGCCTGCGTCAGGCGGTCAAGAATAATAGCGAGGATCACAATGCCCACGCCGCCTACGGTGGCAAGCCCCATATCGAGACGGCCAATGCCGCGCAGAACCATTTGACCAAGGCCGCCAACGGCGATCATCGAGGCGATAACCACCATGGAGAGGGCCAGCATCAGCGTCTGGTTAACGCCTGCCATAATGGTTGGCATCGCCAGTGGGAGCTGAACTTTAAACAGCATCTGGCGCGGGCTGGCACCGAACGAGCGTGAAGCCTCAATAAGATCGGCTGGCACCTGGTTGATCCCAAGTATCGTCAGACGAACAATCGGCGGCAGGGCAAAAATAATGGTGACCACCACGCCCGGCACATTCCCGATCCCGAATAGCATCACGATAGGCACCAGGTAGACAAACGCCGGGGTGGTTTGCATCGCATCCAGCAGTGGGCGGATGACCTTCGCTGCCCGCGGGCTGCGCGCCAGCCAGATCCCCAGCGGTAACCCAATCACCACGCAGAACAGCAGGGCAGTCAGTACCAGTGCCAGGGTGATCATGGCCTGTGACCATGCACCAATCGCGCCGATGGCAATCAGGGAGACCAGCGTGGCGATCCCCATGCCTGCGCTACCAAACTGCCAGGCAATCAGGGCAAATATCACGATGGCGACAGGTGCCGGCATCCCCAACAGCAACTGCTGGAAACCATTCAGGATGTAATCCACAGGGACACGGATCCCCTGGAACACCGGGCGGAAGTGAGTCACCACCCAGTCAATCCCTTCCGTGACCCAGCTATCCAGCGGGATCAGCGTCTTATGGAACGGGTCCATAATATTAAAGTGTTCTGGCGCAGGTGCAGGCGCACTGTTGAGCCAGTCTGCCGAGCCGCCATCAGTTGGCGCAGGCGTTGATGAGCCCCAGGCATCGGCCGACTGAGCCGCGCTGTCCGCTGCTTCTGTGGTTCCCCACGGATTAGATTGATCAGCCATTGTTTGCCCCCTCGCGATCTAAAGCCTGAAGCAACATCCCTTTGGAGATGATGCCGACATACTGTTGTTCTTCCCCTATAACCGGAACGGCGCAGGGCGCCTGACCAACATGGGAGAGCAACTCGCTGAGCGGCGTTTCGGCGTCGACCGCAAGCGGAGACGCGATAAGCGCCGCATCGAGTCCCTGATTTTCGCCAAGCGCTTTTTTCAGGGAGTCGATGGAGACAATGCCGACAAATTTATTGCCACGTTCAATCACATAGCCAAATTCACGGTCTTCATCCTGTAAGACCTTCAGCGCCGAACGCGGGCCGAAACCTGGCGTTTTGCGAATAATGCCGTTTGGCGCTCTGCGGGCAATATCTTTTGCGCTAAATACCTGGCTGATGTCCACGCCACGGAAGAAGGTGCGCACATAATCGTTGGCCGGATTATTAAGGATTTCATCCGGTGTTCCCACCTGCACCACTTCGCCGTTTTGCATAATGGCAATACGGTCGCCAATACGCATCGCTTCATCAAGATCGTGGGAAATAAATACGATCGTACGCTGGTGTTTAGCTTGCAGTTTTACCAGTTCATCCTGCATCTCGGTACGAATTAATGGATCGAGTGCCGAGAAGGCTTCATCCATTAATAATATATCGGGATTTATCGCTAATGCGCGGGCTAATCCAACGCGTTGTCGCATCCCGCCCGATAGTTCATCAGGATAGCCATGAGCATAATTTTCCAGCCCAACCTGGCGTAATGCATCCAGCGCTTTTTCCTGCCGTTCCTGGGCTGGAATTCCCGCTAATTCCATGCCGAATGCGGTATTATCTAACACCGTCATATGTGGCATTAAGGCGAATGACTGAAACACCATCGCAATCTTTTTTCTGCGCACCTCGCGGAGCTCAGCATCTGATATTTTGGCAATATCCTCACCATCAATCAGTACCTGCCCACGGGTGGGTTCAATCAGGCGATTGAGAAGGCGAACCATAGTGGATTTACCCGAACCAGATAACCCCATGATGACGAAAATCTCGCCTTCTTCAATGGCCAGACTGGCGTCTTTAACGCCAAGCGATAGCCCTGTTTTTTCCAGAATTTGCTCTTTTGAAAGTCCTTTTTCAATATATTTGAACGCACGCTGTGGATGCTCGCCAAATACTTTATAGAGATTTTTAACTTCTAATTTAATTGCCATGCAATAGAGTGTTTCCCGTTATTTATTGTGTCGATATGGTTTCCAGTTGGAATAATTACCTGACAATACCCTAACATACTCAGAATCTGAGACAACCCTCAGTCCGCTTATGGCACGAATTTTGCCGAAGACCAAATCGCTGAATTTCCCATGAGTAAAGGGCTGAGCGGGTGTTGAATTTTTCTGAGATTTTTGTCGCGCGGTCGGGAAATTTCGTCTGAATCGGAATGATTCAGACGAATATGACGGTGGAATTACAGTATAGATGTCAGGGAAGTATTGCGGGGAGAATTATGGGATTTATATTTAATTAATGATCGTTATTTTCTTGCCGGGAGCCCGGGTCGCCAGGGTATTGTGGTGACAGAGTAGCAAGGAACATAAAGTGAACGGAATGACCACCACAGCCGTATGTTCCCCCTCACCCCAGCCCTCTCCCCAAAGAGGAGAGGGAGCTGTACGTGCTCGTATTGTTTTGTGGGGAACCCTCTCCCCTGTGGGTAGAGGGGCAATAACCGTTAAAAATCCCAATCCTCGTCTTCGGTTTCCACCGCTTTGCCCATCACATATGACGAGCCAGACCCGGAGAAGAAATCGTGGTTTTCATCGGCATTGGGTGAAAGCGCCGCAAGAATTGCCGGGTTCACCGCGGCCATTTCTGGCGGGAACAGCGCTTCATAGCCGAGGTTCATTAGCGCTTTGTTGGCGTTGTAGCAGAGGAAGGCTTTGACATCCTCTTCCCAGCCAGTTCCGGCGTACAGCTCTTCGGTATAACGTAACTCGTTATCATAGAGATCCATCAACAAATCCAGCGCGAATCCTTTTAATTCCTCGCGCTTAGCCTCGCTAATACTCTCCAGCCCTTTCTGATATTTATAGCCAATGTAATATCCATGAACGGCTTCGTCGCGAATGATCAGGCGAATCAAATCTGCCGTGTTGGTGAGTTTGCCCCGGCTTGACCAGTACATCGGCAGCCAGAAGCCGGAATAAAACAGGAACGATTCCAGAAACACGCTGGCAATTTTCTTCTTCAGCGGTTCATCGGCACGGTAATACTCCAGCACCAGCCGGGCTTTATGCTGGAGTGACTCGCTCGCTTCACTCCAGCTGTAGGCCTCATCCACATCTTTAGTCTGACACAATGTTGAAAAAATCGAGCTGTAGGAGCGGGCATGAACCGCCTCCATAAAGCTGATGTTCGACATCACGGCCTCTTCATGCGGCGTCAGCGCATCGGCCATCAGAGCGGGTGCGCCTGTTGTGTTCTGAATAGTGTCCAGCAGCGTCAGGCCGGTAAAGACGCGGATCGTCAGCTGCTGCTCGGCGTGGCTTAGTGTCTGCCAGGCAGGAATATCGTTAGAAAGAGGCACTTTCTCCGGCAGCCAGAAGTTGCTGGTCAGGCGGTTCCATACCTCCAGGTCTTTGTCGTCCTGGATTTTGTTCCAGTTAACGGCGCTAACTCGTGACAGTTTCATCCTTTCTCCTTACAGCGCGCAGGACACGCAGCCTTCGATTTCGGTACCTTCCAGCGCCAGCTGGCGCAGGCGAATGTAGTACAGTGTCTTGATACCTTTCTTCCAGGCGTAGATTTGTGCCTTGTTGATATCGCGCGTGGTGGCGGTATCCGGGAAGAACAGCGTCAGTGACAGCCCCTGATCCACATGCTTTGTCGCCTCGGCGTAGGTATCGATAATCTTTTCCGGGCCGATTTCATAGGCATCCTGATACAGCGCCAGGTTTTCGTTGGTCATAAACGGGGCAGGGTAGTAAACGCGCCCGGTTTTCCCTTCCTTGCGGATCTCAATTTTCGACACAATCGGGTGGATGCTCGAGGTGGCGTGGTTGATGTACGAGATAGACCCGGTTGGCGGCACGGCCTGCAAATTCTGGTTATAGATACCGTAACGCATCACCTCATCGCGCAGCTGGAGCCACATTTCACGCGTGGGCAGGATGATACCGGCACGGTCAAACAGCGCATGGACTTTCTCTGTTTTGGGTTGCCAGTCGCCTTCCAGATACTGATGGAAATACTCGCCGCTGGCATAGCGGGACTGCTCAAAGCCGGCAAAACGCTGGTTACGCTCGCGGGCCAGCAGCATCGAGGTATGTAGCGCGTGCCAGGTAATGGCGTAGAAATAGAGGTTGGTGAAATCCAGTCCTTCCGGGCTGCCATAGGCAATCCCTTCGCGCGCCAGATAACCGTGCAGGTTCATCTGCCCCAGGCCAATGGCGTGCGATGCGGCATTCCCCACCTCAATGGACGGCACGCTGCGGATGTGGCTCATGTCTGACACCGCCGTCAGGCCGCGGATGGCGGTTGCCACCGTACGGCCAAAGTCCGGGGAATCCATCGTGTGAGCGATGTTCAGCGAGCCCAGGTTGCAGGAAATATCTTTTCCGGTCTGGTCGTAGTCCAGGTTTTCGTCATAGGTAGAGGCGCTGTTAACCTGCAAAATCTCGGAACACAGGTTGCTCATGTTAATGCGCCCGGCAATCGGATTCGCGCGGTTCACCGTGTCCTCGTACATGATGTACGGATAACCAGACTCAAACTGGATCTCAGCAAGCGTCTGGAAGAAGTCGCGGGCATTAATGTATTTTTTACGAATGCGATCGTCGGCGACCAGCTCGTGATAAAGCTCGCTAATGGCCACATCGCCAAAGGGCTTACCGTAAAGACGCTCAATGTCGTAGGGTGAGAACAGCGCCATCTCTGCATTTTCTTTCGCAAGCGTAAAGGTGATATCCGGGATAACAACCCCTAACGACAGGGTTTTGATACGGATTTTTTCGTCGGCATTTTCCCGTTTGGTATCCAGGAATCGCAGAATGTCAGGGTGGTGCGCGTGCAGATAAACCGCACCGGCACCCTGACGCGCGCCAAGCTGGTTTGCGTACGAGAAGGCATCTTCCAGCATTTTCATTACCGGGATCACACCGGAGGACTGGTTTTCAATGCGTTTAATCGGTGCTCCTGCTTCACGCAGGTTAGAGAGTAGAAACGCCACGCCGCCGCCGCGCTTTGAAAGCTGTAACGCCGAGTTCACTGCGCGGCCAATCGACTCCATATTGTCTTCAATGCGCAGCAGGAAACATGACACCAGCTCACCGCGCTGGGCTTTGCCGCAGTTAAGGAATGTCGGGGTGGCGGGCTGGAAACGGCCTGACAGGATCTCATCCGTCAGCTGTTCTGCCAGTTTTTCATCCCCCTGCGCCAGCGTCAGCGCCACCATCACGGTGCGATCTTCAAAGCTTTCCAGATAGCGTTTGCCGTCGAATGTTTTCAGGGTATAGCTGGTGTAGTACTTCCACGCGCCGAGGAATGTCTGGAAACGAAAGCCGCTGGCATGGGCGCGTTCAAACAGCGTCACGACAAAGTCCCGGGAATAACGGGTGAGCACGCGTTCTTCGTAGTAACCCTCTTTAACCAGATAGTCGAGGCGTTCATGCTGGCTGGAAAAATGGACGCTGTTCGGGCGAACGTGAGCGCTAAAAAAAGCGTCTACCGCTTCATGGTCCTTAGCAAACTGAATGCGCCCCTCGCTGTCGTAGAGGTTAAGCATGGCGTTTAATGCGTGGTAATCCGGCGCGGTCTGAATTACACGTTCTGCGGTTGTCGTTGCCAAAATTTGTTCACTCCTTTACGCACGTTCTCTACGTCCTGCTGTGTCCCCATCAGTTCGAAACGATAGAGATACGGCACGCCGCATTTTTGAGAGATAACATCACCGGCACGGCCAAACGCATCGCCAAAATTACGATTGCCTGCGGCAATTACGCCGCGAATAAGCTGCCGGTTCTGTGGATCATTTAGAAAGCGGATTACCTGACGGGGAACGGCCCCTGCCGTCCCGCCACCGCCATAGCTCGGTACCACCAGGATGTAAGGTTCGTCTACCTGAATACGCTCACGCTCATTGAGCGGAATACGTATCGCAGGCAGCCCGACGCGCTCAATAAATCTGAGCGTGTTTTCCGAGCTGCTGGAGAAGTAGACCAGCCCGCTCATGCACTGGCGGCCTGAGCGGCGATTCGGTTAATCATGTCCGGGCGGAAGCCAGACCAGCTGGTTTCTCCGGCGACCACCACCGGCAGCTGACGGAAGCCCTGCGCACGCAGGGTGTCGGCAGCATCCGGGACCAGGTCGACATTTACCATCTCAAACTGGACGCCGCGGCTTTCCATTGCGCGTTTTGTGGCGTGGCACTGAACACAATCGTTACGAGTGTAAATAATAATGCTCATGATTCGTATTTCCATTTAGAATGAAGGAGTGGCGCGAATTGTCGCGTCAGGTTGTGTGTATCTTGCTAAAGGGAATACTAGATGTAGTTGTGATAAGTTTCAACCATACAAGATATGGGAAATTTAGATGAATATCGCCACGATGATGAGCACAGCGGGGCAGGGCAGGCTGTACGGTATTTTCAGCCGGTAGGTAAAGAAAAACCCCGGTGCCAGGGGCAAACCGGGGCTGACGCACATCTCATTGTGGGTTATTTACGCAGGCTGAGCAGGGCGCCGACAAAAATCCCGACTGCCGCCACCGTGCCAAGCGCGCAAAGCGGTTTTTCACGGACGAAGGTATTGGCGCAACTGACTGCGTCACAGGCGGCCTGCGTGGTACGAGAGCGGCCATGCATTCTGGCGCGGGTCTCACGCAGCAGAGACTGAGCCTTACGTTTTGCGGCATCTGCTTCGTCCTTCGCATCTGATCCCCAGGATTTCAGCACTTCCTCCAGCGTGTCCGCTAATTGGCTGACATCATTACGAATATCCTGAGCGTCGTCGTTTATATCGTTTCGGTTCGGTCTGTTAAACATTGCGATCCTCCGTCATTTTGCATTCCCATTGAGTTTAGCCCAGGATTTTATTATCTGAAGCGAGTCACGACTAATCAGGCGGTTTATGGAATATTCTGAAAGCGTTGCTAATGCTGAATACTGTAAGGTTGCCGGGCAGGAAAAGATAACGAGGATTAAATATGTATTTACGACCCGATGAGGTGGCGCGCGTTCTTGAAAAAGCGGGATTTACCATGGACGAAGTGACATCAAAAGCCTATGGATATCGCCGCGGCGAGAATTATGTTTACGTCAACCGTGAAGCCAGAATGGGGCGCACTGCTCTCATTATTCACCCGACGCTGAAAGACAGAAGTCTCTCATTTGCTGAGCCTGCCTCGGATATAAAAACCTGCGATCACTACCAGCAATTCCCGCTCTATTTAGGCGGTGAAACGCATGAACATTATGGTATTCCGCATGGTTTCAGCTCTCGCATGGCGCTGGAGCGTTTTCTGAAGGGACTGTTCGGCGAACAGCAGTAAGCGTGCGACTGGCAATGCGCCAGTCGCGATACATCACGCTTTAGCCTGGTTGTACTGACTGACTTTAAACAGTCGACGGCAGTAATCGAGAAAATAGCCGTACACCACACCCATCAACATCGACACCACGATATTCGAACTGACCGCAGCAGCGATTTGATGCCAGTCTGCGCCCACGGTCAGCAAAATCGCGACATAAACCGGTGACTGGAAAGTAACATAGGCCAGTACGTCGGCCAGGTTTTTCACCCAACCTGCCGGGCTGATACGGCGGGCAAGACGCATGACAGCATCGCGGTATAAACCGTAAGGCCATGCAATAATAATGTTCACCGGGATAGCCACCAGGCGAGAAGAAAGTGATTGCTCGAAGGACATTCCAGAGAGGAATATTTCGATCAGCATGTTCACGACGGAACAGTAGACAACCATCGCGAAGGTATCCGCTACCGCATGGCGCAGGCGAGACTGCGGTGAGAACATGTCTGAACTCCTTGAGAAGAACATAATAATGGGGCTTTACCGTTCAGCTTTTAGTGCTTTAGGTTGGTTTGTTTGACGTGTATAGCGTATATCTCTGGTTTGAAACTAACAATTAGTGATTAATTTTTATTTATTGCCTTTTTGTCCACAAAATTCTCTGAAATTGTGTATTTGTTAATCGCCTCGCTATTTTCTCTCTCATGCTATTTTATTTGTTTTTAAATCAGTATGTTAAGTTGTTTTTGCATGAATCGGTTTTTGCTCCGGGGGCGGTGTTCAGCATGGCATTCTTTGGTTTGTGTGAAAACCGACCATTCCATGATGATTGTTCTTCATTATTCGTTTTTGCAGATAAAAATCCTGCCAGAAAAGACTTTGTTTTATTCATTATAAATGCATGGATATTCAGTTTGTTTGCAGGGGGGCAACGCGATGCGATTTATACTGTTACGCGAGCCATTATCCTCCAGAGAAATAAAGCTTCCTCCTGGAAACATAACCGGCATCCAAAATTATATTTTAAAACATTTACAATAATGGCTTTAAGTTTCGATGGGTGGATATTGCAGGGGAAATGAATTATTCTGTCAGTTGATTTTTCGATTTATCACAAATAAAAGGTTTTCCATTAATATGTCTTTGACGTTACAGAATCTTAATAATATCCGCACACTTCGTGCAATGGCGCGTGAATTCTCTATTGAAGCGCTTGAAGAGATGCTGGAAAAAGTCAGGATCGTTACTGAAGAAAAACGTAACGAGCTGGCTGAATTCGAACAGCAACGTGCTGAACAGCAGGATAAAATTAATGCTCTGCTGGAACGAATGAAAGCTGACGGTATTTCTCCAGCCGATCTGCTGGGCTCTGAAGCGAGCAACGCGGGTCAACAGGCGAAAAAACGTAAAGCGCGTGAAGCAAAATATCGCTTCATCGACGTTAACGGTGAAGAAAAAACCTGGACCGGTCAGGGCCGCACGCCAAAACCTATTGCGAGCGCACTGGCAAACGGTAAATCACTGGATGATTTCCTGATTTAATTCGTGTGCCGGGCGGAAGGTTCCGCCCGGCTGCGTTCTTTAGCAGACGCCGAAATCACCGTCTTCGGTATAAAGGGTGACATCAGCTGCCTTCAGCGTAAATTTCTCGCCTTGCTCATTGCTGGCCTGTACTGCCACGATGCTCTCGCCATTCACTTCGATCACTTTCAGTTTTGGGCCGCCCATACGGGGTTGCACAAAATCGCCGACTGAAAACATAAGACCTCCTCATCATTGTTGTGATCTTCACATTAGCCCACGTCTGGCGCAGGGTACAGTGTATTCAACGGATTACTGCTTATGAGGTACGTCTGTTCCACGGCATCACTTTCAGCAGACGCGCCATTCCGCAAAAACCGCTCAGCCCGGCAAACAGCAGCCCGGCACCGACAAAACCGCTGAGCAGGAAAAAGCCGCTGGAGACGCTATATCCCAGCACCACTCCGCACAAAATCAACAGCCCGGCAGCAATTTGCACCTGGCGCATCAGCGGGAGCGGCTGTGATGTGTCTTCAACGGTCAGCAACCCGGCCTGTTTCCAGCCCTGAATTCCGCCTTCAACCACATACGCCTGTGCGGATGATGCCGCCTGCGCAAGACGCGCTGCATTGCCCGAGGTACGCGCCCCCGACTGGCAGTGGAAGATAACCGTTTCACCCGGCTGGGTCTGAAGCCCGGCAGGGAGCGTATCCAGCGGAACGGAACGGGCAAACGGAATATGCTCCCGGGCATATTCATCGGTATCACGAATATCAATCAGAGTTGCACCCTCAGCAATCAGCGCATTCGCCTGCTGCGGGGAGATAAGAGGGAGTGACATTTGCGGCTCCTTACGGGCAATAGAGGTTTTTCAGGGTGCTGATGAGCTGATTCACCGCATCGTTTTTAATGAAATAGAGAATGCGCTGGGCATCGCGGGTGCTGTCGATAAGCCCCTCTTCACGCATTCGCGCCAGGTGCTGCGAGGTGGCCGATGCGCTAAGCCCCGTGGCACGCGCCAAATCACCCGCGCTGGTGCCCGGCGCACCGCACAGCGTGCACAGGATCAGCAGCCGGCGGGCGTTGCTCATCGCTTTCAGGAGTGATGCGGCCTGCTCAGCGCTGGCCTGGAGTTGTTCGAGTTCAGTCATGTTAGTTTAGCTTTTGCTTAATTAAGTAAATGCTAAACTAAAGGCGTGGATTAAGCCAGTGTCAAAAGCGTAAAAGAGGGTAAAAGGCCAACGCAGAGAAGTACCACCCGCTAAACTGACTACGCTTAGAGGGTATCCTCTTTTATCTTTAATGAATGAGCTTGCACGGAGTCTGTATGGGTTTTTGGCGTATCGTTTTCACGATCATCCTGCCGCCGCTGGGCGTGCTGTTAGGTAAAGGTTTTGGCTGGGCGTTTATTCTGAACATCATTCTGACGCTACTTGGCTATATTCCGGGTCTTATTCACGCGTTCTGGGTACAAACCCGCGATTAAGCGCGCCAGAGCAAATCATTGTATATTCCGGTCAGCACACCCTGAGGGCCAAACTCTTGTTTGATCCAGCGTGTGACCTGGCCGGTCGCTGCATGTTGTGTGGCAAGCAACATGCGCGAATCCTGGCGTGGGTTATTAATACGCCGCGTCACCAGCAGCCCGTCTTCCACCGCATCCCGCGCCATATACTCCGGTAAAAAACCAATCCCTTCTCCGAGGATCTGACACTGACATTTGGTGTTGAAGTCCGGCACCAGAATCGCTTCCTGCCCGTGCAGCAGCCAGCCTACTTTCTTGTTAATGGTGTGCGCGGTGTCTTCTACCATGATATTCGGATACAGGCGCAGCTGACTTTCGGCTATCGGCTCAGGCGTGAACGCCAGCGGGTGCTCCGGGGCGATGGCAAACACCCAGCGGATAGCGCCGATTTCGGTGTAATCAATCCCGCCGCCGTCGAGCAGGGTATCCGGTGCGCCAATCGCGATATTGGCCTGGTTATTAATGATGGAATCCCAGACGCCGTTGTACACCTCGGTGGTGACGGTTATCTGGCAGGTCGGGAACTGCTTTTTCAGTACCTGCAACAGCCTGGCGGTGTGGCGCGGTGTATATAAAAGCTGGTTAATGCAGATGCGCACCCGCGCTTCGATACCCTGGGAAATGGTATCTATCCCGCGCTTAATGGCGTGAAAGTCGTTCAGCAGGTCGGTGGCTTTCCGGTAAAAATAAAAGCCGGATTCGGTAAGCTCAATGCTTCGCGTGTTACGCACAAACAGCACCACGTCCAGCCCGGTTTCCATGCGTTTGATGGTGTAGCTGATGGCTGATGTCGTCAGGCCCAGCTCTTCTGCTGCCTTGCTAAAGCTGCTGTAGCGTGCCGCCATGGTGAAGGCCAGCAGGTTCTCTTCGGTAAAAATGGAATTCATCATCAGGCTCCAGGCTAACGCGGCATTGTTGAATCTATTTGTAATCTCCCCCAGGAGCAACCAGTTTTGAACAGATTTTAACACTGACGTTACAACTGATTTGAACAGCATCACACTTCCTGAAATTTATTGTGAGCCGCGCCCGGCAAGGGATTGAGAGACATAAGCAGAATGCTGTTTTCCACCATCAAAAGCAGGCAAACATAAGAAAAACATTGTACCGGCGCACGTTTTGGCTCAATTATTAATTTTTGTTCAACAATCTGTCATGTTCCGGTGAATGATATTTAAGCGGATTCTTTTCTGAAGGGGCTGTTGCTATTCTCAGGGCATCAGAAATGAAAACATCGGGAGTCTGAATATGTCTGCAAATGAACTCGTTACTGAATTTCTGCTGGCGGCAGAACAAGGGAATATCAACGCGCTAAAAGCGTGTCTGGATAAAGGCGTGGATATCAATGCCACTAACCGCCAGAAAAGAACCGCCATTATTATTGCCAGCCTGAATAAACAATACGCCTGTGTGGAGCATTTAATTGCTGCCGGGGCGGATATTGATAAACAGGATAATACCTGTTTTAACCCCTTCCTGATTAGCTGCCTGACCAACGATTTAACCCTGTTGCGCATTGTCCTTCCGGCTGGCCCTGATCTGGAAAGGCTGACGCGCTTTGGCGGTGTGGGCATCACGCCGGCCAGCGAAAAAGGCCACGTTGAAATTGTACGTGAACTGCTGGCGCTGACCGATATCAACGTTAACCACACGAATTTCGTGGGCTGGACGCCGCTGCTGGAGGCCATTGTCCTCAACGATGGCGGCGCAAAGCAGCAGGAAATTGTAAAGCTGCTGCTGGATAACGGCGCTAATCCGCACATGACCGACAAATACGGTAAATCCCCGCTCGAACTGGCGCGGGAAAAAGGCTTCCATGAAATCGCCGAATTGCTGCTGGCGGCTGGCGCATAAATAAACCGGCCAGCCTGACCGGGCTGGCCATGAATAAACACAGCATTTTACCGTCGTGCCTTTTGCACGGTGGCGGCCCCCTTTTATCCTCATACAGGTAAAAATAATGCCAACGAAAATCGTGATAAAAAAGAATACTTATTTTGATTCCGTCTCATTAATGTCGGTTTCCACCAAAGCCAATAAATTGCCGGGCGTTGAACAGGCATTTGTGGCGATGGCGACAGAAATGAATAAAGGCGTACTGAAAAATCTTGGGCTGTTAACGCCTGAATTAGCCGAAGCCAAAAACGGCGACCTGATGATTGTCATTAAAGGCGATGCGGCGAATGACGAAACGCTGGCCGCCATTGAAGCGCTGTTCACCCGCAAAGAGAGCGGCGGCAGCCATGAAGCACGCTACGCCACCCTTGCCAGCGCCAAAACTCATCGCCCCGATGCAAACCTTGCGGTGATTTCGGTGAACGGCACCTTTGCCGCCCGCGAAGCGCGTCAGGCGCTGGAAAACGATCTCAACGTGATGCTGTTTTCTGACAACGTGAGCCTCGACGACGAGCTGGCGCTTAAGCAATTGGCCCACCAGAAAGGGCTGTTAATGATGGGGCCAGACTGCGGCACCGCCATGATTAACGGCGCGGCGCTGTGCTTTGGCAACGCGGTGCGCCGTGGGCCGATTGGCATCGTCGGGGCGTCCGGCACCGGCAGCCAGGAGCTGAGCGTGCGCATTCATGAGTTCGGCGGCGGCGTGTCACAGCTGATTGGGACCGGTGGCCGCGATCTGAGTGAAAAAATTGGCGGTCTGATGATGCTCGATGCCATCGACATGCTGGAAGCCGACGACGCCACGCAGGTGATTGCGCTCATCTCCAAGCCACCTGCGCCTGCGGTGGCAGAAAAAGTGCTGGCACGTGCGCGCGCCTGCCGCAAACCTGTGATCGCGTGCTTCCTCGGCCGCAATGCACCTCCTGCTGATGAAGACGGATTACAGTTTGCCCGTGGCACCAAGGAAGCCGCGCTGAAAGCGGTGCTGCTGACCGGCATCAAAAAAGAGTCCCTTGATCTGCACCCGCTGAACTGGCCGCTGATCGAAGAGGTGCGCGCCCGTCTGACCCCACAGCAAAAATACATTCGCGGCCTGTTCTGCGGCGGCACGCTGTGCGATGAAGCGATGTTCGCCGCGCTCGATAAATTCGACGACGTCTACAGCAACATTCAGCCGGATCCAACGAAACGTCTCAGCGACATTAACGTCAGTAAAGCCCATACCTTCCTCGACTTTGGCGACGACGATTTCACCAACGGCAAACCGCATCCGATGATTGACCCGACCAACCGCATCAGCCGCCTGTTGCAGGAAGCTCGCGACCCGGAAGTGGGGGTGATCGTGATGGACTTCGTACTGGGCTTTGGCGCGCATGAAGATCCGGTGGGGGTGATGATTGACGCCATTAAAGAGGCGCAGGCGATTGCGAAAGCCGATAACCGTCCGCTGGAGATCCTCGGCTACGTGCTCGGTACAGACCAGGACACACCGTCACTGACCCAGCAGTGCCAGCTGCTGACCGATGCTGGCGTTATCTGGGCCAGCAGCAGCACCAATACCGGATTACTGGCACGCGAATTTGTCTGCAAAGGGGAGAAAGCTTAATGACGACTTTATTTAATCAGCCGCTGAACGTGATTAACGTCGGCATTGCGATGTTCAGTGACGACCTTAAAAAGCAGCATGTCCCCGTGACTCAGCTCGACTGGACGCCGCCGGGGCAGGGCAATATGCAGGTGGTGGAAGCGCTTGATCAACTGGCGGGCAAACCGCTGGCCGACAAAATTGCCGCCGCCAACAAAATAGCCCTTGAGCGCATTATTCAGTCACATCCGGTGCTGGTGGGCTACGACCAGGCGATAAACGTGGTGCCGGGCATGACCCGTACCACCATTCTGCACGCTGGACCGCCGGTGGCGTGGGAGAACATGTGTGGGGCGATGAAAGGGGCGGTCACTGGCGCGCTGGTGTTTGAAGGGCTGGCGAAAAACCTGGAAGACGCGGCCAGGCTGGCGGCATCCGGTGAGATCACCTTCTCGCCGTGCCACGAACACGACTGCGTAGGCTCCATGGCGGGTGTTACCTCAGCCTCGATGTTCATGCATATCGTCGAAAACAAAACCTACGGCAACCGCGCATTCACCAACTTAAGCGAGCAGATGGCAAAAATTCTGCGTATGGGCGCCAACGACCAGAGCGTGATCGACCGGCTGAACTGGATGCGTGACATGCTTGGCCCGATGCTGCGCGATGCCATGAAAATCATCGGCGAAATCGACCTGCGCTTAATGCTGGCGCAGGCCCTGCACATGGGCGACGAGTGCCACAACCGTAACAACGCGGGCACCACGTTGCTGATCCAGGCGCTGACGCCGGGCCTTATTCAGGCGGGTTATCCGGTGGAACAACAGCGTGAAGTGTTCGAGTTTGTCGCCAGCAGCGATTACTTCTCTGGCCCAACGTGGATGGCGATGTGTAAAGCCGCGCTGGATGCCGCCCACGGCATTGAGTACAGCACCGTGGTCACCACCATGGCGCGTAACGGCTATGAGTTCGGCCTGCGTATTTCCGGCCTGCCGGGGCAGTGGTTCACCGGCCCGGCGCAGCAGGTGATTGGCCCGATGTTTGCGGGTTACAAACCGGAAGACTCCGGTCTGGATATCGGTGACAGCGCCATCACGGAAACCTACGGTATTGGCGGTTTTGCAATGGCCACTGCCCCGGCAATTGTGGCGCTGGTGGGCGGTACGGTGGATGAAGCCATCGACTTCTCCCGCCAGATGCGGGAAATCACGCTCGGCGAAAACCCGAACGTCACCATTCCGCTGCTCTCGTTTATGGGCATCCCGACCGCCATCGACATCACCAGAGTGGCTGGCAGCGGCATTTTGCCGGTGATTAACACCGCGATTGCCCACAAAGATGCGGGGATCGGCATGATTGGGGCGGGCATCGTTCACCCGCCATTTAGCTGTTTTGAAAAGGCGCTGTTGACCTTCCGCGATCGCTACTTTTTATAAGGCAAGCATCCATGAAAAACATGAAACTGGAGTGGAAAAGAGGTGACTGGGCGGCATATTTCGGGTTGATGACCAACAACCTGACCAATTTGCTGACCATGATGGGATTGCTCATTTTTGTCGTCGGCATCCCGAAAGAGATTGTTTATGGACGCATCGCGCCAGCCTTCGGGCTGGCGGTACTGGTCGCGAGCATTTGCTATGCGTGGTTTGGCCTGCAAATGGCGCGCCAGACCGGGCGTAACGACGTTACCGCGCTGCCGTCCGGTCCGAGTGCTCCGTCGATTTTTACCGTGACCTTCCTGGTGCTGATGCCGGTCTATCAGCAAACCGGCGATGCGGATTTTGCCATCCAGATTGGTCTGGTGTGGTGCTTCGTGGAAGCGATGATCCTGGCGGGCGGTTCGTTTTTAGGGGAAACCATCCGCAAGATGATCCCGCGTACTGTACTGCTGTCGTGCCTGTCCGGGCTGGGTCTGTTGCTGCTGGCGATGAACCCGATGCTCCAGGCGTTCGAAGCGCCGACCGTGTCGTTCATCGTGCTGCTGCTGATCTTCATTAACTGGTTTGGCAAAAAGCCGATCTTCGCCAAAATCCCGACCGGCCTGCTGCTGTTGGTTGCCGGTACGGCTCTGGCGTGGATCTCCGGCCTGCAAAGCCCGGAAGCGATTAAAGCGTCTATGTCGTCGTTTGGTTTTAACCCGCCGCAAGTGCATGTGGAAGGCTTCCTGCAAGGGCTGCCGCACGCGCTGCCGTACCTGGCATCAGCGGTTCCTCTGGGGCTGGCAAACTACATCTTTGACCTGGAAAACATCGAAAGTGCCCACGCGGCTGGGGATGAATACCCGACCCGTAAGGTGATGCTGGCGAACGGTCTGGCGTCGATGCTGGGTTGTCTGATGGGTAACCCGTTCCCGGTGACGGTCTACGTGGGTCACGCAGGCTGGAAAGCCATGGGGGCGAGCATCGGCTATACGCTGGCGTCCGGTGTGACCATGTTCATCGTGCCGCTGTTCGGGCTGGGGGCGTTTATGCTCGCCATCATTCCAATGACCGCCATCGTGCCGATTCTGGTGTTTATCGGCGTGGTGACCGCCAACCAGGTGGTGAGGGAAACACCCAAAGTGGAGGTGCCCGTTATCTTCATCTGTCTGTTCCCGTGGATTGCCAACTGGGCGCTGACCATGATGAACAGCGTGATGGGGGCGGCGGGGACCAATGCGGCGAAAATCGGTACCGACGTGCTGCACAGCAAAGGCATCTACTACGAAGGGCTGGTACATCTGGGCAACGGTGCTCCGCTTGCCAGTATGCTCTGGGGCTGTATCGCCATCTTCTCCATCATCAATAAACCGCTGCGCGGGGCCATTGCTGCCGCTGTTGGCGCGCTGCTGGCACTGTTTGGCGTGATCCACGCGCCGGTAGTGGGCTTTGCCGAAGGCAGTTCGCTGATGTTCGTCACCGCGTATCTGATGATGGGTGGCATGTTCATCGTGAAGCATGTGCTTGATAGCCGCGAAGTGGCGAGCACAAGTGCGCCGGTTTCTGAATCCTAAAAGATTGCCCCTCACCCTAACCCTCTCCCACAAGGAGAGGGAACGTTAATCCCCCTCTCCCTGTGGGAGAGGGCCGGGGTGAGGGCACCAGATCGCACCTTCTCAAAGGAACAAAAATGAAAGAGCTCATGGTCGTTGCCATTGGCGGCAACAGCATTATCAAAGATAACGCCAGCCAGTCGATTGAACATCAGGCGCAGGCGGTTAAAGCCGTTGCGGAGTCGGTGCTGGAGATGCTGGCATCCGATTACGACATTGTGCTCACCCACGGCAATGGCCCACAGGTGGGGCTGGATCTGCGCCGGGCGGAAATCGCCCACGAGCGTGAAGGGTTGCCGCTGACCCCGCTGGCGAACTGCGTGGCGGATACTCAGGGCGGGATCGGTTACCTGATTCAACAGGCGTTAAACAACCGCCTTGCCACCCACGGAGAGAAAAAGGCGGTCACGGTGGTAACACAGGTCGAGGTGGATAAAAACGATGCCGGCTTTACCCATCCTACCAAGCCCATTGGTGCGTTCTTCAGTGAAGCACAACGCGACGAATTACAGCTGGCACACCCGGACTGGCATTTTGTCGAGGATTCTGGCCGGGGCTATCGCCGCGTAGTGGCCTCACCGCAGCCGTTACGTATCGTTGAGGCCGATGCGATAAAAACGCTGACGCAAAAGGGATTTGTGGTGATCGGCGCCGGTGGCGGCGGTATTCCGGTCGTTCGCACCGAGCAGGGGGATTACCAGAGCGTGGATGCGGTGATCGATAAAGATCTCTCCACCGCGCTGCTGGCGCGCGAGGTCGGCGCGGATGTACTGGTTATCACCACTGGGGTGGAGAAAGTGTGCGTGAACTTCGGTAAGCCGACTCAGCAGGCGCTGGATACGGTGAACGTGGCGCAGATGACACGCTATATGGAAGAGGGGCATTTCCCGGCGGGCAGTATGCTGCCGAAAATCGTCGCCTCACTGGAATTCCTGCACCACGGCGGCAAACGGGTGGTGATCACCTCGCCGGACTGCCTGCCCGCGGCGTTGCGCGGTGAAACCGGCACCCACATTGTGAATGCTTAAGCAAAAGGAAGAAAAGATGAGTGAGAATAAAAGCCGCCGTGAATTTATCAGCCAGAGCGGCAAAATGGTCACTGCCTGCGCGCTGTTTGGTGCTACCGGCTCTGTCGCGTATGCTGCGGATCCCGCGAAGCAAATCTGTGAGACAGGCAAACCCATGAGCATCAGCGCAAAACACTACTATCTGGATAACATCCTGCTGGAAGCCGGGTTCAATTTCGACGGCAGCGTCGCGACCAGCACCCGCACCGAGCTGAAAACGCTGGAAATCAACGACGGGAAAATAGTCGCTTTACGGGATAACAAAAGCCACGCCGATGCCACGCTGCCGCACTACGATGCCGGCAACAAACTGATGCTTCCGGCGATGCGTGACATGCACATTCACCTGGATAAAACGTTTTACGGCGGCCCGTGGCGTTCGCTGAATCGCCCGGCCGGGACCACCATCCAGGACATGATCCGCCTGGAGCAGAAACTGTTGCCGGAGCTGCAACCCTATACCCAGGAGCGAGCGGAAAAACTGATCGACCTGATCCAGTCGAAAGGCTCCACCATTGCCCGCAGCCACTGCAATATTGAACCGGTGTCCGGCCTGAAAAATCTGGAAAATCTGCAAGCCGTATTATCCCGGCGCAAGCCCGGTTTTGACTGCGAAATTGTCGCTTTCCCGCAGCATGGGCTGCTGTTATCCCATTCCGAGAAGCTGATGCGCGAAGCGATGCAGGCCGGGGCGCACTATGTTGGCGGGCTTGATCCTACCAACGTGGATGGCGCGATGGAAAAATCCCTCGACACCATGTTCCAGATCGCACTGGACTACAACAAAGGGGTGGATATTCACCTGCACGAAACCAGCCCGGCGGGCGTGGCGGCGGTGAATTACATGGTCGAAACCGTGGAGAAAACGCCTGAGCTGAAGGGCAAGCTGACCATCAGCCATGCTTTCGCGCTGGCCACGCTCAACGAGCAGCAGGTGGATGAGATTGCCACCCGCATGGCGGCACAGCAGGTGACGATTGCCTCCACCGTGCCGATTGGCACCCTGCACATGCCGCTGAAGCAGTTGCGTGATAAAGGCGTGTTTGTGATGACGGGCACCGACAGCGTGATCGACCACTGGTCGCCGTACGGCCTGGGTGACATGCTGGAAAAAGCGAACCTTTACGCCCAGCTTTATATTCGCCCGAACGAGCAAACCCTTTCCCGCGCACTGGGTATCGCCACCGGTGATGTGCTGCCGCTCAACGACAAAGGCGAGCGCGTGTGGCCAAAAGCGCAGGACGACGCCAGTTTTGTGCTGGTGGATGCCTCCTGTTCCGCCGAAGCTGTAGCGCGCATTTCCCCGCGTACCGCGACCTTCCACAAGGGGAATCTGGTCTGGGGATCAGTGGGCTAATGTGGTGCCGGGTGTCGCTGCGCTTACCCGGCCTACGGTTCGGAGATTTTGTAGGTCGGGTAAGGCGAAGCCGCCACCCGACAATGCAGTATACTGCTACGCACATTCTTAAAGAGGGATCTGCCATGGCACAAAACATCTACGACAACCCGGCGTTTTTTGAAGGCTACGCCCAGCTTCCACGTTCGGTGCACGGCCTGGACGGTGCGCCGGAGTGGCCATCACTCAAAGCGATGCTGCCAGAGTTAACCGGCAAATCGGTTATCGATCTCGGTTGCGGCTACGGCTGGTTCTGCCGCGTGGCGCGCGAGCTGGGTGCCTCTGAGGTCACCGGGGTCGATATCTCCGAAAAAATGCTCGTTCGCGCGGCAGAGCTCACAAATGATACCCGGATCCACTATCAACGCAGCGATCTGGAATCTCTGGCGTTACAGGAGAATAGCCTCGACCTGGTCTACAGCTCGCTGGCGCTACACTACCTGCCGGAGCTGGATACCTTGTTCGCAAACATTCAGCACGCGCTTAAAACAGGCGGCAGTCTGGTCTTTTCGATGGAACATCCGATCTACACCTGCGCCACCCGTCAGGGCTGGCTGACCGACGACAACGGCGAGCGTTTCTGGGGCGTGAATCACTATCAGGAAGAGGGGCTGCGCGTAAGCAACTGGCTGGCGGAAGGGGTGATTAAATACCACCGTACGCTCGGCACAACGCTCAATGCGCTTATCAGGGCGGGTTTAACGATAAACGAAGTCAATGAATGGGGGCCAACACAGGAGCAGATTGATACCTGGCCTGCGCTGGCCGAAGAGGCTGAACGCCCAATGCTGGTGTTGATTTCAGCCCGTAAGGCTTAATAACCCACCTTATACACCCGCCCGCTCTGCACGCCTTCCACGCTGCGGCGATAGGCCTGGGCCACGGTCGCCGCTGGCACACTTTCAAAACCGGGGAAGAAACCGTCGTACGCTTCGGCGGATTCGGTAAGCACCGTCGGGCTAATCAGGTTGATACGAATACCGCGCGGCAGTTCACAGGCCGCCGCACGGACAAACCCCTCCAGTGCGGCATTTACCGTGGTGGCATTTACCCCCTGAGCAATGGGTTCGTGCGCCACAATCCCGCTAATCAGAGTAATTGAGCCGCCCTCGTTCAGGTAGTGCTGGCCGGTCAGCGCCAGGCGTACCTGCCCCAGAAGCTTGTCCTGCAAGCCCTGGTTGAAATCGCTGTCTTTCATCGTGGCGAGCGGGCCGAAGTGTAAACCACCGCTGGCCGAGACAATGGCATCCACCGGGCCGATTTTTTCAAACAGCGCCTGCACGCTCTCCTGCGAGGTGATATCCACCTGATAATCACCCTGCGTACGCCCCACGCGGATAACCTCATGGCGACGACTTAACGCTTCCGTTACTGCGCGACCGACCGTACCGCTGGCACCAATAATGACGATTTTCATAGCAGACTCCTCATGTTGTGAGCCCCCATTCTTTAATAAATAAAAAGTCAGATAAACTGGGCTAAAGTTAGAAGATTACTAACCAGAGGTTTGCAATATGGATAAGCTTCGCGGCATGGAGACCTTTATCGCGGTGGTGGAATGTGGCAGTTTCACCCTTGCCGCATCGCGCCTTGAGATGTCGGCGGTGATGGTCGGGAAGTACATTGCGTTGCTGGAGTCTCAGCTGGGTACGCGCCTGCTCGAGCGAAATACGCGCCGCCAGAGCCTGACTGACGCCGGACGTGTCTATTTCGACGAAGCAAAACGGGTGCTGGAGCAGGTGTCGGCGGCTGAACGCGCCGTTGAGCGGCTGCGTGCGACACCCGCCGGAACCTTGCGGGTATCTGCGCCCACGTCGTTCGGTGGCTGTGTGGTTGCCCCGCTTACCGCTACGTTTTTACAGCGCTACCCGGAAGTGCGGGTCGAGCTGGATCTGACTAACCGGATGGTGGATCTGGTGGACGAAGGTGTTGATTTGGCCATTCGTATTGGCGACATCCATCACGATGATCTGGTAGCAAAATACCTCTGCCCGTACCGGATGGTGATTTGCGCCGCGCCGGAGTATCTGGCTCGTCACGGCACACCGCAAACACCCGCCGACCTGGTGGATCATCTGTGTTTGTCGCACACGGTCTGGACCGCGCGCAACGAGTGGCGGCTGCCGGGCGTGGAAGGGGAGGTGCGCTGGAAGCGCGATGCTATTTTAAGATGTAACGACGGCTACGGGCTGCGCATGGCGGCAAGAGCGGGGGCGGGGTTACTTCTGCAACCGGAAGTTCTGGTGGCGGAAGAGCTGGCGAGCGGCAGGCTGGTGCGGGTGCTTGAGGATTACACCCCGGTGCCGAGGCCGGTGCATCTGCTTTGGCGGCAGGATTTGCGCCCGTTGCCAAAGCTTACGCAGTTTATTGCGCATATTATGCAGGCATTGCCTGTTCTGGATCGTAGGCCGGGTAAGGCGTAGCCGCCACCCGGCAACATCCCGTACCTGTTAGAAACGATACCCAACGCCAACGTTAAAGCCGTTGATGGCGTAATTGCCGTCCAGATCCGCATTCGTGCCTTCGTAGCCGACGTTAATCGCCAGCTCCGGGGTTGGGTTAAACTGCACGCCCGCGCCGTAAGCGAAAGAGGTCGATTTCTCGGAGCGGCTCTCTTTCTGGGTAAAGCCATCACCGGCGTTCACCCATTTGGTGTCGACGTCGGCTTTGGTGTGCGCAAAGCCACCCAGCGCATACAGGGAAACGTACTCATTAATACGGTACGCCGGGCCAACCAGCAGGGAGTAATATTTCGCTTCAATGTGATTTTTCACCGAGTCGGAATCTACATAATAATGGTCATCCTGATCGCCGCTCATATAGGTGAATGAGCCTACTGCACTCCACGGGGAATCCCACTCGTAGCGATACTGCGCGTTCACGCCGCGGATATTTTTGAAGTCTTCGATTTTGCTCTGCGCATAACCAACAGAAACAGTCTGGTTATCCGCCAGAGCAGCGCCGCTTGCCAGGCTTGCCGCAATCAATACCGCCAGAGATATCTTTTTCATTTACCGTCATCCTTTCGTCGTTTTTTTTGAAATGATTGCCGGAAAGCTCCGGCAATACAGGCGGGGTAATCCACGCCAAATAAGGTGATAAAGTTAATTCGGGCACAGCCCGGTCGGGGCTTTCAGCGGGCCGCACTCATCGTAGCCGTAGACCTTGTAGCCTTTTGCTTTCATACAGCTTGAGATTTTCTCTTCTCTGGCAACCACTTCCTGAAGCGTTTGCCCAGGCCGGGCGCTGCCGCCGTTCCAGCTGCCGTCATCCAGATTGGCTCTTCTGGGCACCCCGCAGCTGTAAAGATCTTCTTTGCGCTGAGCGGTGTCGGTACGCCCGGTTTTATCCAGCTTCTGGAAGGTCTGGGCGTATTTCACGTACTGATAATCGGTTGAGTCCATATTGCCCACCACGCAGCCGGTGAGCAGGAGGGGCAACAGAACCAGCAGACTTTTTTTCATTTTTCGCTCACTTACTGAGAGGTTGAGAAAATAAATTGCAGCAGCTCAGGCGACACCAGTTCGCTCATGGCAAACGGTGTGGCAACCGGAATCGCTGCGATGGTCCAGGTATTGGCCGCCACGTCAGCCAGCGGGCTGCGACCCCGGGCGGTATTCCCTTCACCATCATAAAAACCGGGCAGCTGGCCGCCCACCAAATCATGGGTACCGGCATAGCTTTCCACCAGATCGTCGAGGAAGGAGCCAGGCGAATAGGTCCACGAGTTCATCATCCCCACGCCGCCCTGGAACCCGCCGGTCGGGCCGTACAGCCCGGCAGATAACGTCTGGTCTTCCAGCAGGGCGTCGAATGTCTTATGACGTTCATCCCCTTTGTACTGAACCCGGCCTTTGTCGTCGAGAACAAGGGCGTTATGGTTATTCTCATCATTTACGCAGCGGATGTTTTTATCGCCGCAGATGAAGTCGAGGCCAACGCGGACGCCCCCGAGCTTAACGCCGTCGTACAGTCCGTCGCTTGGGCCGGAAACATTACTGATCACGTTGCCGTCTTTATCGACAACCCCCGGGAAGAGCAGGGAGTTTTTCAGCGTCTCTTCGCGCATTTTGGTCGCCGCCAGCGACAGCGTGCCCTGGGTTATCGCAGCATCCGGCGACCCGGCAACGATACCAACCAGTGTTTGCAGGAAGCGGCGCTGATATTGCAGCTTGTAGATATCTTCGATCGCCGCGTCTTGCTTCGCTTTATCGCCTTTATCGATGGCGTCCTGAAGATCTTTACGTGCCGCCGCCTGCTTGTCATCGAGATACTCGCCAATCTGGCGATTCGCATTCTCTTTGAAATCACGCGTCACGCTGACTTGCAGGTTCAGCTCTTTAAACACCTCGTCTCTGTCGAAATTGTTCTTAATCGCCCCTGAGTTCGCCGCGGCGGTTTCGGTGGTGATATCCGTTTTCACGCCATCGACAGCCTGCTGCTGCCCGTCCGGGTTGGTGATGGTGATATTACCGGTGTTAATCCCGCTGCGGGTGGTGCCGCTGTCGTTCCCGCTGTCGTGACCGATACCGAAGGTGACGTTTTTATCTTTTCCGGTGTCAGGGTTGTTGCTGACCGAGGCACCAATGCCAAAGCCGTTGCCTTCGAATTCCGAGGTGTTGTGAACGTCGCGCCAGCTTAGCGTGCCGGTGCTGAACTGGTTTTTCCCGGCAAGCTCGGCGCTTTCACTGGAGGTAATCAGCCCGCCTGTCAGGTCGGTATTGCCTTTCACGTTGATGTTATAGCCATCATTACCCGCGAAGACGCCGGACTGCTCCTGCACCGAGGCGTAGTTCGCGTTCACTTTCGACTGGCCGTAGTTGCCCGATGCCGCAAAGCCGTAGCCCACCGTGACCTGGCCGCCCATGCTTTTCTGCTCGCCTTTGTAGGTCATGGTGTCCTGAAGGCTTTCGATGTACAGGTTATCGGCGGTGATATCCACGCCCTTGCCAAGCAACTGCCCGCCGTGCAGGGTGGTGTCGCCGCCGCTGATGATGCGGGTTTGCCCGTCCATATCGCCCACGTGGCTGCTGCGCCAGGAGACTTCATCCCCGTTGCCGTAACCTTTGCCTTTGTTGGCACCTGCGGTGACGCCAAAGGATGCGCCGCCCTGACCGTAGCTCACCGCTATCCCGGCGTTCCAGCCGCTGGAGTTATCGGTGCTGCGGTCGTGGCTCTCCTGCTGCGCCGCCAGAATATTGATGTCGTTATCAGCAAACAGCGTGGTGCCCTGTTTGCCGCTGACGTCCGAGCCGATGATATTGATGTCAGACTGCTCGCCGCCGGTGGCGACCACCACAGCCTGCTTCCCGGCATTCACTTTACTGGCCAGCGCCGTGGTGCTGTCGTTGGTCTGGGTGTGGGTCTGCTTGCTCTCGCCGTAGGTCAACGAGACGCTGACGTTCTGCGCCGCCGCCTGTGCACCGTTTGCCATTACACCCTGAGCGGCATTCATCATGGTGTTGGCGGCGCGGGCGCTGTCCCACGCGGCGTTAGCGGCGGCCATCATGTTGATGCGATCGTCTTTGCTTTGCCCGACCTTCTCGGTCGACGCAATCACGCTCTGTAGCGCCTGCACCACAGGTACGTTCACCGCGAGGGTAAAGCCTTTCTGCTCAACGGTGCGTTTGTACTGTGAGGCATAGGTATTTTGCGCCGCCTCGATGGTGACGTTTTTACCCTGGATCGCCACGTTGCCGTTCGGTGAGGCCATCGTGCTGCCGGTCTGGCGGTAGTTGTTACCCGCCAGCAGGACGGTATCGCCATTCAGACTGCCGATCGTCGACCCTTGTCCCGCCAGCGCCTGGCTTGCCTGTTCGGTTGTCTCTTTACGTGAGCCCACGGTAAAGCCAATGCCGCCGGAGGACATCAGGCCGGATTTTTTCTCCTCTTTCAGATGGGTTTCGTTATTGCGTCCGCCCATGCTGGTGAGGGTTAAATCGTTGCCTGCCCGCAGCGCCACGTCGCCCGCGCCAACCACGCTGCTGCCCGCCACGGTGAGATCGTTTCCGGCAGCGATGTTCACCGAGTCTGCGCTCAGTTCGCTGCCCTGAACGGTTTGTCGGTCTACCGTGTCGCGGGTTTTGGTAGTGGTTTTGGATAAGAAGCCGTTGCCGCCCACCACTTTATGTTTCTCATCAAGCTGGCTGTCGTTGAGCACGCCTTCGATGTTCACGTCATGCTTCGCGGCAGCGGTCAGCGCGCCGTCTGAGGTGATTTGCGCCCCACGCACGTTGATGTCGTTATTGGCTGCCAGCGCGACGCCGCCCACGCCCTGCACGGTGCTGGCGTTGTGGTCTGTGCTGCTCTGTTTGAGGGTGTTATCCGCATCCCAGACCAGATTGTCGCTGCTGGCGGTGGTGACGGTGTTCAGGTTCAGATCACGCCCGGCTACCAGCTGTGCTTTACCGTTTTCGCCGCTGGCGATCACCTGCGCCCCGGTGAGCGTAATATCACGCCCGGACTGTAGCGCCAGCTTGCCGTCGTCGCCCTGCACGTAAATGCCGGAAACGCTGTCGATGGTGGTGCGGGTAAAGCTGTTTTCGCCGTTAACGCTCTGCCCGCTGGTAGTGGTGGTCGTGACGTTAATATCGCGCCCGGCATTAGCCAGCACGCTGTTGTCGCCCACAATCGCCGCGCCGATGTTGTTGATGTCGGTACGTGCGTTCAGGTTCACGTCTGTGGCCTGAATAGTGCCGGACTGGTTGGTGATGTTGTCCGCATCCAGTTGCAGCACTTTACGTCCGGCAATGGTTCCGCTGTTAAACAGGTCGCCGTTGAGCTTCATCGACACGTTATTCCCGGCAATCAGCGCCCCGGAGCCGTCGATATCACCCTGTTTCACTTTGGCGTAAACCTGCGGTACCAGCACGGTCTGCATGGAGCCGTCCGGCATTTTGACCCGGGTATTCACCAGCCAGACGATATCGCCGGTCAGCAGCGCCATCTGCTCTGGCGTGAGCGCCACCCCCAGCTTCAGGGAGTACTGCTTGCCAAAGGTGATCCCTTTGTCCATCAGCGATTTAAACTGATCTTCGTCATTGGTGAAGCCATCAAGATAACGCTGCCCGGTAATGCCAATCACCTGTTCGCGCACCAGACGCTGCTCGTAATAGCCATCACCCAGGCGTTTCAGGGTGTTATCACCATCGTCGGTGAAGGCATTTTGCATGTAGTCACTGCCAAGCCACTGCCGTTCGTTGGTAAAGCGCGGATCGGTTTCCACCAGATACGGCACGTCGGCGTTCGGGTTGACCTTGAACAGGCTGTTGTCCGGCAGGGTGGTGTTCGGGCCAATAATGCGGATTGCACCGTCGGCAGGCGTCACTTCAAACTGCTGTCCGGCAGGTGGCGTCACCGGTTCGCCCGGGGAGACGGTCTGCTCAGGCGTGGCGTTGACGCCTGCCGCCTGACCAATGGCCACGTTGGTTCCCTGCAACACCAGCGGGGTAATACTGAGGTTGCTGCCCTCTACGCTGCCGTTGCTCACAAGCTGGCCTGGCTTCAGCGCAATGCTCTGGATCGCCGTCGGTGGAGTGTACGCGGTGCTGCTGCGCCCCTGTTCATCATCACCTTTGTGGCGAATACGGTAGTAATGGGTCACGCTGCCGTTATCGGTGGTATAGCGCACGCCGGGTACATCGTCGTTTTGTACGCTGCCCAGTTGGTCAATCAGCAGCGTACCGCCTGCGACAACCTGACTCTTGTCGTTAAACAGGCGGTCGCCCGTCAGGGTCATATTGCCGCCCGCGAGGATCTTCGCCGGGTCGCTCTCTTTGATGCGTGTCTCTTCAACGGTACGGGTGTAGTCGTACTGGTTGAAGTTATCGTTACCGTGGCCGCTCTTTTCCGGGGTGTTGAGGTTGCGCAGGCCATCGGAAGAGTTCCCGTCAACCCAGACGCCTTCATCGCCCGCTTTCCAGCGGCTGGTCGAGCCGGTGTGCTGGTACTCGGTGAGTTGTTCCTGTGAAACCAGCGCCACTTCGGTTGAGAAGTTATCGTTGATGTTATTGATCTGCGAGGCGGCGATGGCCATATCACCCGCAGATTCAATGGTTGAGCTGTGGTTGTTGATGGCCGCCGCGCGGCCAACAGGCGTACCGTTCTCATCCAGCGCGCCGCCAATGCGCATCGACCCGGCACTGTATATCAGCCCGTGGCCGCTGTTGTTCAGGGTCTGCACGCCCAGATCCACGTGCTCGCGCCCGGCAAGCGTGGCCGCCGTGCCGTTTTCCGCCAGGTTGTTGAAGGTGATGGCGTTGACGCCCACCGTATCGCCATAAAGACGCCCGGTGCCGATGTTGGTCAGCGTGTCGGCGTTGATACGCGTGGTAATGCCGTCGATCAGGCCGTAGTTCAGCACCGCGCCGGAGGCATTCAGGGTGGTGCTTCCGGCATTAATTTCACCGCTGGCAACGTTGGTGAGATTGGCGCTTTGCACATTCAGCGCACTGCCTGCCATCAGCTTACCGCTGTTGGTGATATCCCCTGGCGTGGTGAAGGTGAGATTGCCGTTGGCAAGGGTGCTGCCGCTGAGGGCGACGCCGTTTGCGCTGCTCAGGGTCATATTCCCGAGCGATAACAGCTGTCCACTGCCATCGAGAGTATCGGCCTGCACGTTCAGGTTCTCACCGGCTTTTAGCGTACCGCCGCCATTGATGAGGTTCAGCCCGCTGCCGCTGGTATCAAGCGTGCCCGCTGATGACAGGACACCGGCGGTGTTGTTCAGCACGCCGTTGTTGCGGATCGCCAGCGCGTTGTTCGCCAGAATGCTGCCGCTCTGGTTGTCGAGCGTTTCTGAATTGAGGGCAACATTCTGCGCCTCCAGCCCCTGATTTTCGCCCTGGGTGTTCTGATTGATGACGTTAAGCGCCGTGACCGTCAGCTGTTTACCACTGCGGATAAGCCCGGACGCGTTATCGACCAGGCCTCTGGCGCTGTCGAGCAACAGGTCGCCAACGGTCTGGATCTGCCCGCCGCCATTTTGCAGGCTGTCGGTGTGCAGTGCGGCATCCGATTTGCCGATAATGCGCCCGCCACTGCGGTTATCTACGTTGTTTGCCGCGATATCGGCCGCACCCGTGGCGGCAAGTGTACCTGCCTGGTTGTTCAGGCTGCCTGCCGAGAGGTTTAGTGCATCCAGGCTGTTGAGCGTCCCGGCGCTGTTATCGAGCGCTCCAGTGGTCAGGTTAATGCCGTTGCCCTGAAGCACGCCCGAGGTGTTAAGCAACTGGCTCGCCGCGTTTAACGACAGGCCATCGGCTGCTGCCAACTGCCCGCTGGTGTTGTTCAGCGTTTCGCCTGTGAACGCGAGGCTGGCACCCGAGAAGGTGGTGCCGCCGGTGTTATCAAGCTCGCCGCCAGTCAGCGTCATCGCACCGACCGATTTCACGGCTCCGCCGCTATTGTGCAGCGCGGCAAAGGTGGCATTCAGGCTCTGGTTCGCACCAATCTGGCCGCGGGTGTTATCCACATCCCCGCTGTTAAGCGCAAAATTACCGTCGCTGGCAAGGAAGCCGTCCTGGTTATTGATAGCGCCGCTGTCAACATTGAGTGCGCCCTGAGAAAGCAGGGAGCCGGAGCGGTTATCAAGCGTGCCGCTGCCCAGCGCGAGGGTAGTGCCACTGGCGACAATCACCCCTTGCTGGTTGTTCACGTCGCCCGCGCTGATGTGCTGGGTTTTTGCCGCTTCGATACGCCCTTTGGTGTTGTTTACGCTTTGCTGGCTGCGAATTTCGCCGTCGCCTGCGGCGGCGGAAATCAGCCCCTGCTCGTTATTCAGGCTGCCGGTATCAAGCCCGGCTTTCCCCGCCACGGCAACGATTTGGCCTTCGGTGTTGTTAAGCGTACCGGCGCGAAGCTGCACGCCATTCGCGGCAGCAATCTGCCCCTGCTGGTTATCAATATTGCCCGGCAGTGTCACCGCAAGTGCGCCGCTGCCGCTCTGGAGCAGTTTGCCTTTCTGGTTCACAAGATCGTGAGCGCTGACGTTCACCGTCTCAGCGCTCAGCGTACCGCCGGTGTTATTGAGCATTTTACCGGTACGGACCGTTAGCTCGCTGGCGCTGACGTTGGCGCTGGCGGTTGTTACATCCTGCGCGCCACCGTTCAGGGTGACACGTTTACCCTGAGTCTGGCTGCCGCTCACATCCACGCCCTGTCCGCTGGCGCTGAGGTTACCCCCGGCCAGCGTCTGGCCGTGGGCGCTGAGCTGCCCGCTGGTCGTCAGCTGTAAATCACCAGCATCCGCGAGCTTGCCGTCGGTATTCACCCCGGCGGCCAGAACGCTCTCTTTGCTGCTGGTCAGGCTTGCTGCATTGACCTGCACGTTGTTTGCCGCCGTCAGCACGCCGGTGTTGGATACCTCGCCAGCAGTGCGCAGGGCTGCGCTGTCGCTGGCGCGAAGGGTTCCACTGTTTTCGATTCGGCCATCGGCGGTGAGGGTTACGTTGCCAGCCTGCGCGCCAATGGCGCCGGCATTGCGCACGCCCACGCCACGCTCGGTGCCGACCATGCGGATTTTACCGGCGTACATGCCGCCAAGACTGGAAACATCCACCGCCAGCTGTGGCCGCGTGGCGTCATCATCGCTGCCTTTTTCGATTTTCTCATGGGCGGCATCGACCTTGTTGCGCCCGGTTGTGATTTTCAGATCCTTCGCCCACAGCCCGGCGTTGACCTTCACCGAGCGGGCGATGATATCGGTGTAATCTGCGCCGGAGGTATCCATCCCGTTGCCGTCCACCACTACTTCACCGCGCTCGACGTTAAAACCGGTGAGGTTGCCGTCTTTCATCTGCGCCTGGCCGGTGGTGAGCGTGGCGCGGTTGGCATTGATAAAACCGCAACCACTACAGGTGATGCCCGCCGGGTTGGCGATCACCACCTGCGCTTTTTTCCCTGCCACTTCAATCATGCCGTTGAGTTTGCTCGGATCGCGCGAGCTCACTTCGTTCAGAATGACTTTGGCTTCCCCTTTGGCAAGCCAGGGGTTACCCGCCACCATGCCGCCAAGGTTGGTCTGCACATTCTTGTGGGAGTTATTGAGGATCGCGCCGTTTTTATCCACGTCGAACTGGGTGTAGTTGTTGCGTGATACGCCTGCTTTGGACGGGGTCTGAATGTTCACCTGCGGCGTGCCGTTGGCGCTTTTGATGACCGTTGGTTGCTGGTTTTTCGGCGCGCTGCTGTTAGCGACAATGGCCGCTTCGGCGCTGTGTATGGCTCCCATTGCCATCCACAGGCTAAAGCTCAGGGCACTCACCTTGCCGACAAGACGACTATGGGTGTGACCGATGCCGGATGAGCGGGACGAACCGGCGCGGCCAGAGCGGGCGATATCCGCCACGACCATTAACATGCCGCGCGCTTTGTTAAAGACAATCCGGTACAGGTTCTTATTCATGGTTCGTTCCTTTCAGCGCTTCCGGCAGATTGACGGTGAGCGGGTGTTTCAGTTGCCATTCGCGTGCGGTGGTACGGCTGATGTGTCCGCCGTGGAACATCACGACACGTTTGCCGAGCTCTGCCCCACGGTGATAGAGCGCGCGCCAGCAGTGGTCAGGGAAGATGTCATCGCGGATCAGTTTTTTGATGGCGCTGGTGTGGCCAAACGGGGCGATCCAGTCGCAAAACCACATCCGGTCTCCGCTGTCCCAGTCTTCTTCTTTCATCTCAATCGACGGGCGGGTGAGGTAGCGCGCTTCCGATTCTTCGTTAAGCCAGGCCCAGCTCAGGAAGAACACCGGGCGTTCGTTTTCGCTGATCAGAACGTACTGGCGGCGTTTGATAATGGGCAGCAGCAGCGTTGGCAGCGCGTGCAGGGGCGCATCCCGGTGCATGGGCGAGTGCATCCACAGCCAGACGGTAGCACCCAGCACTTCCGCTTCGCTCTCTTCACCGCCGAGGATCAGCGGGGCTTTGATATCCAGATTTCCGATGCGCATCACCAGCTCCAGTTGAGGTTAAAGCCGAGGGTAATATTGCTGGTGGTGAACCCATCCGGCTTCGAGAACGGCGTGCCGGCAAACAGGTCATACCCGGTGTTGAACGCGCTGCCGCGAAGCCCCACCACGCCGCCTGCCAGATGTTTGCCAATCAGGTAGTCAGAGCTGTAACCGCCCACTTCACCGTAATCCGCGCCGAGATAAAGCTCCTGGTTTGGCAGCGGCGTGCTCCAGGCCAGGTCGTTACGCACGTACCAGCCGTGGCTGGCATTCAGGGTACGTTCCCCGTCAAAGCCGCGCACCGTCCAGCGGTTACCGATGGCAAACTGATCCTGCGGCGTCAGCGGCGTGTTGCTGATTTGGCGCTGGTACTGCACGTTGTAGCGGAAGTTCTGCGAGCCGATGTCAAACGGCAAATCGAGCTGGGCGCTCAGCTGGGTAATTTTGCTCAGGGCGGTGGCATCACCGGTAAATTCTTCCGGGGCAGGCTGGGCACCAAACCAGCGCGTACCACGCTGGTAGCTGATGCCCGCGTCCAGCGTGGCCTGGCCGATGTAGTGGCGATGTTCCAGCCCCACGCGCCAGCCCGCCGTCTGACGTCGCTGCACGCCCACTTCGGTGTCGTCGATGTAATTGCGTGTCTCGCGTGCGAGCACGTCGTATGTGAAGGTGGTTTTTTGCGAGCCGCTACGATGCAGAACGCGGCTGAGTTGCACGTCGAGGTTTTTGCTTTTACCGCTGTAGCGGTAATCCCCGTTCAGCCCGGCGATGGTCTGGTGATAGTCGTAATCACTGCCGGTCACCCCCAGCATCCAGTAGCCAAACGGCACCGAGTAGTGCGCTGTGTAGTTTTTGCTGCCCTTGCCGCTCTTGTCGTTAAGGTCGTGGCTGGCGGAGACATACAGCAGGTCGCTCAGGGAGAAGGGGTTATCCAGAGACAAGGTGACGCCGCCCTGGTAGCGCCCGGTGGTTTCGGTTCCTGCGTCGTCCAGCGACAGCCCGAGACGCCACATCTTGCGCTGCTTACGGGTGATCACCACGTCGCTCTCGCCGGGTTTTTCGCCGGGCAGGATCTCCATACTGGCTTCCACGGTGGGCAGGCGCTGTAAATTCTCCAGACCCTGCTCAATGTCACGCAGATCCAGCAGATTGCCCTCGTGGGCGGGGAAGGCGCTGTATAGCTGGATGTAATCGTCGCTCTCTTTGGTGAGCGTCACGTGGCGGACATAGCCCGGGACGATCGCCAGCTTCAGCGTGCCGCTTTTTAAATCCTGCGAGGGCGCGAGAACGCGGGTGGTGATCCAGCCGTGATCGACAATGCGGTTTTGCATCGTGCTCATCAGCAGGTTAATGCCTTTGCCGCCAAGACAACGGCCCTGAGCCTGATCGGCAATACGCTGCAAGGGTAGCCAGTGGGGAAGGGCATCCTGGCCGCTCAACGCGACACGCTGAATGGGGAAGCAGGGTGTTTCGGTGGGGAAATCAATCCTGCCAAAGCTTGATGATGGCTCCGAAAGACGCACATCCGGGACGGGCGGTGTCAGTTGCTGCTCAAGTGCTTTCTGACGTTGCTGCTGAATAATAAACTGATCATTCGGCTCGGCAGCATGGGCAGAGAGCATTAAAGACAGGCCAGTGGCTGTGGATATTATTATCGCTATATTTTGTCGGGCTATCATCAAACGTTCCGCGCAATGTAAGAAAAAAGGATGCAATGTGAATTTGTGTAAGATTGTTTAAATATTGGCGAGGCAATAAAAGGGGGATTAATCCTAAAGCTCGGAAGATTCCGAGCCTGAATATCCTTAAATCTGGTAGGTCAGGTGAAATCGGGGAATATATTTGCGTTTGGTGCGCTGAGAAAAAATATATCCTCACCGCGATTGATGGTGTTATTTCCTCGCCCATTTCCTGATTGTGGGTAGGGAAGGTGTGAGTAGGTTTTAATGTGGTTTATTTTTACTTTTCTGGAGGGTTGTTCTGCCCTGTGGTGGGTGTTGACGCGCTTGCAGGCGGAACATTCGTGCGACCAGCGCTGAAAAGGGTTATCAAAGCGATCTGCATGTGATACTAAGATTGAGCACATCATAAAAAATAAGGTTACAAGAGAATGTCTGTTAATAAACTCGCCAGCAGTGCACAAGGCCTGCAATCATCTGCCATCCGTGAATTATTAAAACATAGCAAAATGGCGGGAGTGATTTCGCTGGGCGGTGGTATTCCTAATCCGGCGCTTTTCGATCACGAAGGCCTTAAAATTGCCGCAGATGCTGTTTTATCACAGCATTTTGGTGAGGCCTTTCAGTATGGTCTGACAGAGGGTGTTCCGGGTCTGCGCGAGGCGATTCAACAGATTTGTATTGGCCGCGGAATTACCTGTAATGCTGATGACGTGGTTATTACGTCCGGTTCGCAACAATCCCTTGATGTGCTGGCCCGCGCATTAATTAACCCTGGCGATATCGTCGTGGTGGAACGTCCTACGTATCTGGCTGCTTTGCAGGTATTTGGACTGGCGCAGGCGCAGTTTGAATCGGTGGGTACCGACGGCGACGGCATGATTGTTGATGAGCTTGAAGCACTGGTGGCTAAAAAGACCATCAAAGCGGTTTATATTGTCCCGACCTTTGGTAATCCTGGCGGTGTAACGCTGTCTGAAGCTCGTCGTAAGCAGTTGGTGGAATTATCCCTGCGTTATGACTTTGTGATTATTGAAGACGATCCGTACAGCGAAATTAATTACACCGACGAAGTCTTCCGCCCGCTAATTGCCCATGCCAAAGATATTGGCAACGAAGAGAACGTGGTTTATACCTCCACTTTCTCTAAAATTCTCGCGCCGGGAACCCGCGTGGGCTGGGTGCTTGTACCAGAGTGGCTGAAACGCGCGGTGGTGAATCTGAAACAGACGACCGATTTGCATACCAGCACCCTGTCGCAGCTGATGACCTATGAATATCTGAAAACCGGCCGTCTGGCAGATCAAATTAAAATGATCCGCGAAGCCTATCGCCAGAAATATCAGACCTTCGCCAGTGAGCTGGAAGCGGAGCTGGGCGATGTGATGTCATTCCATAAGCCAAAAGGCGGTATGTTCCTGTGGGCGAAGATGAATAACGGCATCAATACTACCCGCTGGCTGGAAAAAACGCTCAGCAATGGCGTCGTATTTGTGCCGGGCGAATTCTTCTACTGCAACGAACCGGATCACACGACGTTGCGTATGTCGTTCGTTACGCCAACGGATGAGCAGCTGAAAGAGGCCGTAAGACGCCTGAAAGCATCGCTGTAAGTCAGCGTGGAGGGGTGATTCTGCATGTAATTTAGTTTGTGAAGACAAAACAGTGTTTTAAAAACTTCACATTAATTTGCGCAGGATCATGCCTCAACCATGTTTTTGGATTGTATTAAAATGGTTATACTGAAATTAACATATTCTAACTAACTAATTTGTCGTCATTTTTTTCTTAAGATCGCACTTTTTGTAGCATCATTTTTAGGATTACTCATACACTTAGTGCCCATATTCTTATTTGCATCTCATTCATTTTGAACTAAATAATGTCACGTGGAATAAGCACAGTGGCCGGGTGGTTTTTTGCGGTACCACAGGAATAAATCTATTCACAGGCTCTATTCGCGGAATGTTATACATGGTTCATTATAAGGTCATGGACGATGATTATTTGTGTATCTGATAATTCCTGGTTCAGGATTGGACTTAAAGAAATCATTCAAGCCTGTTCTAAAGAGAAACGCGAACTCTGTTTTTTGAGCTTTAAAAAAGCGAATGGCATATTACGTGATACCGCAATTGTATCGCCAGTAACGATTATAGTTGATTACGCTTTCGTTAGCCATGACTTGTTGTTTCTGCTCTTGAGGTTAAAACGCAAAAATAGATTAAATAATATTCTTATCATTACAGCCAATGAACGAATTGTTGACGTTACTGAGAATATTGTGCTTGATTCTGTTGCGGATGTTTTGATTGATAATAGTGAATCCCGTGAAAAAATAAGCAACTTCATGATTAAAGATAATGCCGGGCAGATTATTTCAAAATCCGTAACCAATAAAGTGTGGGCGATGATTAAGAAAAAAGCAACTCTCACGCACAGAGAAATTGATCTGATGCCCTTTATTATTACCGGGAAGGGAAATAAAGAGATCTCCCGGCAATTCGATATTAGCGAGAAGATGGTAAGTATTCACCGCCGGAATATTTATACCAAGTTACATGTTGATAGCCTGACAGGGCTTTATAATTATCTCACCATGGATGTAAAAGCATTCTGAAAACCGTGTTTCAGCCAGGAAAGGGTGATAACCCGGTATTCACCCGTTATTTATTGTAAAAAAACAGAAGGAGCTGTATATGAAATTAAAATCACTTTGCGCGGCCATGGTTGTGATGGGACTCGCTACCTCTTTCGCTCATGCTGCGGACGGTAAATTGAAGTTCATTGGTAAAATTGGTTCCTCAACATGCCAGATTTCTGGTGCGGATAAGGCCGAGATTACCGTACCTATGGGGACAGTACCGAAGGAAACGCTGTTAAAAGATGCCAGTGGCCCTGAAGTCGGTTTTGCTATCAACCTGACGAACTGCCAGCCAGGGACTTACTATCTGGTGCTCGATGGAACGAGCCCGTCTGGTCAACCGAACATTCTTGATTTAGAGAACACCAGCGCCAGCACTACGGCGAAAGGGGTGGGGATTCAGATCAAGGATATTTCAGATAATAATATCACCTTATCCAAGACGCTGGATAAAGATGATGCCAGCATTACGATTACTGAAAACGATCAGGGCGGTGGAACATTCTTCCTGAAAGCCAACTATTACGCCTACAACCAGACTGCCCTTACCACCGGGGAAGCAAACGCAACGGCTAATTTCACCATTGTTCAGCAATAACAGGAGCAGGCCTTCGGGCCTGCTTTTTAGGGTGGTATTATGAAGTCGCTCATGATTAGTTTACTGGTGTTGTATTCCGTATCGGCCTTTTCAGCTATCCAGATTGAGAGTTCGCGGGTTATTTATTCGAGTGAGTATAAATCCGCTTCGCTGACGCTGCATAATGCGTCGGAGAAGAACTATATCGTTCAGACATGGCTTGATGAAGATTCTGATAAACCCGGGAAAGAGATGGTGGTAACACCACCTGTCCTGAAAGTAAAATCCGATCAATCTGCCGTGTTGCGTTTTATTTACTCCGGTAAGGGATTGCCGACGGATCGTGAAAGTCTGTACTGGATTAACGTACAAGAAATTCCTCCTCGCGCCAGCGAGCCAAATGTAATGCAACTGGCTATCCGGACACGTCTCAAGCTTTTTTATCGTCCAGTGGGTTTAAAAACCACACTTGAGGAGCAGGTAAGTCATTTAAAATTTATAAAGAAAACGGATTCTTTGAACGTTAAAAATGACGGGCCACTGCATATCAGCCTGAGTCAATTGATTATTCAGCCTCCTAAATCAAAGCAATTAAAACTGAGTGCACCTATGGTTTTACCTTTTAGTAGTGAAACCATCTCTTTTCCCAAAGGATCGCGGATTGTTGGCTTAACTTACATTAATGACTATGGCGGCATTGTTGACGTCAATATAAATTAAGCCACCGTTGCGGGTTATTTAATAATGTCATGGATGAACCATTATGCAACGAGCATGGATTCCCCTGTGTGCTCTCACCTCTTTATTGGTTTCTGGCACCGAGTGTGCAGCTCAGAGTGAGTACAACACCTCTTTTTTCCACGGTAATGGGGATCAATCTTTCATCAATTTGATTGATCCTGACTCCGGTATTATTCCCGGAACCTATTCACTCGATATATATGTCAACCAGAAACTGGTCGAACAGCGCGACGTCGAGATTTTGCAGGATAAAGCCGACAACATGCTCCACCCCTGCATCAGTGCGGAGCAGCTTCGTGCCTAGTCAGTCGCGATACCTGCCGACGATAAAGAGAGTTGCTATCCTCTTGAACAGCGAATTAACGGGGCGTCGATAGGCTTCACGATGGCAGAGCATCGGCTGGATATTCAGGTCCCTCAGTTGAGTATGCTCACTCAGCCGAGAGGGGCTGTCTCCTCGACGCGTTACGACGACGGCATTAACGCCGCTTTTGTGAACTACAACCTCGTGGCAAGCAACAACAAGAGCGGTGGTCAGGAGAGTCAATACGCTTATCTTTATCTGAATAATGGCATCAACATTGGCGCATGGCGCTTGCGTCATATGGCGAATCTGACTAAGCGAAGCGGGGAGTCGAGTTACTGGCAAAATGTCTCTTCATGGGCTGAAAGGGCGATCCCTTCGCTCAAGAGCCGCCTGCTGCTCGGGCAGGCGAGCACCGGAACGGCGCTCTTCGACAGCATTCCGTTTCGTGGAGCCCAACTGGCGTCGGAGCCCATGATGCGCGCAGAGAGTCAGTCACGCTATGCGCCGGTCGTCAGAGGCGTGGCGGAAAGCAACGCCCGTGTGGAGGTGCGTCAGAATAAATACCTGATCTACTCCACTAACGTCCCGCCAGGGCCGTTTGCTTTTGATGACGTCGTCCCTGTTAGCCAGAGTGGCGATCTGTACATCACGATTATCGAAACCGACGGGCGCAGAACGAACATGGTGATCCCTTATACCGTTCTGCCAGGCCTGATACGAAACGGTCAGTGGAACTATGATATCGCCGCCGGGAAGTATCACGACGGTGCTGATGGTTATGCCCCGGCATTTGCGGAAGGCCAGCTTTCCTATGGGGCAAGCGACTCGATCACTCTTTCTGGTGGCCTGCTTTCAGCCGAGCATTATCGGAGCGCGGCGCTGGGTGTCGGCAAAAATATGGGGCATTTTGGCGCAGTGTCGGTCGATCTCTCTTTATCGGATACGCGCCTGGCACGCGGTGATGCTGAGCAAGGGGGCAGTGCGCGTTTCCTCTACGCCAAGTCATTTATGGACTCCAGAACGGATTTTCAGGTAGCGGGTTACCGTTACTCTTCTTCTGGCTATTACGACTTTCAGGAATCCGTTCAGGAGCGTCGTCGCTGGGATAATGGTCGGTACAAAACGTATTACTGGGACGACACCAGTATGACCGATTCTGAGTGGGTCATTTCGAAGCCTGAAGTTGGTTATGAAACCGACTATGCGACCAAAAAAGCGCGGCTGGATATCTCGATGAGCCAGCAGATTGGCGACATAAGCCAGTTTTATCTGACATTTAGCCAGCAAAGTTACTGGAAAGAGGCGGGAAAAGACACCACGGTTCAGTCCGGTTTTGCCTCACGACTGGGTAATGTGAGCTGGAGCCTTTATTACCAGAACACCCGTAACCACTACTTCTCAAATGACAGCAGCGTCAATCTGCGGTTGTCGCTACCGTTGAACTTTGGCAGCCATCCGGCGACGGCGACCACCGATCTTCATGCCGATCGCGCTGGTAACGTGTCGTCATCAGCTGGTTTAAGCGGATCAATGCTGGACGATAACCGTCTCAGCTATGCCATGCAGGTTGAGCAGAATGATTCGGAACGAACCGCAGGCGATCTGAGCATGGGGTATCGCGGCGGAGCCGGGAACCTGTGGCTGGGCTACTCCACGGCGGAAAATGTGCAGCAAACGAGTATGAACCTGGCGGGAGGCATTGTTGCTCACCGCGGTGGGGTGACGCTGTCGCAGCCGCCGGGAACCACGTTTACCTTAATTGAAGCGCAAAATGCGCAAGGTGTGGGCGTTGAGAATCAGACAGGCGTGCGGATTAATGATTCGGGCTATGCGATTGCGCCGAATGCGATCCCGTACCGCAACAATGCCTGGTCGTTAAACACCCGTGATTTCCCGGACGATCTTGATGTGCCTGTGGCGACGCAGAATAACGTACCTACCCGGGGTGCTATCACGCGGGTCACGTTTGAAACCTGGCGAGGGGACAGCGTGCTGATCCACAGCAAGCTCCCGGATAACAGCGTTCCCCCGGTTGGGGCGCAAGCCTATAGCCGTGGCGAGCGTAACAATGGCATCGTCGGGACTGACGGGGATATTTTTGTTTCCGGCGTAACGGCAGGTGAAGAGATCACGATTCGCTGGGGCGCAGGCGCTGACGAACAGTGCCGCATTAAGCTTCCGGATGAACATCCGGATAATCAGGCAAAAGCGGGTTATCGCGAAATTAACGCAATTTGTCGATAAAGGAGAGCGCAATGCAAATTCAGGGACGACACCTGGTCTACGCCGTCGTGGTCTTTTGCTTCGGGTTATTTTCTTCCACCGTGATGGCGCTAACCTGCAAGGCGCAAGGCTCGGTTAGCCAATATGTCGCTATTGATAGCGTGATAAAGGCATCCGTAGGTGATTTTGGCACCAACACCAAAATATGGGTTTCATCGCCTATTACTGCGACGTTTACCTGCTCTGATTCGGACAAGCACCCACAAGGCGAAAGTGCCTATCTATGGCTGGATCCGAAGGATGCGGTGAAGAATGTGCACGATTCGCTGGAGATTGGCATTACTTTCAGAAATGTCGATTATAAGCTGAAAAAAGGCGAAAGAGTTGAAATCGGCCCCGGCACGGTGTGCAAGTCTGACGGGAAAGGGGGATGCTCTTCACCTGCCACGTCGCAGACGTTCTCACTTACCTATCAGGTTTACATTAAAACCACAGGGCGTCCCGCGGCGGCAAATGGGAAAGTGATGGGGGATGTCAGCCTGTCGCTGTTCCAGGTGGATGGCGTAGGTGGCTTACGGGGCGGAACGGTAACCGAAGATGGTAACTTTAACCTGACCATCACCGGGCTGGATAAAATCACGTTTCTGGCCTGCACGCCGAAAGTGTTGCTGGTGCCGGACACGCTCGATTTCGGGACGATCAACGGAAGCTGGGCCACGCCGGGTAAGCTGGAAAAAACCAAGCCTTTTACCCTTCAGGTGGATTTAACCCGTGAATCCAGCGGCAAAACCTGCACCGGTGAGACGCTGCTGATGACGCTAAGTTCAACGAATCCGGTAAAAGATGGCGTAATTATTATGCCAACGGCTAACAGCGGCTTTGGTTTCATTATCTCCGCCAATAGTCTGATGGAGCCGCGTATTGCGTTGAACACACCGCAGGCGATTGGTGTGATTAGTGGGGATCAGCTTACGCACGATTACTATGCAGGATTTGTCTGGACGACGAATGCACCGCTTCTTGGTGATTACAGTGCAACAGCCACATTTACCGTGACGTTCAAATAACCTGACCGGGATTGCCTCCGGATTAATTTGCGCAATAATTATCCGATGCGATAACGGTCGCCATAACACGCGGTGAGCGCCATGTTCGATTTCCTGAATGGTATTCTGACTCATACGCCCGTTTGGGTATGGGTGCTGTTTGTGTTTCTTATCTCTCGCGGGATCCGGGCGCGCAAGCCTGCCACGGTCACCCTGGAAAAACTCGCGATTGTTCCCGCCATTTTTCTGGTATGGGATATTTATGATCTGGTTATCTACCGCCAGATTACCGTGACAACGCTCGCGTTGTGGGTTGCAGGTATTCTGGCGGGGGCCGCGCTGGGGTACGTTTTGATTCGGTCTACAGCCGTTGCCCGGGCTGCCGCACCGCGCAGTATTTCCCGAGCGGCCGACTATACCGCGCTGCCGTTTATGATGCTGGCGTTTCTGGTGAAATATGTGCTGGGTGTGATGAGCGCCATTTCGCCGCAAACACTGCAACAGCCCGCCATGAGCGCCTTTGCAATTGTCTCCGGTGGGGTGTTTGCTGGGGTGTTTATTGGCAAATTTATCCGGTACACGAGCGTTTTTCTCGCCCGCGTACCCGCGTGAGGATTACAGCAACCCTTTCTGGGCGAAGGTGATGCGCGTGGCTTCGTTCAGATCCAGGGTTTTAAGCGACTCCGGCTGTACCCAGGCTATCTCCTGAAACTCTTCGTTAAACGTCACTTCACGGTTGGCGCTGTAGCAGTCGAAGATCAGGTAAATCATATAAATCTCTTCCGTGCTGCCGTCGGCGTAAGTTTTCACGCGGATATCATCGCGAAAGGCCCAGGGCTTCACGTCGGTTATTTCCAGTGCGTCGCCCAACTCTTCACGAATTTCACGGCGCAGCGCCTGCTCCATGGTTTCTCCTGGCTCCATCCCGCCACCGGAAAGCGCCCACTGGCCGGGGAATACCCCACGGTCATTGGCCATTTTGCACAGCAGGTAAGCTCCGTTGTTCTGAATGATCGGACAGACAATCGTACGTTGGCGCATAGTTTCTTCCTGAAAAATGGGTGTGGTTTATCGTAGCAGGTACGTGGTGGTTGGTGTGTTACTGGTGGCGGATTATTACCGCGGGTTATCAGAATTTTTCTGTAGGTTCAGCCAGAATTCGACACTGGTGTTGAATGTCTTTGCGAGACGGGGAGCCATATCAGCGGTAAGGGGTATTTTGTTGGCGATCAGCGCGCTAGCTGTATTGCGGTCTACGTTCAGCATATCGGCCAGATCGGAGATTTCCAGATTAAGTGGTTTAAGATACTCGTATAACAATACATCGCCTGGTCCGGCGGGTATACGTAGGTCTTTATGGTTATTCATGATTAATACCTTGTTTATGTGTGTGAAAAAGAGTGTGGTCTGATGCTCGCTTTCTGTGGAAGAGGGAATGCGATCACGGACTGTCCCCTCTCCTTTTGGGAGAGGGTTAGGGTGAGGGGGAACATACGGCTGAGGTGGTCATTCCGTTCACTTTATGTTCCTTGCTACTCTGTTACTACATTACCGGTGAACGTGCCAGGGTGGCTCACCGCCACCACCCTGGCGACCCGGGCTCCCGGCAAGAAAATCGCCGCTACGCGGTACCCTCAGCGCTTGCTCCAGGCTAATCGGGGACGGGCGGATGAAACGTCCATGTAAAGCCGCCCTCGCCGCGCATCCATGCGCGGCGCCCCGGCCTTCCGTAAACGCTTCGGCGATTTTTGGCCGGACCATGAAGTCGCTGTAAGCGTTTTATTTTAATGAAGTTATTTAATCGCTTATCGAGTAGGCCGGGTAAGGCGCAGCCGCCACCCGGCTTTTACATTTAACCCAGTAACGCCACGCCAGCGTCCGTTCTCAGCCAGCGAGGCTCTTTCAGTTGATCGGCAAAATATCCGATCAGTTCAAACAGCAAATCCCCCATGACGCGCGCAGCTTCAGGTGCAAGTACACCGCTAATGAGCAACTGCGTGATCTCTTCGCAGTAACGGCAGTGCTGATCTGGCTCAGGGGCAAATTGGGGGCGAATGAAGGGAAAAGCATCCACGGTAAGACGTTCCTGTAAATATTCAGGAACCGGCTCCAGCAGCATGGGGCGGAGCAGGGCGAGGCTGGTGGCAAGACGGCCACAAAGGGCCATTTTTCTCGCGGGATCGGTTTCTTCTACCATAGCCTCGCAAAACCGTTCGCAGTTGTCGGCAAGGTCGATGAAGTTGGTGTTGTGATCGAATGGGGTAGTGAAAAGTGCGTTACTGGTATTCATATTTTTCTCCAATCAGTTAATAAACCGACCAGGGAAATGCCAATTTCCCGGGTGGCAGGTCTGAACGGAGTTGGCATTACCGGCTTGGAGTGTACCGGCGCGTCTTGCGACGCCCCCGCCCAGCCCACCATTGAGATGTAGCCAGACGCGCGGCGTAACAAGAACTTACGCCGTCTCCAATAATAACCAGGATGCCAATCCCGACGCCAGATTTTGCTGGCGTGGAAGAAACATACGCTCGAATAACCTTACGAAAAAGAGGGTAAGAAAGGAGAAGTTGAAACCTGCGAGGCGGCTTCAGAAAAGATGTATGACGTTGCAATTATTTGTGGTCTGTTGCTCTCAACCACAGGGCTGAGGGTTCCCCAGTCATTTTTGTCTCTACCCAGCGATGATATTACACCATTGAAATAAAAGGATTACCGCGATGCCATGGTCCGGCTGAAAATCGCCGAAGCGTTTACGGAAGGCCGGGGCGACGCGCATGGATGCGCGGCGAGGGCGGCTTTACATGGACGTTTCATCCGCCCGTCCCCGATTAGCCTGGAGCAAAC
>Ga0153917_1000234_pt1 | contig 46148 bp, 59 predicted proteins | sample TSFL001MetaG_FD_104695 | JGI IMG/M metagenome (GOLD analysis project Ga0153917, IMG submission 104695) | Attine ant fungus gardens microbial communities from Florida, USA - TSFL001 MetaG | ecosystem: Host-associated > Fungi > Mycelium > Unclassified | place: USA: Florida, Paynes Creek Historic...
ACAAAGATATCTTCACCGTTCACGATATTCTGAAAGCACGAGGGGAAATCTGATGGAACGCTACGATAACGTATTTGCAGAACTGAAATCCCGCCAGGAAGGCGCGTTCGTTCCCTTCGTCACTCTGGGCGATCCGGGCCCTGAACAGTCGCTGAAGATCATCGACACCCTGATTGAAGCCGGTGCCGATGCGCTGGAGCTGGGGATCCCGTTCTCTGACCCGCTGGCGGATGGCCCGACCATCCAGAATGCGACGCTGCGCGCGTTTGCCTCAGGCGTCACGCCGACCCAGTGCTTCGAGATGCTGGCGGCGATCCGTCAGAAGCACCCCACTATCCCGATTGGCCTGCTGATGTATGCCAATCTGGTGTTCAACCGCGGTATCGATGAATTTTACGCCGAGTGCGCACGCGTGGGCGTCGACTCCGTTCTGGTCGCCGACGTGCCGGTTGAAGAGTCCGCGCCGTTCCGCCAGGCTGCGATGCGTCACAATGTCGCCCCTATTTTCATCTGCCCGCCAAACGCGGACGATGAGCTGCTGCGCCAGATTGCCTCTTACGGGCGCGGTTACACCTACCTGCTCTCCCGCGCAGGCGTGACCGGTGCCGAGAATAAGGCCGCATTGCCGCTGCATCATCTGGTGGAGAAGCTGGCCGAGTACCATGCCGCACCGCCGCTGCAGGGCTTCGGAATCTCCTCTCCGGATCAAGTCACCGCGGCGATTGACGCGAAGGCTGCGGGCGCCATTTCCGGCTCTGCGATTGTGAAGATCATCGAGAAGAACGTGGACAAGCCCGAGCAGATGCTGGCCGAGCTGAAGGCGTTTGTGACCGCCATGAAGGCGGCGACGCGTAAAGTCTGATCCCTCCACCGTCTGGCATCCCTGCCAGACGGTTAGCCTTTATTCCCCGCCATCAACAAAGGATGAAGTTAAAATTGATCCTTTCGATATTTTCGGTGTGAATGGCTTTTCAAACTGTCGTGTAAGCGTATGATCTGGACTCTTTTTTATCTTTAATCCTTCTGAGTTCAAAGATTACCAATAAACACAAATTTATTCTTTGATTCAATGAGATAAGGCCACTTTTTGGCATGTTTCTTAATGAATTTTACGCTGTGTGAACGCAAGCATTTTCATACACTTACGCCTTAGTTTTGGAGAAGGTTTTTTGACCGACTTTGCCATATTTCCCTGCTGGAAAATTTTTTATACAGTGTGCACACATTCACCTCATAAATTATCACGACCTGCTTTCTGTCCACACCGATAGCAACCAGTTGGCCCGCATGCCCTGATTGAAAAAGCGAATAAACGGTGCGACATCCTGCCCTTGCGTCTATCTGCCGGAGCACTGATCCACAACTAAGCGTGTGTGGTGTTAATAAGGGGTAATAAACTGTATTAGCTCAGACTTGATCTGACGGTTTTCACTGGTCGCACAGAATCAAATCTGACAGTCTGCTTTGACCGATCAGCAGACGTTCGTAATTGAGTTGCCATGAATCTTGCTAACAATACCGTGTGTCAATCAACGGGGAGCAGGTCACCTCACATGCATACATTTGAGAATCCGAAATCCTGCACTTCATCCTTTTGATATTTCTTTTCCGACACAAAAATATGCGTTTAGTCACAATTTCAATTATTAAAATCCACATTAAATTTAGTGGAAATGGTTGAATTCGAGACTTTCAAACATGTATTTGATTAAAATTGCGCAGTTTTTACGAATGGAACTCATTGATTAAAAGGTGCTTACGAAGAATTTATTTGCTTTATGATTGTGCGTAGCTTATTTCAGAGATAAGTCAACTTTTTATAGTGCGATTCTAAACTTGCTGATAATGCAACACGAATTATATTTATTCATGACTTCTTTCATTTAATCATTTTTTTACACACCCCCACATATGCAGCAGAACGTCGAGAGGTTTTGATGAAATTGAACATGATAGTGAGGAGCCTTGCCTTAGCAGGTATTCTGGGCTCAGTTAGTTTGCCTCTTTTGGCTGCTGAGCCATCGAAAGACGCAACAGCGCCTACGCAACAAGCTAACAATGCCTTATATAATCAACTTCCTTTCTCCGATAACACTGATTTCACTAATGCTCACAAAGGGTTTATCGCCCCACTTCCTCAGGAAGTCATCAAGGGGGAGCAAGGGAATGTAATCTGGAACCCGCAACAATATTCTTTTATTAAAGAAGGCGATAAAGCCCCCGATACAGTCAATCCCAGTTTATGGCGTCAATCACAGCTGATTAACATAAGCGGTCTCTTTGAGGTCACTGAAGGTGTTTATCAGATCCGAAATCTTGACCTCTCGAATATGACCATCATTGAAGGTAAAGAAGGTATCACCGTTGTTGACCCACTGGTGTCGGCAGAAACGGCGAAGGTCGGAATGGATCTCTATTTTAAAAATCGCGGCAAGAAACCTGTTGTAGCGATCATTTATACCCACAGCCATGTTGACCATTACGGCGGGGTACGCGGTGTTGTGGATGAAGCTGACGTGAAATCCGGCAAAGTGAAGGTCTATGCGCCTGCCGGGTTTATGGAAGCGGCCGTTGCCGAGAATATCATGGCGGGTAACGTGATGAGCCGCCGAGCCAGCTATATGTATGGCAACCTGCTGAAGCCAGATGCCAAAGGTCAGGTGGGGGCCGGTCTTGGCACTACCACTTCAGCTGGAACAGTGACGCTGATTGCTCCGACCAATATCATTGAGAAAGACGGGCAAAAAGAAGTTATTGATGGCCTGACCTACGACTTTATGCTCGCGCCGGGGTCAGAAGCGCCTTCCGAAATGCTCTGGTATATCGAAGAGAAAAAACTCATCGAATCAGCTGAGGACGTCACCCACACCCTGCACAACACCTACTCGCTGCGCGGGGCCAAAATCCGCGAGCCGTTGCCGTGGTCGAAATACATCAACCAGGCAATTGTGCGCTGGGGTGATAAGGCCGAAATCATCATGGCACAGCACCACTGGCCGACCTGGGGCAACGACAACGTGGTCAAACTGCTGAAAAGCCAGCGTGACCTCTATCGCTATATCAACGACCAGACGCTGCGTATGGCGAACGAAGGGCTGACGCGCGACGAAATCGCCGCTAACTTCAAGCTCCCAGATTCACTTGCGCATACCTGGGCCAACCGCGGCTATTACGGTTCGGTCAGCCATGACGTAAAAGCCACCTATGTGCTGTATCTGGGCTGGTTTGACGGCAACCCGGCGACGCTGGACGAACTGCCGCCGGAAGAAGGCGCGAAGAAATTCGTGGAGTATATGGGCGGCGCGGATGCCATCCTGAACAAGGCGAAAACCGACTTCGACCAGGGGAACTACCGCTGGGTGGCGCAGGTGGTAAGCAAAGTGGTATTTGCCGACCCAAACAACCAGGCGGCACGCAACCTGGAAGCTGATGCGCTGGAACAGCTTGGCTATCAGGCTGAATCCGGCCCGTGGCGTAACTTCTACCTGACTGGTGCGCAGGAGTTACGTAACGGCGTGGTGAAAGGGCCAACGCCGAATACCGCCAGCCCGGATACGGTGCGCGCGATGACGCCAGAGATGTTCTTTGACTATCTGGCTGTTCATATCAACGGTCAGAAAGCCGGTGATGCCAAATCGGTGTTTAACATCGATCTGGGCAGCGATGGAGGCAAATATAAGCTGGAGCTGGAAAATGGTGTGCTGAACCATACGGCCAACGCTGAGGCTAAGGACGCTGATGCAACAGTGACTCTTAATCGGAACACGTTGAACAGAATTATACTGAAAGAGGTCACTCTCAAGCAGGCCCAGGACAGCGGTGATGTGAAAATTACCGGCGATGGAGCGAAACTCGACGCGATGCTCGGTTATATGGATAAATTTGATTTCTGGTTCAATATCGTTACACCTTAAAACTTTCCCCTGCGGGAGACTTCTCTCGCAGGGGAATTTATTCCAGTACTTAACATTCGGCATGTTGCTATTTAACTGCTCGGTGAAATTGTTCATTCACGAATCATAGGTAAATATGAACAGGATAAGGTTCGCTCTGTTGATGTATTTTATCTTTTTCGCCGTCAGTTCAACTTTCGCTGCTGAGCCCCGTCAGGAGCCGACGGAGCAAGAACAAGCGCGCACGCTTTATATCTTCCACACTCCCATAGTCATGCTTCAGGCCAAGTTTGGTCAGACAACGCCGGAAGAACGAGTTTTACGCATCCACAATACTCTGCGTAAATTCACCCAGGCGGATGTCCGTGAGCCAATAAAAATTCTCCCCGTCACCCGTTATAACCAGCAAGGGAGGCTATTTTTAATGAATGGCAAGCCGCTAATGTTGCTGACGCAGGCAGATCTGGATGAGGGTGATGACCTGACTCTGGATCAAGCCGCGCAACGCGTGCTGGCGCGAATGGAGGCGCAACGTACCGCCCTTCACGATCAATACGATTCCGGTTGGCTTGCACTTTCCACATTGAAAACCATTGTGGGGTTAGCGGGTTATTTACTGCTTATCTGGGTAGCGTGGCGCTCATGGCGTCGGGTTAAGAGATACTTTCGTCGTCGGATTGCAGAAAATCGAGGATGGATACCCAAAACCTGGCGGCGGTACGTGGGGGCTGTTGAAGCTCGTTTATATGCCTTGCTGATGATTTTCCTGGGAATCATTGGTTTTTATGTCTGGCTTAGCTGGGCGTTTAGTCTTTTTCCGTGGACCCGGGTTTGGGCAACATCGCTGGGAGACTGGTCCCTGCGTGTCGTTCGTCAGATTTTCTTATCCATTGTCTCAGCTTTACCGGGGTTGATGATTGTTTTGATTATTTTAATCATCACCGCTTTCATTCTAAAGTTATTGAAAATGACGCTCAATCAGGTCGAAGTGGGACGCATACAGTTCCCCGGTCTGCATCCTGAAACAGTCGGTGCGACCAGAAAACTCCTCTCGGTCGTGGTGTGGTTATTTGCTCTCTCAGCAGCCTATCCGTTTCTTCCCGGCGCAAATTCACTGGCCTTTAAAGGTATAAGTGTCTTCTTTGGTCTTATGCTGACGCTGGGGTCTGCTGGGGTGATGAATCACGCTATGAGTGGCCTGGTGCTGATTTACTCACGCGCCTTGCGCAAAGGAGATGTCATTCGTATTGCGGATAACGAAGGAAAGGTGAGTGAAATTGGCATGCTCGCCACAAAAATTATAACTCGCGAAAACTACGTAGTGACAGTACCTAATGCTGTCGTAGTAAGTGGCAAGATAACGAACCTCAGTGCCCAAAATAACGACGGCAGTGTCAACTTAACCGTAAGCGTCACCATCGGGTACGACACCCCATGGCGGCAGGTTCATGCCATGCTTGAATTGGCAGCCAAGCGAACAGAATTCGTGGATCTTACGACCGCGCCGCTGGTGCGCCAGTTGGCGCTGATGGATTGGTATATAGCCTATGAGCTTCAGGTCAGGCTGACAACCGATGTGTCACTGGCCATCGCGCGAAATGCACTGTTCAGTAATATCCAGGATGTTTTCAACGAATTCAATGTGCAGATCATGTCGCCCAACTTTGTTATGCAGCCTGAAGGAAGCGTCGTGGTCGCAAAAGATAACTGGTATCCCGCCCCCGCTGTTGCACCAGTACGCGACAAATAATACTGACCATTAAAGACAGGCAGACTGCAAATGAAAAAATCGACGTTATTTTCTCTGGTGGCGTTTCTTTCTCCAGCGACACAGGCCAGCGCACTCTATTTTTACGAAATTGGGACTGAAGATACCGCGCTTGCAGGTGCTGGCCAGGCTGCACGTGCCCAGGACGCCTCTACCATAGTGACTAACCCGGCAGGAATGACGCGGCTGCCTGATCATATGTTTACAGGCGGATTACAGGCAATGGATGGTGATATTTCCTATCGCCTTGATGATGAGAGTGGACGCAAAAATCCTGGCGATATCATGCGTTTTTTTCCAAATGCTAGCGCCTTTTATACACAGAAACTCAATGATGCACTGTATGCCGGGCTGGGGTTATATGGCAATTACGGGCTGGGGATTGATTTTGGTAACTGGGCTGGCGACCGTCTCATAAAAAAGAGCACCATGGTTGCAATGACTTTAAGTCCGTCTTTAGCCTATAAATTAAGCGAACGAGTATCAGTTGGTGGTTCAGTCAATGTCAATTATGGATTCCTTTCTCTCACACGTAATGTCAACAATGAAGATGAAAAACAGAATGATCATGACTGGGCGCTGAGTTACCGTCTGGGCTTATTGATGGAGCTCACCGATAAAACTCGCGCGGGAATCGCCTGGACCAGCAAAACAGACTATGACTTTAATATAGATGCTAAAGCTCGCTTCCCAAACTTACCCAACGTTGAATATGAAATTCCTGTTTCAGCGCAGGTCCGTGCACCTCAGCAGATAATGTTGAGTCTGGTGCATGATTTTAATAAGACATGGTCAATTATGGGTGACCTTGGCTGGCAGGACTGGAGTCAGTTTGGCAGTCCGCAGATTTCTGTCGCTGGACAAGATGCCAATCGGAAAAACCGTCTCAAAGATTCCTGGCATACCGCGCTGGGGCTACAGTATCGCCCAACCGAATTGTGGCGCATTAATGCAGGTTTTGCTTTTGACAGCACAGTCTACAAAACGCAGAACGACGTGGCCCTTTCCTTACCTACAGGTGATGAATGGCGATTTGCAACAGGTGCGCAGTATCAAATTACACCACAAAGTAATATTGGTTTTGCGGTATCATACCTAAATATGCAGTCATCACGTGTGCAGTCCCCAGAGCAATTCAAGGGCAGCTATAACAATCCCTATCTATGGTTCGCGAGCGTGAACTATAGCTATTTATTTTGAGTTGTGATTTTAGTTTTTTTGTAGGTCCGCTTTTGGCACAGAGCGGACTGTCAGCCCAGGTTAAGCTCTGTGCAGTAACAGTGCCTGATCAAGTTTGAGCTAATACAAATAACCCCCTTTTGCTATTACACTTCAGGCGGCGACGGCCAGCTGATCTCCTGATCATTTGTGAATACCAGGCGGTTTAGTTTCACCCGGTAGGACTTCCACGCCATCAGTTGATCCGCCTCCACTTTTGTGGCAATACCCAAATCGCTGGCATCCTGGAGTGGTGCAATTTTTTCCGCTGCAGCGGCGATCAATTCTGAACGATGAGCTTCCGCCTGGTCGATTTTTTCCTGCCGGGTAAACTCGCGCGGAATTATTTTTTCGCCGTTCCAAATCCATTCACCGTAAATATTCAGGCCATCCGGCACATCGGCGGTATTGACCTCAGTTACCGAAAGATTCAACGGATAAAGGCGTGACGCGTCAGTATGGTATGATCGGATTACCCCTTTATCATCAAAACAAATTTTCAGCGTATCAGGCTGGAAGCGGGTCAAATGTAGATACCAGTCCAGACCATCTTCTGTTTGAAGATAAATAGCCGGGATCATCAGGTCGTAATATTCAGGTGTGTAAATCGTTAAATTTTTAAGAGTTAATGCCATACCATGTGTCCTATGCAGTGTGACCAACGACCATCCAGCCGATAGACGGAATGTGTTTCTGAATGGGTCGGTAAAATAATGTATCGTTTACAGGTTCGTTACCCTCGGCGTTGTACCCAGTAAGGACACATCCAGCAGGCGCGCGCTGCCATGCATTTTTAGCAATGAGGAATGACCCTTCGGCACCCAGCGCAACATCAGTAATGAAATTTGACTGCACCCAGTTAATTTCTGCCCGCGTTCCAATCTGGCCACTTATCCAGTTTGACAGCCAGCCGCCCCATATAGAACCATAGAGATTCCCGTCATGGCTCAGTCGCGCGCCATTCGGCCCCCAAAAGATCTCACCGGTACGGGAGATAACAAAATCGCCTCCACCCTCATTGCCGTTATTAAGGCGCAGGTCAGAATTACGGTCTTTATAAATATATGCTCTCGCGGTGCCGTCTTTATTTTTAAAAATAATATGCTGACGATCGTCGCTCTCAATAAAAAGACTGGAATTCGACTTAACTGAATTTGCAGTAATTCCCGCAAGTGCCTTAACTGAATTACCAAAGGTAACAGCCCCGGAATTTGCATCAACATAAAACGGACGTAAATCACTGTACTCGCCATCCGGATCACCTTTTTTAGTAAACATCAGATATAGCGTGGAACCGTCGAAACGGAAAAAAGAGCTAATATTTTTCTGTTTAAAGCGGAGTGGGGTCGAGTCAGCGATAACAAACGGCCCTGCCATTTCGTCACCCGCGCGCTGTACAGCGCCGGTAATGCGTGCGTCATCCCCTGCCGCTACAGTGCCAGCTTTTGTCCCAACATCCAGAACTGCTGCCTCTTTCAGCCCAAGGTTTTTCCGTGCCCTGACTATATCCATCACATCACTCAGGTTTGCATCCTGTCGCAGAAACAACCCATCGCCCGTTGAAACCTTCAGCTCGATATCAGCCGTTTCAGACACGGCGAGTCTAAACTGGAGTTTAACGCTGATACCACTTACTGGCTTCTCGATCGCGGCACAGTTCGCTACAGCATAAAGCTCGCCTGCATCGGTCAACAGCCCGACCTCCCTGACTACAAAGCCGCCCACATCGGCAGGCAGTACAAGCTGCGCAATAAACTGATTATCCTGTTCCGGTGAGACCTGCAATGCTGAAACCGCCGCACGATAAACTTCGCGAACAAGGGCTGTTAACGCCGGGTCAGGCTTAACCGGCTGGCCGTTACCATCACCTACTACAAAATCTTTAATTATGACGGGCTTCCCGGTCGCAGTAGACTGCGCCTCCAGCTCTTTGCCTCTGTTGGTCAGAATACTGTAATACTTCTCAGCCATGGCTAAACTCCTGCCTCAATATCAATATCAATCCAGGCGGTGACAGCACCGCCGGTGTAATAAGTTCCCATGGCGCCCAGATCGGCAATCACGTCAATAGAGGTCAACAGACTTCTCAGGTTCTTCGCTTTATCGACCTGCCGCCGGATACGCTGATACAGCGCGTCATCAACTTCCTGAAGGCTGTAAACCTCAATGCGGAAGGTGTAGGGAGCCTTACGCGGCAGATCCTCCCACCACTCCACCACGGTAGTTGGGAGACTGACAGCGCTCAGTGAACGCCTGACAGCGCCGGCAGTACCGCGATGCTGATGAACATATGCTGCATCTTTAATCACCTGCCGCTTTTCAGCCTCAGTCCAGGCGTCTTCCCAGGAATCAACCGAAAATTCCCAGGCAAGCCAGGGCAACAAATGCGCCGGACAGGTATCGGGATCTTTCACCTTACGCACCATGCCCGTATCCAGCGCTGTGATCTGCTCCGAACTGGCCTGCTCCAGTGCCCGCTCTGGCTGGATGGCGGAGGGCGGTAGCAGGGAGCGAAATTTATCCACCGGACCCTCCTTTGCGGGTGACGTTTATCGCACTGCACCAGGGAGCCTGCCCCGCGGTTGCTTCCAGATCTGCGACCGGACTTATCAGCCTGACTCTTGTGACGCCGGGCTGCTGGAGTGCAGCGTAAATCGCGGAAAGCGGTACGAGGCCGTTTATGCGATGCGAAAGCCGGGTGTAACTTGTCAGCGTGCTGATGGCATGTTCCAGCACCGTCTGCGCATCCGGTCCGTCAGGTATATCCAGTTCAGCCGTTACCGCATAGCTGACAATGGTGGCGCTTTTTACGCTTACATAATCAGTCAGAGGCCTGACCTCATCGGCGCTCAGTTCGCTCATCACTTTTTCTGTCAGGCTGGGGCTGGCCTCACCATTCCCGGTTCGCGACAGGACGTAGACGTCTACTTCCCCCGGTCGGTTATGCGTCTCCGGTCCGTAAGCATCCGCATCCAGCACATCGTTATCTGCTGATTTGGCATGGAAGCGGTATGCATTGCGAGCACCTGCCGTATTCAGCTGTGCCCATGAAAGCTGTATACGCTCGCGAAAAGCGTCATCATCTTCATAAACAGGATCGACAGGTGGCACAGCATCCGGATCTCCGGGATTTATCACCAGACGGGAAACGTTAAAGCCCGCGCCAATCTGGTCGAGATCGGCCCCTCTTGCGCTGGCAAGGAAAACTGCGCGTACCGCGTCATTGACTCGCTGAAACGCCAGGGCGAGCTGGTAGGCATTGATTTCACCCTGTTTAAACGCCGGATCAGATTCCACCAGCGCATCAAATACCGGATCCAGTTCGCGCAGGCGTGCCAGCCAGCGGGTAAAAATATCTGCAGCATCCGGAACCACGATGGCATCCGGCACCGCCAGGGCGGACAGGTTAATTACGTCATAACTACTTGCCATATATCGGTATGCCTCCGGTGCTGATAGGAAGATTGTTCTCTTTGTTGATCCCTTCAATATCCACCACACACCCCGTTTCAGTTGCCGGGAAAGAGACGACCACGCGCGTGACCTTCAGCCGGGGCTCCCATCTCGCCAGCGCCGAGGCGGTCGCTGCGATAATACGTAGCCGCGTAAGGTCATCTCGGGGGTTGTCCACCAGCGAAAACAGGTTGCTGCCATAATCACGGACAAGCACCCGGCTACCTACCGGGGTTGAGAGGATGTCGCTGACCGACTGACGCAAATGGTCGGTACCGGACAGGCGTTTACCCGTCCAGCTGTTTACGCCGTTCATAGTATTTTTCCGTATCGGGTCCGCCGGGTGGCGGTACGTTAGCCGAAGTAATCCGGACCAGTTTTATCCTTGCTACCGGATTTTTTAGAGGATTTCGCAGGTTTGCGAATATCAACCACCAGGTTGTACGTGTAGCTGAACCCGGCGGGTGTCAGGGAGTAAACCAGCGACTCCACCACCCAGGCACGATCTTCCCGCTCACCAAAGCCGGACGTGGATACGCCGGATTCTGCGGTGAGAGGGACATGTTCAGGGCGGCAAGGACCAGTAACCGTCATTTTTTGCTCATTGCGCTGTGCCTGCGTTTTTTTTGACTTTGCCTGCTGGTCTGCGGTGTCCTTCACCGGCTGGGTATACGGGTTCGCCATTGAGGGACCGTCATGTTCGACCGTGGTGGTTTTGGTCTTTCCGTCAGCCTCATCGTAATACCGAACGCCAATTTTACCCGAGGACTTGCCGCCACTGCCGGTGGCCTTTCCTGTCGAACTCCCCCTTTCACCTTCGCTGTACGACCAGTTTGATACCTGTTCTGGTGTGATAACCAGAGCGCCGGTCTGCTCTCCGGAGGCTTTCGCGGTGGCACCCTGGCGCAAAAAAAGCCAGTAACCACCTGAGGGTTTGCTGACAGCGTTCCACGTTCGGGCAAGGCGGGTCAGCAGGTTCGCGTCGGATTCTGCAACCTGATCAACATGGTCAATGTGGATGTCGGCAAGCTCTGTGGCCACTTTCGGCACCAGACCGTTTTCGGTGGCCACGGTTTTAACCAGATCCGCAAGTCGCAGGTTATCCCAGCTGCGCGTTTTCTGGCTGAGCACATCGCCAGGCTGTTTCTGCGCATTCATGGGCGCGGCAGTGGCATAAATCTCAATACGACGTGGCGGGCCACTACTGCCCACGCCGGACACCACAAACCAGCCCTTATCCACCAGTTGGTCGTTAAAACCCAGCGCCACGCGTAACCGTGCCCCTTTTACCGGCAGAGGCAACGTTTCGGACAGCAGCGTGATTTTCAGTTCATCCGCCTTTGCCGTAGCGCCGCCATAATCCGTCAGCGTCAACTCCGACAGGCTTTGCTGCAGCGCGCGGGTAATATCTTTTCCCTCCGCGTTGATGCTGAAAGCAGGTGCATATTCCGGTTTAACAATCTGTTCAGTCATATTAATCCCACAGACTAAATGCAGAATCCTGAACCGGCGGCGCCAGATCAGGCAGGATGATAAAGAGGTCAGACGGGTAAACGGCACCGATGTCAGCCAGTCCCGGATTCGCTTCAAGCACCTGAGTCACAATATAAGAAAGGTTTTCCGTGCCGTAATGTGTCGCACAGACTGCATCAAGCACATCACCGTCACGGGTTTGATATGTCGTCGGCATAATGTTTCAGCGTCATCGTCCAGTTTTTATTTCGGTGGCCACCGCCTGGCAGGAAACGGCTGGTTGTGTCGGAGAAGTCGATAACCACCCACCAGCCAAGCACATCCCCTTCGCCGCTGACAAGTTGTTGTGGCTTATTCTGATCTGCGAGGTCGAAGAGATCGTTGACGGCATCCACCCCCTTGCGGAAGAAAGCATGCGACTCCCCTTCAAGCCGAACCGTTCGCCCGGGCTTGCCGGTATACTGCAGTAAATCCTGTTTACCGATCCGCTCCTGCTCACTCCAGCGCCAGCTGGCCTCACGGGTCAGTTGGCTGTACGCGGTGGTATCAATCGAAAAGGCAAAGTCGCCCAGCATCATCATCACTCTGGCGGCCTGTGCGCCACGAACAGCGCCGGACCGCGACTGCCCGAAATCTTCATAGACCGGAACAATTTCACTCACCAGATTTGTCCTCCGTCCATCATGCTGCTGTTACCCGTAAACGCCGGGCTGGTTTTCGTCACCCCCTCGACCGCATCAGCTATACCTTGCTCGCTTTGTCCGGGTGCTCCGTTAATTTCGAAACGGTATTCGAATTTCCGGTTGTCAGTAAGCTGCCTTGCCTGTGGCTGCTGATCGGCTGTATCAAGGCGCTGGAGAAGTGCATCCCAGTAACCTCCGTCGCCGGAAGCCGACGCGCTATTACTCTGTGCCCTGTCTAGGCCAAACAGCGGTCCGCTGTTTTCCGGTGTCAGATATTTATCCAGTGATTTATCAAAGCCTTCATTGTCATCACTGAAGAAACCTCGCGTATCCCGGTACGATTTTTTCACATCGTCCGGAAGACCCGGTTTTTCTTTGAGCTGCTGTTCGAACCACTCTCCCTGGCCGTTACGCTGCGCCGTCATGCGGGCGATATCAACCGAGCCGGTCATGGCCAGCGATTTGAGCACATCACGCTGATCGCTTCGCTCATCCGGCAACAGCCAGGACAGTTTTTTCGCCAGCGCATACGCCACTTTCCCGACGAAAACGATCCCCTGCCCGAACGTCAGCACACCTGGGTAGAGATCATTGCGTAAAAAACTGACGATGCGTTTGATCCCCCCGCCTTTAAACCACTCCGCCATATCGTCAGTCAGGCGTCGGATATCCGGTGCCAGTTCGTTACCGAGCTGGCCGGAGATTTCCGCCAGTGCAGAAGAGAAAACGGTCTGCAGATTAGTAATGGCACGATTGCCCGCCATCGCGCCTTCAGCCCCCTCTTTCGTGACGAGGTTATATCGACGCTGCTCGTCCATCAGGTCGCGGTAACTTTTCCCGGACTGCTTCAGCAGCATCAGCAGTTTGCTGGCCTCGCCGCCAAACAGCGAATCAAGAGCAAACGAGGCTTTTGACTCATCCTGCAGACTGAGCGCACGCTCGACGATTTTTTCAAACTGCGCCATATCGCTGAGCCCCGCTAAATCCCCCTCCTTAAACCCGAGTGTTTCAAACGCATCCTGCAGCGAGCCCTGTTTGCCGTTCTGCTTGTACTCCCCCGCCTTGTGCAGATACTCCTCAAACAGATCGCCGATATTCTCTCCGTTCATGTCGTACTGTTTTGCGAGGGTGTCCCAAGCATCAAACGTCGGGATATCAACGCCATAGCTTTTCGCCACGCCGGCGCGTCTGGCCGTTTCCGCGTTGGTGGCCGCCGGGGCAATCAGAGTGCCCAGTGCGGAGGCCACAACCCCGCCGCCGCCGATCGCCAGTCCCGGTGCCACCATGCCGCCCAGTTGTCCGGCGATACCCAGACCGCGGCGAAACAATCCTTTACCGGCCCCCTTAAATGACGCCAGCCGCTGCGCCTTCTGCATCTGCTGGTTCAGCTTCTGCTGTTCCGACTCCGTTTTACGGATTTCACGGGACACATCGTTGTAACGGCGTTTCAGATCGCCCAGGCTCTGCCCGGCAAGCTTTGCTTTCTTAATTTCCGCCGCCAGCTTCGCCTGGTCTTTGGTCAGTTTTTCTGACTGCTTCCCGACATCCTTCAGGCTTTTTTGCAGACCGTTCGCTGATCGGCTCCATGAGCTGTCGATATTGCCGCCAAAGGTAATGACGGCCTTAAGGTTCTGGCTTAATCCGGCCACGATTTACCGCCTCCACTTCGTCGGTGAGAAAATCAGAAAACACACTGAATGGCATGTCCAGGTATTCCGCCATGGGAAAATGCAGGCGCCGCCCGAGAAAGCGTATCGCCCGCATCAGGCCTCTTTCGGTCGATCCGCGGGCGGGAGCATAAAAACATTAAATGCGTCCAGCAGCTGCGCATAATCCGCCGCTGTGAGCTGCCAGATATCCTGCTCGCTGAGGTTGCACAATAACGCAATCATGCGGGCTTCTTTTTCTTCTTCACTGCCGTGGTCTTTGGAAAAAGCGATGCGGTCACGCACCAGCGGTTCGCGCATCGTCACCTGTTCGAGTAAGCCACCGTTCTCAATCGAAACAGGGGAATACAGTTTGATCACGCGGGTTTCACCGGGAAAACTCATAAATAATCCTTAAAAAGTAAAAACGGCCCGCAGGCCGTTGGTATGTTCAGTTGAAAAATCAGAGGCGGACCTTCGCCGCCAGTCCAGACAGTACATCAACACCATTCACCCGGCGCGCGAAGCGCTCGGTATCAATAGCAAAAAGCTCCCTGCCGTCTTTGGTCTGGCGGTAATAGCTCACCGCGATGTCCACCGTGATGGCATTTTCGGACAGATTGTCCTTGCCGCGGGCATCTGGGGTAACGGTCTGCACAAAGCCTTCGATCTCCTCGACGGTGCCAAGCGCGGTACCGTTCGCCAGATAGCCCTGATAGGCCGTAAAGCGCGGGCGGCTGCCGCTTACAAAACCGAAGGCGGTCAGCATGTCCGTATCCATACCGTAGAATTTCAGCTGACAGGTCAGGGCCTCCATGCCGTCATCCACGGGGGACGGCGCATCCTGCGCGCCGGTACGCAAATCAGTTTTGACAATGGACAGTGTCGGTGGGGTGAATTCATGCGCCCCCTGTATGCGGACCCCCTGCCGGAAGAAGGTCCAGACGCGTAGTGTGTTTTTTTCGCTCATGCTGCCAGCATCTCCTCAAGCGCATAGTTGTTATTCACCCGGACGCGCAGGCTGATAAGCTCAGTCGGCGATTTCGGACCAAAGTCATAGTTGATGTACAGCACGCCCGCCGCCATGCTCTCAGCGGTGTTAAGCTCCTCATCCAGCCAGGCACGTCCGCCGAAGATGGCACCGAGCCCGACCAGCTGGCGCATATAGGCATTGATGGTGCCGATAATGTCATCGGCGTTTTCCCGGTCCAGCGGACGGTCAACGTACTCCAGCATCGTTTCCTGGATGCTGTCCTCGATGACGTCGGCGGTACGGCGAACAGATTCAAAGCGCCACTGAGGGTTGGTACCGCACAGGCGGTTCCCCCAGTGCTTAAACCCGGCACGGCGAATAATGGTGGACACGTTCTGCATGTTGAGCAGATTCGCGTCACAGTTTTCATCGCCCAGAATGAACTCGTCAATCTGCTCCACGCCGAGGATGTTGTTAATGTCCTGGTTGGATTTACTCCACCACCAGCCCTTCTCAAAGTCGATACGGGCACGCAGCCCCGCCGCAAACGCAGAATACGGACGATAGACAAGTTGACCGTCAGCGTTGCTGACCTGCACACGCGGACGCAGCAGCTCGGTGCGGGTACCATAAGACTGGCGACGCTGCACAACCTCCTGCAGCGTGGCACCGGACTTACAGTCAACATACGCCACAGCCCGCAGCTTGCCGGCAACGGTTTCCAGCGCCTTGCCTACCGCATCATCCTCACTGAATCCCGGTGCGATGACGATACGTGGCTGGTACGTTGTCACGGATTTTGCCGAAGACAGCGCGCCAATCCCGGCCAGCACCGCTGCACGTTTCTCAGCTTCATCAGCCCCCTCCGCCACACGCACTACCACGGTCAGGGCATTTCGCTGGTCGTTGATTTCCGTCAGCGCCTGCTTAAGCGTGCCTTTGTCCCCAAGACGCGAGAGCATCGAGGTACCGACAATTGCCACCGGGGTATTCAGGGGGAATGGCTCATCCTCGCCACCAGCGAGCTGCAGACTGAACGGTAAGACAATACCGCTACCGTCCCCCGTTGCGGTTACTTTCACGTCTGCGACTGCCCTCACGGCAGCAACAACAGTTGCGGGAGTAGCCGTCAGCTTGCCAGCTTCATCACAGCCAAGCGTGATGGTCAGCTTAAGCCCCGTAGCATCCCAGACGGCGGAAGTTCCCACCTCAGCTGGATCCCCCGCATCGGGAATACCGGTTACAGCTTCAACCACCACCACGTTTCCTGCCCTGCCGGCAATTTTCGCGGCAAAATCCACAACGTTATCCAGGATTGGCGTCCCCGTGCTGGCACTGGCTGGCGTACCGGCAGAGGCATCAGGCGCAGTGCCCACCAGGCCGATAATGGCCGTCTGGATCGTCATGACCGCGACCGTGCCGGATGTCAGTTCGATCGTTTCAACACCATGTAAATTCGACATTCATTTTCTCCAGGCATAAAAAAACCTGCTTAAGCAGGTCACATTTTCTGATTGGGTTTTCCGGTCGTACCGCCACTGTCTCCCCGGTGATCATGGCCATTGAACGTCTGACGGATCCCGCTCATTTTCCCGGTACCGTCCGAAATCTCCTGGGTCGCACCGATATTTCCGGCCACGTTCGTGTCGGCGTTTATCTGCGTTTTCCCCTGTACAGTCAGGGTATCGGTGATTTCCACCGGACCGTCGAGCGTGCCTTTCCCGATAATTTTGTAGGTCCCGCCTTCCGCCAGGGTGATGGTCAGGGCATGCGCGGCACGGTCATAGCGGATCTCGGTACCGTCTCCGTAGCGGGTGATATGCTCGCTGCCGCTGCCCTCCGGTACCGGCAGACCGCCGGTATTCCAGCCGGGAAACACCCGGCCATTATTGAGCTCCCCCGCCTCCGACAGTACCGTGACCGCATCCCCGACCGCATACGGATTGGAGTCAGCCCGGTTAGTCCCAGAAAAGCCCTGGCAGAGCGGCAGCCAGGTGGTGGTGATGTCGCCCAGGTCCACCCGGCATTTCGGTATACCGTCATGCTTAACGGAATGAATAACCCCGCGCCGGACAATGTTTGCCAGGCGGCGCTGTAAATCGCCCTCGATATCACTCATCGGGTTTCGCCTCGTAAATCAGCTGATAATCGTCCACATGTGCCCGGCCGATATCTGGTGCCTTACCGAGCCAGACGGCATTCACCGGGGCATTGATCTGCGCAAACGGATCCGCACCAAAGGCCGCTGACTGTGTGAAGGAAATGCGCCACACCAGGTAATCGTCCATGCGCGGATCAAACTCATCACGTGATGCATCGATAAACACGGCGGGCGCCAGACTGGTCAGGCCGAACAGCTGGCCGTCAATCCACTGGGTGATATCGGCGGCCGCCGTACGCAGGAAAATTTCCGGCCTGCTGACGCCCGCGCCAGCCGCATCCACCACCACATACAAATCGCAGGACAGGGTGACGTTGAGCTGCCCTTCGTTACCTCCGTCCTGCTCCCAGCCATTAATGGAGAAATACACCGCCGGAGTGGTCAGTCCGGTAAAGCGGGGTACGTTTTTTTCCGGGTAGGCATCGGCGTCGCGTACCCAAGCAATGTTTTTCAGCGCGCCGGTGACCGCATCGTGGTACTGCCCCAGCAGTAATGGCTCTGCCATGGTCCACCTCAGACAGATATTCGGGCTTTCACGCGCCCACGCAGATCAGTTTCAAAATGATGCATAAAAATCTCCATTGCCTCGGCAAAGGCGTTATCTTCGATGTAGTTCAGCATCGGCTCATAAATATCGACTTCCGCTTCGCGGGTCCGCCGGGTATCCGGATCGCGAATTACCACCGTCCGCCTGTTCTCCCTGCGGGAGCGAGTCACCTCACCGTTTTCAAACGTGCGTGCAGAAAGCAGACTGCCCTTAGGCGTAAATCCGGCGTTTTCCGCCTGGCGCCGCGCTTTAATAAACCGCCCTGTGGATTTATCCCGCCGGGTATGGTGTGGCCTCACCCGGCCGTTTATCCGGCCTTTAAGGTCTTTCACCTTGATGGCATTCAGGCCGAACCAGAGACGAAAGTTATCCAGTTTTGACTGTGAAGCACGATCAAGACGAAAGGAAAGCAGGCGCCGGCGCACCAGGTCCAGACTGCGCGGCGCCAGGCCGTCCTTCATGTCAGCAACGGCTTTCTTGCGCAGGGTGGTCGCCGTACGCCTCAGCGCGCGGGAATATGCTGCCCGAAACTGTTTCTGGGTGGCTCCGATCTGTTCCGCTATCCGCCAGATGGCATCCACATCGATATCGACGGGCAGGTCCCGTCGCAGTCTGGACTCACGCGCCATATCAGCTCCACTTGTTGATTTCCGGCTGCGGTTTGCCTGGTGCACCATAAGCCAGGGTGACGCGAGTGCGGCCTTCTTCATCTGCACCAACGTGCGTTACGCGGTAAGTGGTACCGTTAATTTCCACCTCGTGGTGCTTCTCAAGCCCCGCGATATCGGCAGTCATCGCGCTGAACGCCGGGGCCCGATCCTGAATCTGACCTCCGCCCGGTACGTCCACGGGTGCGTCTGGCGTCTCAAAAATCACGGTGACAGGACGCAACTCACTGCCGATGGAGAGGACTGCCGGAATCTCTTCGGCAAATGCCCGGGAGATCCGGGCATCCGCGTTTAACAGGCGCTGGCGAAAGCGGTTCATCAATAACCCAGCCGTACCGGAACGGCATCGACATCAGCCGCGGCGTCTGCCCATGCCGTACCTGCCAGGGGATTCGGTGCAGCCGCCTCACCCTCTTCCACCGTCAGTTTACCGTCTGCCAGATAAAGCTTCTGACCAACAGTGACCGCTTCCGCAGCCTTTGGCAGAGTGAACACGCCGGTAGTATGAAGCACGCCCCACAACCCTGCCGGAATGTCATCATGAGCGACGCCCACCAGCGCCCCCGAAAGCACAGCATCCCCCGAATGAATATCGGTCACACCGGTATTCTGAAAATCAAGGGTGTTGCCGTCCTGCTGATAATTTTTCGCCATTTTTCTCTCCAGACAAAAAAGGAGCAGCACGCGCCGCCCCGGATATAAAAAAACCGTCAGAAGACGGTCGTTATTTTTTGGTGACTTTAACCATGCCGCGCCAGTCAAGCGGTGCAACCCCGGCATCGATACGCACCTTAAACGCAGCGCCGTCAACGGTGAAGCCCTGCTGCTGCTCCAGATACGGGGTGTCGATGCCGTCGAGATATGCCACCTCAATGGTGTCGCGTCCCTGTGCAGCGGTCAGGTAGTAATCCGTCGGGCTGCTGTCATCCAGGCGAGCCTCAGAGGCCACCGTCACAAAGTTCTGGATCGGGTTCACGATACCGCTGTTGGCATCCGCGCCCGGCACGCTTGCTGATTTGATCAACTGCTTTGCCCGTGACTCAATTGCTACTGGCGTGAGCATAAAGGCCGGGCGAATATTCAGACGGCGATCGCCCGATTTTTGCAGCAGCATCGCCTTACGCGCCGTATCCAGGCCCTCGATACTCAGATCGGCGGATACAAGGTTGCCGTGATCGGCGTGGAATAACGGCTTACCATCGGACATTTTCGGGTTGCTGGTCAGCACCGCCCAAACGAGATCGCCCACGGTGGCACGCGCAGCAAGCCCCATTGCCTGTGGGATACGGGTCAGCATGTCCAGGTCATCGTTGATGATGGTCTGCCGGTCAATGCTGAAAAGTTCTCCGTAGGTCGCCAGGGCAATTGGCTCGCCGCGATCCTTGATGGTGACATATTTATATTCTGCCCCGGCTCGGACCTTGCGAAGCGATGCCAGTGATTCCAGACCTACGCGGTGCGCGGTTTTGAAATCGGTCAGCGTGCCCTTACGGGTCCACTGTTCAAAGGTTTCGGTGGCTTCCTCCCAGCCCATCAGAGCCGCTTTGTGTGCCACATCCATCAGGATATTGCCGAAATCGCTGCTGCTGTGGGTGAACGCCAGCCCGACCATCGCCTGTGCCGTGCCAGCGCCGGAGATACCGATACCGCGATCAACAAGGGAGGCGCGTGCCAGTTCGCGCAGGGTGTAACCGTTGTAAGCATTATCATTTTCGGCTTGCGCATAGCCCGCTCGGGTCATTACTGCAGCGCGAATGGAATCACCGACCAGATTGCCGTTACCGGCATAAAGATGAATCGCGCCCGGACCAGCGCTCGGAGTGGTGCCCGCCGCCAGCGCCTGCAGCAGTTTATCGCGGGCTTTTTCAGCGTTGCAGGTGAAGTCGGCCAGACATTCAGCCTTCAGCGTCGCGAAGGCCGGGAACGCCTCAAATACGGCTGAGACGGAATTCACACGCTCTGCGTTCGCCGTCTGCATCTGCTGCTGCAGCTGCTGGGCCAGCGCGGTGATATCGATATTTGTCATCTGCGGTGCAGGCTGTTGTGGCGCTGGCGGGTTAAGGTTTGCCTGTACCGGAGCAGGTTGCGGTGGCTGATTCACCGGAGCTTCGGCGCGCGGCGTGAAAAGAGATTTAATCTGTTCTGGCATATTCTGGTAATCCTTCAGTTTATTTTCATTCACACAGGCCGCGGCCTGCAGTTCAGGTTCAAGCGTGTCGGCGAAGCCTTTTTCCACCGCCTCGGCACCGTTAAGCCAGGTCTCCGCTTTCAGCATCGCTTCCAGCTCTTCCTGCCCCAGTCCTGTTTTGTTCATATAGGCACTGAGCATCAGGGCTTCGTTACGATCAAGCCATGCGGCGTAATCGCGCATGTCGTCAGAATCCCCGGCTATACCGCCCCATGGTTTGTGCACCATAATCCAGGCGTTTTCCGGCATGTGCACCGTGGCGCCCGGCAGGCAGACAATCATTGAGGCCATGCTGGCCGCCACGCCGTCCACCCAGATATCGATCTTCGCTTTCAACCGAGACAGGGTGTTGTAGATGGCAAAGCCCTGCATGACATCGCCGCCGGGACTGTGGATATGCAGATCCACCGCGCTGGCCTCAAACACCCCCGCCTCTTTACAGTCAGTGACGAACTGCTGGGCAGTAATGCCCCAGCCGCCGATCACGTCATAAAGGAAGATTTCGACCCGTCCGGCAGCCAGCGCGCGGATTTCGTACCAGCACTGACCGTTCGCCGCATCGACACCCGCCAGGCTGGCGCGGGGGTTAATCATCATCGTCCGGCTCACGCCGTTTATCGTCTGGTTTTGCCGTTGCATCTGGCATCGCTCCTTTGTCATTGGCGGCGTCGGAATCAAACACCAGCCCGTGTTTACGGTTAAATTCAGTTTCACGCAGTCGCTGGCGCTTAACCTCCTGAGGATTTTTTCCCCTGGCCCGCGCCCATTCCGCTTCGGTACCCGCGCCGCCACGCACAATGGCTTTCCAGGCGTTCGCCTCTTTGCCCGGATCAATCCACGGCATCACCGGCCCGAGATAAAGTGCGTTATAGAGAGAATTCGGATCCACATCCGGCGGGACTTCAACGCCGCTCAGCAAGGCCATCGCCAGCCATGCGCGGTAAACGGGCCGGCTGTGCTGGCCGACAAACCACTGCTGGAGGACGTTGTAACCTTCGAAGCTCTCCACCAGTTCCTGACGCTGGGAGCTGTAGGTGCCGTTATAGTCCCGGGCAATGCTGGAATAACTGCCGCGCGTACCGGCGGCCACGGCCCGCATCTGCCCGTTTCGGAACTCGTAGAGATGAACGTTCGGGCGGTTTGACTCCACCATGCCAAGGTCTTCGCCGGGGCGGAGTTCGTCATAAATCATGCCCGGCGCGATATCGAAGTGACGCTGCCCGCCGGGGGTTGAAAACTCACCGTCATCACCAAGTGACTGTGCATCGCCGCGCTTGATGTAAAAGCCCAGTGCAGCGGCAATACGGGCGGCCACGCGCTCGCTCTCTTCATAATCCTTGATGTCCGAAAGACGAGTAATGACTCCGTGGATCAGGCTGATACCCCGCAGCTGGTGCAGTCGCTTGCGCTGCGCCAGGTGAAGCATGTTGTCAGCTGAGACGGTTTTAAGTTCCGCGCTGAACCGCGTCATGTTCGCCGGATGATATTTGTAAACGCGGTAGCCGACGGGACGCCCCCAGTCGTTCACGATGATGCCCTGGCGAACCTGCTGGCCGGCGGTGCTGTTGAGATTGAACGGCACAAAATCCGCCTCCAGCATTTCCAGAGAAAACGGTACTGACGTGGCATGCTGCAGGCCGGGTACGTTTCCCCTGACCAGTTGCGTGAACACTTCCCCGTCACGCAGCGCAGAACGCAACAGCAGGCGCTCGGCTTCCGGACGGGTAAACATGCCGGTCACTTCAGGACGCACGGACCACTCCGCCCAGAGCGCCGAAAGCTGCCCGGCGAAATCGGAATGGAGGTTTCCCTCCAGATCGAGGGGCTGGGGCTCAACATGGATACCGTGGGCACCGATAACCCGGTCTTCCATTTTGTCGAACAGGCCAATCACCAGATCGTGGTTTTCGTCGAGCCAGCGGGCCTGCTCCCGCAGGGACTGACCTGCAGCAAACACTGAGGTGTCCGCTGACTGGCTTTGTTTTTTCGCCTTGTGCAGGCGCGACGGGTTTGCCGCTTCATAAGCATTAAGCCGGAGACGGTCCCGCGCGCGTGCCGCAGCCCACCCGGGGGAAATAGCCCCCAGTGTTCTTTCAAGAATGCCCATAGAACGCCTTACAGAAAGTTAGCGAGTTTGTACGAACCGCCGCGGCGGTTGACCGCTCGCCAGCGACGCTCCCAGTAATCAAGCTCGTCGCGCAACGCTTTCGGATCGTGGTTGGTAATGGCGCGACCATTCACGCCTGTGAAAGAAATGCTCTTGCCGTCCAGCGAGTCCTGGTAGGCCTGACGCACCATCAGCAGCGTTTTCCAGATATCACCTTTCGTCACTACAACCAGCCTCCCTTACCGGAAGAACCGAGCCAACTGCCGGAGAGGGCTGTGTCCTTTTCAGGTTCAGCCTGGACAGGCGACTGAACGGGTTTTGTTTTTTTCACGGTTATCTCCCGGGGGCGTTCCCCTTCATGAATATTTGGATTGAGATCCTGCGGCTCAGCCCATGCAGGAGGTTTTTCCCAGTCGCGAATTTTTTCGTACCCGCGCAGAACCGCCACGGCGTGCGCATAGCAGAACAGGTCAAAGGCTTCGTTGGCGCCCTTGCCGGGTTTTCGCCATTTGCCATCAACACCGCGTTCTTCATAGGTCAGTTCCTCGTAGAACCACTCCCCCAGCCAGTCAGGAAAATGGATGTATCCGCCACCGGGGGTTTCGCGGTCCAGGTTGTTGCTGAGCTGGTCCTTAAGCAGGTCGGTTTGAAGCAGATACACCGGCACCTCGCCGCGCGCGTCGGCGCGACGGTCGCTGCGTTCGGTATTATTCGGGTGGGTTTTGGTAATGATTTTCTGACGCTTTGTGCTGTCGCCCTTAACCAGGTAAACACGTTTACCCAGGCCGTCACGCCGACACTGTCGCCAGAATTTATACGCGTTGTCCGTCACGCCTTCTTCACCGCCGCTGTCGACGGCCATCGCCAGCACCGGCATACGCCGCGCCGGGTCAGACTGCAGCGCATACGTTTTTTCCAGCACATCGGAGACCAGCAGTTGCCAGTCCTCCGGATACGCGCCCGGGTGGATCGGCTCCGCCTCGCCATGCTCATTGCAGCGCAGCGACTGGCGGATGTTGTAGCGATCCACCAGCCAGCGTTCACCGTTTTCGCCATAACCGATAATCTGCACGACGAAACGGCGCTTTTTGCCGCCCTGGACGTCAACGGCCGCCAGCAGGAAACGCACCTTAGGCGGGACCAGGCGTTTACCGTAATCCTCCGCCCGCTGCATCAGCACATCGGCGCGCCGCTGTTCGCTGGCTGCGCGCGGCAGGTATGGTAGCCCCCAGTCGGTATTGATTACCGCCTTGAGGGTTTCTTCGCTGCCAGTGGCCTCATACTCCTGCTCAGCTGTCAGCAGCTTGTACACCAACTGCGCCCAGGTCTGATAAGCGGCTGCGGGTCCTTCCATCCAGAAACTGGCTATGCGCGATCGCCGCGGTTCGCCGGATACATTGCCGTCACGGTCAATACTCTGCCCTTCCCGCAACCAGACTCCTGCGCCGTTAAGCTCGCGCTTTTTATCCGCAGTGATAATTCCGCTGCAGTGCGGGCAAAGCAGGTGTGCCGCCTCACTGGCTTTAACCGGATCCGGTTCATCACGGTAGCCGGTCATGGACTCCATCGCAGGCTGAAAATATTCACCGCAGTGCGGACACGGCCAGTACCAGCGGCGGCGATCGCCACGGTTGTACAGGGAGAGAATACCGGTCGTCGGTGGAGCTTCATGAGGAGACTTGCGGCGCCATTTGCTGTCACGAATATCACGCCCCGGAGAACTCTCTACAAGCGTCATCCCGGCGGACATGAAGGTGGTCGTACGTTTGGAGGCCAGTGAGAAGCCGTCGCCCTCGCCATCAATATCCTCAGGGAATCGGTCATAATCCGTCAGCGCCACACACTTAAAATCTGATGACGACATGACATTGATGGATGGCCAGCCAATTTTCAGGAAGCTACCTGAAAGGAAATACTTATCGTGAACGTTGTTGTCATTACGCCGGGGGCTCAGGTTTTTTCTGACCTCCGGGCTGCAGCGAAATGTTCGGGCAAGACGCTTTTTTGAGTGCTCCTGCGCCTTATCCTGTGTCATTTGCACCAGCAGCATATCGGACGGATCACAGACGATGTTGTAAACCACCCATCCGTCAATCAGACCATTTGTTTTACCCGTTCGGGCAGGTCCGACGAATATCACGGCGTCGTATTCACGGGATGCCAGGCAGTCCATAGGCTCCAGAACATAAGGCGCCACCATCGGATCCCAGGGGACGGAATTACCTCCGGAGGTGGGGACACGCATATATTTTGCTACCGCCACTGATACAGGCATTCTGCGTGGCGCTTTAATCAGGTGTCCGGTGTCACGTTTCAATGTGAGGGCGGTCGCCAGTGCCGACATTATTCCTCCTCCAGGATGTCCTCCTCTGCTTTTTCTTCGTCACTCATGACCCGCCGGGCAATTTCATCGCGGAGATCGTCAATAATCGACTGGACGCGGGAAACCGTTGCAGGATTAAGCGCACAATCGCGCTCAAGAATATCCGGCAACGTCTCAAGAACCTGAATCATGGCCTTCGCCATTTCGGCAAACTCACGTGCAACATCTGAAGCGGGAATAAGCTCTCCTACTTCCTGTTCAAACTTCAGCCTTTCACGCTCTGACTGATACCAGGCTTTACGGTCCTGAGGCTCCATTTCTCCTTCAGCTACCGGGGCAGGCATTTTCATCAGCTCAGCAAGGACATCCGTCAGGCCATACAGCTTCAGGTTGCTGTCGTTGCCACCTGCAGGACGGACCTTTTTCAGCCTGGCTGACACAGTCTGGCGATGCACACCGGACAAGGCCGCCAGCTGGCTGACGTTAAGCTGCAGTCGCTTTAATTCATGATCCATGAATGGCTCCAGTGATGAACAAAAAACAAACAGAATCGACACCGGAAAAATTTTTATCCCGATGTTTCAATGAATTGAAGTGGTGGTGATGGTCGATAAAAATGCAAAAATTTGGCTTTTTCCGCGTGTCCTCGCCCCCTCGGTGTTCAGAATCGCTAGGAGTACCTTTTCACATGAAAATAGTTATCGATTATTCACAAAGAAGGTCTCTTGCCAAAATGAATCAAACTGGGTATTGCAGACGGTAGTCAGTTATTCCCAAATCGCCGGGCCGTGAACTCATCGCCACACCACCGAGCAGCTTTGGATGTAATGCCTGCGCCGTATTCTTCCCACCAGCAGCAGTCCAGCTATTGTTAACAGCGATAATTGATAGCTCTGAATCGTTGGCACGCAAGCAGTCTTCCGGTGTCAGCGACGGACCGCTGCCGATGCAAATTATTGTTTGCATGAAGTGTATTCTGCATGACGATGAGCATAAAAAAACCACCAGCGAATGCCAGTGGCTAGATAAGAATGGGTGCTGATTACTTAGTCAGCATCACATATTCAGATATTACCTCTGCTTTTTGCGAATATTCTTTTGCTAAACGCTCAAGCTCACTTGCATCAAACTTTCCGGATTGAAAGCTTTTAATGTAAGCAGCAATCTCTGATTCGTGAAGCAAGGTGTTCGGGTTATGGGCAATAATTTCTTTAACAGCGTGAAAGAAAATTTCCAGATCGAAAGTATGACCTGTATGCCAGGTGGAGCGAACTAGCCATCTATCTAAAGCATTAATACCTTTCAACATAAATCCTCCTGTTTGTGTGGACTGCTATCCTCCCACCAAATGGGTTATGTCAAAAATGTTTTTTTGCATTATCGAAGGCACTCAGGGAACGCCTGCTGTAATGCCTAGCTAGTTGTGGAAATAATCAAACTCAAACCTAAAATTTAGGCCAACAAAAAACCGCCCGCAGGCGGCTTTTGATAAGCAATCATCTATCAAATCAGGTTTCCGATAAATTTTGCCTGAACGGCTAATGATGCACCAGGCACACCAGCAATGTTTCCTTCTAGGTAGTAGCCATCCCCGATATCTCTCACGGATAACTCCATCACATAATCATTAAGCCCCGCAATGACGTTTTGCGCTGCCTGATTGTGACGCGATACGTGGAGGTTCAATCTTCCGTCCTGAATACGACCTTGGTATGTAAAACCAAAATCACCGCCATTGACTGCGTTGTCTTTTACAACGACAGTGCCGTTTCCAACATCATTCTGACCGCTTCTGAACACGACAAAATAAATACCGTCTTTCATGTGTATAGTCCCTTCAAAATGAAAGCACCCAATTTAGGTGCATTACAATAATTGGGCCAAAACACCTCAAATCAATCAGGAGAAGAATAAATAACCTTATATTTTTTCTTTCTGTGATCGCTCCCCTAAAAACTTAGCCAAGCCTTTATCTCATTTAGATGTCTGGCAGTTCGCCTGCCACGCTTTGTTATGCGCCAGGATGTCTTTCTTCGTCTGGCGGTCCTGAACATCGATATCGTGAACAGATAGATAACCTGGCGCCTAACACCAATCTATCTACCTAAGTTAAATCTTAATCCTTTCCGCTTACGCTTGTTGATCTCTTGGTCCATGCCAGGATATCCAAGACTCTGATGCGGAGAATGCCAACTCCAGGGAAACATCGATAAAAAGAGCATGTGAAACTGAGACTCCGGTAGCCCTCCTTGTGGGGGCTTTTTTTGGGGTTGATGCGCTTCGCTTGTTAAATATTGAGTCTTTTCTACAATTTAAAGGTGCTTTGCTATGTCAGGTAAAGCCGTCGTTCAGAAATACCCGTGTGCTCAAGGACGAGCCATCCCTAGTTTTTCCTTTCCAGCTCTATCTGCCTTATACCAGCCAGGTTATTGTTGCCCTTCTCAATCACTGCCAGCAGCGGCTTAATCCAGAGCACAGCCTGGCAGTACGTCATTGAGCGGGCGGCAGCGGTACTATCATCGGCTGCGTCAGTTCCGTCGGTATCGGCGTGCATTGCGCTTGCGCGTAAACGGTGCGCGTATTCGAGCAGCCCACCAGCAATGTCAGCAGGAACAGGCAGATCACAGGTCTTTTCACGGCGGAGAATCTCCCGGTATTCGATTACGGTTTCTTCGGTGCTGGTGTCAATCAGGGAGTTAAGCCTATTGGCATGTTCTGCAACCTGATTGAACCGATTGAAGTTGAATGTCTGGGTGGCGATCACCTGCCCCTGCAAATAGTTGTCACCTCGCAGAACGTCGTTATCGCTCTGAAGGTTACTGACGTCCGAGCAACTCTTAACGAGGGCGACCGAAAGAACAGCAATGACGACAACGCCGATTAGACCCGGATTAATTTTCATTGGTCCAGCCCCCAGCATGCCAGCGCACTTTCTTGATCGCGCCGCTCGACCTGCCCATAGCAGCCATTCTTCTGGCCTTTGGTTAGTCGGCAATCACGTCCACCGTCTTTAATCCACCAGCGAATAGCTTCACAGGCACCCTTCCGGTCACCAGCATTGATACGCTTATAGAACGTGGACGGGAAGCATTTACCCGGCCCGATGTTGTAAGGGCAGAAAGATGCGATCCCGGCTTTCTGCGGTTCGGTAAGCGGTACCGTAATATTGCGGTCCACCCACGCCAGAGCCTTATTTCGTTCGATAGAATTCACCTGATTGCATTTGGCCTGAGTCAACTTCATGCCCTGCACAACCGGTTTACCATCAACCATCGTGGCGCCACGGCAAATAGTCCAGATACCACTGCCATCTTTGTACGCCGTGAGGCTGTTACCCTCCTTCTCATTCAGGAACTGATCGAGAATGAGGGATGCTGGCGCGCCAGCGAGTACCAGCCCCAGAACAGCAGCACTCAGTTTTGCTCTGGTCCCCATCAATCACTTTCCTTTTGTAATGCCTCAACGACCACGCTTGCAGCTGCGGGACGTTCGTAAAGGGGTTTGTCATCAACGCCTTTCAAGTAGTCATTGACCATTTTTGTTCGCTTCTCATCCTCTTTACGCCTGCGGTGTGCATCTACACGCCCGTTGATGTAGGAGGCAAGCGAGATAAGCAAACCAGCAGCGCCAAAGAACATGAACACCAGATCCTGAGTGGTAAATCCAATGGCAGAAGCCAGAGCTGCTACCCACGCGAAGAACTGCGTGAAGATGTTCCCTGAATCGTTCATTTTCATCGTCTCTCACCTCGCTGTGTGCGGGTGCTGTGTGGAGGGAATAAAAAAAGGCCGCCGAATGGCAGCCCCAAAAACGAAAAAACCCCGCTGAAGCGAGGTTTGGAATTTTGTAACGTCATGGGCGTAATAACCCAGCGTTGAAATGAGATTAGCCATTTTCCGCCAGTTTTGCAACATCAACTTTTGCAATGCAATTTCTTTAGCAAAAAGTGCTATTGGTACGATCACCATCAAAACCACATTTATCTGATCCAAAAGTAAACATGCTGTTTACTGACATTACCTTTGGGGTAATTTCGCCGAATCTGTCGCCATCTATCCAAAACACCCATTTAAATATTCGCAAACGTGCAGGTATCGCACAACAAAGAATATTGAAATATAGCTAAGCTTGCTTATACACTGGCCGCCGATAACCAAGGTTATCTTTCCAGCAGGTTGGTGATGTTGGGAAATCATTTCATCGCTTCGAATTTAGATGGGAAGCGAAAGGAGGCTTACATGAGAACAGTAGCGAGACGATCGATACAGACGATTGAGCATAGAACTCAAGTCGTCGGTTCTTTTGTGGACTCAAACACAGCGAAAGAGTTCTTCGTGAGAAGGTTGAGTGATCGCGTCTCCCCATCTCAGCAACTTTTTATCGTTACCATAAACAATGATGTCTGCAATGGCGACGTTATCCCATTTGCAGAAATTTCGCTGTCAAACGATAAGATGCGTTATGTGGTCAAACCATCGACTCAGTACCCTCAGTATGCGCAAGACAGCTTGCTCAAACGCATTGAAGCCGCCATTGCCCAATACATGAAGAACTACAGGGAAAAAAACTATCATTAAAGGCTGATGCATGGCTCCAGCATTAATACCTACTTATAGCAAGGATCTGAGCATCACGCCGTTTGGCGAAAAGCTCCTCATTGAAACGTTCTACTTCTTTACCCTTGAAGCTGGACTTCTCCGAGCGGATGAATACATAGTCACCGCTGGTGAATACCATTATTACCTGGATGTTTACCAACTCGGTTGCACTACAGATGATTTTTTCAAGGATCATGGCGAACAACTCCTTGACTCAGGGGCATCAATGCAGGATATCGTCAACACCCTGCTCTCCTTTGATATGGTTGATGAAAACAAGACCATTAAGATTGGTCGGATCCAGTATAACGACTTTAATTTCGTAGAAGAAAACGGTCAGACAATGACCGGAAAGCAAATCAAAAGCGCTGTAATAAATCCTGATTTTCAATCTACTGGGCTGGCCCGATTCATCTACGTCATGCTCACTAAAAAGCATGAGTATCTCATCTGCGACAACGTCCAGAGTGTTGCCGGCGGCGCACTGTGGGCAAGCAGTATTCTTCGAATTGCAGTGGTAAGGATTTACGACTCCAAAACAAAAAAATTTGTTGATTTATTGGGTCATGGCGGTAGGGGCTTCTCTGGCCTGATACCGTGGAGTTCCCAGAACTTGTCAATAGATGATGTTGTAAGGTGGGGCAGAGCCTTAGATGATAAAAACTGCTGTCGCCATATTGTGCATGTCATCTGCAAAGACAGACTCATTGATTATGAGTTTCACGATTACGTCTCTTACAGCAACGATGAGTCTGAATAGAACTCGTTTGTGTGTTTACCTCCCTTGGCCAACACCTTGGGAGGCGTTCAAATTACCTTCCCGAACTACCTTGTTACCCGGCTGAGGACTTTTTCAGCGAAAGATTCTTCAATGTGACAGTGCTCAACCAGACGATCAAAGAAGAGTTTATAGTTGCGGCGCCACGTGGTTTCGGTGACACACAGAGCTTTAAAAACTTCTGTATTTTTCAGGCGCGGATATCCCCTACCCGAGCAGCGCGGGCATTTTTTATAGACCGGGACACCCTGCAGCTCTGATTTTTTCTTATCCAATACCTCACCGCGCCCCCGGCAACGGCACTCGTTTTTAACGTGTCCCTTTCCGGTGCAGGCCTTACACACAATACGGACCTGTTCACGTACCTCTTTCCATACCTCCCAGTCTGACGGCGATATGCCTTTCGTGTCTCTGACCCATTTTGGTGGCTTGCCGTCCGGATAAGTAACTTTATTCGTGAATACCTCTGCCGTTATGAACTTCTCTCCGGCGCAGCTGCTGCACGTGATTAGGCTGGCCGCACTCAGCGAATAATCGCGGAAAACGTAATTTGCCAGCGTTTTGAGGAATGCCTCCCTTTCCTCTTCTGACATTTTACGCAATGGTGCGTGTCGCTCTGCTCGTTGCAGAGCCAACTGATGGATATAGGCGATGATATTATCCGACGTCATAACCCCGACTTTCGCCAGATAAAGCTCAATACCAACCGCAGCTTTTGATGTAAGCAGGCCAAGCGAAGCCATTACATCTGTAATTGTCAGAGTATCAGCTGTTTTACCGCAGGGAACGGCACCGGGTAACATCGATTTTGGTGAGAAATACTTCGGTAAACTTTCCAGCTTCATTTTATTTCCTCGATAATTATCATTCCGGTTTCGCCCCATACTTTTGATGTCCGGGCGTCCCAAATGTGGGAGTCATCCTCAAACAAGGCGTCCAACAGAGATTTTGTTAAGTTGTCCAGATCGGGCTTTTGCTGATGGGGCTGGCCGTCCATTGACGCGCGCTTTTTCTTGCTCCAGCTCTGCGGCATCGGCAAAACGAAGGTGATATGGGCGCCGTTCTCCGGTACCTGGATTCCATGAAGGCGGGCTTCATCGCAGAACATGCGATACCGCATCACCGGCGCGCGCTGCTTCCACTTATCAGCGCGGGTCATGCGGGGTTTTCCGACAGGAGTGATGATGTATTTAGGCATGGGCGCCCTCGCCCAGCAGATAGAGCGCCTGCACCAGCAGCTCAGCTTCAGTGCCGTACTTCATTTCCCAGGCGCGGCGGCCAGCATGAATCGCTACGCCGTAACCACCGTTGCGATGGTGCATATGGCACAGGGGAATTGATTTCCGATGGTCAGCACGTTGACTGGTGCCCTGACCGGTTCGGATGTGGTGAATTTCCGCAGGCGTCTCGCCCAGGTTCTGGTTTCTGCACACGATGCAGCCCAGTGCGGCCACACGCGAAAGATGGAGGCTATCTGCTTTCTTCATGCTGGACCACCAGCATAAGCAGAAACACCGCGCGCGAATGGGCGGTGTGAGTGATTAATGGTAATTCTCTGCGCCATTTTGATTCCTCAGGTTGGCGCAGTAATCAGTGGGTGTTCAGCCCGTTTGATTATTATAAATCAACGCTTACGGCTTGAGAACCTTAAGTGCTTCTGGCAAGGAGTTAAGGTTGATTATCCGCTCATCATTACTGAGGCTCCGCGCGGAAATTCGATTACCTTCCCGGCGTATCAGCGTGCGTAAAGCATTATTGGTGACGAGGTAGTCAGTTATTTCGCCATCAGACAGATTTAAAACAAGCAATCCGTCTTTGGTTAAACCCGCGGCAAATTCATTTAATTTCATGGGCACATCCCTAAAAATGGTTTCCCCTTCCGGGGGCGGTCCTTTATCTCCCTGCGCACTGATTCAATTAAAGGTTCCACTAACCAGACGTCTTATAGGTTAGAAAGAGCAATTCGGCGAAATTGTTCTGTCTAACCGATCGGCTTTAAGACACAGGAATCAGATCAGGTCTTTTAAATCACAGGCCGATTGTCGGTATCGGTCACTCGATTCAGGAGGTGCGTTACCACTCCCATTACGGTTGCATTGTCCAGCGCATCGCCCTCGATAGCCTCTCCATCTTGAGTGATCAGTGCCTTCCCCTGGACCTTTGCGAAGTCCAGAGTGCCACAGAACGAAATCAGGACGGTATCCCCCACTTCCGGCTTTCTGGCGACGTTTATGATCGCGCAACCGGCTGATGTTTCGATGGTTCGGCAGTTGTCGTCATACCCGCAAAGGCTGGTGATAGTGAGCGTATGTTCTGCGTAGTCTGCTGTTGGTGATGGAAAACCCATGATAACCACCCCTGACAATTAACTGTATATTTATACAGTAACACCAAAAAAATGAGGGTCAAGATTTTGGGCGTAAAAAACCCTTTGGTGCGGGTAAGTGCTTAATTAACAATCAGTTCATCACATAGCCTGCACCACCAGCAGGATTAAAACAACTAGCCATACAGCCCCTAATAACAGCTCCATCAGGTTTACGTTTTTACCTCATGCTTATCGCGCAACCGCTGGTACTTGCAATATTGGGGGATAGTCAGATGGCAGCCGATGCTCATCGCCCAGGCTTCGACTTTGCACAGGAAGATGTAAATCTCGCCGGCTTCCAGCTCGGACGTATGGCGCAGGGTTTGCACGGCAGTTACCTAGCCGGACACGACGCCCCCAGCCATCGTTTTCCTAGCCGAGATAGGTTTGCTTCATCGCGTCCTTAACACACTCGGCCTAGCGAAGGTCTTGCCTCGGGCAAAAAGGTATTAGCTAACTTCCGTGTACCACATGCGGCTGAGCGCGTTCTGAGCCAGGCTGCGCTTTTCTCGCCACGGCTTCACCTGCAGGCGGAAGTATTGTCCGGCATCCAACAGTGGCTGAATCTAATTACCGATAGAGGCGAAGTTACCGCGATGGAGTTTGATGCCGTCTATAGGCAGGGCCATACGGCCTCCTTGACGGAAACCGCAGAATACTAAAATCTCAGGTGCATTTCTGTATCTGTGACAAGGTGAGGAGTTCAGATTGTAGTCGCATTTAAGTCCCCTTAAATGCGCAGAAGTCACCGGAGTTGTTCATGCTCCGATGACTCAATTAGGGCGGGATGATTTCAGAAAACCAGTTTGTGAATAACGAAAAATAGTTAAGGGATCCAGCCTTCACCGCAGTTTCCTGTCTCTCTCATCCACTCATGACCGCATTCTGAGCACTTGTAATAACGCTCGTTTGCTTCGCGACCATGATAGCTGAGGTTGACGGATTTATCGCCTTGCAAGACCATGCATGCAAGAGGTGGATCCCTTCGTCCAAGGGGTTGTTTGTTACAAACTTCACATGTCATAAATCCCGGACCTCACACGTTGTTCGTCTGTAAAAATCATTATAACGACAAAAATTTGGTTAAGATGCGAGCGGAATGTAAAACATGTGTATACCTCTGAAACCCGTCCTCAGCGATTTACTTTTTAGCGTCAAACCCCACATGATGGGACGCGACTTCAGTGAATTTACGAACAACATCCATGGCGAAATCACCTCTCTCAGCAAGTTTCCATACCCAATGTACCACTTGCTCTGCGTTCGTTAGGCGGGAAAGAGGAATTGAATAAACCTGACCATGGATGTCTATCACCTCAAGCTCATCAAGGCATACCTTAACTAGATCCTCAAGCTCTCTTTCTCTTTCAAGTATCCTTGCGATGCTCATGCTATTTTCCATTCCCACCTCCTAATGAGCTATTTTGAATTTTGATCTGCCATCTCAACATAACGAGGATCCGATGGCTTAGGTAAAGTTATTGACGCTTCTCGGTAAAACTTCAACCTCTCCAAAAAATAATCTCGCAACTACTCCGGCTGCTCACGCATCACCACCTCAGCGATAACTGGCATAGGTACAATGTTTCATAAAGTCTTTCAGCGCAGTGATTCGCTGGTCGAATAGCATAACTGGAGCCTCTCCAGCGATTTTTGCATTCGCCGCCGCTTCACGTAATGCGCGTTTGTCGATGTTGCTCACTTTGCCTCCACTAACTCTTTCCATTTTTCTTGAAGTAATCGCCGGGCCGCTGCCTCACCATTAGGCGGGAACGAAAATCCCGCGCGGACTCCTGGGCAACCGTTAGAGCAGCGGACCTCTGCCGAACCCCAGTTCATTCCCCTACTGCGAACTCTCAGTGAAGGAGCCATGCCGCATTGAGGGCATTTCGGCAAATCAGTCATTCCCCAACCCCTCCAGAAGATGCTTATGACGGCGCAGCTCGCGAACGGCACTTTGCAGACGCTGCAGGTTTGCCAGCTTCGCTTTCGTGCGGCGGATTTCGGTCGAGATATAGCGCGATGACGGAATAATCAGATCATCCGGACGGCTGGCGAAAGCAGGGATATCTCCAATAATTTCCTCCAGCTTTTTGCTTTCCTGAGCCGGTGCGGCCTTGGCTTCCGCTGCTGCGGGCTCATGCTGCTCTGGCTGTATTGCCGCTTCACCCGCCAGGCTCCAGGTGATGTTTTTACCGTCCACATGGCGCAGAACCAAACCGTCCTTGCACATTGCACCCAGCGATGCATTCAGGGCTCGCGAACCTTTACCCAGCTTTTCTGCGACCTGATTAGCGGTCATGGCTCCCTGGCCCTGCATTGCTGACAGCACCCTTTCCACAAGCGGCGATGGCTGCTTGGGTCTGATACGCTTCGGCGTATGCTCTTTCGCGGTACCCACCGACCATGATCCATCGCAGAAATCGCACAACCCCTCTTCCTTCTGCTCGCGAAGCATTTTCAGTGCCTCTACGGGCTCGATATCCAGGCGGGCTGCTACATCGAGGTAGGTTGCTTTACCCATTGCTTTCAGTGCGTCGATTACTGATTCCATAATTTTCTCCTCAAAATTTACTTAACTGGTCTCATGTGGCTAACGTTTCCGCGATAGCTATCCCAGTCAAAGTTCACCCAAATGCCGTTATCCATGCGCAGGCGATCGATAACCCTCGCCCCCAGGGTCTCCACCAGCGCGTCGTAATTCAGGTTGGTCAGAACGCCAACCGGGCGCATTGCGGCCAGGCGGCGATCGATAATCTGGTTCAACAAAACTTTCTCGCCGCGGCTGTCACGCTGAATGCCTACTTCGTCGAGCACCAGCAAATCCACTTTGCAGAGGTCATCCAGCAGCGCGGCTTCAGAACGCCCTTCGTCATAACAGGCCCTGGCGCGCAGGGTCAGGTCCGGCACGGTCACAATCAGAACCGTTCGCCCCTGTTTCAGCAGATAATTTCCGATCGCCGCTGAGAGGTGGTTTTTCCCCGTGCCGGGCTTGCCGGTGAAAACGAAGCTCGCAAAGCCGGTTCCAAAATTTTGCGCATAACTCTTTGCCATACTCAGGGCATGGCGCTGTCCATCGCCGTTCACCGTGTAATTCGCGAAACTGCAGCTGCGGTGCAGGTTCTGGATCCCGGATCGCCCGAAAATTTTCTCTGCTCGTGTCTGCTGGTTGAGTTTGTCCACCTCAGCCGCACGTTTCTGCCCTTCCTCACGCTGCCAGGCCATCAGTTCTGCAGCGTTCTTGAATTTGGGTTCTACGCCTTGCGGAATTACGCGGCGAAGGCGATCGAGAATGGAACCTGCGTTTTGCATGCTTACCCCCTGAATCCTGGCGGAACGGTGTTATCTGGACGGGAGATCTGATTGATATCCCGTCCACCAGCCTGGTGATGCCCTGTGCCCGGTGCCGACAGGCGGATAATCAGGTCATCCCATTTTTCGCGGAGTTTGGCCGGGCATTTAACCTGGCGAACCCAAAACGTATCGCTCTGAACGCGCTTGAACATTTCACAAATTTGCTTGTGGCTACGGCCATCAAGGGTGCGCATCAGACGAACGTCATTCGCCCAGACCGTCCAATTCGGCTCTTTCGGACGAACGATCTCTCCGTCAAAGGTTGCGGCCTCCTCGTAGAGTTTCAGCACGCGCTTCCAAATCCATTGCGCACAGGTCAAATCTTCCTGGCTACCCCACTGGCGTTTCGCAGGGCTACAAACCACTGCTTCCGGGTGACGATTTAAAAATTCTGCTTTTGAAATCTTCCCGTCGGACTGCGAAGCATCCGGACGAGAATTATTTTCTGGTTCTTTGACTGGTTCAGAAGAGTGACTGATTCTGGGTGAATCTCCTTCACTATCTCCTGGTGAATGTGCTGCACCATCTGGTGAATTTCCTGCACCAGCCCCTGGTGAATTTGCTTCACCATCCTGGTGAATCTCCTGCACTACCCTCGCACTGGTATTTGCACCGCTCAGGGTTAGTCGGTAGAAATTGCTGCCATTGCCTTTCGGCCCCGATCTGGTCTCTTTTCGCATCAGTCCAGACTCGCAAAGCGCGGCAACATGATTCATGACGGAACGACGGCTGATCTCACACTGATCAGCGATATGCTGATAGCTCGGCCAGCATTCGCCCTGGTCACTTGCGTTATCGGCCAGCTTAAGCAGGACCAGCTTACGAAGCGGGTTTCCTACCTTGACCTTCATCGCCTGAACCATCAGTTCCATGCTCATAGAACACCTCGATACATCTGAACTAGGCTACGTTTGAACAAGCTGAAACCAGCTTCACTTTGACGCCGACCATCTGCGCCAGCGCGTCGATAGCTTCCAGAGTCTCGCGGCGGATTACCGGTTGCGGCTTGCCTGTGAAGACAGCATTGGTGGCTTCGATACACTCTTTGTTAACCCTGGCCGCCCGGTAGTGCATGCAGTCCTTCTGCGCCAGTTCGTTATCAATAGCGGTACGAATGGCATAGCTCAGCGCTTCCGCCTGTTTCAGGTAGTTAGGTGTATCGTTGCGGAACGCACGCTGAATAATCTGCTTGTTGTTGTGCAGCCGGCGCGCGTACTCGTCCGGATCCGAAACGTCATCCAGTGACTGAAGCAGATCGCCAAAGTGATGAGGGGTTATCAGCTGCGTTACTGTCTTCCAGCCCTTTTCCTGCGCCCAGGACTCCAGTTCACATGCAAGTTTTTTGATTTCCATCAGTCAGACTCCTTAGGGGCTTTGGGGTTAACCTTGTGTTCATACAAAACTGAGTCGTACTTCAATGCACCACCCGTTAATTTTTCCAGTCGAGCGGCGCGTCGTTCAGGTACAAACTCCCCCCACTCACTGACAGAGGATCGAGCGATGTTGAGAGCCCTCGCCACGTTGGCTTTTTTCCCAAAGTGTTTGATTACATCTTCGGTTTTCATTTTGTTCTCCTTGGTAAGTTTTCCTAACTTTAAATGTTAAGGAAACAAGAGTCAATGCGCGTTAGGATTTCCGAACTATGAAAACGATCGGTCAGCGTATAAAAGAGCGGCGCTCTGCTTTGAAATATACCCAGCGCAGCCTAGGCAAACAGGCTGGGGTTGCTCATGTCACAATCTCTCAGTGGGAACGTGATGAAACCTCACCAAGGGGTGATAACCTCTTCAAGTTAGCTGCGGCTCTAGGTGTAGAACCTGGCTGGATCATCAAAGGTGATGACGGATACGAACCCGCCCCGGCAGAATCGTATCGGATGTTGTCACCACAACAGATTCAGCTTCTGGAACTGTTTGAAAAACTTCCCAACTCAGAGAAAGAACAACACATCATCAATTTGCGGGACAAGGTCAAAGACTACGATGAAACGTTCAACGACCTGATTAAGACCAAAAGCAAAGAAGAAATCCTGCAGATCCTCAAAAATCTCAACATCAAATAAATTTCTCCGCGCCAGGCCGCATCAATAGCGGCCTCTTTGTGTTTTTCGCGACCTAATTGTTAGGTTTTGCGAAATTCAACCTTGACTCCTTGTTAGGTTTAAATAACAATCTTCGTTATCAAAACTTAACAGCAGTAATCAGTAAACGTTCCGCCTACCCGGCGATAAGGGTGAACAAACCGAACAGGCAGGATGCCCACGAAGTAGCCGCCCGGGGCATATGAAGACCGGGATGATTCGCCAGTGTGAAGGGGAGAAAGCCGATGGATGAGAAGTTAGAAGCGCTTTTAGAAAAGATTGCGCGCCTGGAGCTGGCAGCCAAGCGAGGTTTGCAGATAAACGAAGAGATTAAGCCTTATTTAACACAAGGCCAGGTGATCTCCGTTGAATACTGCAACGGAACGCTGAAAAGCTGCACTCTATTTCGTAAATGGATTAGCGAGTATTTCGGATCATCTGAATCGACTGCTGCTCAGACATGCCGTGATTCTGAACAATGACATCGAGCTCTTCACTCTCCGTCTCATTGTAAAAAGTTTCACTGCCAAGGCTGTGGAGATTGCCGGTAATGACGTGACCTATTTCAACATCATACCCACCGAGCAACTCAGCAACTGTGAATTCTCCGATTTGGTCACGGATAACGATGTAACCAATGCGGTGCTCATGATGCACTACGACTCCGCGCATGTAAGTTTCCTTGCTGGCTGTGTGAGAACTCCAGCATACCACCGAGCCTGAAGTGGTGAAAAGACAGGCGCACAACATGGAAGCACATTCCACCCTTTCACTAACGGGGATTGGTTTGTTAGCTGGCGGAATGTGCTTCCAGTTGTGCGCAATCGGAAATTGTAGATGGCTGTTAATAACCTTCATAGGGGATTCATTATGACAGACTTTAATCGTCAACCATCACGGCAACAAGCAGTCCGCCTTAACTGGTTTGAAATAAAACTCCGACAACTTTGTTATTTTCTGGCTCAGAAAGGCAACCCTGAACTCTGAAGTTTACTTGTCAAAACTGACGCAATAACCCGACAGATATTTAATCATAAATAGTTAAAAATCGATGCCTTAAACGGCAGGGATTTTCACACCTTAGATTAAGGATTGTAAAATGAAAGCAATTATCACAACCGTAGAAATGAACCTGGCTATCGTAAATAAAGATATTGCAACCTTTAATATTGACGGTGCCATTTCTGGTGTTGTTCATTTGCCATCGTCAGGCCCTGTTACCGTTGTGCTTGACGGTGGCTATGTGCTGGGTGAGTTTCTTTGCCCGGTTTGCGCTGTTAAGCGCATTAGCTTGCTGTCTGTGAGCTTCGCAGAAGCGCAGAACGCTTGTGGCATGTCTTATTACGATCACAAACGCCAACAACTTAACTGATATGGATGACATCATTTGTCATTGCGCTGTTTGCTGCCACGAATATAAAAAATCGGAAATGCATGAAAGGAAAACAGACATATACCCCTTTAAGCGCATGATTTATTTATGTGAGCAATGCAATTTAAAAAGAGAAAGGCGTAACGCGTTAAAAAATGTAAAGCGTGTTATTAGAAAACCATATCGCTAAAAATCACCTTCCTAAAATCATAGAGGTAATTATGCCTGTTGAATTAAAAGTTTTCGGCGGTGCTTATTTCCCTAAAGATAAAGCACGAAAAAAACACCCCGATTTAAAACCACTTGCCACAGCAGTAAATGCGGCAACAAAAGCCATCGCTGAAGCCGTTATTTTCGGCAAGCTGGCGGCAGAACATCCTGAACATATTGATGATTATTTTAAGGTGAAAATCTGGGAACACCGCGAAGGTCTTCCCTGCCCTGATTTTGACGTTTTCTCATCTGCATTTTTCGACAGTGTGGCTGTATGGAATGTGAATGCCGGAGAACCAGCTGCTGCACCACAGCCTGAGACTGAAGCAAAGGAAGAATGGGAGGACAACAAGACTCAGGAAGAAATTAAAATCGTTTCGCAGCTCGACCAGGCATCCCGCGCAGCTTGTCTGGCACTGTTCGGCCCGGTCGCTGGAATCACTTCAGCACAGTATGGCCAGATCGTCGATTTGAAGAATGATGATGAACCCAGCTTTGCCCGCGAGCTTGCAGAAGCGCTGTCCAAAGAAACACGAGCACTGGCTCTGGCACCTGAACGACAGGAGCAGTTGCTCGCCTGGGTGCGTGAGGACACTAAAGAAACGACCCAGTGGCCAGACATAAAAAGGCGGATCACCAGATGGCTGGATACGCCGGTAGATAAGCGTCCGCAAGCTGCCCCCGTCAACGAAGACAACCGCAGAGACTCGGGTGCCACCCTGGGGGGCGGTAACAAGACAGACCGCAGTCCGGATCTGGTTCATAACCTCTCTACGCTGCGTATCGAAGTGGCTGTTGCCATTCTGAGCATGTACGACGAGATCGACATTTACTGGATCCCGAATAAATACATGATTCCAGCGAAAGCCATGGCCGAAGCAGAACAGGACACCCGTTTCACAGCGTGGTGGAAAAAACTGCGCAGTACCCCAGGCATTCTGGATTATTCCCGTGCGGCCATTATCGCCCTGATTAAATCCGCTCCGGAGGACATTTGGATGGATCCTGTTGCCTTGCGTGAATACATCAATCGCGAGCTGGTTGAACGTGACCATGCGAACCCTGACCAGAAAACGGTTGATATGGCCTGCCGCCCTAAACCGCGCACTAATGCTGAGAAAAAAGAAAATGATGAAACCGAATCGACTGTACCGGTCAAAACTGATCTACCAGCAGTTTGCCCGGCAAAAGCTGCGCAGCTCGACAAAGAACTCAACGAGGCATTCGCTCAGAGCTCAGCCTCAGAAAAGCAAGCAAGTGAACAGCCACGAGTGGAGAACCTGGGCGGCGGCGTCTTCTCTGTTGATGCTCTGATAAATACCCCCTGCTCAAATGAAGTCGAAAAACAGGAAGTGCCACCAGTACCAAATGATCGCAACTTTGCGATTTTGCATGCTCTTAATGACCTTATTTCTGGACGCACCGACATCATGGGGAAAGAAGAGGCAGAGGGCGTGGTGGCATGCACCGGCCAGCGGGTTTCTGATGTTATCCCGCTTCTACTGACAGATATCACAACCACGGAATTCTGCCTGTCTCCTGAGTTCTCCGACGAGGAGATCCACGACGTGGCAACCACGATGCTGGATAGCTGGTCCGACGATATCAATGTGCGCCAAAAAATTGCCCTCGATGCGATTGTTGAATACCGCCGCCCGGAACCACCAAAACAGGTTGTACTCGATCCGCCATCAGTCACGACAAAACCTAAAGCCGAGCCCATGGCAGCACCAGAAACAAACGTTCAGAAATCTTCGGTTACCTACCTGCAACAGCTGACCATTGCAGCGCTGCAGGGCTTATGTTCCAACCCGGCATATTGCAATCAGTATGAGGAACTACCGGCTATGGCCGCCGGGCTTGCCCTCAGCGTGATCAACCATCAGGAAGGCTCCTGTGCGTCTGATTAACCGTAGCAAGGGAGACAGCATCGGCGGGCCAGCATGCGCCGCCGCGCTCAAATGCCATTTTGAGAAATATGGCGAGCATGGACGTCGTTACACCCAGACGATTTACACAGTGCGTGTTGGCGAACAGAAAGTGACAGTCGAAGTCGTCAACCGGAGCCGTAGTTATGTGGCGACGGTCATGACCAGAGCCCGTCATCTTCGCCGCCTGCCAGGGTTGGCTGATTCGTGAGATTCAATATCCGCCAGCTGCAGCACGTATGATCGCAGCTGGCTATCAAGAGTGATAGCTATGAGTGAACAAAGTCTGATACCGCTGCGGGACTGGAAAGCTCGCAGATTGCACTTCCCCATAACAATCACATGCCTGGTGAAACACGGGAAACTGGGATACATACAACCGAGGCCGATTAAAATTGGAAATCGTTGGTGTATAGACGAACAGGCAATTTATATCGGACCAGGCGCGACGGGAGTCGAACCAGAAATTCACAGTGACGATGACGAAATTTTGCGGGAGATCCTGAGCGATGTCACCAAGGCCACGAAAAAATAATGTATCCATTTCCGGGCTGTATGCCCGGTTTGATCGTCGCACAGCAAAAACCTACTACCAGTATAAAAACCCTTTAACGGGTAAGTTTCACGGTCTGGGCACCGACAGGGAGAAAGCGGAAAAAATAGCCATAACAGCAAATCAGAGAATTGCAGCAGCAGAAGCCGAGCATTATTTGCGTCAAATTGATGAAAGTCCTAAAGCAGCAGCCCAGCGCGGGATCAGCCTCAAAGCATGGATAGAACGTTATCTGAAGATTCAGAAACAAAGTCTGGATTCTGGCTCGCTATCGCTGAAACGCTTTAAAGAAAAAAAACGCATGGCAGAGTTGCTCTCCAGGCGGCTTGGTTCCCGGCCAATGAAGAGTCTGGAGGTAAAGGATTTTGCCGTGTTATTGGATGAATATCTGGATGCTGGACATGCCAGCAGCGCCCTCTGCAACCGGGTAGTCTGGGTGGATATTTTCACTGAAGCACAGCATGCTGGAGAAGTACCTCCTGGATGGAATCCACCAGCAGCAACAAAAAAACCTTCGGTGAAGGTTACACGTGCGCGCCTCTCTCTGGACGAATGGAAAAAAATACTGGAGCAAATACCGGAGGATCGGTACTCGCATAAAGCGATGCTGCTTGCTTTAGTCACTGGTCAGCGCCGGGAGGATATTGCGAACATGAAATTTTCAGATATTAAGGACGGCTATCTGTACATCGAGCAAAGCAAAACGGGGGCCCGCATTGCATTGCCGCTGAACCTTCGTTGTGAGGCCATTGGCTTATCTCTGGAGGATGTAATACGGAAGTGTAGGGATAGGTTTGTCAGCCCCTACCTATTGCACGGGAAAATGAACACTAAGGCGAAACCTGTGAATCTGATTTTGGTTTCAAAAGAGTTTGCCGCGGCACGTGATGCAGCCGGTATCGTACCGCCTGCAGGAAAAACACCAACAACGTTTCACGAACAGCGTTCATTATCCGAACGACTTTACCGCGCCCAGGGAATCGATACGAAAATTTTGCTGGGCCATAAAACACAGTCAACCACTGACAGATACAACGACGATCGCGGGAAGGAATGGACCAAACTTGCAATTTAATTTTTCACTGCGGTGCTCTTGGGGATCGGATTAATTACTGATGGAGGTCATAAAAAAGGTAGGTATTTTGGAGAAAAGTTTTGGAGAGGTTTTGGAGAAGGGAAAAAGGGTATATATTCCAGTCCTTTAAAACAACATACACCTTCTGAGTTCAGAGGCTTATTTATGTCATGGCAATCCTTCAAACAGGCTTACCTGGTTAAGTTCTGGTCACCCGTTCCGGCCGTTATCGCGGCAGGCATTCTCTCTACCTATTATTTTGGCATTACCGGTACCTTCTGGGCCGTGACCGGCGAGTTTACCCGCTGGGGTGGACAGCTGCTGCAGCTCGCAGGCGTGCACGCCGAAGAGTGGGGATATTTTAAGCTCATCCACCTCGACGGTACGCCGCTCACCCGTATTGACGGGATGATGATCATCGGCATGTTCGGCGGCTGCTTCGCTGCCGCGCTGTGGGCAAACAACGTTAAGTTGCGTATGCCCAAAAGCCGGATCCGCATTGTGCAGGCGGTTGTCGGCGGCATGATTGCCGGATTCGGCGCGCGTCTGGCGATGGGGTGTAACCTTGCCGCCTTCTTTACCGGGATCCCGCAGTTTTCGCTTCACGCCTGGTTCTTTGCCGTCGCCACGGCCATCGGCTCTTACTTTGGCGCAAAATTCACCCTGCTGCCGCTGTTTCGTATTCCAGTGAAAATGACAAAAGTCAGCGCAGCATCTCCGTTAACCCAGAAGCCCTCTCAGGCCCGCCGCCGTTTCCGCCTCGGGATGCTGGTCTTTTTCGCCATGGTGGCATGGGCGCTCTGCACCGCCCTGAACCAACCTAAGCTCGGTCTGGCGATGCTGTTCGGTGTGGGTTTTGGTCTGCTCATTGAACGCGCGCAGATCTGCTTTACCTCCGCGTTTCGCGATATGTGGATCACCGGGCGCACGATGATGGCGAAGGCGATTATCGCCGGGATGGCGGTCAGCGCCATCGGCATCTTCAGCTATGTTCAACTGGGCGTCGAACCAAAAATCATGTGGGCCGGTCCTAACGCGGTCATTGGCGGCCTGCTGTTCGGCTTCGGGATCGTGCTGGCTGGCGGGTGTGAAACCGGCTGGATGTATCGCGCCGTCGAAGGCCAGGTGCACTACTGGTGGGTGGGTCTGGGAAATGTGATTGGCTCGACGATCCTGGCGTACTACTGGGATGACGTGTCTCCCGTCCTGGCCACCAACTGGGATAAGGTCAACCTGCTGAAAACCTTCGGGCCTCTCGGCGGACTGCTCGTCACCTACGCCCTGCTGTTGGTCGCTTTTTTACTGGTCGTCGCACAGGAAAGACGTTTCTTCCGCCGTGCGAGCGTTAAAACAGAAACGCAGGAGAATGCAGCATGAAAGAGATTGTGCCTGATTATCGTCTGGATATGGTTGGCGAGCCCTGTCCATATCCGGCGGTGGCTACGCTTGAAGCGCTGCCGCAGCTTAAGAAAGGTGAAATTCTGGAGGTAGTCAGCGACTGCCCGCAGTCCATCAACAACATACCGCTGGATGCGAAAAACCACGGTTATACGGTGCTGGATATCCAGCAGGATGGCCCAACCATTCGCTATCTGATTCAAAAATGATCGTTAAGGGCCCCGTCAGGGGCCTTTATCGTATTGAATTATAAGACATCTTGATCCACGGCAAAAACGTGATTTTTGACTTAAGTAAAATCTCATTTCCCTTTTGAAGGAGGTTTTCGCGGTTTGATGTATTTACGAGCTTTACTGGTTTTCGCCTTATTGATTCCCTTCCATGCGCTGTCCCTGAATTTCTCTTCTACCTTCCTGCGACTGAATTGTCCGCAACGAGGACTTGTCGAGGTCATTCTGCACGTCTATGACCATACCCAGGAACGGTGGCGCGGTCATTTTGAAACCGGCGCGGGACATAAACGTGCGGGTGATACCGAAATTATCCCGTTTGCCAACGGCGATATTCTCTTCCACTCCCTGTCCAGCGACGCTTTCAGCTATTTATATGATGGGGAAACGATCCTGAGGCACTGCGTAAAGCTTGATGAGCGGCCGGTTTATCCGTCGTTTTGAAGTGAGCAAAGCAAACTGGCCACCCTGTGGCCAGTTTGCCGGGGGATCAGAAACGATAACCCGCAGAGAACATAAACACCCACGGATCCAGGCGAGTATTGATACTTTGCTGCTGGCCGCCCGCCTTGAAGCGTACGTCCGTATCAATATCCATATACCAGACCGAGGCGTTGATCAGCCAGTCGCGGTTAATCAGGTAATCCAGACCGACCTGTCCCGCCATGCCCCACGAATCTTTCAGGCTGAGGTCCGTCAGACCCGCCTCTTTACCGGTATCGTTGAATTTCTCATCAAAGAAGGTGGTGTAGTTTACACCGGCGCCAATATAAGGACGCACCTTGCTGCTTGAGTCGCCAAAGTACCATTGCGCCATCAGCGTTGGCGGTAAATGGTGGACCGTGGCGATATCACCGGTTGGTCCTAAACCGACGCGATGACGGAACGGCGTTGCGGCCAGAAGCTCAACGCCCACGTTATCCGTCGCCATCCAGGTAAAGGTTAAACCTAACTGGGTGTTATTACTGACGTTAAAACCGCCCATTCCCAGCACGTTATCCGATCCTTCAGTTGGGCGAACCGTAGCCGAACCGGCACGAATAAAGAATTCGCCTGCTTCATGCGCATACGCGCCGCCAGAGAGACTGCTTAATACAAGG
>Ga0153917_1000235_pt1 | contig 46021 bp, 53 predicted proteins | sample TSFL001MetaG_FD_104695 | JGI IMG/M metagenome (GOLD analysis project Ga0153917, IMG submission 104695) | Attine ant fungus gardens microbial communities from Florida, USA - TSFL001 MetaG | ecosystem: Host-associated > Fungi > Mycelium > Unclassified | place: USA: Florida, Paynes Creek Historic...
ACGGAGTATAGCTGTGGGGAAACGTACCGGGTGAAGGCATCGAAAGAGGGGTATAATACCAGGGAAGAGACTTTAAGGCTTGAGAGCCGTTCGGGAGTGAGTGAACGGACGATTGTTCTGGAACCAAGGAAGACAGAGGTAAAGAAGAACGATGATCTGTTCAGGGTGTTGAAGCTCAACCCGATTTATTTTGATTACGACAAGGACCATATCCGACCTGATGCAGCAATAGAGTTGGCTAAGGTGGTGGAGGTATTAAAGGAGAATCCGGAGATGAAGATCGATGTTCGTTCACATACGGACAGCCGTGGATCTGATAGCTACAACCTGAGGCTTTCAGAACGGCGGGCGCGTTCAACAGCAGGATGGATCATTGCACAGGGAATCGATGCCTCGCGTGTAACTTATAAAGGTTACGGAGAAACACAACTGGTGAACGATTGCAGGAACGGAGTGAAGTGCTCGGATGAGGAGCATGAAGAAAACCGCAGGTCGGAATTTATCGTGGTAGAAATATAAACTGTAGCCACTGTAGGAAGAAGCATGTACGGTAAAAGCGGAATTCATCCGCTTTTACCGTATCTTTATTATATAAAAGGGGCTAAAGAATTGGTAACTTGACGGTAGTTAAAGTAAGGATTAAATGATAGAGCAGTATTTTCAAAATTTTGACATTTTCAATAAGGAAGAGATAAAGGAGATATTGTCTTCTTTTGAACTAAGGAGGTTAAAAAAACAAAGCTTGTTTGTTCAAGAGGGACAGGCTTGCGACGAAGTTGCCTACATTGAATCCGGAATTATCCGGTCTTACTATACGACACCGGAAGGAGCCGATATCACTTATTGTTTCCGGTTTCCCAATGAGCTCATAACTTCGTATGCATCTTTTATTACAGGGAACAAAAGCGAGGAAACCATGCAGGTTCTTTCCGATGCGACATTATGGATCATTAAACGCGAAGAGATCAATAAATTCGAAAAAAACAGTTTGGCATGGACCAGGTTCCTCCGGATGATAGCAGAACAACAGTATCTTGAACTGGAAAAAAGGCTATTTCAGTTTCAACGCGATACGGCAGGGAAGCGATATGAATCTCTGCTCAAGGAGTATCCGCAATACATCCGTGAAATTCCATTGCAATATCTGGCCTCTTACCTGGGGATGACGCAACGGCATTTAAGCCGTATCCGAAAACAGGATGCTTTTTAGACATTTGTCCTGAAACCGACGGCAAACGGTCTTTATTTTTGCAAGGTAAAAAGAAGATAAAATGAATAAAAAGATTGTTGTAATAAACGGGCATCCGGATAAAGAGTCCTTTAATTTTGCGGTTGCGAACAGATATAAGGAAGAAGCCGAAAAATCAGGCGCCGAGGTAAGGGAAATCATAATTGCCGATCTGGCTTTTAATCCTGATTTAAATTTTGGTTACAGAAAAAGAACCGAGCTGGAGCCGGATCTCATAACGGCTTGGAAAAACATCATGTGGGCCGATCATCTGGTGTGGATCCACCCTGTGTGGTGGGGAGGGTTACCTGCCCGGATGAAGGGTTTTATAGACCGGGTTTTTCTCCCGGGAGTAGCCTTCAGTTATCGTACTGATTCCATTTTCTGGGATAAACATTTAAAAGGAAAGACGGCTAGGATCATTACAACGTTAGATCAGCCGGGATGGATTTACCGCTTATTATTTGGACGTCCGAGCGTTAATCAGTTGCGGAAATCTACTTTACAGTTTTGTGGCATTGCCCCGGTAAACGTAACATATCTCGCAATTATAAAAACGTCTGATGCGGCTCAACGCAAAAAATGGCTTGTGAAAGTAGGTAAACTGGGACAAAAGCAACGATGAAGTCCTTCTTTTTTCCTGCAACGGAATCGAAATGTTGTTTAAATAGTTATAATTGAATAGTTTGGAGCTTGAGGGGTATCTGTTCAAAAAAAACAAAAAAAAATTGAGTTATTGGTATAAATGAGTTAAATTTGCACCGAATCACATCGTAAGATATGGTTTACAATGCGATTTAAACCTTAATTCAGGTTTGGTCCAGTAGCTCAGCTGGATAGAGCAACTGCCTTCTAAGCAGTAGGTCTCAGGTTCGAATCCTGACTGGATCACAAAATGAAGATTTTTTTCTTTTTAAATTGCAAAAAAAAATAGTTAAACCCTGCACTTATATGTTGCAGGGTTTTTCATTTTGCTCTGGATTTCAAAATCTCAAAAATCATTTAAGATGCTCCATATCGCCCAGGTTTTCATCATCCCTTACAAAAGGGGAATTATTGAAGAATGTTTTGTGCTAGGAAAGCGTCATCATTTACAAACTAAGCTTTCTCTCTTTACTTTTTCATAAAAACTCCGCAGCAGCAGCATTAGAAAAGCTAATAAACCAAATACAAAACAAATCCATGGAGTGTATTCAACTCCTTTCGTTACAATCATCCATCCGCCTAATGTTGTTCCTAATGTCACACCCAAATTTCCAAATGAGGTGGAGAGACTATTAGCAAATTCTAATGAGTCAGGAGCTGACGAAATCATATAGGTAGAAGCATTCAAAAAACTTGGTGAGTACATAAAGCCCCAAATTCCGATGACCGCTATTATTGATATTAAATTGCCGTTGAAAAAGTAGAGCAAGAGGGGGACTATTAAAGTCCCTGATAGGAAAAAGGCCATTGTTTTGGTAACATTCTGTTTAAGCATTTTTCCCGCGATCCAGGTTGATAAAACACCGATAATTCCGAAAACAAACAGCATATAGCTTATCATAGTTTCGTTCATTTCTTTTGCCTTGTTCAAGTAATCTGCAAAATAGCTGTAAGTCGAAAACCATGCGGTAATCATAAAAAAATTAGCCGAAGTGCTTAGGATAAATGTGGGCTGAGTTAGGATTTTGAGCTGCTCTCCATAGGTTTTCCTCTGTGTTACGGACATTGAAGGAAGCATAAAGTAAATTACGATTAAGGCAATAAGGCTAACAACTGTTTGAACCATAAAGGAATATTCCCAAGACCATAAACTTGAAACCCATGTTGCAAAAGGAACCGTAGTCACCATTGCAAGAGCTACTCCGCTGAATACAATACTCATTAATTCATTTTTATTGTCCTCAGCATTGGAAACAGCAACCGACAAAGCTGTAGCAATATATACAGGTTGTAAAAAGGCTGGAAGAATCCGTACTAACATCAAAATCCAGAATGGAGGTGAAAATGAGGAGACAAGGCCTGTAATAAGGAATATCAAGATGGAGGCAAGCATAATTTTTTTACGATCATAACCTGAGACCATTAATGTAATAAATGGCCCTGTAAGTGCAATGACCAGAGCAAATGCGCTTAATAGGTAACCAGCTTTATCGATACTTATTTTATAATGTGCGGCGATTTGGGGTAAAATACCAATGACCCCGAATTCAGTAGTGATAACGGCAATAAATCCTAAACAACCGATGTATGCGTATTTCTTCATATTAAAATTCTCCGAAATTTATTTTGAATTTTCCTTTATAAATGCAGCGATTTCCTTAAAGGCTTCTCTGGTTTCATTTAATACAGCCCCCATGTGCATAAAGCCATGAACCATTTCTTTGTATACCGAAACTTTAACTTGAACTCCTGATGTTTCCATATTTTCTGCAAGTTGTTGTCCTTCGTCGCGTAAAGGATCATGTTCAGATAGCAAGACAAAAGTTGGAGGCGTACTTTCAAAGTTTTTAATTAGTAGGGGGATTGCAAAAGGATTCTGTTGATTTTCCGGACTGGCTAAATACCAATTCCAAGCCCTGATTCCTTCTTCTTTATTTATAATAGGTCCTTTTTCATAGACTTTCCATGATTCGGTATCTAAATTATTATCTGCAGCAGGGTAAATCAGTACCTGAAAGCTCAATTGGTGACCAAGCTGTACTGAAACACCTGCTGCTAAAGCTCCTCCTGCACTGTCGCCAACGATTCCAATTTTAGTTTTGTCCAACTTTAGGGAATCAGCATTCTTGATAATCCATTCAGCAGACGATAGGCAGTCATTAAAACCTGCGGGGAAAGGATACTCGGGGGCTAAGCGATATTCCACGAAGACGACGGCCGTCCCTGTAGTGTTCGCTAATTGACGAACTATGGCATCGTGAGTTTCAAAACTTCCCGAAATAAACCATCCCCCATGAACATAGATGATGGCTGGTGATTTTTCATCTTGGATTCCAGCAGGTCTGTAAATTCTAACAGGAATTTCGTGGGTAGATAGAGGAATATTAAACTCTTCAATCATTTTGACCGCTTCTTTTTTGCCGCCCAGCTGGATTGACATCGTTTCATATCCTTTTCGGCTCCTGTCAAGGATGTCCTTGCCATCAAAAACATGCAGCTGTTTAAGGTTTTCTATTATTTTATTTATTTCCGGATTTAGCTGAACGGTATTCATTTTAGTGGTTTTATTTAGTGACGTGCAAGACATCAGTCCTGATAGAGTCATTATTCCGATGAATTTTTTCATTGTGTACTTAAAGTTTTGTTCAAAATTAAACAGAAGTAATACATTTGTATGGTACACAGCTAAAAGTATGGTACGAACAAATTTGTAAGTAATGGGAAAAAGAAAAGAAAATTCAACAAACAGCATCAATGAACAGTATATTACAGAGTGTGATCTTACATATGCCATCTGTAAGATTGGGGGAAGATGGAAATTGCTGATCCTATGCAAACTTGAACACGGAAAACTCAGATTTAGTGAGCTCAGAAATCAAATAAACGGAATCACGGAAAGAATGCTTACTTTACAACTTCGTGAATTGGAACGGGCAGGTTTGGTAAAAAGAACCGTATATGCACAAGTCCCTCCGAGGGTCGACTATGAGTTGACTGAGATTGCCTGTGAACTGGTTCCTATCTGGAAACAATTAAGTGATTGGGGATCTAAACATAAAAATTTAATTCAGGATAAAGCGCTTACAGATAATTAAGGAAAATGTCAACCAAAAACAAATTTCGGTCGTTAAGATTTAATCCTGCAAATTTCTAAATAAATGATAGGGGCTTTCCGGAAATTTCCGGCCCCGTTTATCGTCATAGCCGACAGGTTATGGAAAGATAGGTGCAGACTATGAAAAAAGGATTCTATTTTTCAGGATTAACTTACCATGAAATGATAAAAAAGCAAAAAAATGAAACAGATTAGAAATTTCATATGAGCATAGGCCTGCCTTATCCTGCATCTAAACATTAGTTAAAGAATTTTACAGGGAATCGTAATGAAGGGATAGAATTTTGTTACATTAAGAATGTATAATACAGTGTGTGTTCTTATGATGAAGATATAATGTATCTGTTATGGGTATACTCCGATTTCATCGCCTGTAAAAACATTCAGTTCAATCTCATCAGTGCTTTTTAAGCACATACTGGTAGGTGAAGGCAACGCTTTGGTCCTTAAGGTTCCAGGTTTCGGTTTCCTTTTTGATGAGGTCTGTATGTTTTTTGCTGATATCTCTTAATGAATTTCCTACCGATTTCCGGAGGTATTCACTACTGCTGGCTTTATGCTGGCTTATAAGGTGTATAGCTACTTCCGGATGCGTTTTAAAATAAGGGCGCGCCGTCCAGATACGCAGACCTTCCGTAACTGCCCGGCAAACATTTGCATGTTCGTCACCCAGCCATGATTTGATTTCCGGAAGTGAACTCTCATAACCATTATCCTTACAGTACTGGTCAAACGCTTTTGCAATTATCTCCTGTACCTGCCAGCTTTCATCCACACTTGCGGTTTGTTTGAGTAAACTTAGTACCGAACGATCTTTGACAGCAATGAATCCCAGCACAAAAATAGCACAACACCGTATTTGGTGGAACTCACTCCCGAGCATTTCGATAGCTATTGCTTTTGATTCAGTTAAGGTTTTACTATCTACTATTTTTTGAGCTTCCAGTTCAAATGGTTTGAAGCCGTGCTCTATGGCGGTCAATTTCTTTGTAAGCGCATCCATTATATTCTTTTTTCTTTATGCAATTTACAACTATTAACGCAAGTAAGGGTATCGGTACATTAAACAATACATTAACAGAATAATAAAAGGGAAACTGTGAAACAAACGATTTAAAAGCAAGTCTTAATCAGACATAACAAAGATCAATGGTAAATCTGTTCTTAAAATCATAAACGACAGATGGACATGAAATGATAGTATGTTTTCCGGGTTGGGAATCCACTATCCCGACGGCAGTGAAACGCAGCGTATTGGCAAAAAAAACGATGTCGTTGTTCGTCCTGCTATCAGAGCATTCAAAATAAAGAGGATTCGCTATTGTATAAAATATTTCACCATCCTTTGTCGTACAGTAAAATAATGTTGCGGCAGTAAAGACCGTTTTTGTATTTTAGCTGCCAGTATATAGCGATCGGTTTTTTTAACATGAAGTCGTGGACCAATATCGATGCAGAAATTTTATAAAATTAAACAGTAAATAATGAGAAATATGAACTCTCAAAACTTATCAGAATTTAGTGATGAGCAACTGCAGAAAAAATATAGGGAAGTAAAAAACGGAAAGATAGTAAATGCCTTCATTATTGGGATTACGGTTGGAATCTACTTATATAGTTCAGTTAAAAAAGGATTCGGACTTATTAACTTCTTTCCTGTGGCAATCGCTTATTTGATCGTCAGAAATTCAAGAAACAACGACATTTTAGGAAAAGAAATAGAAAAGCAATTACAATTACGAAACCAGAAATAAATGAGAGCGCATTGTGAGAATTGCGGTGAGATTGCCAAAGGCAATTATTGCAGCAGCTGCGGATTTACTTATGAACTTGAAAGGATTGACAGTAAGTATGCAGCCAAAGAGGTTTTAAATTTAATCGGCTTTGAAAAAGGGTTTATTTTTACCTGCAGGGGATTACTGTTAAAACCCGGAAAAACTATACAGGAGTACCTATTTACAAACAGGCAGAGGATAACAAAACCGGTCACTTTCATTATCCTTGCTTCCGTTATCTATACGTTAATTTCACATTATTTAAGTACAGACACCATGTATTCTGAATTTTTGAAAAAGATGTATGGGGATTCAGCGATATATGATATATCAATATGGATTCAGAATAATTATGGGTATGCCAACCTCCTGATGATTTTTCCTATCACATTATGGACAATGATTTTTTTCAGAAAATACAGTTACAACTTTTATGAAACTTTTGTTGTGATCTGTTTTGTTATGGGAATGGGGATGTTGTTGTTTTCTGTTGAACTATTACTCAATAAAGTATCGGTAAATACCCTTATTTTAAATGAAACGGTTGTTTTTTTAGTTGTAATGATCTATATAGGCTGGGCAATCGGGCAGTTTTATGGTAAAAGCAAGAAAAATTACTTCAAGGCATTTCTGGCCTATATTTTTGGGATGTTTACATTTCAGATAATAGCTTTCGGAATAGGGATCTCCTATGATTTATTAAGGTTTTTTGCTATTATATAATGAGCACGTCGGAACGGGGTTTTAAAGGGCAGGAAATTTTTTATTTTTAAACTTGCCTTATGCGAAGTGGTTTGAAAAAGAAAGTTTTTAAATTTACTTTAAATAAATAAAATGAGATGAAACAGGTATTTATTAATTTACCGGTACAAGAGCTGCAAAAATCAATGAATTTTTACACAGCTTTAGGTTTTACGAACAACACGCAGTTTTCCGACGATTCAGGAAAATGTATGGTATGGAGCGATGCCATTTTCGTAATGCTTTTAACGCATGAAAAATTTGCAGGCTTTTCAGCAAAGCCCATTGCCGACACAAAATCCGGTGTAGCTGCACTTTTCTCGTTATCGGTAGAAAGTGTAAAGGAAATGAATAAAATCATAGATGCAGGGCTGAAAGCCGGAGGAACGGAACCGACCGGGTTAAAGGATTATGGTTTTATGCAGCAAAGAACCATTGAGGATTTTGACGGGCATACCTGGGAAATTTTCTTTATGGACATGTCACAATTTCCCGGCGAAGAAACTTCGTAAATGATCTAATTTATCCTTCCCAGGAAATTTCTGTAAGAGTGAATGATACAGCATCTTGCGAAGGTCTCAGACCAACCATTATAATATCTTTCTGCGTTTAAACCAGAAAAAAATAATAATACAGACAATAAGCATGGATGCAAGCGTAACGTAGTATCCAAGATGAAACTTTAACTCCGGTATATTGTCGAAATTCATTCCGTATATTCCTGCAATGAACGTCAAAGGAAGGAAGAAGGCCGAAAAAATGGTAAGCAGTTTCATTACATCGTTGTTCTTCTGAGCACTTACCGAGTGATAAGAGTTCAGCAGGTTATGCGCATCTTCAAGGATTTCGTCGTAATTAAGAATGTTGCTGAGCAGGTGGTCTTTAACGTTCTGAAGCGCTGTCCGCTGAGGATCTCTGACAACAAGCTGGTTCACGACACCCTGAAAAAGCTGTAGCAGCTTCTTTGTAATACGTGCCTGTGCTTTAAGAAAATAGAGATCCTCGATGGAAATTTTAGAATAATCTTTAAGGAAAATGGTTTTCTCAAAATCTTCAACTTTTAAATCCAGCTCATCAAACGGTTGTTCGTAAGTATGAACCATTTTGTAGATGATGTGCAGCAGCAGGTCCTCAACCTGTTGAAAATCTCTGTTTTGCGTATCAAGAAATGAAAAGCCGGTAGAATGAATGGTGATGATTTTGCGCTCGTTGAAAAAGAAGGCAATCTTATTGGACAGTTCCGTAATGGTGGTAGCCCCAATTTTTGAATCGGCTGTAAAGGCCCTTAATACGATAAAGGTATAGTTGTCATTAAATTCAATTTTAGGTAAATGTCCGGGCTGAAGGCTGTCTTTAATCTGAAAATAATCCAACTGGTATTTTTCCGCAATCTTTTCAAGTTCTTCCCATTCCGGTTTGCATATATCGGTCCATTCAAAATTTTTGAAGGCAGTTGTTTTCTGATATTGTTTTTCCATGTACCTTAAATCTTTTTTAAAGGAGCGTTACCTATATTCAGGGCAGACCGTTCAACGTATTTTATGATAAATATACTAAATTCCTTTATAAAATAGGCCAATGTCAACATTTAAAGGCATAGGTTTATACCGGATTGTGTGAATGGAATACTTTCTATAAAAATGGGAGAAGGTGTCCGGGGCTTTTTATTGCCTCCTTCTTTTCATTTTATATCTTTATCGGAACGTTGAACAAAAAGAAGTTATGAAAAAAATGGAAGAAAAAGGCCCTTTTTACCATGGTACTAAAGCTGATTTAAAGCCGGGGGATTTTCTTACGGCCGGATTCAGATCAAATTACCACCCCGATGTCATCATGAACCATGTTTATTTCACTGCCTTGCTGCAAGGGGCGGCACTGGCTGCGGAAATAGTTCCGGGCAAAGGGGAACCACGGGTTTATATTGTAGAACCTACCGGTAGTTTTGAAGACGATCCGAACGTGACCGATAAAAAGTTTCCGGGAAACCCTACGCGTTCATTTCGCAGTGCAGAGCCTTTAAAGATAGTAGGGGAGGTAACGGACTGGGTGAGGTTAACTCCTCAGGAATATAAAGTATGGCAGCAGAAATTGGCGAACCTTAAACAAAATCCTGACGCAGAAATCATTAATTGATTCTGATTCCTCCGAACGCTTTAAACTGCTGCAAAAATCAGTTGTAAGGAACAACCTCCGGTTTTCCGTAGTCGAACTGCTGCAGGCTGAAGTTGGTATTTCGGAGATTATTTGTTTTAAAGATGTTATGCCCGTTTCCTGGAATACTCGGATAAAAGGCCAGCGATAACTGAAAATTATTAAATACAAGGTAGTCGTTACTTATAACGATACCGAGCCCGATTTTGCTGTACATCTCCTTTGTTACGAACTTATTTTCATTGTCTCCCATAAAGCCAACTGATGCACTGAAGAAAGGGCTTAAACGAAAGCCCAGGAAATCATAAGGGGCATAAGACTGTACCTGAAAATTCAGCAAAACTTTCTTGGTTCCCCTAAGCTCATAACTGTCAAACCCGTCAATCCCATACGCACCGTTCAATGTGATTTTATCCATGGCATAATCCCATCTGTTAAGTCCTATTACGATTTCAGGATTGAAAAAATGCCGGAACTTCCATTTGCCCAGATGGTAAAGTTTTGAAAAATAAAGCCCTTCTACACGGAATACACCTTCTTCAAAGCGTTTGTTGTTGATGTAGGAACCCCATTGGATTTCCCCGCCGAAATATCCTGAACGTGTATACTTACCCAAAGCAAACTGTGCCCCTGTATAGGTACGGTTGATGTTGTTCTTACGTTGTGAGCCCACTGTAAGCATAAAGGTTTTTCCAACCGCAATATCTTCTATAAGATCGTTGTAAAAAATGTACCGGTCCTGTACGTAGTTGATGGAAGCAAGCCCCACGGTAGCCATATACAACTGCTGGTCGGTAAAGAAATTATACGGGTCGTATTCGCCAACCGGATGTTCCAGGTAATTTTTAGAGTAGTACCGGATGGAGGTTACAAGGTTTGTCTGTACTTTGTGCAGGTTGTTGTAGGTATAGTACAAAGGAGTCGAATGACCGAGCCAGATATCCACGTCGTTTGATTTAAAGCTTTCGAGTTTCCGCACGCCCTGAAGGTTCGGAACAGAATCACGTGTCATCGACTGGTAAACAGTTACACCGCCTGCCCAGCGCGTGAGCGGGGAATAGAACCTTCTGTTGGCATAAATCTGCTTGATGTAGTTTTCCGCAAGGTCCAGGTTGTAGTAAACACCGGCGTCAATATAGCTCTGTGCAATATTGTTCACCTGGTATTGCGTACGGTATCCGTGTCTGCCTTCCTTAAAACGTGTACGGTACTGATTGTTGAAGTAATGCCCCAATCCCGCAAAATTGCGTGTCGTAAGGCTTATACGAGCACTGGAAGTGGAAAGCGAACCGGTAGGATACCAGCTCCAGGAATCCAGAACTTTTATATGCACGTCGACCGAATCAGAATTTTCGGAAATCATAACAGGTTTAACAGAAACTCTTCTGATAAAGCGCTGTGACCTTAATAAACGCTCTGATTCCTTGAGTTTAATGGAATCAAGCGCCTGGTTGCGTTTAAAAAGCAACAGGCTCCGTACAGTAAACTGTTTGGTTTTAAGGTGTAACCTGTTCCCGATTACCTCCATCTGTTTTTTCGGAACGCGCGTGGAATCATAGATAGAATACCCGAAGGGGTCGTAGGTATCGATCTTGATGCGGCGTATGACCTTTCCCTGAAACTTTTCAAAGTCGTAATCAATATCTGCCTGTCTTACAGCCTGTACGTTTGTATTGACGTTTGAAGCCTTTTTCCGGAAAAGGAGTTTGTGAAGCTGACGGGTTAGCTTCCCCTTTTTCGAAAAGTTCTCAATTTGTTCCATCTGTTGTTGTGTTGAGGGAATACTGTCTGTTTTCTGAGAGAAGGTATTCCAGCAACATAAAAAGGTAATGAGGAGCAAAAACTTCTGAAATCTTTTCAAGGCCTATTTTTTAAAACATGAAAATACTAAAAGTTTTGGAAAGAAAAACCGGCTAGGTATTAATTTCTAAATCTTTGATGTAATCCTCATGTTCATAGAAGAAAAGTTCGAACTGCTGCATCTTGTCAGCAAAGAAATCATAGATTTCGTTCCACGTATTCTTGTTGTTAATGCTTACTTTTTTTTCAATATCCACCCAGATCCTGCTGATGCATTTTCCGTTAGGCAGGTAAAAGTGACGTTCCAGAACAACATCAGGAAGGTATTCTTCCGTAAGTATGGAACGCAGCGATTCAATCTTTTCGAAATAGATTTTTCGCTTTTCCTCATCTTTAGGCTCAATTTCCAGCGCTACCTGGGCCGTTTTGTTGTCGACAAAGAATTTAAATGCAAAGTCCTTGATTTTGGTATTGTGCAGCAACCATTTCCGCGGATATGCATCGGCAAATCCCGTCCAGAAATCTTTTTTTATCTGCAGTGCTTCTTCTTTACTAAACATTGACTATATTTATATAGGTAATTTATTTTTTCAGACATGCTTTTCGAACAATTTTTAAATAAGATCGATGCCGTTGTAAAACAGCCTTTATTTGCATTGGATGCACATTTAAAAATGGCTCCGATTGAGCGTGTACAATATCTTCAAAATTATGACTTTTCCGTACATAATCCTAAAGCGTCGGCAGTTTTAAGCCTGTTTTACCCTAAAAACGGCAGGGCACACCTGCTTTTAATCGTTCGTTCTTCTTATCCCGGTGTACATTCTTCTCAGATTGCTTTTCCCGGTGGCAAGAAAGAACCGGCTGATTACGACCTTGAAGAAACCGCTTTACGTGAAACAAATGAAGAAGTAGGGATCAGCAGTGCGGATATCCGCATCCTGAAACGGTGGAGCGACCTTTATATACCTCCGAGTAATTTTATGGTATCGTCTTTTATGGGGCTTATGGAGAAATCACCTGAATTTCAGTTACAGCCAGATGAAGTCAGCGATATTATTGAGCTTCCCGTTGAAGACCTTATCAATGACAATCTTGTACAGAATGTACGTATGACCACTTCTTATGCGCAGGACATACAGGTACCGGCATTCGTTATTGAAGAGCACGTAGTATGGGGAGCAACAGCGATGATACTCAGTGAAATAAAAGAAACATTTAAAAGTGCTTTTAAATAGCAGATATTCGTAAATTTACAGCTCGATTAATAAAGAATAGATGGGATTGCTTAAAAAAGATCCGTTTGGAAATATAGTGTTTATTAAGAAATGGCTGATCCGCTTATTCGGGGTCATTACGCATCGGCGGTACCGCGGCTTTAACGAACTGGCAATTGATGGATCGGAAATCATTAAGAAACTGCCCGATACCAATGTGCTGTTCATTTCAAATCACCAAACCTATTTTGCCGATGTGGTTGCCATGTTCCACGTATTCAATGCGAGTCTGAAAGGACGTGTAGATAACATCCATAACGTTATGTATATATGGAATCCAAAGCTGAACCTGTATTACGTAAGCGCAAAGGAAACGATGCAGTCGGGTATATTGCCGCGCATCATGGGCTACACCGGTGCCATAACCGTAGAGCGTACCTGGCGTGAAAAAGGAAAAGACATCTCCGAAAAAAAAGCAGTGAATCCCAATGATACCGAGAATATAAAGCGCGCACTTAACGACGGCTGGGTCATTACATTTCCCCAGGGTACCACCCGTTCTTTTAAACCTGTTCGTAAGGGAACCGCTTATATCATCAAAGAACACAGGCCTGTTGTTGTTCCCATTGTTATTGACGGTTTCCGAAGGTCTTTTGATAAAAAAGGGTTGTGGCTTAAGAAAAAAGGCATCCTGCAGACCTTTACGATAAAAGAACCTTTACACATAGATTACGAGAACGATTCCATTGAAGATATAGTGGAAAAAATCGAGTATGCCATTGAACAGCATCCCTCGTTTCTGAAGGTAATTCCTGCAGAAGTAATCGAAAGTGATAAAAAGCTTAATAAGGAACGCAGGTTTCCTTATGGTTACTGATTTTATTGTTTACTCCAGAATTGCATTGAGCGGGATGTTGATTCCCACAGAAAAGGTGAAGCCTTTAAGCGGTTTAAGGCCCTCTTTCGTTTTGATATCGAACCCGTATCCGAATCCGAAATCTACTATTGTAGCCACAGACAGCCCTACCTTTGGAGTTAAGGTATAAGGAGTGATTTCTCCTTTGGCAAACGGGATGATGAGGTTGTTAAAAGTAGGATATAAGGTAATCCCTCCTTCAGGTATAACACGAAATTCGTTGCGGAAATAAGCAAACTGCGCATTGGCATCAATGCGAAATCCAACGGCGTTCCCAAAAACAGGTTGCAGGTAATAACCACCCACCTTCAAAAGGTTTCCGGCTTGCGACTGATAGGAGATCGTAGGTCCTATAAGGGCCTCCTGAGCGCATGCCGTTGATACGGCCGCCAGGATGGCGAATGAGTACATGGTTTTTTTCATCCTTAAGTCATTAAAGCCGTTTTAAGGATATAACCTTAAAACGGCTGTTGGTGTTTTTATAGAGCGTTAATGATCGCCGTAAAATCTTCCGTATTAAGAGCAGCACCTCCGATAAGACCGCCATCCACGTCCTTTTGAGAAAACAGAACGGAAGCATTTTCAGGTTTTACGCTTCCTCCGTACAATATCGTTACATTATCCGCCATATTGCCATATTGATGGGCAATCTGTTCACGGATGAACTGATGCATTTCCTGCGCCTGTTCCGGAGTGGCAGTTTCACCAGTACCAATGGCCCATACAGGTTCATATGCGATAATGATGTTCTCCCAGGCTTCTTTTGGCAGATGAAACAAAGAATCCTTTAACTGATAGTAGACTACATTCTGGAACTGTTTGCTTTTACGATCTTTCAATTCCTCACCAACGCAGAAAATAATACGCATTTTGTGGCGAAGGGCCGTATCTGTTTTAGCGGCCAGCAAGGCAGCTGTTTCATTAAAATAGTGTCTGCGTTCCGAATGTCCAAGTATAACGGTTTTAACCCCCACACTTTCAAGCATGTCAGCAGAAATTTCTCCGGTAAAGGCACCGCCTTCTGCCTGATGCATATTTTGTGCAGCAACCGTAATGTTGGTATCTTCTAATATTTGGGAAGCCAGCATCAGATTTGTAAAAGCCGGGGCTACAATAACTTCTACTTCCTTTCCGTGGGGCATGTTGTTCACAAGTTCATTTAAAAAAGCTGCAGTTTCCTGTGCGTTTTTATGCATCTTCCAGTTTCCCGCAATAACTTTATGTCTCATAATCTAAGGTTGTAATTTATCTAATGTTTTAATCAGCAGCGTATCATTGGCCGTGATGGCTTTCTGCAAGGCAATATTACCTTCAGTATCTACTACGATGTATCTAGGGATCCAGTCCAGGTTTACGGATTTACCGAATTCCCCGCTCATTTTCTCGTTAAGATAATAATGGTTCCCTTTTAAGTCATATTTTTTGATGGCTTCATTCCATTTGTCCTTTGTTTTATCAAGTGAAAGGAAAACGTAGGAAGTATTGGGATAATTCTGCTGTAGCTTTTTCAGTTCAGGAATACCTTTGATGCAGTCAGGACACCATGATGCCCATATGTCGATAACGATCGGGGAGCCTTTGTGCCGGGTCAGAATGTCTTTAAAGGTCACCTTTGCACCTTGTACGTCATCAAACTCCTTATTTAAGGTCACATCGCTGAACTGTTCGTTGTGTAAATAAACCGTATCCTTGGTTACCACAAGGGTATCCTTGAGCTCTTTTATTTCAGTTGAGATTTTCTCATCAACTTTTTTTGTATCGCAGCTTACGGCTACAAGGGCCAGTGCAAAAACGGCTGTTAAGATTTTTTTCATAGTTATTTCAATTTAATTCTCGGATCTAAATAAGCGTAGATTAAATCCACTAAAATGGTAATAAGGACAAAAGTGGTGGCAATAACGATTACGGACCCCATGATGACAGGCAGGTCGAGATTGTTAAGGGCATCCACTATTTCCTTGCCCAAACCGTTCCATCCGAATATATATTCAACAAAAACCGCACCAGCCAGCATGGAGGCAAACCATCCCGATATGGCCGTAACAACAGGGTTCAACGCATTCTTTAAGGCGTGGCGGGTTACGATGCGGTAGGCAGACAAACCTTTGGCCTTTGCCGTACGGATGTATTCCTGATTCAGAACCTCAAGCAGCGAATTACGCATAAGCTGTATCACCACTCCAAGCGGGCGTATTCCAAGTACAAGGGCCGGAAGTATGCTGTTTTTTAAGGACAGGTGGATTCCTTCGCCAAAATCATCTACCTCGTACATGCTTCCTGTCATATTAAGTCCTGTATACCGATGCAGCAGGTATCCGAAGATCCAGGCAAACAATATCGCACTGAAAAATGAGGGGATACTCATTCCAAGCGTACTCGTAAAAGCAATAAGCCTGTCAAAAAAACTGTTAACATACAGCGCGGACAATATGCCCAGAATGACTCCGAATACGACGGCGATGACAATGGACAATACCGCCAGCAGCACGGTACTGGGAAGGGTATGGGCAATGATGTCGGTCACTTTCTTCCCGTTTTTCTGAAAACTTTCACGAAGATAAGGAGCTTTTAGAACAACTTTATACTTTTGGGTTGCTGCAAGTATTGTTCCACCGTATTTCTCCGGTGTATAGAACGTGTAATGATCTGAGGCATTTTTGTGAAACGATAAAGGTGACAGATCATTTATATAAAACAGGTACTGGTTCAGTACCGGCTGGTCAAATCCGTACTTCTTTTTGATGAGGGCCAGCTGTTCCGAATTTTCATTCTGGTCCAGCATCATCCTTGCCGGGTCGCCAGGTAGAATATTGAACAATATAAAAACAATGGTGACCACACCGAAAAGGGTAAAAAAAGAATACCCGAGTTTATTTATAAAATAGGCGAACACCTGCTTATTTTATGTTTAGCAGTTGAACATCTTTCCAGTGCTTCTTGTCTTTGATGACCCCGTGTTCAAGTGTAATATAGCTTGGATTGGAACGTTCAATTGTCTTTAAGGTGGTACCGTCGCAGAAATAAAAGTCTATGTCAAGCTGGAACTGTTTTTTGTATTCTTCGATAATTCCAGTAGGAGAAGCCGTAAGCCCTATGATTTCGTAACCTGCATTACGTGCTTTTTTCACCGTTTCGTTAATCGTCCTTAAGCCTTCCTCATTTGATTTTTTCAAATCGTACATCACGACCAGAAGGGCTTTCGGTGCAGCAAGAACTTCTGGGGTATAATCCTGTCCTTCAAGCTCCATGGTAAGATCATGGATGGGAGGTTCGTACCCTTTCTGGATCAGCTGCTCTTCGCGGGAAACAAATTCTGCATTCTCCGGCAGGTTGGTAAGCTCTTCCATCTTAAACTTCTTTTCAACACCGTCTACCTTATAGGTAAAAATGATATCATATTTGGATTGAGGAGCCCCGGCAGGTATTTCCATAGCCTTTTTAACATCGGTTCCTAGCTTATAAGCCCTGAAATCCACAAGAGGCAGGTGGTTTAAAACATAATATCCCATAAATGAGCAGGCAACGAGGACTGCTATCGTAAGGGCAGCATTAACGCCGTTCCGGAAAAGAGGTTTTATATATTTTTGTCCGATAAAAAGGATAATGATGAGAACAAGCAATACAATATCCTTGTAAAATGACTCCCACGGAGTAAGCGGGATGGCGTCACCAAAACATCCGCAATCGGTAACCTTGTTGAAGTAGGCGGAATAAAATGTAAGGAAGGTGAAAAACACGATCATGAGCATAAGCAGCCACAACGTCAGCTTTTTCATATATCCGAGTAAAAGCATTACGCCTAAAAGAACTTCTGCAATAACGATGACAACGGCAAAAGTAAGCGTATAAGGCTGAAGAAACGGCATGTTGAATACCGATTCCGAAAAATATTCGTCGAGTTTAAACGAAAACCCTAATGGGTCGTTAAGTTTTATCAGTCCCGAAAAAATGAAGAGTACACCTACAAAAAATCTGGAAAATTGGGTAATTAATTTCATGTCTTGTTTTTTAATTGTTAGCAAATCCCATTAAAATGAGGGCAAAAACAGCATAGTTGACCATATCCTGATAATTGGCCCCGATGCCCTCCGATACTTTCGTTTTTCCTTCGTTGTCTTCGATCTGTTTAACACGCAGAAGCTTCTGTAAAATGATATCGGTATGCGAGGAGATTCTCATGTCGCGCCAGGCTTCTCCATAATCATGGTTTTTGTCCATCATCAGGGCTTTTGTCATTCCGATGTGTTTGTCGTAAAGCTCTATGGCTTCTGCTTCACTGAGGTCGGGTTGGTTTACAACCCCTTTTTCCAGCTGTATGAGCGCCATGATGCTGTAGTTGATGATCCCGATAAATTCAGAACTTTCATCTTCATCTACCTTTCGCACGTTGTTCTGCTGCAAAGACCTGATACGTTGCGCTTTGATAAAAATCTGGTCGGTGAGCGAAGGCAACCGCAATATGCGCCATGCACACCCGTAATCGTGCAGTTTGTTGATGTATAGCTGTCTGCAAATGGAAATTATTTTATCATATTGTTCCGCGGTGGTCTGCATAATCAAGTATCTTTGTGTAAATTTTATCAAAAATAACAATCTGTTTGCAGAATAAAAACAAAAGCACACAATTATTAAAAAAATCATGAAATCCATAAACTGTAAAGGAAGGCTCATCGATTTCAACACACCTAAGGTGATGGGCATTTTAAACACCACGCCCAATTCGTTTTATGACGGAGGAAGGTACGGCTCTCTGGCTGCTTTGATGAAGCACACGGAGAAAATGCTGGAAGAAGGGGCTTCAATCATTGATGTAGGAGCCTATTCATCACAACCTTCTGCTTCTTTCGTATCGGAAGAGGAAGAAATACGGCGCATCCTTCCCGTAGTTATAGAGCTTGAAAGGTTGTTCCCGGGAATCGTTCTTTCCGTCGATACATTCCGTTCCGGGGTGGCCAGGCAGGTACTGGATCATGGGGCCGCCATGATCAACGATATTTCGGCAGGAATGCTCGATGATGCCATGATGGAAACGGTGGCAGCCTTTAAGGCGCCCTATATCATGATGCATATGAAAGGTACTCCGCAGAATATGCAGCAGTTTACCACCTATGAAGATGTGATGAAGGAAATGATCTTTTATTTTTCCGAACGTATGGCAACGGCAAAGCAGCATGGGATTACGGATGTAATCATTGATCCGGGGTTCGGATTTTCCAAAACGCTGGATCAGAATTACGAAATACTGAACAAACTGGAATTGCTGCAACAACTTGAAGTACCGGTATTGTCTGCGCTTTCACGTAAATCCATGATTTACAGGTTTCTGGATACGGTTCCGCAGGAAGCACTTAACGGAACCACGGTACTGAACACCGTATCCCTGGCAAAAGGCGCCGATCTGCTGCGGGTACATGATGTAAAGGAAGCAATGGAATGTATAAAATTATACGGGAAAATACATGAAGAATAGGTTAACCGCTTTAGCAGTTATGGCTGGGCTTGTTTCGTGTACACAGAAAGAAATCAAGGTAAGCCGTTCAGATGTTTCCATCCAAAAGGAAATAACAGGGTTCAGCCCTGCGTATATATATCCTGATAAAAAGGGAGTAATCCGGTTAAACCGGAGCAACCTTATCGGAAATACCCACTGGGTATTATCTGTTGACCGCAACCTCACTTTAAAAGAAACTGCTCCGTTTTTACAAAAGCTGACAGCGAAAAAATACCGTCCCGGAATGCATGAAGATACCAGGGAAATCTGGTTCGTGTACAGTGACACGCTGCACAGGAATAATGCGTATGTGAGAATGCCCATTACAAGTATTGCACTCACGGAACCTCCGGTATATGAGCTTTCCGAAGGAGTTACAAGCCTCTGGGTGCGTTCAGTATCTGATGTGAAAAACGCTGTATCGGGCAATGCCGGCATCCGCACTTACCTCCTGAGCCTTGATAAGAATATGAGTACCGAAACTTTTGTCAATGTGCTCATTGAACTGGAGAAACAGAATACAGCCGGGAAAATCAACGGTGAGGTCTATATCTACTGATGATGGTAGGGCTCGTTTTTGAGTATCGTAAAGCCGCGGTAGATCTGCTCTATTATAAACAGGCGCACCATCTGATGCGAAAAGGTCATGGCCGAAAGCGAAATTTTTGCTGATGATTTTCGGTATACATCTTCCGAAAAACCGTAAGGACCGCCGATTACAAAAACAAGGGTTTTAATGCCTGCATTCATCTTTTTCTGTAGTTCGTCTGCAAAAGCGGTACTTGAAAAACTTTTTCCGTTTTCATCAAGCAGTACCAGGTGGTCCGTAGCAGAAAGCCTGGAAAGGATGAGTTCACCCTCCTTTTGTTTTTGCTGCATTTCGGATAGATTCTTGGCATTTTTGATATCGGGAATGATTTCAAGGTCGAATTTTACATAAAAGCCAAGCCTTTTGGTATATTCGTCTATAAGTGCCTGCAGGTTTTTATTGTCGGTTTTGCCAACAGCTAAAAGTCGGATGTTCATGAGGAAAATTTTTTACAAAAATACATGCGATTTATCCAATTGGCAAACCATTTTTTACAGGAAGGTCTACGCTGAGCAGCGTTACTTCTTTCTGGTTCCCCACTGCTCCGAGAACCAGGCATTCACTCATAAAATCTGCAATCTGTTTGGGCGGGAAATTAACAACGGCAAGTACCTGTTTTCCTTTTAGTGCATTGATATTGTAAAGAGAGGTGATCTGCGCCGACGTTTTCCTGATTCCGAGTTCCGGACCAAAATCGATCCATAATTTATAAGCCGGATTACGAGCTTTTTCAAAAGGTTGGGCATCAACGATCGTGCCGACACGTATATCGATCTTTTCAAAATCGTTCCAATTTATTTGAGGTTTCATAAACTGTTTTCAAATTATGTTTAGTAAATTTAGGCAATAACCTTAATGAATTGTAGCGATGAATAAAAAAATTTTAATGCTGGCAGGGGATTTTGTGGAAGATTATGAAATCATGGTGCCTTATCAGGCGCTTTTATCTGTCGGAGTAGAAGTAGATGTGGTTTGCCCCGGAAAAAAGAAGGGAGAGCAGATTGCAACGGCCATACATGATTTTGTAGGGTTTCAGACCTACGCAGAACTAAGAGGGCATAATTTTACGCTGAATCAGACGTTCGAAGCGATCAGTCTTGAAGATTACGACGGGCTTTATGTTTGCGGAGGCCGTGCACCTGAATACATCCGGCTTAATGAGGGGGTTATCCTGGCTACGCGGTACTTTTTCGATAAGAACCTTCCCGTTGCGGCAATCTGCCACGGCATACAGATTCTTACGGCAGCAGGCGTTGTTGCCGGACGTACCTTAACCGCGTATCCTGCGGTAGGTCCGGAAGTTGTTTTGGCGGGAGGTACCTTTAAGGAACTGAATGCCGATGAAGCCTTTACCGACGGTAACCTTACCACATCTCCGGCTTGGCCTGGCCATCCGGCTATTTTAAAGGAATTCTATAAATTGCTGAGAATTCAAATTTCATAAAAAAAACGGGCCTAAGCCCGTTTTTTAGTTGCATTATTTAGTTGAGTGTGCCGAATTTTCCCTTGTTAAAATCATCAAAAGCCTGCATAATCTCTTCCTGAGTGTTCATAACGAATGGTCCGTAGGAAGCTATGGGCTCGTTTATCGGTTCACCACTTAACACAAGTACGGTCGATTTTTCCAATGCTTTTATACTGAATTCTTCGCCCTTATTTGTGAAAAGCACGAGCTGGTCTGCTGTGGCGGTGGTGTTGCCGTTTACTTCAACAGAACCCTCAATAATGAGAAGGAAGGTATTGTAATTTTCAGGAAACGAAAAAACTGCTTTTCCGTTTTCATTTAATTTCGCATTCATCATGTGTACCGGAGTAAAGGTTGAAGCAGGCCCTTTGGTACCGTTGTAGTTTCCTGCAATAATTTCAATAATGCCCGCATCGGAATCAAGTACATAACGACTCATGTCGGCATTGGCAACGGCCTGATATTTAGGAGCGCTCATTTTATCTTTTGCAGGAAGGTTGATCCATAGCTGTACCATCTGAAACGCACCTCCTTTTTTACTCCATTCTGTTTCGTGGAATTCTTTATGGAGGATGCCTGATGCGGCGGTCATCCATTGTACGTCACCCTCACCGATGATACCTCCGCCTCCGCTGCTGTCACCATGTTCCACGCGCCCCTTATAGGCAATGGTAACGGTTTCGAACCCGCGGTGCGGGTGTACCCCGACACCTTTCGGTATGGAGCTTGGAGGAAACGTATAGGGAGCATTATAATCAAGCATTATAAAGGGGCTCATACGCTGCATGGATAATTTTCCGGGAATGAAGTTGTGTACCCGGAACCCGTCGCCGACAAAATGTGCCGGTGCCGGATTTAAAACTGATTCTATTTCTTTTGTTTTCATATCTCTTTATTTATGGATTGGTTTATCAAATTTACAACCAAATAAGCAGAAAAAGATTAATGTACGTTAAGAAGCCCTGATAACAGTTTTTGCCTTAACAATAAAAATAAAATTTAAAAAAGCCGGCTGTCCGCAACAGTTTTCCTATATTTAGGCAATGAATGTATTTTTTAAGCATAAAGCCTACGTATTAAAGCATTTTTGCCGGTTTGTACTGGTCTTTTTTGCATTGATGCCCTGTGCAGTAAAAAATACGTTGTTCCTGAAATCGGGCTTTGAGCCGGCCGGCATCCTGCATGTTTCTAAAGTACCTGTGTCCGGTTCAGAAAACTGTTCTGTATATACTCGCGCGAAGGAACACTACGAAGTTGTTCACATAACCCGTCATGTAGGGGCAGATACGCAACATGCCTTACCTGCGTACCGGGAAGTGTTTTTTTCAGGTAGTGCCGATCAGGACCTTTACCATGCTGCAAATGCACCTCCACTTTACATATTGTATAAAAGGCTTAAAATAGCGGTAGCTGTTTAATACAGAAACGATATTTATAAACTTTTATACTTTTTTAATGGAACATATACAACAAAAACCGCGTTACAGCACCATGGGGATGCTGACGCTCTCATTACGTCTGGTTATCGGCTGGACCTATTTTTCTGCATTCTGGCGCAGGCTCATACTGGAAAACAAGCTTATAGAAAATGAAGCGGGGTATATTGGCGAAAAATTCAATCACTTTTTACCTAATGCCTTAGGGATCGGCCCCCTGATAGAATACTTGGTCTCAAATCCTGAAAAACTGTGGTGGGCTATGGTGCTATTTACCGTAGTGGAAGGAATTGTGGGACTGTTGCTGATGCTGGGCTTCTTTACGAGACTTATGAGTATCGGGGTTATGAGTCTTGCTACAGGAATCCTTTTAGGATCAGGCTGGCTCGGAACCACGTGTCTTGATGAATGGCAGATCGGCGTTCTGGGACTTTCAGGAGGTTTCGTGCTCTATTTGTCGGGCAGCGGCTATTTTTCGCTTGACCACTGGTTTTGCAAACGAAATTACGGTTTTACACTTAAAAAATGGTTTTTGTGGACGGGATCGGGAGTATTGGACTTGGAGCGATACAGGCATATTGTCGTACTTGCAAGCCTTTCAATTCTGGGGGTAACGCTTTTTACCAATCAGTACTTTCATGGAGGAGTTTACGGAGTGTTGCATAACAAATCGGTAAAGCCAAAACTCGAAATCACAAACGCAGGTATAGGAAAGGCATTGACTTTCGAGGTGATGCGCACGGAAGGGGCCGATGTGTATGGTTCTTTCCTTATAGCCGTACAGGTGCTGAACGGGGATAAGGTAGTTGCAGAATGGGATCAGGACCGTTTATCGGCGCTTCCACCTCAGGCAATTTCCAATTATTACGTGGCTCGGGTAAAGCCCGGAGCTCATAGTCTGATTCTTCCTTTGGGAGCCAGGGCCAGAATAACGCTTGAGATCGGGGAGGAGGTCCGCCTCGCAGGCAACCCGCTTACGTTAAAGCTTATTGATATCAGCGGTGCTTTCTGGACCGCAGAACTCTCACAATAATAAAAAGCCGGTGTTTACACCGGCTTTTTATTTGAAATAGATTTTAATAATATAAAGCTCTCCCGCATCTATAATACCGTTGAGGTTATAGTCATTGAGGCATACAACATACAGTGACTGTAAAGGTATTTTATTTAAAGGATAATCTCTTCCGTTGGCATAAAGGCGGTCTATGGTCCATTCAAACTGTCCTGTTGTGCCCTTTTTAGACAGCAACCGTACTGATTTGTTCTGTTCGTTTTCATAATAAAGATAATGATGCCCGTAACTGTTGAGTACGGCGCTGGAATAAGATCCGTCCTCATCAGCGGGCATGCCCGTTCCGGTTTCAAAATACGGGATAAGGCTTACAGGCATTCCTTCTTCAATATGAGCAAGGTCTTCCTCGTTTTGTATCAAGGCTACCTGAAGGCTGAAAAAATGTTCCCTGCGCGTATTGTAAAAGGCGTTGTTGAACTGCAAGGTAAAAGGAGCCTTCTGAAGGGTGAAGGTACTCGTTTCCGAAGTTATTTCCTCTTTTTTCGAATTTTGTATGATGGCGAGTTCCTGACGAAACGGCTGCGCTGTTACAGCTGTTGAAACGAGAGCGAATAGGCCGAGGATGTTTTTCATGTAAGGGTAATTGATTCAGTAAAGATAGAAAAGTATTTTAAGTTCTAAGAAGCGTCTTATGTATATTGTTTCCATGTAAATTTTCGGGATAAATTAATCTATATTAAGTATATTTATAGGGAAAGATGGTGAAATTTGTTAAAGAAGATGTCCGTTATGCAGGAATTGAAAAACTATACAGATCGTTTTAAGGTGCGTGAAAAGCTGCAACCCGTTTTTTTTATAGGCCATGGGTCGCCCATGAACGGGATTGAGCAGAATGTATTTTCACAGAAATGGCAACAGATCGGGAAAGCGATAGATTTACCATGTGCGGTCCTCGTGGTTTCCGCTCACTGGCTCACGAAAGGAACTTATGTTACGGCTATGAGCGAACCTAAAACCATTCATGATTTCGGCGGTTTTCCGGATGAACTGTTTCAGGTACAGTACCCTGCACCCGGAAGCCCGTTCCTTGCAGAAGAAACGGCCAGGTTGTTTACCTCTGCCCATGTAGGTCTCGATCACGACTGGGGGCTTGATCATGGTACCTGGACCGTGGTACGCCATATGTTTCCCGATGCCAATGTTCCCGTTCTGCAGTTAAGCATTGATTATTATAAGCCGGCTGAGTACCATTACAGGCTGGCAAAGGAAATTTACGACCTCAGAAAAAGGGGGGTACTGGTCATAGGTAGCGGGAATATGATTCACAACCTGCGCATGCTGGACTGGAAGCACATCAATGAAACAGGATTCGGATACGACTGGGCCAGAACGCTTAACGATACATTTAAGAAAAAAATCCTTTCAAAAGAGCATAAAGCACTCATTGATTATGAAAGCCTTGGCGAGGCCGCAAAGCTTGCCATCCCTACACCCGATCATTATTTTCCAATGATTTATGCATTGGCACTTATGAGCGATAAAGACGATATTGAAATATTTAACGACGAGTATGTTGGCGGTTCCTTAACCATGACTTCATTTCGTTTAGGATAAAAAATCGTTATATTTGCTTTCAAAAAAAAGAAATGAAAGCTGTTTTTAAACTTTTTTTACTCCTATTGGCCTTTCATGCAGCGGCCCAACCCAAAGCTGTATTAAATAAAACATCCTACCAGTTCTGGTTAAACGAACCCAAAGAAGCCAAAGGTAAAATGCCGCTTATCGTTTTCCTGCATGGCAGGAGTCTTTCGGGGACAGATATCAACCGGGTAAAGCGGTACGGAGCGCTAAAGGGAGTGGAAAAAGGGCTCGAAATACCGGCTTATCTGGTAGCACCACAGCTTCCTTCAGGTCCATGGAATGCTGATAAAGTAGACGAGATCGTCGGCTATATGATCAAAACCTACAATATTGATGAGGACCGCATTTATGTAACGGGCATGAGTCTGGGCTCTTACGGAACCATGAAGTACGTTGGAGAATACCCCGACCGTATTGCAGCAGCCGTTTCCATATGCGGTGGTGGCGATGTTCAGGATGCCTGTAACCTTGCCCAGGTTCCCATAAAGGTGATCCATGGGGATAAAGACTTCATTGTTCCGCTGTCAGAATCACAGAAAATTGTAAATGCGGTTAAAAAGTGTAACAAGCAGGCACCCATTGAACTGGAAGTGGTAAAAGGAGGAAATCACGGAAGCGTCGAAGACCTGTACCGTCATATTGATCTTTACAACTGGTTGCTGCAGCATAAGAAGGAAAAGAAGAATACATTATAAACAAAAAGCTGATTTCCTTGAAAATCAGCTTTTTGTTTATTGGTGTCTCCCGAACATCAGTGGTTTTTACTTTTGTTCCGTACCTTGATATAATCGAAAACCTGTTGGTAGGAAAATTCTCCGAGGTAAACATAACAGTCACCATCAGGAAAAAGCAGTACGAAGCTTGAATGTTGGTAATGAAAATCGGGAAAGAAACGTTTCTTAATTTCGTCATCGGGATCCTTTTTCCATGGTATGATCGGATGATTACCATATACCGTAGGTGACTCCTTTTTAAACAGCATAAGGTTCTGGCCGTTGATCTTTTTCAGCAGCTGTTTTTCAAATTGATCTATCTCCTTTCTGAAACCTGGGTCGCTGTGAGCCGTAGCATTTGAATTCATTTCGTCAAGCCCAGGGTAGTATAGGATGAAGAGCGGTCTGGAGGTATCGAGCGATAAGTTCAGCTGCTTGTTCAGCTTGTCAATGAGCAAGTCGTAATCGTTGATATGTACTTGCCTTTCCCTTCCGGGAACAAGCCGGTAAACGGTTCCTTCCTCATTCTGGCCTACGACATAATCTTTAGTATGTAAAACAGAATAAAAAGTTTGCCTCCCCAGTTCCTTACCCTTAACGTCTTCGTATCGTATTTTTAAAGGTTGGGCGCAGGCGAAAAGGGAAATAAGGCAAAGTAAAATGATTAATTGTCTTTTCATGTTTTTTTGTTTATTTCAAAGATAACTTTAATACCGGATTTTAAAAGCCACTTTAAAAACTGAATTAAAAAGGATATATTTGCAACGTTTTTAAATCAGATATAAATAATTCAATTATATGAAAGCAGGTATTGTAGGATTGCCGAATGTTGGAAAATCAACATTGTTCAACTGTTTGTCGAATGCAAAAGCACAAAGTGCGAATTTTCCTTTTTGTACTATTGAGCCGAACATCGGGGTAGTGAACGTTCCCGATCCGCGTTTACAGAAGTTGGAAGAATTGGTAAATCCTGAACGAGTGATGCCTGCAACCGTGGAAATTGTTGATATTGCAGGTCTTGTAAAAGGAGCCAGTAAAGGAGAAGGTCTCGGAAACCAGTTTCTGGGAAACATCCGCGAATGTAATGCCATCATCCATGTTTTGCGTTGTTTTGACAACGACAACATTGTACACGTTGACGGAAACGTAAACCCGATCCGTGACAAGGAAACCATCGATATCGAGTTACAGCTTAAAGATCTTGAAACCGTTGAAAAACGTTTGGAAAAGACAAAAAAGGCAGCCAAAACAGGTAATAAGGAAGCTCAGGTAGAGACCGCTTTACTTGAAAAAATCCGTGAGACATTGTTACAGGGGGTGTCAGCACGTACGGTGCAACCTGCCAACCAGGACGAAGAGGAGCTTTTCAAATCGTTCCAGCTTATCACGGCCAAACCGGTACTTTACGTATGTAATGTAGATGAAAATTCAGCAGTGACCGGAAATGCATATGTTGACCAGGTAAAGGAACTTGTAAAAGATGAGAATGCAGAGGTCATCGTATTGGCGGTGGGGACAGAAGCCGATATTACGGAGCTTGAAACATTTGAAGAACGCCAGATGTTTCTCGAAGACCTTGGACTTGAAGAGCCAGGGGTTTCGAAATTGATCCGTTCTGCCTATAAATTACTTAACCTGCAGACCTATTTTACTGCCGGGGTGAAGGAAGTGCGCGCGTGGACCATCAATGTGGGGGATTCAGCGCCTAAAGCAGCCGGTGTTATCCACTCCGATTTTGAAAAAGGATTTATCCGTGCTGAGGTCATCGCTTATGCAGATTATGAAGCTTACGGTTCGGAAGCGAAAGTAAAAGAAGCCGGTAAGTTAAGGGTCGAAGGAAAAGAATACATAGTGAAGGACGGGGACGTTATGCATTTCCGTTTTAACGTTTAATATAAAGGCCGGATGTAACACATGCGGCCTTTTTTTATAGATTTGTCTTTTTGCGGATACACCCGAAACAGATAAACACGATATGACCGGGACGCTTGTAACACTTTGTTCCTGTCCCGTATAGATGCAGGAATTATTCAGAGTTTCCGCGGTACCATTTTAATGCAGGAGGCACAGAAAGTACGTTTTTTCAGGAACCTCAGGGAAGGTTTTGACGAAGGATATATCATACGGGCTGATTTGCGATTAAAGTTTTAATATGTACAACAGATTCAACTTTTTTAAATACACTTTTGCTGTTTTTACGAAGACGCAGCAACCGGAAGGGTTTGTAAAGCCGCATTACATCAGCAAGCATGGGAGCCGGTATTATTTTACCGATTCCGGGGTATTCCGTTATTCAAACCACTGGGGGCGTGTAGGAAACTGCCGCTGGCGCCTGGAAACAGTGGATTACATACAGCAGCTGAGCTGCTGGGGATTTTGCAGCTGGGATCGTTTCTATGCCAACAATGAACAGCAACTGTGTTTTTTTATTGAGCAGGTCGGAGGTTCAGACTTTACATATAATCATCTGGATAATGCATCAGAAAAGCATGTGGTGGGGCGTACTGCTTCCGATGCCGCAAAGGTACTCAAGAAAATAAAGGAACTAAATGAAGAAACCGCCTGGGCCAGGCATCTGGATTATGACGATTACGAAGAAATCAGAAGCTATTTCATCTCACAGCTTGTTACGACGAAAAAGACCTTTTCACAGATCAGGCAGGAATACCTGAAATCAAAAAAATAAAAAGGATGGTGCCGTTTTCATAAAAGTTGTATTTTTAAATAAAAAAGTATTGAAAACAGCAAAGAAAATTTTGAACTATCTACTCATATTCATTGGACTGATCACCATTTACCTGGCCATTGCCACTGCCGTATCATATATTCCGGTTAACAAAGATCAGTCGGCTTACAAAAACCAGGACCTTACGGTTTATATTTTAACGAACGGTGTGCATACCGATATTGCGGTGCCGTTCCATAATGCTTCATATGACTGGTCGCAAAAGCTTGATCCTTCCCTTACACCGGGGGGAAATAGTACGGCGGCCTGGGTAAGCTTCGGTTGGGGCGATTGCGGATTTTACCTGCAGACTCCTGAATGGAAGGACCTAACGATTCCGGTAGCGTTTAAAGCCATTACAGGTCTTAGCGAATCGGCCATGCACGTTACCTATTACGACCGGCTTGTTGCGGGAGAAGATTGTGTTGCCATAAAGCTCAATGAGGACCAGTATGCAAAGCTTTGCGCCTTTATAACGGATCGTTTTGATTTGCACGGCAACGGGTTCCGCATCATCAGTACTGATCAGAATTATGGTTTGAATGATGTTTTTTACGAAGCAAAGGGCAGCTACAACCTTTTTTATACGTGCAATACATGGGCCAACAACGCGCTTAAGGCGGCAGGATTAAAAGCAAGTCTGTTCACACTATGGGACAAAGGCATCTTTCATCAGTATCAACTTAAAAAATAGCTATGGTTAAAGATAAGTTCAAAGGAATTTTCCAACTGTTTAAGGTTTCCGTCAACGAGTTTCTTGATGATAACTGCATCAAGCTGAGTGCTTCCCTTTCTTATTTCACTATTTTCTCCATTCCGCCGCTGGCCATCCTGATTATTTCTTCTGCCGGTTACTTTTTCGGGGAAGAGGCCGTAAGGGGGGAGTTTTTCAGCCAGATACAGAACCTGGTTGGGGCTAAGGCAGCGTTGCAGATACAGGAAGCCATTAAGAACATCAAACTGTCCAGCAACCTCAATCTTGCTACCATTATCGGTGCCGTAACCTTATTGTTTTCAGCTTCGGGAATTTTTGCCGAAATACAGAGTTCCATCAACTACATCTGGGAACTGAAGCCTAAACCCAAAAAGGGCATTATACGCTTCGTTGTCAATCGTTTGCTTTCTTTTTCCATGGTGGGGGCACTTGGTTTTGTACTGCTGGTGAGCCTTATTGTGAATTCGACCATAGATTACCTGTACGACCACCTGGAAAGCTTTTTCCATACCGATACGCTGTTCCTGGCAACCTGGGTGAATTCTGCGGTTATCCTCATCATTGTAAGCATCATCTTCGGATTCATCTTCAAAACGCTGCCCGACGGAAAACTGGGATGGAAGGAAACGCTAGTAGGTTCAGGATTTACGGCGTTGCTGTTCATGATAGGTAAATGGGCCATAGGGCTGTATCTGGGAAATTCCGATAAGATGAATCTTTACGGAGCTGCCGGGTCGGTCCTCGTTATCCTGGTGTGGGTTTACTATTCGGCCATCATCCTTTACTTCGGGGCCGTGTTTACGAAAAACTATTCGGAGATGTATGGAAAGCCTATACAGCCGAATGATTATACTGTAAGGGTCATCTTCAGGGAAGAAGAGGTGAAATTTGCCAAAACAGACGACGAAATAAATCGTAAATTGGCTTCAAATCAAAAGTAAAACCTTTTAAATCTGCTGAAAAAAACGTATTTTTACAGAAATTCACTACACTTTTATGCAACAGGAATCTCAGTATACTGAAGATAATATCCGATCGCTTGATTGGAAGGAACATATTCGTACACGCCCGGGAATGTATATCGGTAAATTAGGAGACGGTTCATCACCCGATGACGGTATTTACATTCTTTTGAAGGAGGTATTGGATAACTGTATCGACGAATTCGTAATGGGGGCCGGGAAAACCATAGAGGTTACAATCAAGGACCGTACGGTTTCGGTTCGCGACTATGGTCGCGGAATCCCTTTGGGAAAAGTAGTCGAGGTTGTTTCCCGCATGAACACAGGGGGAAAATACGATTCCAAGGCATTTAAGAAATCGGTCGGTCTTAACGGGGTGGGAACCAAGGCCGTAAACGCTCTTTCTTCCTTCTTCAGGGTAGAATCGGTGCGTGAAAACCAGCAGAAAGCGGCAGAATTCAGTGCCGGTGACCTTACCCTTGAAGAAGAACTTACTGAAACATCGAAACGTAAAGGGACCAAAGTAACCTTTATTGCCGATGATACCATATTTAAAAACTATAAATATCGCAACGATTACATCGTACGGATGCTTAAGAACTACTGTTACCTGAACAAGGGGCTTACCATCATTTACAACGGGGAAAAATTCGTTTCTGAAAACGGGCTTAAGGACCTTTTGATGGAAACCATAGCCGAGGACGATATGATCTATCCGATTATCCACCTTACGGGCAACGACATCGAAATCGCACTTACGCACAGCCGGTCGCAGTATTCCGAAGAATATTACTCTTTCGTAAACGGACAGAACACTACCCAGGGCGGAACACACCTTACAGCCTTCAAAGAGGCGGTGGTACGTACACTGAAAGAATTTTACAACAAAAACTTTGAAGCTTCGGACATCCGGAAATCCATCGTATCGGCCATTTCCCTGAAGGTGGAGGAGCCTGTTTTCGAATCACAGACCAAAACCAAGCTGGGATCCACCGATATGGGGCCTGAACTGCCTACAGTCCGCACCTTTGTAAATGATTTCATCAAAACCAACCTCGATAACTTCCTGCATAAGAATCCCGAAACGGCAGATGCCTTGCTCCGCAAGATCCTTCAGGCCGAGCGTGAACGCAAGGAGCTTTCGGGAATCCGCAAACTGGCCAAGGAGCGTGCTAAAAAAGCCTCCCTGCACAATAAGAAGCTCAGGGACTGCCGTGTACACCTTACCGATGCAAAAAATCCGAGAAGTCTTGAAAGTACGCTTTTTATTACGGAAGGGAACTCAGCTTCGGGATCTATTACCAAATCGCGCGACGTAAATACGCAGGCCGTTTTCAGCCTCAGGGGGAAACCGCTCAATACGTATGGCATGACGAAGAAGATCGTATATGAAAATGAAGAGTTCAACCTGTTGCAGGCCGCCCTTGACATAGAGGAGGATTATGAAAACCTGCGTTATAACAACATTGTGCTGGCAACGGATGCCGATGTGGACGGTATGCACATACGCCTGCTTATGATTACGTTTTTCCTGCAGTTCTTTCCGGAACTCATAAAGGAAGGACATCTGTATATACTGCAGACCCCTTTGTTCCGCGTTCGCAATAAAAAGAAGACGATTTATTGTTATTCGGAACAGGAACGTATCGATGCTATTGAGGAACTGAAACCGAAACCCGAGATTACGAGGTTTAAAGGATTGGGAGAGATTTCACCCGACGAGTTCAAGAACTTCATAGGGCAGGACATCCGCCTGGAGCCCGTAATGCTGGATAAAGCTACGTCAATTGAAAAGCTGCTGGAATTCTATATGGGTAAAAATACGCCCGACAGGCAGGAGTTTATTATAGACAATTTGAAAGTTGAATTAGATAAAGTAGAAGCATAGCTTTTGATGATGACAGAAGAAGAATTAAACAATTTAAATGACGATTCCGAACTGAACAGCCACGAGACCGAGCTGGATCACAACGGTTTGGAAAATACGGATACGGAAACCATCAAAAAGGTTACCGGCATGTACGAAGACTGGTTTCTGGAATATGCTTCTTACGTAATCCTGGAGCGTGCCGTTCCGGCAATTGAAGACGGTTTCAAACCCGTTCAGCGCAGGATTATGCATTCGATGAAGGAACTCGACGACGGGCGTTACAACAAGGTAGCAAACATTGTGGGGCATACGATGCAGTACCACCCGCACGGGGATGCGAGTATCGGGGATGCCATGGTTCAGATGGGACAGAAAGACCTGCTCATCGATACACAGGGAAACTGGGGGAACATCCTTACAGGCGATGAGGCCGCTGCTTCACGTTACATTGAGGCGCGCCTTAGCAAGTTTGCACTGGATGTACTGTATTCCCCTAAAATTACTCCATGGCAGCTTTCCTATGACGGACGCCGCAACGAACCGATCAACCTGCCCGTAAAATTCCCTTTACTGCTGGCACAGGGAGGAGAAGGGATTGCCGTAGGCTTGTCGACGAAAATTTTACCGCACAACTTTCTGGAACTTCTCGATGCTTCCGTAAAGATCCTCAAAGGAAAAACGTTTGTACTTTATCCGGATTTTCCTACTGCCGGAATTGCAGATATATCGAATTACAACGACGGGGCCCGCGGAGGACGCGTACGTATACGCGCGCGCATCACGCAACTCGACAAAAATACGCTCGTAATCAGGGAAATTCCTTTTTCAACGACTACGACGAGTCTTATCGACAGCATACTCAAAGCCAATGAAAAAGGCAAAATCAAGATAAAGAAGGTCGAGGACAATACTTCATCCGAAGTAGAGATTCTCATTCACCTTCCACCCGGCGTTTCACCGGACAAAACCATAGACGCGCTTTATGCCTTTACGAACTGTGAGGTATCAGTAGCTCCTTTGGGATGCGTTATCAAAAACAGCAAACCGTTGTTCGTAGGAGTTTCCGAAATGCTTAAACGTTCAACGGAGCGCACTGTAGACCTGCTTAAGCAGGAACTCATCATTGAGCTCGGTGAACTTGAGGAACAGTGGCATTTCCTGTCGCTGGAACGCATCTTCATTGAAAACAGGATCTACCGCAGCATAGAAGAAGAAGAAACCTGGGAAGGAGTTCTGGAGGCCATTGCCGAAGGATTGAAACCGTTTACGACAAAGCTTAAACGGGCTGTTACAACAGACGACATCATCAGGCTTACTGAAATAAGAATTAAACGTATTTCCCGTTTTGACCTTGACAAGGCGCAGGAAAAACTTGACGCGCTTGAAGGGGAGATCGAAACGGTAAAATACAACATTGAGCATATCGTGGAATTCACCATTTCGTTTTTCAACATGCTCAGGGAAAAATATGGAAAAGGCCGTGAACGTAAGACGGAGCTCCGCAATTTTGACAATATTGAAGCTACCAAGGTGGTACTCCGAAACCAGAAGCTTTATGTAAACAAGGAAGAAGGTTTCGTAGGTACCGGGTTACGTAAAGATGAATATGTAGGAGATTGTTCGGACATCGATGATGTCATCGTGTTCATGCGCGACGGGAACATGGTCATTTCCAAAATTGAAGAAAAGAAATTCATAGGGAAGGACATCATCCATGCAGCCATCTTCAACAAAAACGACAAGCGCACCATTTATAACCTTATATACCGCGACGGAAAAGCCGGAAGTTCCTATGTAAAAAGGTTCAACGTTTCCGGTGTAACACGCGACAAGGTTTACAATCTTACACAGGAGAAACCCGGATCGCAGATCCTTTATTTTTCAAGCAATCCGAACGGGGAAGCTGAAGTGGTAACGGTTTTGCTGCGGCAGCTTAGCAACATCAAAAAACTTAAGTTCGACCTTGATTTTGCCGAACTGCTTATCAAGGGAAGGGTATCAAAGGGGAACCTTGTAACCAAATACCCCATCAAAAAAATAGAGCTTAAAGAAAAAGGGATTTCCACGCTGCGTCCGAGAAAGATATGGTTCGACGACACCGTACACCGTCTGAATGTAGACGGAAGGGGCGAACTGCTAGGGGAATTCAAGCCCGAAGACCGCCTGCTCATCATTACGCAGAGCGGAAAAGCCAAAACCATCATACCGGAACTCACTACGCATTTTGAGGACGATGTGATCGTGTTGGAAAAATGGATCCCGTCCAAACCCGTTTCAGCCATTTATTTTGATCCGGAAAAGGACAAGTATTTTGTTAAACGGTTCCTGATAGAGTCGGTCAATAAGGAAGAAACGTTTATTTCGGAACATCCTTATTCAAAGCTTGAAATTGTATCTACCGATTACCGTCCCATGGCCGAAATCGTTTTTGCAAAGAGCAGAGGACAGGAAAAGGAGCCTCTTACGCTGAATTTTGAGGAATTCATAGCCGTAAAGGGTATAAAGGCCCAGGGAAACCAGCTTACAAGCGATAAGATAAAGATGGTGAACCTGCTGGAGCCCCTGCCGGCTGAAGACCTTATTATAGAGGAAGAACAGGAACATGCAAAAGAATTTATAGATACGGTAGACGAGCAGACACTGACTATTGAAGAAGACGGACAAATGGGATTTAATCTCGATTAAACGGTTTTGTTATTAAAAGAAATGTATTATTTTTGTCGTAAATAATTCTGATTCAGTAAGAATCATATATTGTTTATAACCCAAAAATAAACTTTCTACACAAATGAACTTTGTAATTATCGATGACCATCCCTTTATTCTGGAGGGATATGGAAATGTTATAAGCCAGCATTATCCGAAAAGTAAATTAAAAAAACTGTCTACCTGCCGGGAGACGTTTGAATATTTTAAAGGAAATCCGGAGGCGAAACTTACGGACATTGCCATTGTTGATTACAATATCCCGAGTTTTGAGAGTGAAAACCTGCACAACGGGATCGACCTTACCCGTTTTATTAAAAAAATCATTCCATATTGCAAGGTCATATTGCTGACGGCGCACACGGAAAAAATATACATCCTGGACATCATCAAAAACGCCAAGCCCGACGGGTTGGCAACCAAAGGAGAAGTAACACCTGAAAACCTGAAGGTTATCATTCAGAACGTGCTGGAAGAGAACAAGTTCTACAGCAGCTACGTAAAGGAAACGCTGAACGAAACCCTGGACGACAAATCGCTTATAGATGATTACAACCGCCAGATCCTGTATCTGTTGTCAAAAGGATACAAGATCATTGAACTGGACAAGATCATCCCAATATCCTACAGCGCTATCCAGAAACGCATTGCAAAGATGAAGCTTATGATGGATGTACAGGATGATAAAGGGCTGGTTAAAGTAGCTATAGAACGCGGATACCTTTCGTAATGAATACAAGTGAGTATTATGCTCACTTTATGTTAAGTTTTGTGCGTTTAATTGCATTCCCGTAAAACCTGTCCTACCTTTGTATCACATTTGAGCGGAATCTTTATTATTGGGCAAAATAAGTTTAGGGAGTACATTTTGGGTTGGTACGTTTTATTGAGGTTAGATTTAGTTTAGAACGTACATTGTTTTGTTGATTACTCCGGTTCAAATGAATAGTTTTGATATTGAGAATCCTGCTTGTACAGCAGGATTTTTTTTTGTAAATTTGCCTGATATTTCAGGGGCCGATCGGTTTTGACAGCAAGTGGAACTGAAAAGTAAGCACGCCGAGCGCTCATTTACAGCTCGTAAATCTCATAAATGAAACTTTTTTACACGGCGAAGAAAACTACGCTTTAGCTGCTTAATTCTGAATTATAGTAAGATATAGCCTTGTCCTATTAGATAGGAAAGCTGAATTCCTTTAAAAAGCCTTGATTTATGGCGTTTTGCAAAAAGGAACCGTAAAAATAAATCTAGGGTAAATAGCATCTCGGACGTTACCTGAAACTCTGAGAGATTAAGTAGGGAGTGGATGTTTCTGGCCAAGCTCTCTATCGAAAACCTAAACAGAAACTAAGCATGTAGAAAGCTTCTTGGTTGCTTGTTTGGACCAGGGTTCGATTCCCTGCGGCTCCACTTTTAAACGTAACATTTTCAGTATGTTACGTTTTTTTTATGCTTTTTTGTGCCGAAAATAGACCAACAGGCATCAAACAAAGAAGATCTACAGATAATATGTTCATTCCAGATTTCCCGCGGTTCCATTTAAACGTAACATCGTTATAGTTGCGTTCTTTCTACCTACAAAAATAGGTACAACTAATAATTTAAAGAAACGGTACCAGTTATTTGTAACCGGCATTTTACAGAAGGTTAAATAAGCGTGATGCTTTTAATGACAATTGAGACTTTTTGATTATTTTCATTATTTCTGTAACGAATGTTTTACCTCCTTTACCTACTGTCTGAAATTTGTAATAACTACTAAAATTTAAATAAATGAAGAATCTTTTCAACATCGTATTAGGACTTGCTTTAACGTTTTCAGGCTTATGTTCAGCTCAGGAAAGCAATAGCTTGCTTTGGGAAATTTCCGGTAACGGGCTTAAGCAGCCTTCCTATCTGCAGGGGACCATGCATATGGTTTGTGAGTCGGATTTTAACATAAAACAGAAAACCTTGGATGCGCTTTCAAAAGCACAGACGCTTGTTCTGGAGCTCGACTACACTGACCCGAAAGAAATGGAAGCGATGCAGAAGATGTTAAAGTCCGATAAAAAGTTAAGCGAACAACTGACGGCTGATGAGGTTAAAGAACTTACCGAAGCATTAAAGTTGTATGATGTTACGCTGAACGAGATTGACCATTACAGTCCGCAGGCACTTTATTCCCTGATTGGAAAAAAAGCGACTCCGTGCCCACCGGATGCAGTAAAGATGTTCGAGATTGAACTTTTAACAAAAGCAATGAAAAGTGGTAAAACCATTGGAGGTCTGGAAAAAGTAGCAGATCAGATTAAGGCACTTGAAGCTTCCTACGACCTGAAGGAAACCATCCGCCAGCTACAGGCAGGCAATGAATATGCGGTTTTGGCCCAACGGATGACCAAAGCATTCAATGAAGAGAATTTAACGTTGCTGGACGCTTTATTAAAGGATAAGCGCTTTATGAACGAAGTACAGGAAGAATTTATGCTTAATCAACGTAATATCAAATGGGTAGCGAACGTCATGCCGGCGATGATGGAAAAGCAAAGCGTCCTGTTTGCTGTCGGAAGCGGGCACCTAGGGGGAGCGCAAGGTATGATTAACCTGCTAAGGGCAAAAGGATATACAGTAACACCTTTGAAATAAATCGCTGACACGTGGATTTAAAAGAAAAAAGATTCTTAACCCTGGTAGAGAACCACAAAGGCATTATTCATAAGGTGGGAAGGATCTATATGGACACGAAGGAAGACCGGGAAGATCTTCATCAGGAAATTATGATCCAGCTTTGGAAGTCTTATGATAGTTTTAAAGGGGAGAGTGCGTTTTCTTCGTGGATGTACCGGGTAGCAGTGAATACGGCAATTTCCTGCTTCAAGAAGGAAAAACGGCATAGCGATACCCATATGTACCCTGTATATAATGAGCCTGAAAGCAAGCCGTATGACAATAAGCCCGACAAACAACTGGAAGTATTCTATTCCGCAGTGCAGCAGCTGAGTGCGGTGGAAAAGGCGGTCGTTTTCTATTATATGGAAGGGCTTTCTCACAGGGAAATAGGGGAACAGCTTGGTATAAGCGAAGGAAATGCCCGTGTAAAACTCAACAGGACAAAGGAAAAATTACAGAACATCATAAAAAAATTACCATTATGAATCTTGATGAATTAAAGTCTGTATGGAACACGGAAAGCAGCGATGATGTATACATTCCGGCGAATGTACAGCAACTCAGGAAGGCACAGCATCCATTGGATAAATTAAAGAGGAACATGAAGAATGAATGGTTTATGCAGTTGCTGGCTATTATCGTATTAGCATTCGTTCCCGTATTACAACATATACCCAAAGGGCTTTATCCTGTTTATTATACATCTTATGCTTTTCTCGTTGCCGTTTCAATCTACTATTTGAATTGCTTTCGGAATTTTTACAATCACATAGTGCATTATTCGGGAGATACGAGGGACAGCCTCACGGAAATCTACGGGGAATTCAAGCTTAATATCAGGCGTTATCATGCCTTTGGTATTTTATTGCTGCCTTTTGCTTTAATCTGGATAGGTGTCTGTATTGAAACCAACCTGCAGAAAAAGGGAAAACACCTTATGCAGCTTTCGGACCATACCAGAATATTGCTGGTTGTGACTGTCATCATAACAATTCTTATCCTTATTCTGGCAATATTCGGCTGGACAAAGTACTATTACGGCAGATACTTGAAACAAATTAAGGCTGTTTTGGATGAATTGGAGGCCAATTAACTTCTAAAAAGATGGGATGTTTTGCTGAAGAAGGTGACGGATCCATCTGAAAAAAGCGAAGAAGTCGCCTGAAATGATATTCTATAAACTCCGCAACATGACTCTTCAATAGTACTTGGAAGAGATAAGAGGAGCGAGTTCATCCGCTACCGGACGTTAACAGTGGTCCTTAAAGCTTTTTCAGAAACATTGATACGGAAAAAGAAATGTACGGCTTTTTATTTGACCGGTTTACAATTTTACAATTTTAAAAACGCATTGTTTCTTATTTTCGTATAGAACTGTTGAGAATGCATGGCCTTATAAATGCTTTGCAATTAATTGGAACTATTTAACGGTTCATGATGTAACAATAATTAAAAACTTAAAAAAATGAAATACCTGTCAGTCTGTATCTTTTTGTTGTTTTTCAGTCCGGTCCTAAACGCACAGATAACGGGCTTCCCTAAGTCATGGGAAGGGGACTGGAAAGGTGAGGTAACCATATTTTCTCCGAATGGAAGTACCCATCGGGTACCTGTAAGTCTTATCGTTGCACCATTAGATTCTTTAAGGTGGTCATGGACATTGTTTTATGAAGCTCCAAATCAGAGCCCTCGGGAATACGAACTGGTAAAGGACGGAACAACGTGGAAAATTGACGAAAAAAACGGGGTGGTTTTACCCCAGCAGTTTCTCGGTAACCGGATGGCCAGTAGTTTCTCTGTGGCAGGCACCCTGCTGATTTGTTATTACTGGCTCGAAAACGAAGTGCTTAATATGGAAATACATACAGCAGGACAACAGGGTAATGCAGCGAATAAAGGCACAGAAGTTTCTGTCCATTCCGTTGGAGCCTTTCAAAAAGCAACACTGTACCGTAAATAACTTGCCCTCCGTGCCTATAGACCTTGAAGTTTTTAATTATCTGGAAAAATAGCGATCTCCGGTTTCTTAATTTATAAACCGTAAACTTCCTTATTTACGACGGTGGGCATGCGTTTTCCTTGGGCAAAAGCAAGTATGTTTTCTGCCATTACCCTGGCCATGCCGTTGCGTGCTTCAAATGTTGCCGAACCTATGTGCGGCAGGACGCATACATTATCCAACGTTAAAAGAGGGGAAGCAGCCTGCATGGGTTCGGGGTTGGTCACATCCAGTCCGGCTCCCCAGATATCCCCGGCAATCAGAGCTTCATATAAATCCTGTTCATTGATGAATCCTCCGCGCGCCGTATTGATGATAAGGGCACATTTTTTCATCTGTTTAAAAACGGTGTGGTTGAACAGGTTTTCCTGTTCAGGGCTGTAGCTGGCATGGATGCTTAATACATCAGATTGGCTTATCAGATCATGAAAGGAAACGTAACGGGCCCCAAGTTCTTTCTCTATGTCGGGATTTCGGTTCCGGTTGTGATAAATAAGTTCCATATCGAAAGCATTTCTGCACTTTTTGGCCATTTCGTAACCGATCCTTCCCAAACCAAAAATACCTGCAGTTTTTCCGTAAAGTTCCTGTCCCAGATCCTCCATCGGATTCAAATTTGTGTTCCATTCACCCGATCTTACCTTGCTAAAATTGTACGAGGCTCTTCTTGCAACTGCCTGCATTAAAAGAAAGGCAATGTCGGAAGTAGCCCTGCTCAGGACTTCCGGTGTGTTTGATACGGCTATTCCTCTTCTGGTAGCTTCCTGAATGTCTACATGGTCATATCCCACGGAAAAAAGAGCAATAGCTTTTACATGCGGGCATTGTTTGAAAAAATCTTCGTCAAACAGGTATTTTCCTACAATCGCCACAACATCGGCCTGTTTGCAGTATTCCAGCCATTCCTTCCTTGATAAATCGTCCTTATGAGGTTGGATGAGCTCTATTGTATTGCTTGTTTTTAATAAGGACATTCCGGCTTCCGGGATTATCTTGTTTAAAAATACTTTTATCATTTTACATTTTAGTTTGATGTGGCTGTCTGCATAATTCCACCTGTAATAAGATAAGGATTATCTGCTTATGTTGTGTCATTTACATTTAAGTTTAGGTATTTTTTGTTCGTGTTTTTATGTAAAGAAGTAAATGCGTAAATTTAAGAGAACATAAAAAAATGTAGATTATGTCAGAATTAAAAGATAAAGTTGCCATTGTAACCGGTGCAGGTGCCGGAATTGGCAAAGCCATCGCACAGCTGTATGCACGGGCAGGAGCTAAGGTTGTAGTGTCCGATATCAATGAAGAAAATGGCAATAGGGTGGTTGCCGGCATTTTGAAAGAAGGAGGGGAAGCCTTTTTTGTAAAAGCAGATACTTCAAGTGCGACAGATAATGAAAAGCTTGTAAAGGCTACGGTGGAAAAATATGGAAGACTCGATATATCCTGTAACAACGCGGGAATTGGAGGGTCGGCACAGCTTACAGGAGAATATGATATAGAAGCATGGAACAAGGTAATTAACGTAAACCTGAACGGGGTATTTTACGGGTGTCGGTTTCAATTGGAACAGATGGTAAAAAATGGAGGAGGAAACATCGTCAATATCGCATCGATCCACGGTATGGTCGCTGCTCCGATGAGTTCAGCTTATACCGCTGCAAAACACGCGGTGGTAGGACTTTCCAAAAATATTGCGGCTGAATATGCTACACAGAACATCCGTTGTAATGCCGTGGGCCCGGGATATATACTGACCCCTTTGCTGGAAGCGAACCTTAACGATGAAATGCGCAGGGCCATTGCGGCTAAAGCACCCATTAACCGCCTGGGAACGCCTTCGGAAATTGCTGAACTGGTCCTGTTCCTGAGTTCGGACAGGGCATCATTTATTACGGGGTCCTATTACATTGCAGATGGTGGATATACGGCTGTTTAAGCATATACGACCGTTAAAACAGCAAAAAAACCGCATAAAGTATTGCGGTTTTTTTATTCTTATCTTTTTCTGAATTTATACCTCACCCGACATCTTCCTTTTTTAATCACCTTTAATGGAGGCGTTCTCTTAATAAGCATAATACCGCGATTTCACTTTCTGATAAATTTTCATTCTTTTTCAGCAGCTTTCCGACTTCCTTTTTAAAGTACTGAAGTGTTTTGCCGTTGAGGTATTTATCAATTACGCGTGGATCTATATATGAGCTGCGGGCAACGGCAGGTGTATTTCCAAGTTTTTCACTTACGCGGATCACAGCATTCCGGATATTTCGGTTCAGCATTTTCTGGCTTTGTTCTTCACCGGCATTCAGTTCGTCCAGCGCAATGGCTGCAATCATGGTTCCGGCCCAAGTTCTGAAATCTTTGGCAGAAAACGAGTCACCCATGATTTCACGTATGTAGGCGTTGAGATGCTCGCTTTTTACATCTTGTATACATCCGTTTTCATCAATAAACTTAAAGATCTCGTATCCGGGCATTTCATCAAGTTCTTTGACAATTTTTGCAAGCCTGGCATCTACAATGTGTTTTTCCTGATCTTTTCCTGATTTCCCCCTGTATCTGAACACAAGTTCATTCCCGTTGATCTGTAGGTGCCTGCTGCGAAGTGTGGTGAGTCCATAGCTTTTGTTTTGTCTGGAATAAAAATCGCTTCCAGGCCTAAAAAACGCAGTTTCAAGTAAACGGACCATGGTAGCCAGCACCTTTTCCCGTGTGGGCTTGCGTTTGCGCATATGCTGACCCGTAATACGCCGCATGTGCTCCAGCTGTTCGGCAAATTCGATAATATGATCAAACTTTTTCTGTTCCTGTATGTGACGGAATTTAGGGTGGTACAGGTACTGCTTGCGGCCCATGGCATCGCGACCCGTAGCCAGGATCTTGCTTCCTTTTTTTTCGGAAATTTCAACCTGTTTCCATGCCGGGGGGATTACGAGTGACTTAATATAGTCTTTTATCTTTTTATCAGTTATCGTGATACCCTTTGCATCGGTATAGCGGAATCCTTTTCCGTGTCTGGTACGATAATACATAACAGCGGTATTTGTAATGGTTACCTAAATATACGTTTTTATGTCACAGGATAATTAAAAACATCCAACATATATAGGTAGCCTGCGGCTGTAATTATTGTTTTGAGTATAAAACTTCGTTCTGGCCGGTTTTATTTTGAGGATTATGAAGTACCTTAGCAAGTAAATGACAAAAGGCATGCCGGTAAAACTCAATAAAGAAGTATTTTCAAAGTACCCTATAGATTATTTCGGAGAAATCTGGGAAAAGCTTTCTGCGTTGCCGTTCGATAAAAGAACGGTGTTTCCCGATGACGTGCTGTGCTTTCTTCAGCAGGGTACGGTACGCAAATTCATTTCAGCCGGCAATGAAGAATCAGATGCCGGAATATCGGTAGATTTTTATTTTGAGGGCGACATCTTTACCATGAAAGCAGGTACAGTCGAAAAACAGTTTATTTATAGGTCCATTGACCGTGGCCTGTTATGGTATGTGGAAATGGAAGAAGTACGCAGGCTGTTTGCCGAATCAAAATTATGCGCTACCGTGCAAAAGGTATTTCTGGAAGAGCAGCTGCGCCTCAAAACCATAAGGGAAGTACAGCTTCTGAAAGCTTCGCCAAGGGAAATGTACGCCTACCTATTAAAGAACAAACCGCTGTTTTTACAGAAGGTACCTTTAAAATACCTGGCTTCCTATATAGGTATTACCCCTCAGGCATTAAGTCGCATAAGGAAGCAGATTTATTAACCCGGGTTCATTGTTCGGTGTTGTGAAACATGCTTACTTTGTTAAAAAAACAATGACAAAGCAAGAATTGATACAGGTGTTCATCAAGAATCATGAAGCCGCCGCTGCATACATCGGGAGCCTGCCCCATGAGCAACTGCATTATACCCCGGAAGGGAAATGGAGTGCGGGGCAGCAATTACAGCATATTTCCCTGACCATCGAGCCGTTTCCGAAAGCGCTGGCTTCAAAAGAATACCTGCAACAGAAATTCGGAAGCATCGGTCGTCCCACCTGGGATTATGAAACGGTATTGCGCAATTACTATGCAACAAGCCTCAAAGCACCCGTACAGTTTGTACCGCAGCAAGAGCTGATGCCAGGTGGTAAAGAAAAGGTGATGCAGAACATACAAAACGACCTTGAACAGATTGGTTTATTGTTGAATGGTTATTCGGAGGAGGAACTCGATGTTCTTGTTGCACCTCATCCATTGCTTGGAAAGCTTACGTTAAGAGAGATGTTCTTTCTCATGGGATACCATCCGCTGCACCATGTAAAGCAGATCAGGAACATGTTGGAACAAGCAGAAGAAATTAAAGGTTAAAATACGGGCGAGCACCATTCCATTTGGTTTCATACAGTCGTATAATAAAGAAAACATGTCTGATAAATATAGATTCTTTCTATTGAAATAAACGGTTCTGGAATCTGAACAGGTCTTGGATATCCAAACAGGCCTGCAGTGTAAATAAACGAATACAGATTAGAAGGGTTTCTTATCTTCCTACCGTTTTTTCCCGGTTTTACAAGAATGCAGGCCCGTTAAGCCCGGTTATGATACCGTAACCGACAAGGCGGTCAGCTTCAAAGAATTCAAAATCAAGCCCCTCATAAATTTTGCCGGCAAAGGACGCAGGATCTGTCAGCGTAATTTCGGCGGTTACCGTATCTCCGGGAAATACGAGATCCGTTCCAATGAATTTTTGAATGCCCGTAACCGGTGATTTTGCAAAAGGAAATTTTATCGCGGGTCTGTAACCTGATGATGCAGGTGTTGAAAGTCCCCCTGTCTCAGCAGGGACAAATGTTAGCAATGCGGTAAAATGTGGAACGGTTTTCATGATGTGCAGGTTGCAGGTTTAGAAACGCTGAAGAGGGATAATATTTAATGTTTTGGATGTAAACGGACAAGAATAATTTTTATCTCATGTGCTTCTGAAGACAGCCTTTCAATATCTGATTTCGATATCGAGTTGTCTTCCTTCGTTGAAGGCCTTTTTATCCATAGACGTTCCGAGTGAAATACCTATAACCATGCCTATGGGCAATCCCAATGCCATCAATCCCATATTGCCAATGCTGAGTCCGAACGCAACGCCCAGTGGAAGCCCGAACGCCGACATTCCGATTGCGAGCCACATGTTACGGTAGTAATTGCGCGGTACTATTTTGGCTTCCTTTTCTACAAATCTTAAAAGTTCGGTCTGTTTCTTCTTAACAAGCTTGTTGAATTTACGGTCTTTTTCGGAGGAAGTGTTGAGTTCTTCAATATACCGGTTTATACCTTCAATGACTGTTGACGGAAGCGTTTTTTTCTGCAGCTGTTTTAATACGGCATCAAGCTGGGTATAGCGTTTTGATAGTATGTTTTCTGCGGGAACGGCAGGTCTTTCTTTTAGGGTTAAGAGGTGGTTCATAAGATCTGTTTTTAACGTCTGAAACAGGTTTCAGATGCTAAAGGTAAACCATATACCGATACATACCCGCATAAAAATAAAAAAAGCAGGTTTCCCTGCTTTAATCATTGTTTTTTGTTTGATCTGTAATTTTTTCTCTGCCTTTCATTGTTAAAGATGTTCGTGATAATCAAGAGCAGGCCGATGATCAACACCATCATAAAAAAATCAATTGGTTCCATGACTGTTAAATTAGGAATACTGAAGTGTCTGTTATCCCGGTAGCCTTTACAGGCAATAGGTTCAGGTCACTGAATTATTTTATAAAATTATGCAGGAATAACTAAACAATACGACGTATTATGCGTACATTATGTTAATATTTGGTAGGAAGTCAAAGTTTTATGCTAAAGAAAAGGGGTTTTAGAAAGAAGTGTTTTTTTAGCTTTTTTAATGGGATTGTTGATGAACCGCGTAAAGCCTGTTGTTTGATATTTAAAGCGGACCAGAGCTTCACTAATTATTTTTAGTCATTTCAAATATATGGTCCGTTCATACAAAACATGATTGTATTGTACTGGATACCGTATCTTAGGATGCGGATTTTTTTTAAAGTTGTTGGTTTATAGTGATATAAGTGTTGATGTCAGGTTGCATACAAGGTTGCCGGAGCGTTCACAGCATCTTTAGGGAAGATTCTTAAAACACAGATCGACAATCCTTGTACAAACCCAATGATAAATGATAAAATCCCGGCAGACTGCAACAGTTTCGCAGCCGGTTTTGCAGGAGTTTGTTTGTTGTAGCGTTATTTACGAAGAATTGGAACTTTTGGTTTTCTGATGGCGCTTTATTTCGAGAAAAATAAAAAAAATGTCAACAGTAAGGAGGTGGCAGAATCACCTGATTTTTTGGTAACACTATATACAGCCGATACATTTGTTGAATAAGAACGGGGAAACAGCCTTTAAGTGCTTCTACAATTACTATTGTGGTGAATTGTATATTGGTGTTCTGCTTATCGTATTACCAAATG